>Ga0187864_10003436_pt1 | contig 12980 bp, 12 predicted proteins | sample June2016WEW_11_4_FD_132985 | JGI IMG/M metagenome (GOLD analysis project Ga0187864, IMG submission 132985) | Peatland microbial communities from SPRUCE experiment site at the Marcell Experimental Forest, Minnesota, USA - June2016WEW_11_40 | ecosystem: Environmental > Terrestrial > Soil >... | reverse complement strand
GATTCAGCATCGAGAGGGCGCGCGAGGGGTTCGGTCCGCTCAAGCCCTGGTCCGAGGCGAAATACCGGTACGCAGCGGCGTTCGAGCTGGGCTACACGCACATGCTGGCTTCGCGGTTCGCGACGCCGAGTTCAGGACGCGAGGCGTTCCGACATCTGATCTACTCTGCGAAAGTGCCGTGGACCGCGATGGTCCGCCTGCTGTCCGACTCAAAGTACGAGTGGAAGCGCAAGGACTACGTCTGGTCGCTGGCCGTGGCGTGCCGGAGGGGAGAGTTCGACGCCGCCCGCAGGATCTGCGGAATGATGCATCGGATGCGCATCGGCGCCGACGTCCGCGCCGCGCACAACGCCGTCGAGGCGGGCTGCGACGAGGAAACGACGCGCGCGCTCTTGAATTTCTGCTCCGCCGCTGCCGCAGAAGCGTTGGCGGCTCGGCTGTCCGAGCTCGCGGCGCGGGCTGAACCGGTTTCCTATTAAAGTGCGGTCTAGTTTTCCGGCCGCCCGCCCCCGATGAGCGATCACGGGGTCTGCTACGTGTGCCGAGGATCGCTGGGTTTCCGAGACGGAGAGGGGCCGACGGTGCCGCTGCCGTGCAAGCCGTGTTCTGCGCGAGGGACCGTCCGCATCCACTATTCGTGTCTCGTGGAGACGGTGAAGCGAGAACCGCGAGGCGTCTTCAACCCGCGATGGGAGAAGGCGTACAGCTCGTTTCACTACACGTGCCCGATATGCAGCGACGTCAGGGTCCTGACGACCGAGTATCGGCGAGTCGATCGCGAATGGAGGGGCGCGCGCAAAGCGCTGCGGAGGACGTGCAAGCGCCTCTGTCGTCAGATCAAGATAGAAAATATCAGCGACGTCTTCTGGATGCTTCTTTTCTACGCAGCCGCGCTAGGCCCCGTTCTTCTGGCGTGGGCCGAGCGGTGGCTGTATCCGCTGGACGACGGATCCGTGCCCTGCATCGTCGCCACCGCCGCGCTCGCGCCCCTCGAACTGTTGCTTCTGGGATCGGCGAGCGCCGCGTGCGGAGACGATCGCACCCTCCAGTTCTGCGCGCTGGCTGCGGCGCTGCGCGTAATCCGGCTCTTTGCCTTTCGCCGCCTCCTGCCGCTGACCGGCTGGGCAGGATTCGCAGTGCGCGAATCCTTTTGGGCGGTCGTCGTCGTCGGGTGCGTCGTGGGCGTGTCGATGCTCGAGCTGGGAGCCAAATTGAGCGAGCGGAAACGATATTGGGCCATAACGAGCGTCGCCTCCGAAAACCAATGAACGACCTGGCGAGTGCGCTCTCGGCAGAGGGCCTGTTTGACCTCTGCTCGGCGCGCAGCGGCTCTCCCGAGCTCGCAGCCTCGCGGGCCGTGGACCACGGGAACCCGGACAGCGGGCGCTGCGGGCTCGGGACCGAGCGCCCTCCGAAGCTCAAGGACTACAAGATCGGGAGCCGCCTCGGCGCGGGACACGATGCGCTCGTCTATCGCGCCGTAGAGAAGAAGACCGCGCACGTGGTGGCGCTGAAGACGCTCCCGAAGAGGGGGCGGTCATCGCGGGCCCTCTCTCGCTTCCGCCTCGAGGGCGAGCTGCTCACGGACAAGCTGCGGCACCCGCACATCATCTACGCTCGCGCCTGGTTCGAGACGGACGAGGCCGTCTACGTGGTCCTCGAGTACATCGGCGGCGGCTCGCTGCACGAGTACGTCAATTTCGTGGACTCGGACCCGCTCGGCGAGGGGCAGCTCCACCGGATCTTCTCGCAGCTCGTCTCGGCGCTGTCCTTTGCCCACGCGGCGGGCTACGTGCACCACGACGTCAAGCCCGAGAACGTGCTCGTGGTCGGTTCCGACCTCGGAGTCAAGCTCGCCGACTGGACCTTCGCCTGCCGCATCGCGGACGAGCACTCTGTGGCGGTCAAGTGCGGCAGCCCCGCGTACACCTCCCCGGAGGTGTTCGCCGCGGCCGACCTCCTTTCCTCGGCCGCGGCGAAGAAGGCGGCGACCATGCCGCCCATCGACGTGTGGTCGCTCGGAGCGCTGCTCTACGGGATCGCATTTTTGAAGCTGCCCTTCGGACAGGAGCCGACGAAGAGCGGCTGGAGGTTCGCGAACGCGCGGTCCGAGCTGCACCCGCAACGCTCCTTCGATTTTCACTCGCTCGTCGACTCGATGCTGTGCATGGATGCCGGGGAGCGCATCACCCTCGAGCGCGTCAGAGAGCACGCGTGGTTTATCCGCACAGCACCGATAACGCCGTGAATAAGATGCGGTTCAGTCTCGCTCGCTGATGCCGAGGCGCACGCACGCCTCGTGCCTCGCCTCCTTCGCCAGGCGCTTCGCTCCATCATCTCCGTGCTCTCTGATGCCGAAAGATCGCGATGTCCTGTGGCCACCGTTTTCGTTCCAGTAAGCTGTCCAGCAGTAGCCGTTCCTGGACACACCAGGTGTCCCACTGGTGTTGTTTCTTGCGCGCTTCTTATTTCGAGCGTTGATGCCGTAGTCGGCTTCGCGCAGGTTTTCTCTCCTATTATCCAAGGTGACGCCCGAAATGTGATCTACCATCACAAAGCCAGTATAGACCGTATGAAAAGCGACCATCTTTCGGTCGATGCTCGTATACCCGTATAAATTTCCTTTGAGGCAATTGGCATGCCAGTAGTGAGCCTCGACGAGAGGCAGCGCAGCCGCGTCGGTCCGCATAACTGCGCCTTGCGTCAGCAGGACCGAGAGCACCTGCCCATCTATTCGCCAGCGGTTCTTCGTCAAGTTGAGGGCGAGCGACCTCTCGCGCCTCCACAGATCCGCTGCTACCCACGCGGCTTCCTTGCCTCCGTGCTGCAAGAAATTGAAGACCTTGCGTTCGTCGCGCCGTTCTCCGATTTGAACCCTCCAAGCGGCTTCTCGCTCCGTGATGGACCCCAATGCCTTACCGCCTCGCCAACCGTCGTCGGCGGCCATGATGGAAATGATTACCGGATCGGGAGACGGCGCCCAAATTTATACACACAGCATCGCAGCGGAAATAATGGCCAACACGACGGAATAGACCATAGCCGGCACGCCAGAGTCTATCACCAACGGTTTGGATTCGAGCTGAGCTGCGCACACTGTTGATGTCGCAGAGCACGGCGATACAGTCAGCGAGTATGCCGCGTCGCCGACCGAAATCACGAGGGCGAAGTCTTGTGGAGTGACGAGGAGTCGCGAGGCCTTCACGCGCACGAATAGAGGTGCGCCAGTGGATACCGACGCGCGCGCCTTTTCGACGTTATTGATGTTATCGGCGTGACCAGATAATCCGTTGACGTAATAACGGACACAAGAAGAATCGACTACGATGAGGTCGAGGTCGTTCACCAACTGCACGGAGTCGCGCAACCCTGCAGGGAAATCCGTCCAGACTAAGCTGAGAGTGATTGGCGTGCGCGCCTGCGATGAAGAGTTCACCGAGACGCAGAGGTCGACGTGCTGCCCCGAGGCGGTGAACGGGGCGAAGCCACCCGAAAGATAGAGCCGGGAGAGAGCGTCCGTGGTGTAGTTGACGAGGTTCACTCTCCCGTGCCCTTGTATGTACCGGAACCCGAAGGGCGAAAGCTGCTGATCGGAGTTGAGCGTCGCAGCGGTGATGACCTGGCCTCGGTCGAACACATTAATACCGAGCGTCTCGACCGCACTGTTAATGACCATTGCCTTGAGCAGCGATGCCGGAGGATTGGGGCGCCCATTCTGCACCAGCCATTGCCGCAGAAGAATGACAGATGCGGCCACCACGGGGCAGCTAAAACTCGTGCCTGCTTCGCCTTGGAACACGCCGGGATAATCACAGTTTGGCTCTCGCTTGCCAGAGAGCTCGGAGCGGGCCCCATTCGCGACCGTCATCGTGGTGCCGGGCGCCACGACGTCTGGTTTGATCCTCCCGTCGCTCGTCGGCCCGAAACTCGAGAAGGCGGCGACCCAATCCTGCGTGAATCTCCCCGGATACGCTTTCACGTTGTACGCGGAGACGAACGAGGGGAAGCGCAGCGTGGCGTCGTACGAGTTCATCGTCGCGCCCACCGTCAGCGCGTTCTTGGCAGAGCCCTGCGTGGTGATGCTCGACAATCCGTCCGACTCGCCCTCGTTGCCTGCGGCGAACACGGGCAGGAAGTCGCGGTGGTACCAGCAGAAGGCGTCAATGTCCTGTGAGAGACTCGAGTACGAGCCATCCGAAGAGGAGCCCCACGAATCGCTGTGCACGCGAGCCCCCACCGCATAGGACCACGGGTAATACGCGGTGTCGAGTGGCACGGGGACGTCGTAATAGGGCGAGCAGCCGGGACCAATGTCAGTGAAGGCGACCCGCGCACCATAGGCCGTTCCGCGAAAAAGGTATGCCTCGAAGCTGCTGGCGTTTCCGAAGGAGACAGGGGGCCTCCCCAGCGCCAGGCTGCTCGTGGCGGTGCCGTGCCCGTCGCAGTCCGAGTAGTCGGCGAACGGGCGATACGCGCGCACGATCGGATTGCCGTCGTCGGCGGGCACGGAGGTGACGTCGTTCGGGCGGGCCGAGTAGGGCACGCACGAGCCGCAAGGCGGAGAGTAGTAGTCGCCCCCGCAGGCCGGCGGCTCGGCATCCGTGCTGGCCGAGCAGGCGTCGTCCGAGAGCTGGCAGTAGCGCTGATTCATGCCGCCGTCGCCCATGCCGAGGATCTGGCCCGCTCCATTGAGGCCCTCGTCCCAGAGCGGCGTGCATCCAGAAGTGGGCGCGCAGCTCTCCGAGTTGCTCTGCACGATCCAGTTGGCGTAGGCCTCTGCCCTGCGCGGCGGGTGCCACTCTTCGACGTGCCGCACCTCTGGCAGCTTCTCCAGGGCGGCTAGCGTCCGCTCGGGGTGGGTGCAGCGCTCGAATAGCAGGCCGCGCTCTCCGTGCGGCTTGATCTCGCAGGCAGTGTTGGATCTCCAGCGTTCGAGTTCGGAGGCGTCCAGATCCTCGTAGAGCAGGACGCGGAACGAGCGGTGCGCGGCTTTGGGTTCTGCCGTTCCGAGCTTCCACGGGCGGCGCGCCTTGCCCTCCTTCCGCCGCTTGGGGTGCCGCGCGTGGGCCGATTTTCGAAAGTGCTCGACCTCGAGCCCAAGCAGCTGGGGGAACAGCAGCTTGGGCGGCACGGAAGAGCGCACGAGCAGCGCGCCCGCGGACGTCCGCTCGAGCAGGGCGAACCCCTCCCGCGGCTCCGAGAGCGCGGCGATGGCCTCCTCGCTCGCGTTCGAGATATAATAGAGCTGAGGCTTGGTCGCGAGGGCGATACCCGCAAAGAGCAGTGTTAACGCTGCTAACCGCTGCATGCGTCCGACCGAGGCAGCTGTTCAACAACATTAACACCGGCGTGATGTACCGACCGCGGTTTATTATCCGATCAGTAGAGGTCCATATCCTCGGACGGCGGGGGCGCGGGCTTCTCGTCGAGGTCCGAGACCTCGACTTCGTAGAGGCAGAGGAAGACGGCGAGGACGAGGCAGTAGAGGTGAGGGCACTTGACCGTGCCGGGCGGATTCGCGGCTTGGGGCTGGTCTTGGTCGAGCTTGGTGGCCTTCAGTCGGAGGAGCTCGGGGGTGACGTCCGGCTGGGCGGCGATGTTCTCCTCCGAGTCGTGGGAGTAGGGGAGGAGCGTGCTGTTCGGATCCGTGCTCGGGTGCTTGACGGCGACGATGGCGCGGGCCAGCGACTGGGAGATGGTGCTGCGGAACTGCGCGGCCAGCTGGTACTGCTTGGCGTCGACCTGTTCGTAGTCGCGATCGAACTTTGCGCGCGAGTGGGGGGCGGTCGAGGCGAGTTCCGCGCGCTCCTTCTCGCGCAGGAGTTCGCGGACGTTGAAGGTCTGCGCCGAGGCCATGCAGGCGATCTTGGTGCGGAAGGCGTTGAACTTTAGGCGCATCTCCTTGGCCAGCTGGGCGAGGTCGGCGATCTTGGCGATCTCGTCGCGCAGCTGGATGATCTCCTTGTACTGCTCGGGCATGTTCTTGTAGGAGTTCCGGACCATCGAGACGAAGAGGCGCGACGCGTGGTTGTCCTCGGCGCGCACGTACTGCAGCAGCTTGTCCGGGTGGTCGCAGTCGGGCACGAACTCTGGCGGCGCCGCCGCCTTGACGTCCTGCTCGGCGGCGAGGGTCAGCGAGCCGGCCTTCTCGGCGCGCTCCTCCTTGATCTTGCGCGCGGATCGCTTGGCGGCGGCGCTGGCGGCGGTGGGCGGAGGGAGGTCCTTGGCGCGATCGGCCCCCTCGACTCCGATGTCGCGCAGGGGGGCGGGCGGCTTGCTGCCGGTCGCCGGCTTCTTCGCTGCTGCTGCTGTCGCCTTCTTCTTATTCTTCTTGGAAGACGAAGACTCGTCGTCGATCACGCGCGAGGTCTTTTGCGGCGGCGGCGGCGGCGGCGACGGGGAGCGCTCCTTCTCGTCGTCGTCGTCCCCGACCTTCTGGCTCTTCTTGCGCTTGACCCAGGCGAAGGCGTCGAGCGCGGGGATGTACTTGCCGCGGACCTTGCGCCAGGCCATGTGCTTCGTGCCCCAGATGTCAAAGTCGTAGGGGACGTGCGCGAAGAGGGGCTTCTGCATGTCGGCCTTGATGCGCACGGGCACGTCCTTGCGCCCGTCGCTCGTGAGCATGACGAAGAAGAGCACGCCGCGCGGTCGCTCCTCGCCCTTCTTGGGCAGCTCGACGACTCCGATGTACTCGTCGGGCGCGGCGTAGATCTTCTTGCGCTCCTTGTCCGACATCTTCTCCGACGGGCTCGGGGCGATGACGTGGTGCTTGGGCTTGAGGAACCACTCGGCATCCTGCAGATCCTTCTGCGTGACGCCGCGGGTCTTATCGGTGCTCAGGTGCCAGTCGAAGGTCTTGCCGTCGGGCGACTTTGTCACGTACTCGCGCTTCTGCAGCTCGGCAGCCGCCGCCTTCAGCGCCGCCTTGTCGACCTTGTGCTTCTTCTTGTTGCTGCCGCCAGATTTTTTCTTCTTCTTCTCGGCGACCTGCGGCGGCGGCGGAGGCGGAGGCGGAAGAGGGGCAGCCGCCTCCGAGGCCGACGACGACGACGACGACGCGGACGCCGACGACGACGAGGCGGATGCCGACTCGGACTCGGATTCGGGCTCCTTGCGCTTCTTCTTCTTCTTGCCGTCGCCGTCGTCCTTCTTCTTGTTCTTCTTCTCCTCCTTCTTCTTATTCTTCTTCTTGTTGTTGTCGTGGTGGTGATGCTTCTTCTTCTTCTCCTTCTTTTTCTTGTGGTGACTCGAGCTGCTGCTGCTGCTGCCGTCGTCGTCGCCGCCGCTGCTGCTGGAGGCAGAGTCCGACGCCGCCGAGCCGCTGGGCTCCTCTGACGTGGTGGGCTTCTTCTTGTCCTGCTTCTTCGTCGTCTTCTTGTTGTTCTTGCTCTCGCTCGAATTGTCGCCGTCCAGGGCGGGCAGAGGCTCGGGGGCCAGGTCGGGCAGGTGTTCGTCTTCGGCCATCCTGGGGGTGTCGGGGGCGTACTCCTCAAAGTCGGTGCCTAGGGGTAGGGGGTCGCGCACGGGCGGGAGTTCGAGCCAGTCGCGATCCGACTCTGGAAGCGTCGCCGTCGCGGCTGCACGAATGCGCCGTCGCGCACTCGCGCCGCTATTTAACCTCGCGGCATTTTCCGCATTCGGAAGTCGAAATCGCGGGGACGAAAAAAATTCGACGTCTCGACGTTTTGGCGTCGAGGCTCGACGTTTTGGCGTCGAGCGCCGACGTTTTGGCGTCCAAGTGTCCTTCGGGATAGTGTCGCTGAAAAAAATTTTGGGCATCCCCCCGGGAGGGTGTGCGTGACGAGTTCATTCCCCATACGGCGCCCTATGAGCGAAGTTTCGCCATCTGTATGAATCCCTACGAGACATCACTCAAGGATGACGTAATCAGACGTTTCTTGAGGGATGTCCTGTGGGACCGGATTCCCGATTGCACTCGAGACCCCTCTCGACGACGAATCGTCGAGACGCCGACCTTTTCGTCGTCGGCGAACCCACGTGTCTTCCCGAAAAGGAAAAAAACCCAAGCTCGACGACGAAAAGGCCGTCGTCGCGACGTTTTGGCGTCGAGGCGCGCCTCGAGTGCAATCGGGAATCCGGTCCTATAGGACATCCCTCAAGAAACGTCTGATTACGTCATCCTTGAGTGATGTCTCGTGGGGATTCATACAGATGGCGAAACTTCGCTCATAGGGCGCCGTATGGGGAATGAACTCGTCACGCACACCCTCCCGGGGGGATGCCCGAAATTTTTTTTAGCGACACTATCCCGAAGGACACTTCGACGCCAAAACGTCGGCGCTCGACGCCAAAACGTCGAGGCGGGGAAACCGGCGTCCAGTGGGGTGCTGAAAAAAAAGACGGCATTTCCTTCATGTCCTTTCGCTCCGCCTCCGTCCTCTATGCGGGCTCCGTCCCTCCGAAGCATCCCGCTCCACACGAAGACCTCCTGAAGATGGTAAAGTGGGAAGACGAGCATCCGCGAGAGGCCATCCAACACTACATCAGCGCGGCGCAGTACAGTTGGCTGCTGAGCGGCGGCGACGGACGCAGCGACGAGTGGATGCAGAAGCCCTGCGTCTGCGTCTCGGACAAGCTGCTGTTCGCTGACCCCAGCATCTATGGCGAGCTGGTGGCGCTCGGCTACGTGGTGCGAAAGAGCACGACTCCGGTGGTGCATCCGAATCACGTCGTGTATTGGAACGCGGCCGCTAGGCCCTGAGAAGAGAGTCGATAAAGTAGTCGCCTATCGCCTGCTTCCGCTGGTGGAACCAGGCGGGCAGCGGGTGCGGGACGACGCCCGCCTCGTCCACCTGCACCACGAAGCCGGCGTGCACGGCTACGCCCCAGTGCCGCTCGAGGCAGATGAGCGCGAGGCCGAGCTGCAGGAAGTGCTGGTTGAGCGGCGCGTCGCTCACGTCGGAGAGCGGGCCGCGCATCATGCCGCGCGCCTTGTCGAGGTAGTTGGTGTAGCCGGTCTTGTTTTCGATCAGTATCAACCTCAGCGCGTCGTCGGTCGCTATCTCGTCTATGCGGGTGCCGACGCGGACCTCGGGGAACACTATCGGGAACTGCGAGACGAGCGGCTGCCAGCCCCACTGCTGCCGAGCCGCCAGCATCGAGGCGGTGTACGGCTCGAGGGCGCCGCTGGTGACGCGGCCGGTGTTGACCGCCTCCGTGAGCTGATCGTCCACGCGCGTCCCTATGGAGAGCCCCGCATTCCTCCGGACCGGGATCTTCCGGACGAGGGCGGGATCCGGCCCGGGCAGCCGCGCGGGAGCCGCCTCGCAGCCCGGCGCGCTGCCCAGCGTCGAGGTCTTGGCTTGCTTGTAGTCGTAGAGGGGGTAGAAGGCGTGGCGGATCTGCTCGACGAAGCCCTTGGCCTTTGCCCACTTGCCCTCGGATCCGCGCAGCTTGATGCAGCTCTCCGACTCGGACCAGCGCACGCGCGCGTTGATCTCGCTCTCGAAGAGCCTGAGCAGGTTCTGCTTGTTGAACCCCGCGTTCTCGCCGCTGTCGTCCCGGACCTCGTTGGGCGAAGGGCGCGCGATCCCCTTTGCCCGCTTCTTTATCTTCTTTGCGATCTTCTTGCGGAATCGCTCGGACAGCTTCTTTGGCATCAGAGGACGATCTCGCATTCGACGCATCCTAGAATTTATACGACCTGCTTTTTGACCCTCTTGGGCGGCGGCTGCGGCGGAGGAGCAGCAGGCGGCGATTCCGCCGCCGCCTTCCGCTCTCGCAGCGTCAACCCGAGGTGCAGGGTGGCGGCCACCGCAAAGACCGGCGACTTGACGGGGCAGTAGAGGATCCAGGCGCTCCGAGACAGAGCGCGGCTCTCCTCCTCGCGGTAGAACGCGGCGGCGAACAGCGCGCTCTTGACCGCGAGTTCGAGGAGCGAGAGTTCGGGCGCCACCGCCGAGGAGGCCGGGAGGCAGGCCGCGAGCGCCAGCGCCGCGCTCTCGGCCAGCGCGTGGCTCTGCACGTGAGAGGCGAGCATGCACGCCACGGGCAGCACCGATAGCCAGGGGTCGAAGGCGGGCGCGTAGAAACCGCAGTAGCGAGCGGCCGCTCCGTAGGCCAGCCAGAGGACCCAGGCCGAGAGGACGCGCCGCTCGGGCCGCGGAGGGCAGAAGAGCGAGGCGAGGCCGCCGGCGCACAGCGCTCCCCAGACCGAGTAGCCGATGCGCAGGGTGTAGAGGCAGAAGACGAGGGCCGAGAGCAGCGCAAAGAGGCTCGCGTGGATTGAAATGGAGGGGAGGAGCGGGCGCTCTTCGATGTCGTCCTCTGAGCCGCCGCCGCTGCTCATCGTGCATCAGCCCACCGCGCTGCTCGTGGCCTACTTGTGCGAGAAGAAGGGCGACCCGGGATACGTCGACCGAGCGATGCGGGAGCTGGAGGAGATCGAGCGGCGGTCGCTCGGGGAGCGCGTGGCCCCGCGCGGCGGAGTGCGGATGCTCGACACCGGCTCGGACTTGAGCCCGCTGTGCGTCAGCAGGGAGGCCCTGGCCGCGACCCTCTCGAAAAAGGCACCCTAGCCCAGCCTAGCCGCATCTGGAAGTCTGGTCGCATAAAACCGGGGTCGTCCCCGCCATTTTTGGTTTTCGCTGCGCCCGCTCCGCCCGAGATGCCCAAGGAAGAAAAGCACAAGCACAAGCACAAGCACCACCACCACAAGAAGCACAAGCGCAGATCTCCTTCGCCCTCGTCGTCGTCATCGTCGTCTTCTTCGGATTCGGAGGTGCGAAACCTCAAGCAGAAGTTTGCTCGCGATGCCGCCGAGGAGCGCGCAGCAGAGCGCAACGCGGAGCGCCTCGATTCAGACGACGACCGCGACGACCGCGAGGGGGCCGCGCTCGAGAAGGAACTCGAGGAGGCGGGCGAGGTGACCGAGATCGTGCGCAGCAACGGACGCCGCGAGAAGGTGCTCAAGATGCAGGACGGCGACGGCGCCTTCGTCGTGGAGGACGGCCACCTCTCGGAGGGCGAGGTCGCCGACCTCGAGCGCACCGTCTACGCCCCCGCCGCGCGCTTGGACAAGAAGCGCCGCCGCCGCGAAGACGCGGACGTCCAGATCGTGCAGCAGCGCCAGCGCGAGCGGGAGCTGGCCGCGCTGCGCGAGGACAGGATCATCGCCGAGCGCCCGAGCTTCGCCGCCGCCGCAGCGGCCGCTAGCCCCGAGCCGCCGGCGCTCGACTCCTTCCGCGAGAGGCTGCGCACCCGACACCCGAAGCGCAAGGAGCCGCCGACCGAGCTCCAGCGCTTCCTCCTCTGGGCCGAGATCCCGGTGATCCAGGCGCTCCGACCGGGCGCCTACGAGCGCATACTGAAGTCGGAGGAGAAGGACCTCAAGCGCTACGTCACGGCGCAGACCCTGTTCGGCAAGGAGACCAAGGAGCGCGTCGACAGGGCCAAGCGCGCCGCCCGCTCGATCGAGGAGGACCGCGCCAAGCCCTTCGAGCGCGCCTTCGCCCTCATCCTGCTGCCGCCGAACGGCTGCGACGTGACGACCTTCCGCTGGGACGAGCGCAAGTGCACCGAGCGCAGCGGCCTCAGGTGCTCGTTCACCGGCGAGCGGATCGAGGAGGGCGCAGAGTACCAGGACCTGCTCATCGGCGCGACGCACTACGTCTGCCGCCGCTACAACCTCGCCGCTCGCCTCGACGGCCTCAGCAAATTCGTCACGATGCTCAAGCACGTCGCCAGCACGGCCAAGCGAAGGCTGGCCGAGCTGGCCATCCCCGTGGACCTCGACCTGCCCGAGAAGATGCACGCCCTGTTCTCCGACGAGCAGTGGCTCGAGGAGATCACCGCCGTCTACTCTTTCGGCACCGCCTTCTGCGACGAGGTGGCCGTGCGATACGCCGCTAAGGTTTAATGCCATTGCCTGTACGCCACGCGCCCGCTCTCGCTCTTAAACTTGATCCGCCCCGCGAGCGCCAGCTGCAGCGCCATGCACAGGTCGTCCTGCTCGCCGCCGATCTTGCCCGTGTAGCGCGGCCGGCTGTACTCGTAGGTGCCGTTCTTGCGCTTGATCACGTCGAACACCTTCTTGTAGCCGTGGAGCTGCCGCTCGAACTTTCGGAACAGGTCGTCCTGCCTCGCCGCCTTCGTCGTGAACCACCGCGAGTGCATGCGTATCGACTTTGCCGAGAGCAGCGCCGAGACGTTGAACGCCATCGCCTCCTTCGCCTTCTCGTCCGTGAACAGCCCCGGCTCGCCCTGTCGCGTCATCTCGCGCAGGATGCAACAGCGGCGCTCGAGCCAGGGGTCGTTGCGGATCAGGATCTCGTTGTGCTCGTGCTCCCTGCCGGTCATCCCCTCGTGCCCTATCACGAAGATGGCGTCGACGAGCGCGTCCCCAAAGTGCCGGACGAGGCCCCGGATGTGCTCCTTGAACAGCGCCTCGGTCTCCAAGGCACCTGAGAGGCATTATTCCCATAAACGGAGCGCATCCACGCACTTTTGCACGGCACCGCCTCGAGGCCGCAAATCTAAACCATGAGTGAGGGAAATATCATCTCTGACTTTTTCGACGACTCTGATCCCTCTCGCCGCGTCTCTATCCTCCAAGACCACCTCCGGCCCGTGCTAGCCACGGTCGAGGCAGACCCGCTCCTCAAGCGCTACGCCCCGCTCCTCCGCGTCCTGCTAGAGTCGGGCGAGGGCGCTCCGATGATGCTGCTCGCCTTCCTCGTCTTCTTGAACGTCACGCCGGCGATGAAAAAGTACGTCTCGGACGCCAAGCAGAACCGGCGCCCCATCGAATTCAACAAGCGCCAGCCCTTCTTCGAGGCGCTCGCCGCCTCCCAAACCCTCTTTGCCTCTCGCCAGATCGACCTCGATCGCTTTTTCTCTTTGCTCGTGCAAGTTCTGGAGACGGGTGCCCCTCTCGACTCTTTCCTCCGCACAGAGGTGAAGCTGGAAGAACCGTACGCAGAAACCACCACCGTCGGGCAGGTCGAATAGCGCCACCATCG
>Ga0187864_10003434_pt1 | contig 12987 bp, 9 predicted proteins | sample June2016WEW_11_4_FD_132985 | JGI IMG/M metagenome (GOLD analysis project Ga0187864, IMG submission 132985) | Peatland microbial communities from SPRUCE experiment site at the Marcell Experimental Forest, Minnesota, USA - June2016WEW_11_40 | ecosystem: Environmental > Terrestrial > Soil >... | reverse complement strand
ATTTTGCGGCATCTTTCGGCAACGTCACTGACGAGGTGATCATGCAATATATAGCCATGCAAGATCTTGAAGAGCGTGCCCGCGATGGCGACTTCACATTAGCCCCGTGAGCCGCCTTCAGGCTGCCATTGTTTCAAGCCACCGCCTTTAGGCGGTTGTAATTGACTCCAGAACAATTTACGGTTCAGGCAATAAAGCGCTCCTCGTTGGGATACAGTTAACTTTTTCTTTGATTTTTTGATAGACAATTTCTGCCAGAATTTTATTACCTTCGGCATTCAAGTGGTTAGTTGTGTGGGTAAAAAATTCATTAAGATTTCTCTTCCCAATTATTGCCAGCATATCGTCCCCGATATTTAATGGCTCCACGGCATTTTTCTTTAATAAAGTTATTATATTTTCGAAAACCCATATTTGATGTTTCTTATAATATACTAAATCATCATATGTTGGTAATATAAGTACGATTGGTATTCTGCCTTCCAACATAGCATCATTATAGAAATTTATGAGTATTTTATTAGTAACTTGTAAAGAGCCCGATTTATGATCCATTTGATAAAAATCACCATAGCTCGGCTTCCCAGCAATTTTGGCAAGAATATAAAAATGTGTGACGCTTTTTAGAACTGACAGGGTATAGGGAAATTCCAGACAATTTAAATGGCCGAAATCTTCCAAGAAAAAATATTCATGCTTTAAAAATCTTTCCGGCTCTTTAACCAGCAGCATATATTCATTTTTGGAAAAATTTGGCACGGGAATTAATTTCAGGTCCCCATCTCTTTTAAGAATAAATCTCGGCTTAAGAGCATAACGATGATTGGGATAAAGGAGATTCCTGAATTGGTTGACGTTTCTTAAAATATTCTCGGTCAGAAAGCCCATAATGACCACCTTAGATTTATCCCGGATATTTAACTTAAATCGTAAGTATGCCTGGTCGGTGCCATAACCGCCTCCGCCATAATTAGCCACCCGGCATCCCAATAATAATGAGAGGACATTGGACCAGGCGTGTTCATTGTCAACTTCTGCGGCCCAAGTGACAGAATCTCCATACAAGGAGACGCAGGCAGGAAAACGGGTGGGATCGGGGTAGGCCGGAATAATTCGTGATCCAGTCTCATCCACATCTGCTTTAGGGACCCAACCTAATACCGGGTGACGGTTGCTCAAATAATTCTCAAAATCATCAAAGGTTTCCTGGGCCTTATATAAAACGCCTTTTGTTTCTAAATACTTCCCTAAATAATAGGATACGCCTTCAAGGCAGAGAAAATTAATCAAAATTAAAATTAAATAATAAAAAACTATTTTAGCTCTATTCATTGTTTCCATTGGCTACCCTTGCTTCGCCCCTCTGGAAAAACTTGTCTTTGTAGGTGGCAAACAACGTTTCGGCAATTATCTTATGGCCGTAATCATTCAAATGATAATCTCTATTCCAGAATAATTTATGATTTTTACCTTTCATATAGTCGAATAAATTGAGATAACTAATTTGCAGATTATTTAACCGAGTAGCGATTTTATCTAATAATTGCAGATTTATTTGCAGATCGGCATCGGTCAATTCTAATATGTTTATGGATTTATTTAAGCGTAATTCGTCGCTTAACCATTCTATTTCTATTTTAGAGGGCAGCAGCAATACAATAAATGTGATGTTGTGTAATTTACAAATTTGCTTTATGGCATAAATATCATCAGTTGCGGACTTAACGGATATCTCCCTAGATTCGGGAACATTTTTAAAATAATAAATTTGATTTAAGCCTTGGGCTACGCCGCCAAAATTGAAGGATCGGACTTCCCGCAGTTTAGCATAATAGCCAGGATTATCGGATCTCCGGCAACCGATGAGGTTGCAAGTTTTAAGAAATTCATTGCCTCCATAAAGAATAACTATATAAACATCGGGTGCAAGATAAAGATATTTCTGAATTATACCCAAATAGTTACGCGAGAAATAATACCCGGTGCCGCTATTTATTACCTCGTATAATTGCCCATGCGAAACTTGATTTAACATATTTTGTAAAATTGTACAGCACGATTCGGAATTATTTATCACTCCATCTATATTGGAGTCCCCAGTGACCAGTATTCTGATTCTGCCTTGTTTGTCAATATTTGTATCGACATCACTCCGAAAACCTAAATTATTGGTTTTAAGGATTACGTTGCCGTCTTTATGTTCAGGCCATACATAATCTCTCCTCACGTTACTTTTATGGATGTGACCAGCAATCGGATCGAAAATATAATAATCTCGTTCATTGTTGACAATCTCTTTACTAATGGCATAAAACCGGTTATCTCCGCCACAGCAACTGCATAATATTATTAATATTATGATAAATTTCTTCATCTTGATCATTGCCTTGGTAACAAGAGTTGCCCCACGGTCAGTTTCTCCAAAAATTCCGGTGCAGGCTCAAGCGGGGTTTTAGCGAAATGGGCAGGAGCTTTTCCCTGGAGCCCAACTGGTAACCCAGCCCTTTGATCAGCAGGCGCAACAGCAACTGCGGAATCAAATGGGCCTTGCCGGTGCTGCTCAGAAAGCGCCGGCCTTCTCGGAATAACCGATAGCCTTCGCTGCTGGTAGAGCCGAAGTGGTCAACGATCCACCGTTCATGGCTGCCGAAAAAGACCCCCAAGTCAAAATAACGCTTAAATTCATCCATCAGGGAATAATCATGCGAGTGAATAACCAAGGCATCGGCGGCATAGTAAATCGAGTATCCGGCTTCCAACATCCTGGCGGCGACGTGTTGATCCTCACACATGATTACCGGGGCAAAACCGCCCACGGCCTCAAGGGCCTCAGGCCGGTAGGCGGCACAGGCATTGGAACAAAACACCGTTTTAATACCGAGGCGAACCCGATCGGCTTTCCTCTTCAGTTGCGGAGCGGCAGGATAATTAAACCTGCGGTTGAATGCTTCCCAGGGGGAGGCGTCCGGGCAAGGCAATTGTCGGCCGTACACCAGCCCGATATCTTGCCTTTGCGTCAGCGGTTTTATCAGATTTTCCAGGAAGCAGGGATGCGCCGGGAGGGCGTCCTGGGTCATGAAGAGGTAATAGTCTGCCTTAACCAGTTGCCGCCCCAGTTCCCGGGTGGTTCCATGGTTGAACTCTGAGGCCCTGATCTTATAGACCTGGGCGTCGTAGGCCAGAGCTTGGGGGATGGTAGCATCAACCGAGCCGGAATCAATGACCAGTATTGTCTGCGGGGCCAGGCTTTGACCTCGCAGTCCCGTCAGCACCCGGAGAAAAGTTTCTCCGCCATTATGAGTGGGAATAACTACCGCCACATGCATGTTGCATCCCCTGGATATCTGGTAAGCAGATCATAGGCCACCGGTCGGCGCTCCGGATCACTCTTTTCTCCGAGCTTCAGAGAAGCCTATCGACTAAGCATAATCCCCAGGGCCCCCCCCCCGACCATCACGGCGCCGAACATCAAGAATCTGACCACAAAGGCTTTCCAAACCCCGGGATGGGGTGAGCCACTCGCGGCGGAGGTAGTGGCCAATCCCAGGAGAATGTGAAAAAACCAGCTAACTTGGGGATGAAATAAGCCGTCGAACACCTGCAGATGTAGGATTTCCCCCATTAATGGCAGTAAGAGGGCCAGGGGAGGAAACACCGCCCCTACAGGGACTTGCAAAGCCTGCCCCATGAGCCGGCCCAAGATAACGATGACTGCGCCACTGTAAAGCAAAGTCGTGGGCAGTCCCAGGTCAGCCATGAACGTCAGGAAGTTGTTCTCCGAAGTTTTTAGTTTCCTGGTAACGGCGGAGAAATCCTCTTTAGTCAGGTGTGGATATTTAGTCTCATAATCCTTGAGATACGATTCTCTCGAGGCCCATAAGCCGATACCGAGCCAAGGGTGTTCCCGGGCCAAATGCCAGGAAAACCTGACATTTTCTACCCGGTAGGCCACGGACTCCAGGTATCTTTCCTTATTTGCAAAAGGCGGGGAGAGAAGATTTCCGGCAGTGGCGGAGGCCAGGAACAGCAGAGACAGGATGATCACCAGTTGCCGGCCGGACCACGTTCGCAAGCACACTGCAAGGAGACCGACCGCTGGGGGGACAAACAGGGCCGACCCCATGCCGAGATTTTTCCCGGCCAGCAAAAGCTCCAGATAAGCAACGCATAGAAGAACGATTCCCGCTTCCACCTTCCGGCGCGCCGGGCTGCAGACCAGGGCCAGGGGGACAAAAGAGAAGAGAATGATGCGACTCCCCACCGGGTGGTAGTGCTCGTCCAGAAAGTGGAAAATACTGCCGGTGGCCCAGATCCCGGCCCCGCACAGGAGCATGACGGCAACCAGTAATCCCAGGCTGAACCACAAAAAGAAGCGTTGTCTCTCGGGCGTCCGCAGGAGCAGCCGGGCGCTCCAATAACCTCCCAGGCCGGCGGACAGGATCACAAAACCCCGGGCCAAGGAAGAAGCCCTCTCCGGGCTGTGGAAGCTGCTGACGAGGACCAGGATCATCAGGGTGAGAGAGACGAGAACCGCAGGAGTTCTCAAGCTTACGGATTTAGACCTTGCGAAGATTACAACCAGCAGAAGGGTTACGGTGCACCAGAGACCGGAAAAGACCTTGGCCCGCTCCCCTGGGATGACCACCACCAGAGGCTGCAGGAAGGCCAGGTGTGCAGAGGTTGCCAGGAAGAGAAGCCAGGCCAGCCTTTCCCCCAGGGAAGAGGCCGCCACTGGTGCGGCATGGTATGAATTAATCGGGCTCGGCATGGTCTTACGTATGGTCAAAACGGGGGGGGCTTATTTCACCCCGTCACCTCGGATAACCACAATAATAGTTCTCGCCAAAATATAGAGGTCGAGCCAAAGACCCTGATGTTTTAGATAATATAGATCCTGGGCCGTGCGTTGCTCTAAAGAGGGAATGCCCCGGCTCATAACCTGCTGATAGCCGGTAATTCCGGGTTTGGCTTTAAGGCGCCGACGTTGCCAGGGGTTATATTTCCCCACCAGTCTCACGGCTTCCGGCCGAGGCCCCACCAGACTCATGCTTCCCCATAGTACGTTGAGAAATTGCGGAACTTCGTCCAGGCTCCAGTTCCGGAGGATTTTGCCAATCGGGGTCACCCGCGGGTCAGGATTGAGCTTAAAGACTGGTTCGGCAAGGGAATCCAGGTCGATGAGCTCTTTGAGCCGCTGGTCGGCGTCTGCCGCCATAGTACGGAACTTCAGCATTTTAAATGGCTTACCCTTCAAGCCGGCGCGTTCCTGGACATAAAAAACCGGTCCAGCAGTGGTAAGTTTTATCAAAAGGGCGATAGGCAGCCAAAATGGCAGGCCCACCAGCAGGACTATGGTGGACAGAAGGATATCCGTCAGGCGCTTTACTACTTTATAGCCGGAATGCAAGGAGGCATCCCGCAGTTCAATGACCGGATAATCCCGGCACACGTCAATTTCCCGGCTGGTAACCGCCACTCCTAAAGAATCGGGCACCATGTAAAACGGGATATTGTGGGACTCACAGAAATTGACCGCCAACATCATGAGTTCCCGGTCCAGATACCCGGAGGAGACTTCACCCTCATCCGGAATCAAGAGCAAGCCGTCAAAGGGCGTGCGCTGGAAGACCTCGGCGATCTCCCGCAATCCGCCCAGGATCGGGAGTCCCAGATCCACCTGGTCAACAGGTGCAGGGCCATTGGGCTCCAAGCTGCCGGCTACCATAACTGAGGCGTTATGGGATTTCAAGTGATGCAGAAATTCTGCCGCCCGCCTTCCGCCTCGAATAACCACCAATTTTCCTTTGAGGATGCCCTGCCCACAGAGGTAGTTTCCCAAGCATTGCACCAAGAGACGGGCGCCGGAGGCTGCAAGCAAGGCAATGAAAAAGGCCAGGAAATAAACGACGCGCGAAACCAATAAGTCATGGTAAAGAACACCCAAAACCATGAGTAGGGCGAATGCAAGAAAACCAGAAGTGATCAGGTCGCGAATTGGCCAGCTGGTGGAGGTGAGGAGCCGCGGAGTATTGCGGTATTCACCGTTTCTAGCCATGATGAAGAGCCAGGGGATCGTCAAGACCGTGGCGGCTTTGAGGAATGGGGTTATGGGAGGGGGGGACGGATCTTGAGGGGGAATGAATCTGACGATGCCGTCCACATAATAGCGCAAATAATAAGCCAGAATTATCGAAGAAAAAGATATCAGGAGATCGAGAATAAAAAGAAGATAGCCCCGGGAACCCCATAAGCGGAACAACAGATTCTTCCAGTATAGCCCAGGGAAGCCGGCGAGAGAACCCGACCACGAAGCTGGACCTTCAGGTGAGGGGCGACTCATAGTATGGTGTCCCTGGTTCCGCAGTCTGCATCCGGGTCCCTATTGGGCCTAAGGCAAAGGCGGAATATAGACTTGCCGGTCAACCATTGGGAATATCCGGCTTTAGAGGTTGTAACAGATATATGGCCCCGGGCGAACCGCAATATCTCTGAAAAGGAAAGATCTGGATAACCAGATATCCAGGCAGAGGACCAAGAGTGACTAAATAATCTTCCCGGGATACCCACCACCAACTCAAACCTTCGGGTGGCTGAAAATCGTTGCGGTAGCAGTAGTAGCCATTAAATTCGAAGCCCCCGTCCATGGAGCAAGGATTTACTTGCAGTCTCTGGAGCGCATAATCGTGGGCTTTTTTCTGACCTCGCTTCATCTCCATGAAATCATGGACTTGGCAAGTAGACCATACCCCCAGGCAGATAACCATAACAAAACCCGGCATTATTTTCCAGAAAGTTTCGCCATCACAGAGGGAGGAGGAACGGTTTACGACCAGCCAGATGACCAGGAAGATCAACAAAGGGATCAAATAACGATCTTGATAGTCAGTGAGCGTGATTATGCCCAAATAGAAAAGCGCTGCCAGGAGCATCATGAAAAGCAGGAAAGAGTTGTCTCCATCTTCCGTGGCCCCACCAGCCTGAAACCATTGCCGTACATAAGCAAAAAAGAGAGACGTCAAGACCACCGCCGCCAGTGCCGCCCAGGAAGCCAGCAGATAGTAGGCCGCCCTGGAGATGACCCCAAGCCTCGGAATTCCTAAGATATAGGTATCCTTTAATAAAATCGGACCGATGCCGAAATTGTAAATGGTATTTCCCAAAAAGATTATCGGCGGATGGATAAGATCTGTAACAATAGCAATCTCCAATAAAACCACTGAGACAGTAAATACCATGAGAAAATACCGGAAATAGCGGGAACGCACCAATAATATGAAGTTTCTCGTGAGCAGGGGAGAAACGAAGAAGCCTTGATAACCCAGGCCAAAGAAGACGAAGCCATTAATGATGAACCCCAGATAGTCCAAGAAGCCTTTTTCTCTGAGGTACTTGAAGATGTTATGAATTACCTGGTGTTGGGTAATAGGGGAACTTCCCAGGTAGGAAAGCAGAACCTCATAAGATATCCAGGGGAGCATAACTAAAGTCAATCCCAGGAAGATCATCTTCCCTCTTCCCAGGGCGGCGCCGCCAGGATGCACCCAGCAAGTAACCAGAAAGGCCAGGAGGATGACTACCCCGATCTGCCGGGTAAGAATTGAAGCGAGGACCATCACCAGCCCGGCGATAATCCAGGCGGGGCTGGATTTCTTCACCCCCAGATAGAGCAAGAGCACGGCGAATAATGCCAAAGAGGCAAAGGTGATGTCGGTCATATAGGTGAAGCATTCTGTCAGGAAAAGGGGATTGCCGACCACCGTCAAGGTCCCCAGCAGAGCGAGCCAGGGCGACACCTTGGCGATCCGCAGAAGCAGCAGGAGGCCGAGAGACCCCAGGAAGCCCATGGTGAGTACGGCGATCCTCAGGGTGGTTAAGGAAAACCCCAAGGCCCGGCTGAAGAGGTCCCCCACCAGGAGGTGGACCAGCAAAGACGGCCCACCCGGAGCCCCCGGGGGCCCCCAGCCGGTGACCGTGATTTTCCCCGTAGACCGGAAGGCTTCGAGGCATCTGACGAAGGCCCAGTCGTCGTTCACCATAAATTCGCCCAATGGATTAATCACCAGGATCATGATGGTCCAGACCACCAGGAGGGCGAACCAGGGAAACCAGTTCTTCATCAGGCGATCATGAGGGACGATCTTGAGGCCACTCCTGTAACAGGTCATTGTCGAGGATGCCTTGGCAGCGTTTCACGATTAGCGGAGAAACTGGAAATCATGCCAATCCCCTCAGGGAGAAGATGGTACGTGGCCAGGGGTTATTGGGAGAGCCAGCTGGGTGGCAGATTCTTCATGATTTCAATTTTGTCAAATGCTTTACTCTTCCTGGGTCCTGCCCTCAGAGCCCAGTCCACCATCCTCTGCACCCCTTCTTCCAAGGAAGTTTTCGCTTTGGCACCGAAGATCCCTTCCCCCTTTTGATGGGAAGAGTAGGCGTGTTGCACCTCTTGGCGGGCGTCTCGATGCACCACCTTGCACGGCACACCCGCGGCTTTGGCTACCACTTCGGCCAGATAGTTGACGGTGTAAGGCTTATCGGCACCCACATTGAAGATCTGGTTGTAGGCTGCCGGAAACTCTATACTCCTGGCGATCACCGGGGCCACATCGCCGATATAGGAGAAGGCGCGGGTCTGTTCACCATTCCCGAAAATGGTCATGGCCCGGCCATACATGAGCTGATTAATGAAAATGCCGATGACGTTCCGATACTTGTCCCCGGTGTTCTGGCGTTCTCCATATACTTTATGGGGCCGGAAGATGATATAGGGGAGACCGAAGATCTTGCCACTCTCTTTTAAATCCAGTTCGACCGCATACTTGGCAATGCCGTAGGAATCTTCAGGCAGCGGTTGAATGTCCTCGCCCATGGGCAGTTGGTTGGTACCGTAAACCGCGATGGAAGAGGCAAAGATAAGACATTTGACCTCGGAGTTGATTGCGGCATTGATCAAATTGACGGAGCCGATGAGGTTATTCTCATAATTAAATCTCTTAATGAAATGACTGAGACCTTCAGCAGCATAGGCCGCTAGATGGTAAACATAGTCGAAGTGGTACTGCCCAAAAAGAGTATCAATGAGAACGTGATCATTAATGGATCCCTGGACAAATTTAGCTCCCGGGGGCACGTTTTCCGGAAAGCCGCCGCTCAAATCATCCAACACCATCACTTCATGCCCCATGTTGAGCAGCTCTTCCGCCACGTGCGAGCCTATGAAGCCAGCGCCGCCGGTTACCAGACTTTTCTTCCCCATTGCTGGTTACCGTCCTCCCAGAATGATCTTTCTCACCCATTGAGCCACAGATGCAGGTAGTTTTCCTTTACACTGCTTAAGGAAGGTCGATTTCAGGTAGACGGCCCTCAGCTTATAACGCCAATTTTTCTCTGTCCATTGTTTCAATTCCTTTCCGGAAATGGGGCGCGCCAGGATCACCGGGTCAATGGCCTGTGACCAACACTCTCGGGTGAGGCGGTCCATATGCCGGAGTTGGATGATGTGTTTCTGCTCCTTGCCGGTTTGCTGCCAGCCCTGCCGGAAGATGACCTCCAGGCCGTCCAGCCAGGCGTCCTCCGTGTTTTCCACCAGAACGCCGGTCTCTAGATCCGTATCCGCATACGGTGGTGCTTGGCTGTAGACCCCGGGGTGGCCAAAGCCGCCAAATTCCACCATTTTTACGTCAGATTTGCCGCTGATAAAATCTAGCGTGTCCCGATCCGCCTGCGTCTCCAGGGGGGCCACCCCGATCATCGCCGGCAAGCTGGCGGCGACTGCTTTATGGTGCCAGTAGGAAACCATGCCCAGGTCAATGATTTTCCCGAAGGCGCTTTTGATTTCATCATCCAGTAAACCGGAGCTATAAAGGGTCAAGTCGTTTTTTCGGGCAAATCGGGCGATGGCTTTAACCACGGTCTCCCGGGACGTAGTTAGCGCTGCGGCATCGCTGGAGGTCCACCATATCCCGGCGGGAACTTGGGGAGGCCGAAGAGACCGGGAAAACTCAAAGCCGTTGGGGCAGACCACGGTTTTCTCAGCCAAGGGCAGTTGCGTATAGCGCTCCAACAGGGAGCACAGGCGCTGGGAAGTAACTGTGAGCACTTCACAATTATTAAGAGCCAGGATCATCCTGGCTCTATTATCATAATATTTATCATCTCCATAGGCTTTCTTGGCAATCATTAAATCATCTATATCGTATAGATATTTATTATTTACCACCTCTGCCAAATGCTTTATTAATAACATGTTGTCCACTCTTTGCAACCACAATACATTGAAACTTGCATCATCCGGAACATTAGTTAAATAAGTGTCGGTTATAATGAAATTATTTATTAAACCATTTTTCTTCAAATTTAATAGGGGCATTTCCAGACGGAGACACCTTAAGAAAAACTGATCCGCAGTTATTCCCAGGATATTTATTCCTCTTGAATAATTTCCAGTAGTCATTATTTAAATATGGAAAGATGCATTTAGACAGTGGCCCAAACCGGCTTTTGTCTCCGGATGGCGTTCCTTGAATTTCTTTATAGCCCAAATTTCCCATGGAGATTAGCTAGCTTGCCTTGCCTCGATTTTATATTTCTCAGGCTAGCGTGACTTAAGCAATGGGAAATCTCGCCATTAGCCGTTTAAACTTCTCAATTACTTCTTCCGGCGTCACTTGCAATCGGCAGGGATCGTTTTGCCAACGCACCGAAAAATCCTTGCAGCCCAGGTCCCAGCAGGGATAGCAGCTTAAGGTGGCCGGCGGTTCGACCACTTCGTAATTCGAATAGAAATTCAATCTTGCCGCCGGTTTCATTCCTCCGGTGAAGAGAGCCAAAAAGGGGATGCGGGATAAGGCGGCGATGTGGTAAGCGCTGGTGTCGGTACTGATGACATATTTCCCCAATTTCACCGCTTCAATATACTCGGTGATGGTGGCGGTTTTTCCTGACAGGTTGATGATGTTTTGGCCCTGGAAATATTTACTATCCCTGGTCCCCACCACCAGGGGAGTTAATCCCATGACCTTTAAGGCCGCGAGCAGCTGCGGATAATAAGGTTCCCACCAACTCCTGGCGGGATTGGTAGCGATGAGGCAGAGGACCACGAATTTCTGGGTTAAATCGACCCCCATATCGAGCAACAATTGGCTCACTTTCTGCCGGGCTTTCCGGTATTCCGGCATAGGCACCAATTTATAGTCTTGCTCCAGACCCAGATCCCGGGTGTACACCAGATGACGGTGGACTTTATTATCGTCGTTGGGGATGCAAATATTTTCAAAGTCCACTTCCAGGCGGATAAAGTTATGGACTTCTGAGGCGCGGGGAATTGGCAACGGAGAGAATTTGCAGCCATCGGGGATGGCAATGAAGTGATCAAAAATCTTAAACTCCGCCATCATCTCGATATTTCGTTGATAAGTGGCCAAAATCAGCTTTTTCCCCGGATAGCGCTCCCTAAGTTTCTGAAAGGCGCAAATTCCCATCAACAGATCACCGATGCCGTCGTCGCGCATGATGGTGATGGCATTGCTGAATTCCTGTGCATCAAATGGCAGGCGTTGGTGCGCTTGGGCCCGAAGGCGCTTGATTTTCGCCGCCCAAATCCTTTGGAGCCGGTATCTATCGAGCAAGCCATTGCGCCAGTCCCGGGAAGCGCATTCCAGATGATAAATCTCGGCAGCCGGGTTGTACAATACCTTAAATCCCGCCTCGGTCAGCCGTAAACAGAAATCCGTATCCTGGGCTTCCTCCGTAAAATTTTCGTCCAGCTGAAACCGATCAAACACGTCGTGTCTCATGGCAACACAGGAGAAAGTCACCCCCGGCACCAGGGCCGGATAATTGGCCGCGGGAAAATCCCTGGGCTCCTTGGCAAAGATATGGAAGGGATGCCCCGCCTCGTTAAATTCAATGCCGGCGTGCTGAATGGTGTTATCGGCATAAAGCAGCTTGGCCCCGACTAGGCCGATTTGAGAGTCGACCAGGGGATCGATTAAATTATCCAACCAATTAGCGGTGACCGTGGTGTCGTTGTTTAGCAGCACTAGATATTGACCCCGGGCCCGATTTTCAATTAGCCAATTATAATTTTTAGAGTAATTATACGAATCAAATTTAATTATTTTTATTTTCTTATTGTGGGTGGCAGCCTGGCGGTAATACTGCCAGACCTCGGGCTCTGTAGTTCCGGTATCGCCCAGCAATATCTCGAGATTATATTTATTACTGGGGAAGCGGTTGATCGCCTCCAGGCAAGGTCGGATCAAGTCCAGACGATTCTTGGTTAGAATAGCCACCGATACCAAGCCGATGGTGTAATCATTTACCCGGGGATAATATTCCCGCCGCTCGCCCTTCACTTTTTCAAAATACCGGCAGCAAGCGAGCCACAGGCTCTTCATTCCATGAAGCCGCAGGATTTCCCAAGAGAGGCGGCCAAGATGAACATAGAACCTCAGACCTATGTTGAATTTGCGCATGAGGTCAGATCTTTTCTGGGAGCGCGATTTGCCGGGATACCATCGACTCTAAGTAATTCGTATATTGATGCACCACCCTTTCGGTATTGCCCCACTCCCGCATTTCTCCATGCTCCAACCAGAGGGCCCGGTCGCAAAATTTCAGGATTTGCTCGAGGCTATGAGAGACAAACAGGATGGTGCCCCCGGCTTGGCGAAACCTGGCAATATGAGCTTGACATTTTTCTTGAAAAGCCGTATCGCCGACGGCCATGATTTCGTCCAAGATCATAATTTCCGGGTCCACCGCGATGACAATGGCAAACCCCAAGCGCATGATCATACCCGAAGAGTAAGCCCGCAGCGGGGCTTCTATGAAATCCTCGAGTTCGGCAAATTCCACGATGGCGGCGAACTTCTTATTCATCTCCCGCCGATTGATTCCCAGAATAGAACCGAATAGATAGACGTTCTCCCGGCCGCTCAACTCATGGTCGAACCCCCCTCCCAGTTCGATCATGGGGGCCACCTT
>Ga0187864_10003433_pt1 | contig 12989 bp, 14 predicted proteins | sample June2016WEW_11_4_FD_132985 | JGI IMG/M metagenome (GOLD analysis project Ga0187864, IMG submission 132985) | Peatland microbial communities from SPRUCE experiment site at the Marcell Experimental Forest, Minnesota, USA - June2016WEW_11_40 | ecosystem: Environmental > Terrestrial > Soil >... | reverse complement strand
GGTATTCGCATTGGAATAGTAGGTGACGAAATAGACGCTGTTGTCACCGACGTTTTGAGCGAAGGCATTTCCCCCCAGCAGCAGGGTGATTGCCAGTATCGGAAGCAACAACAATCCGAGCCTTTTCATTTGTTTGGGTCCTCCTGTTGTTTGGCGCCTAATGCTGTGGGGAGGGTCAGCTCTGGGCGCTTACGGAACTGTTAACCTTTTGTGAGTTCTTTGCAAGTACCCACCTGGCTTAGCCCAACCTTCAGACTACTACTTATGCAGTAGTTCTCCGAACAACCGATACGGCAGAGCAACTTTGCGGGAGGACCCGCTCGTTTGCCCATTTCCGATGCTGGGAGTTGTTGCATTCGTACCGAGGCAGTCCTAAACCGAAGCTAGGCATCCTTAACTTTTAGCTTTGCTGCTTGTTCGAGTTGCTTGATAGCGGCCATTGTGCGTGCGGTGTAGTCTATACGCTTCTCCGATTTCGGGCGTCGGTTGCGTTTGGTGACAGAATCATGCTTTGACATTGGCTCCTCCTGTTGCTGCTTCAGTACCCGCAAAGGTCTCCATATAACACGACTCCTGAAGCCGACCCTAGTCTCGGAGCCGCTCTCAAGAATGGTCAATTCTGATCATGTAGCAGCGTCAGGCGATATTCGCCTAAAGTAGACGCCTGCAACTGCTTTGCGGAAAAGCAATTGCAGAAAACGTGAGGGAGTATTTTTCACTTCGCTATGAGTATTGTGGGGTGATGTGGCCGGAAAAACACAGCGCATCCGCATGGGTGCTGGGATGGCTACACTTGTTAAGCTTCGGATCTTGCCGCACGTGTCATCAGTTCTTCGATGGCCTGTTGCGGCGCCTTGCCGTTTTCGAGGATGGCGAATATCTGTTCGGTGATCGGCATCTCGACGTTCTTCTTGTGGGCTAAACCAACCGCGGCTTTGGTGGTGAAAACCCCTTCCGCGACTGCGCCGCGCATGTCGGCGATGATGTCGGGCAGTTTGCGGCCTTTGCCCAGTTCAACGCCGACGCTGCGGTTACGCGAGAGATCCCCGGTGCAGGTTAGAACCAGATCGCCCAGTCCGGCGAGTCCAGCCATGGTGTCGAGGCGCCCGCCGCAGGCGACGACCAGGCGCGCCACTTCGGCGAGGCCTCGCGTGATCAGCGCCGCTACCGAGTTGTGGCCGAGGCCGAGGCCGTCGCAGACGCCGGCGGCGATGGCAATGATGTTCTTCAGCGCGCCGCCTAACTCCACGCCGATCACGTCGTCGTTGGTATAGACGCGAAAGCGGGAATCGTTGAACGCCTGCTGGATTGCACGCGTGACTTCACCGTCGACGGATGCCACGGTCACAGCCGTCGGATCGCCGCGCGCTACCTCTTTGGCAAAAGACGGGCCACTGAGCGCTGCCACGCGAGGAGTGAACTTGCGGCTTCGCAAGACATCGGCGATCACTTCCGTCATGCGCAGTAGAGTTCCGTCTTCAAGTCCTTTGGTGCAACTGACGAAAAGTATCTCCCGGCGGAGCGTCGGCGCCATGCGTTCGAATAACGCTCGACAATGCTGCGAGGGCATGACGCTGACAACGATCTCCGCGGCATCGAGGGCGGTGTTGAGATCGCTGGTCGCTTCAATCGATTCTGGCAAGATGAACCCGGGCAGGAAGTGCTCGTTGATTCGTTTTCTTGCGATGCTCTCCGAAACTTCCAGTTCGTTAGCCCAGAGCCTGACATGGTGCCGGACATTGTGCGGGGCATGGTGTGTTCCTTTACGTCCGAGGACCATTGCCAGTGCCGTGCCCCAGGCGCCTGCGCCGATGATGGCAATGCGGCTCATTTGCGGGTTGCTCCTAAGGTTCCTGATTTCGTTCTTAACTTTGTTCCCAACTTTGTTTCCGTTCCGGCGGCGAGACGGCCGATGTTTTGGCGGTGCTTCCAGATAACCAGCGCCGAAACCAAGGCGATAAGAACCAGTTCCCGCGAGTCCACGTATTCGTGGAGGGCCCACGCCAGCAGCGGAAAAGCCGCCGCCACGGCAACCGACCCGAGCGAGACATAGCGGAAGGCGACGGCGATGAGCAAAAACAGGCCTACCATACACAAAATGGATTTCGGGGTGAGCAATATAAAAGCTCCGAGGCTGGTGGCGACGCCCTTGCCGCCGCGGAACTTGAGCCAGACGGGAAACAGATGGCCGAGCACGGCGAAGAACGCCGCCGTGGCCATGACCAACTGCTGGTGCGGCCCGCTGAACAGTACTTGCGTCAGTAGAACCGCAGCCAGACCTTTGGCAGCGTCGAGCAACAACGTCGCGGCCCCGAGTGCGGGTGATTTGCGGGCCACGTTCGTCGCACCGATGTTGCCACTGCCGCTCGTGCGTACATCCTCGCCCTTGAGAATCCGCACCAGCAGGTAGCCAAATGGGATTGACCCCAGCAAGTAGCTCACAGCGGCGCTAATGAGGTAGGGATTCATGCTCATCTATCTATTCAGCTGTGCTAGCCAGCTGTGTTGGCGAGCGGTCGCAGCGGAAAGCGTTGCAGCTTTGTGTACTTCGATCCCCCCGGAGAAAGCTGGCTCTGATAAAGAATAAACTCGTGGGCCGTCATTCTGCCGAAATCAAGCTCGCCCATCGCGGCGAGCCGCTTCTCGAGCACCGCGAACGTCGTGTTGGGGCCGTCGCCCTTGTGCCATTTCGGCGAGCCCGATCTGCCGCCAGCGCGCGCCAGAGTTAGATGTGGACTGAACGACCGCTCTTCGCGCGGAATGCCAAGTTCGGTTACAGCCATATCAATCGCCTCGGCCAGCGGGGCCAGTTGTGGTCCGGCGTGGATTCCGATCCAGAATACGCGCGGAGCCTTTGCGGTCGGGAAAAATCCGTATCCAGCGGAGCGAATGTCAAACGCGCCGCTCTCCACCCGCCGCAAACGTTCGCTGATGGCCTCGACCCGCTCCGGTGTTTGTTCTCCGATGAACTTCAACGTAATGTGCAGCGACTCCGGCCGCGTCCAGCGCGCATCGGGCGCGAAACCCTGCACGCCTTCGAGAAAGCGCGTGATGCGGGCGCGAACTTCAGGGTCGAGATCGATGCCGATGAATATTCGCATCATTTATTACAGCGGCCTTTACAAGAGCGCCCGGCGGATCATCTCCAACGCCTGTTGGGTCGCGAACTGGCGGATACGCCTGCGGTCGCCGGGGAAATTACGTTCGACGACCTGCGTGCCTTCTTCTCCCGCGAGTGCGATGTAGACCAGGCCCACGGGCTTCAGTTCGGTTCCGCCGCTCGGGCCGGCGACTCCGGTGATTCCAACTCCATAGCTTGACAGGCAGCGCTTGCGGATGCCTTCGGCCATAGACGCGGCCACTTCGCGGCTCACGGCTCCGTGCTGGTCGATCAGCGCTTTGGGAACGTTCGCAAATTGCGTTTTCAATTCGTTCGAGTAGACGACCGCGCCGCCCAGAAAATAGCGCGAGCTGCCGCCGAGCGAAGTGATGCGCTCGGCCAGCAGGCCGCCGGTACAAGATTCGGCCACGGCCAAAGTCATGCTGCGCATTTGCAGCAGATAGCTGACGATCTGCTCGATGGTTTCACCCTTGCGAGAGAAGATGGCGTCACCGAGTTCGTCCTCGATTCTGTCGGCTAGTTCTTCGACGCGCGCCTCGGCCTCCGCTTGCGAATCCTTCCGGCAGCGCAGGTGGAGTTGAATCTCTCCCCCGCCCGCCAGGATGGTGGTCTGCACGTCGGTATAAGTTTTGTAGATGGGCGCGACCCGCGCGTCCACTTGCGATTCAGGCATCATCGCCACCTTGAGCGTGCGAGTGGCGATGTGCTGGGGCGGGATCCGGGCGCGTAGCCGCGGGATGCATTCGGTTTCGAACAGCGCCTTGAGTTCGTAGGGAGGGCCGGGAAGCAGCATCAGAAGTCGATCCTGGCCGTCATACTTACCGCCGATCCACTGGCCGGGCGCGCTGCCGAGCGAATTCGGCAACACCGTGGCGCTGGTCAGGATGTCGGCCTGCTTGGCATTGTTGGCGAACATCTTCATGCCGCGCTTGGCGAAGCGCTCTTCGAGTTTCGCGATGATCTCGGGATCGCGTTGCAGTTGCAAGCCTAGCGCGTCGGCCACCCCTTCGCGCGTCAAGTCATCTTCAGTGGGGCCGAGGCCGCCCGTGAAAATGATGATGTCCGAACGCCGCATGGCAAGTTTGGCGGCCGCGGTCAATCCTTCGGCGTCGTCGCCCACAATGCACTTGAAGCGCACTTCCACGCCCAGTTCATTCAGTTTTTCGGTGAGGTAGAGCGAGTTGCTGTCCTGGCGATGCGGAGTGAGCAACTCAGACCCCACCGCAATGATCTCGGCGTTCACGGGTAAAAGTGTAAATGAGAAGCACACCGGTCCGCAGTCTTTCGCCAGCAATCGACGAACGACGCAGATGGCCCATGGACTAGAATAGTCTCGGTCTGATCGGACTGGCGATGAACATTTGGCGTACGTTTCTATCTCTCTTGCTGCTCACGGCTGTCGTTAGAGCCCAATCAGCGGAGTCGAGGCCTGCTTGCTGCACGGTGCAGGGTCAGATCGTTCAGCAGGCCAGTGGATTGCCGATCAAGAAGGTGGATGTTCGGCTGTTCGGTGTCGGCGAGTACCAGGAGTCTGAGGACATCAAGTACACCGCCGTTACAGACACAGGAGGCCGTTTCAAGATCGAGGGCGTGAAACCTGACCGCTACCGTCTAATTTTCCAGCACGCAGGTTTTATCGATGTTGAGAAACGACGCCATGGAAGTGGAATGCTACTTTCGCTAGAGCCAGGGCAGGATCTTAACAACTTGCTCTTCCACATGGCTCCGGGCGCCATAATCATGGGTAAAGTGACTGACGTCGATGGTGATCCAGTACCGAGCGTCGGAGTCGCCGCCATTCCTTATCCCACTACCCTGCGAGGTCCCAAGGGCTTCGGCGATCGCACGAATGAAGTCGGTGAGTACCGCATCGGCAGCTTGCCTTCCAACCGTTACCTGCTGATGGCGGAACCACTCTCTCAGCTACGTAGGGCTGTGGAATCTGCGAAAACGGTCGAGAAGAGCACTCCGGTTTACGGAATAACTTACTATCCGGGGACAACCGAAAAGAGCCAGGCGGTTCCCCTCGCAGTCCATGCTGGAGACGAAACACCTGCTAATATCCCCCTGCGACTGGTGCGCTTCTTTCATGTGTGCGGACTAGTAACGAATCTCCCTGCTGGAATGACGAGTGGGGCCGGTGTCATCTTGCACCCCCTCGATGAGGATTCGATGGCTCATATCCAAACTTGGCCACTCGACAAAGATGGCGGGTTCGAGGTTCGCGGAGTGCTTCCGGGTTCGTACGCTGTTTTAATCGTGTCCGGCGGCTACAAAGACCTTCGAGCGATGCGCGGAGAACCAACCGTGCAGGTTGCGAATGGGGATGTCGAGGGCTTGCGGATCTCAGCCCAACCAAACGGTCAGATTCGTGGCCAGCTCCACATGGACAATGGCCAGAAGACTGACTGGTCTCAAATTGAAGTACAACTTTATTCCAAACACCGGCAAGATTTCGCGGGATCATTGTCCTCATCCGGTAACGAGTTCGAGGCGCTGTACTGGGACGATCGGCCGGTCCGCGGTGAAGTGAAGACCAACGGGTCATTCGAAATCAAGGACATTCCCGCTGATACTTATCGCCTGCGAATCTTCCCTGGCAAGGCTCTCCAGGATTATTTTGTGAAATCTGTGAATCTGGGCGGCAAACACGTGACTGATTCAGGCTTTGGCGTCGGCGGGACGAGCTATACGCTGGAAATCGTCGTCAGCGCCAATGGCGCGGCCATCGAGGGCGTTGCACTCGACGAAAAAGACAAGCCAGCCTCCGATGTTCGAGTCATTTGTTTCCCTGATGCAAGCCACCGCGAGCGCCATGATCTCTACCGAGTGGTGAGTACCGACTATAGAGGTCACTTCAGTCTTCACGGACTGAATCCGGGCGAGTACCGCGTATTCACGCTTGATGATGATGTCGATGAGGCGTACGACCCTGAATTTGTCCAAGTTCATGAGTCTTTGGGGCAAACTGTGAAGCTTGACGAAGGCGAGCACAAAAGCATTGTGCTGAGGCTAGCGGTCTCGGGCGACTGACGTCTACTGACCACCGACTGCCGGTTGCTGTTGCGTCATGCAGTGCAGCGCCCCGAATCCCCAAATCAAATCGCCGCAATAGATCGGCACGATCTCGCGTGTCGGGAACAGTTCCGTAAGCGAGTTGAGCGCAATGCGATCGTTCGGATCGTTGAACACCGGCACCAGCACCGCGCCATTCGCCATATAGAAATTGGCGTAGCTGGCGGGCAACTGACGGCCTTCGAACACGACCGGACGTGGCATGGGAACTTCGACGATCTCAAGTTTCTGTCCGTCGGAGGTGCGAGCATTTTTCAGGCGGCCCAGGTTCGCGTGCAGGGCCGCGTAATTTTCGTTCTGCTCGTTCTGTTCGATCATCGTCACCACGGTATTGGGAGCGACGAAGCGAGTGATGTCATCGACGTGGCCGTGAGTGTCGTCGCCGGCGATGCCGCTATCAAGCCAGATGACGGACTGCACACCAAAATAGTCGGCGAACAGTTGTTCATAGGACGTGCGGTCCATGGGCGGGTTGCGCTGTTGCGTGGTGGAGAGCAAGCATTCCTCACTGGTGATGAGAGTGCCGCAGCCATTTACGTCGATCGCTCCGCCTTCGAGCACGACGCGATGCTTTTCGCTGCTCGGATGCACAACGAACGGCTGCACGACGCGAGCGCCAGCGGCCTTCGCCATGCGCTCGCCAGTTTTTTCGTCGAGTTTGTAATTCGGATATTTCGCCCATGCGTTGAACCGAAAGTGCAGGGCAAGCAGCCCGTCATCCACGTGATCGGGGGGAGGCGTCAGGAAGATGCAGCCGGAGTCGCGAGTCCAGACGCGATCGGTGCGCCAACGGTGAAAGCAAATATTATCGGCGAGTGTGTCAGAAAGCACGCCCGCTTTTTCGAGAACAGTGCGCGCACGCTTTTCCGACCTCGCGTCATTGACGATCAGGTCCACCCGCTCATGCCGCGCCAGGGTGCGGACGATCTCGGCGTAGACCCATGGGATCGTTTCGAACTTGCCCGGCCAGTCACCGCGCAAATGCGGCCAGGCGACCCAGGTAGACGCGTGCGGCTCCCACTCCGCGGGCAGCCGGTACCCCTGTGCGGCGGGCGGGAGTTTGGCGCGCGCGGCGGACGATCTGGCCATTTTTCGTCCGGTCATTTTAGGTCCAGTCACTTGCCCTCTTAGCTTCGGTCACTTTTCGTCAATCATGCGGCTGGTGATAGGAGCGTAACTGTCGATACGCCGGTCGCGCAGGAAAGGCCAGTTGCGGCGAATGTCCTCCAGTTGATGCAGGTCAACTTCGCCAAGCAGAATCTCTTCGTGGTCGTGGGAGGCTTCGGCGAGCACGCGCCCGAAGGGATCGCAGAAGAACGACCCTCCCCAGAATTCTAGACCCTTGCCCGGCGCGGAATTGCCGCGGATGTTCCCGGTTTCAAAGCCGACGCGATTCACCACGCCAACATAAACTCCGTTCGCGATGGCGTGCGCCCGCTGGATGGTACGCCAGGCATCGTGTTGCGCTTCGCCGAATTCGGCCTTCTCCCCGGGATGCCATCCGATGGCCGTGGGATAAAACAGAATGCTGGCCCCCTGCAGTGCTGTGAGGCGCGCGGCTTCCGGATACCACTGATCCCAGCAGACAAGCGTGCCGAGTTTTCCGGCGGAAGTATCGAAAGCCTTGAACCCAAGATCGCCGGGAGTGAAATAAAATTTTTCGTAGTAGAGCGGATCGTCGGGAATGTGCATCTTGCGATAGATGCCGACGAGTGCGCCGTCGGAATCGCAGCCGGAATCAAAGACCGCGGCCGTGTTGTGATAGAGCCCTGGCGCGCGCTTCTCAAAGAGCGACGCGATCAGCACGACTTTATTCTTCCGGGCGGCGGCGGCGAGCTTCTCCGTGCCCGCGCCGGGGATCGGTTCCGCGAGATCGAACAAGGTTGCGTCTTCGCGCTGGCAGAAATACTGCGTCTGGAAGAGTTCGGGCAGGCAAACAACGTCGGCGCCCTTTCGTGCCGCCTCCGAAACGCGATCGAGCGCCTTGGCCAGATTGTCGGCGGGCTCGGGGCCGCACGACATTTGGATCAGGGCGACGGTGAACTTGTCTCGCACTTTTTTCTCCGGCCTTGTTTATCTAACTTCGGCGAGACGCGGCAAGCCGCGCGTCTCTACGCATGTGTGATCGCGCTCTAGGATATCAAAATGCTCGATGCGAACGTGAGTGCTGCAACACCGTGGAAAAAACAGGTCCCCGCGTTTCCCCTTACTTCTAGTAAATTGTTTCTTCGGTCAAAATCGGTTTCTCACTCTGGAGGTTCGTCTTTGAAGCACAAAACTGGCGCGAAGCACGGCCATCATCACGAAGGCGCGGGAATCGACCGCAAGCTGCACGATCCTGTGGCCGACCGGCTGATTCCGCTGGAGCCGCTTGATCCCGGCAAGATTCACTCCATTGACGGCCTGGTGCGTGCGATGTCGAGGACAGCATTTACCGGTCGGCAGCTCGGCGAAGCCGCCGACGTGCTGGAGGCCATGGCGCGCGACAAAGAATGTTTTGTCGTCATGACGCTTGCGGGCGCGATGACCGTTGCCAAGCAGGGCCTGGTGATCGCCGAGTTGATCGACCGCGGCATCGTGAACGCGATCGTTTCGACCGGCGCGCTGATGGCGCATGGGCTGGTCGAAGCGACCGGGCGCGCGCATTTCCGGCATAATCCCGACCTCAGCGACGAGGAACTTTACGAAGCGGGATACAACCGCATCTATGACACGCTTGAACCCGAGCAGAACCTCGACGACGTGGAGCGCGTGATGGCGGCGGTGTTCGGCGGATGGGACGCGGACGAGGTGATGTGCTCCTATAAGTTGAACCGCGCTATCGGAGCCCATCTGGCGAAGCACACCAAAGGACAGCGCGGCATTCTGAAGTCGGCCTACGAAAAAAATGTTCCGGTATTTGTCCCCGCGTTCTCCGATTCCGAGCTGGGCCTGGATTATGCGTTGACCAACCGTGAACGCGACAAGAAAGGAAAGCCGCGATTCCGCTTCGATCCCTTCGAAGACCTGGAGCACTTCGCCGCAACTCTGCTGAGTCAGAAGCGGCTGGGAATCTTCACCATCGGCGGAGGAGTTCCGCGCAACTGGTCGCAGCAGTTTGGGCCATTCATCGAATTGCGCCATCGCCGGGGTGGGGAAGACCTGCCGCTGAAGCGCTATCACTACGGACTGCGCATCTGCCCAGAGCCGGTGTACTGGGGCGGGCTTTCAGGCAGTCCCTACAGCGAGGCGGTCTCGTGGGGCAAGTTCGTGCCTCCGGCCGAAGGCGGGAAGTTTGGGGAAGTCTTTGTGGACGCCACTGTGGGACTACCGCTGATCGTGGCCGCAGTGCTCGAGCGCCTGAAGAAAAAGCCTGTGGGCAAGAAGACGCTGGCGAAGGCAGAATAAATGGGAGGAGCGATGAGACCCGAGTTTGCGTTAGCAGTGTTCGTTTGCATGTCGCTAGTGTGCCCAACGTGCCTAGGTCAGGGAAGAGGAAGCGTCCATGGGAACGTTTTTCGCGAAGCGGCTATGGGACTGACCTACGAGTTTCCCAACAAATTCAGCCCAAAAGTGGAAAGCGAAATACCCTCCCGCGATCGGACAGGGCGCGAACACATGATCTTGGCTTTGTGGGATACACCAGAGCGCAGTGGTCAACCCAGAATGGCTTTTCTTTACGACACAAAGCAGCGGAGTAGCGACAGGACGCACGACACTATTGCTCTGGCCTACCTTGGAGAGGTTAAAGGGATGTGGCTGAGCGTGAAGGGCGTCAAGATTGTTGGTCCAACCAAAGTTTCCGAGCCAAGCTATGACTATTGGCGGCTGGATTTGTCCGCTCCAGATCAAGTGCCCCGGTACAACTCAAGCATTGTGATTACGCTGTCCGATAGGCGAGTCCTTGCGGTCAAAGCCAGTGCTCCGTCGCAAAGTGAGCTCGATAGTGAGGTCGACTCGCTGGCACAGATGCGTTTCGATAAGAGCCAGAAGTAACTCCGTCAGTCAAAAATGAGCACGGCCGACGCGATCACCGTAGTCCACAGCCCGCGTTTATCCCCCATCGCCGACTGCGTTACGTTGGCGGTGCGGACGATTTTGTTGGAGATGCGATAGATCTCTTTTTTTTCGTCCCACGATCGGTCGGAATCAAATTCCACGTTCAGGGTTGTGGCCAGCATTTCGGCGGCGAGTTCTTCCGCGTAGTCTCCGGCCGCGTCTTCCGTTTCACCGAACGAGTGGTGCTCGCTCAGATATCCGTAAGTGTTGCGATCGGCCGGGATGGCGACGCCAATCGAAGAGGCCAGCAGGCGGTGCGGCTCGTGAGTGGAATTTTCGGCAACCACCGCGAATACCACTTCTCCGGGGTGCAGATACGTGAGTCCCTGCGACCGTGGGACCAGTTTGCAGTTGGGCGGAAAGATGGAAGAGACACGCACCAGGTTTTGCGCCGCGATACCGGCGTCGCGCAGCGCGAGTTCGAAAGAAGTGAGGCGCTCCCGATGTTTCCCCACCCCTTTGGTGAAGAATATCTTCTTGGGGACCATGTCCTTGCCCAATTCAGTTTCCTCCAGAAAATTTTGAGTTGAGCGGCAAATCTAACACAGGGATTTGTGAAGAGTGTATGAAAAAAAACAGGGATAACCCAATTCGCCCCACAGCCGCTCGCTTGGCGGCTACGGGCACCGGCGGTCATAGCCATGAAAGGCCACCGCTTCGTGCAGAGAAAGATCCGCTCCCGCAGCATTCAAGCCGCGTGAGTATGAGCTTTGCCCGCCGCCAGCGCGATGATTACCGGGTTCACCAAATCGCGGAAATCGGCGAATCTCATACGCACCAGTTCACGGTGCGAACCCGCGTTGAAGGCGATTTCCTTGTCCTCAGCCAGAGTCTGGTCCACGAAAACATCCATGCCGTAGAGATTGCCGAAGGGTGGCATGGACCCGGTTTCGCAGTCGGCAAAACGACCGCGAAATTCGAGTTCGCTGGCCAGTTCTACTGAGTCTGCCCCCAAATATTTCTTAAGCCGGTACAAATCCACCCGGAACGAAGCTGGCACCACCGCCATGGCGAGACGACCATCCACCATAACCATGACGGTTTTCGCAAGTTCTTTTCCCGGGGTGTGGGTGAGAGCGGCAATCCCCTGGGCCGTGTAGGCCACTGAGTGCGAGATCACCATGTATTCAATGCGGTTACGATCCAAGAACTCCCGAAGCATGGAAAGAGGCACAGACACCTCCCGTCCGAACCGCGAGCGGGAACGCTTCTGAAGGACTGCCGAAGCATGCTCCGCAGGGTCGGCCGATTCAATTATGCGCCTGTCGGAGGGTGAGGAGTTAGTGAAATTTTAGAGGCCGGGGCTGACCAAAAACGGGAAAACTGAGGAGCGAGAACTGGGAAGGGTTAGCGAGGAATGTTCACTTTTGGCCGCTAAACGCCTAAAAAATGCGCTGTCTGGGGACAGCTCTTGCGACCCTTAGGCGGCTTCTTTCGTAACCAAGGCGGGTGCGGCTTCTCTTGCCTGCGATCCCATGATCTTCATTTCGTGCCAGTCGTAGCCGAATTCCTTGCCACAGTCCAGGCACACGACGTAGGTGCCCGTCCGCGGAGCTGGGGTACGACGCGAACCGGCGCGCACCGTGATCGGAAAACTGTAGCGAGCGTGCCGGCAACCAAACATGGCGTCCATCAGCCTTGAAAGCATCGGGTGACCTCCACAGAATAAAAGCAACAACACTGGCTCATCCCTGTCGCCTGAATTGCAAGACGAGCTCTAACTACTTAGATTCGAGGAGTGCGCAAAAGGTTCGCGCCACTGATAGCACAGAAAGCGCCCTCAAAGCCGCGCCGGAATCAAGCACTTGCATGCATTTAGGCGCCGGCAGGAAGAGCGGAAGGAGTAAACAAGAAGGGCACGAAAGAGCAAGCTCGGCGCTCAGCCACTCGGCGGGCCGGACTTCTTGTGCTCCAAACACTTGGTCATGATGGCTGACCGGAGCCGCACGCGCAGATCGTCGGGTAACTCGTAGAGTTCCGAGTTGCGGTAGATTTCGATGGTTTTACGAGTGGTGTCGCAGACGACGTAGCAGTTGTGGCACCACGCCAGATGATCGTCCAGTTCGGACTTGGTCCGGGCGTCCAGCGCGCCATCGAGGTAGTTGGTCAGCTCGTTTAGAAACTCAGAACACTTCACTGGTCGCCATCTCCACTCGCCCGTTTCTGAAAAAATCGGTTCAGCCGCTCGCGCAACTGCAGGCGCGCGCGCAGCAACCGCGACTTCACCGCCGGGATGCTTAGCTCCAGCGCTTGGGCCGTCTCTTCAGTCGACAGGCCTTCCACGTCACGGAGTACGAACACCGTACGGAACCCCGCCGGCAACCCCTGAATGGTGCGCGTCAGAATGTCCCGCAACTCCGCCTGGTTGAACATCTGCTCGGGATTGGGGCTCCAATCCGCAACCTCACGGGGAAGCGAGTCATCCTCAGTCTTTACTTCTTCGTCCAGAGAAACCGTTCGTTCCGGCTTTCTCCGGCGCAACTTCATCAGCGCTTCGTTAACCGCAATCCGCACCAGCCAGGTGTAAAACTTGGACTGTTCCTGGAACTTCGCCAGGTTCCCATACGCCTTGAGGAACGCTTCCTGAACCACATCTTCCGCGTCCTCGCGATTCTGCGTAATGTGCTGTGCTATGCGGAAAACGTTGCGATCATAGCGCCGTACTAATTCTTCAAACGCTTGATCGTCGCCGCGCTTGGCCCGCCGGACCAGCGCCATTTCGTCGCTGACCGGTTGCTCTATGTTGGGTTGGATG
>Ga0187864_10003427_pt1 | contig 13010 bp, 7 predicted proteins | sample June2016WEW_11_4_FD_132985 | JGI IMG/M metagenome (GOLD analysis project Ga0187864, IMG submission 132985) | Peatland microbial communities from SPRUCE experiment site at the Marcell Experimental Forest, Minnesota, USA - June2016WEW_11_40 | ecosystem: Environmental > Terrestrial > Soil >... | reverse complement strand
CGCGAGCGGCCGATCGCGATGACCTTGCCCGGCAGCACCGCGCAATAGGCGGCGTCCGGAACGGCGTAAAAGGTGACGTTGCCTTCCACGGTCTGCGTGACCTGCATGGGGGCATTGGTCCCTGCCAGGACCATGCCGGCCAGAAAGCCGACGAGGATCTTTTGCAACTCAGGACTGGTCGCGATCAACAACACCGCATGGTCCTGCGGGGATTGGTAATCGGTGCCGTAAATGGTGATCGAATCGAGGCCGCCGATGATTTTCTTCGTGTCGAGGTCCAGCTTGACCTTCTCTTTCAATTTCCCGACGGCCTGGCCCAGCTTTGGTTCCAGCAATTCGCTGATGATGAAGCTGCCGACCTTGGTGGCGCGGAACTGGGCGGCCTCCAGGTGGACGAGCCACTTGGCGTCGGCGGAGACCTCCTCCTTGGGGATGGAGGCGGCCAGTGCCGGACTGAGCAGCGACAGCAACAGCGGGAGAAACAGCGTGATACGTTTCATACAATCATTTCGGTCGGTATATGGTTGGTCATTTCCGGCGGGGCATTCAGCGCCCCGTCCAGGTTGTATTCGCAGACCGGGGCCGAAAGGTTACAGGATTCATCCCGCGGATCTCAGTCCCCGCGGTAAAGGGCTGTTTCGCTGGGAATCTGACACCCTCACCCACTCTTCACGATTGTGGGCGAATCCCCCGGGCGACCTCCTGGTGACCACCGTCGCGATGCAGTGCCCTTGCCCGCGTGCGCTGTTGTTGACCTTCGGCCCGTGTTGTGTCAACCTGCTGACATTCAAAAATGAACGCTGCGCCGCCAAGACTGGAGTTAACACCTCGGCAGTCGCCCCCTTTCCTGGAACAGGCTGCCAACGGCCTGGAAAGAAAGCGCGAGCTAGGCCAGTTTTTCACCTCGCCGGAGGTTGCCGAGTTCGTCTGGGATTTACTGGAAGTCATTCATGGCAGGCGATTCCCGGCGAATACGCGGCTGATTGATCCAGCGTGTGGTGAAGGTGTCTTTCTTCGCGTGGCACACGAGCGTGGCGGACTGGCTGCGAAATGTCTTTTCGGCGCCGACATTGACGAAGCATTGGCAGCCGGCTGGCGGCAGGACCCGCTGTTGCGCGGTGCCAACTTGGTGCTCGCGAATGGACTGTTGGATGTTCCGCAGACCGGCATCGCGGAAGGAACTTTCAACGTTGTCGTCGGTAATCCGCCGTTCAGTGGAAGGGGCCTGCGCGATCTGCTCAGGTTACTGGAGGACCCGGAGCAAGGCGCGCGTCATCAGGAGGACGACTTTTTCCAAGCCAATTATCTGAAAGCGGCGGCGGCGGCGCGCCCGCCGTTGTCTCATCAGGAGCGCGCGGAGTTGGATCGCCTCGTGAGGACCTTGAGCCAGTATTCCTGCTGGCGACTCGAGGCAGAAATGCAACCGGATGACGAGACCGAGGCCGGGGCCGAAAGCGGGCCAGCGGAACTTTTTGCGGCGGCCGCTCTCTTCGACAGACGCCGGCCCACCGCCAGCGACTATGAGGGGGCAGCGCGGTTTATCGCCCACTGGCCGCCCGATCGTCCGCTGGACATTTCACGGCCCGAAGTGCGTGACGCGATCCGCCGACTCGCCTGCACCCCCATCGAAGTGATCTTCACCGAGCGATTCTTGCGCCTGGCCGAGCCCGGCGGACTGATCGCTCTCATCGTCCCGGAGAGCATCGTCGCCAGCGACCGGCTGGGGCCTTTCCGGATATTGTTGCTTGGGCGGATGGACTTGCTCGCCTCCGTAAGTTTGCCACACAAGGTTTTTACGGGAGTCGGCGCTAATGCCAAGACCTCGATCCTCTTCGCGCGCCGCCGGCCCCAAGCTCGCCCCGACGGCTGGTATTCGCCGGACGCTTTCGACGATTTGCCGGGCGAAGATAGGCCGATATTTCTGGCCGCGCCGCGCCTTGGCGCGCCGGGCTTCAGTATTGAGAGCTACTTGGCGCGCGTCCTGGCCGACGCGCGGCGAGAGAGGGAAGAGTTTTGGTCCGACGCCAAATGACCATGCACGAACTACCCGATGCCCCCACGCTCGAGGTCAGGATCGGCCGGCCCGAACTTCTCCGGCACAACCGCTGGAACGCTGGCTATTTCGAGGAACGCTTCCGCCAGAACGACCTCCCCGCCCAACCTTCCTGATTCTTGCCGGTGCGGCGGCATCAGGCGGGCCTGATGCAGTCGCCGGAGAGAAAGTCGGCGGGATCGGGAATTGAAGCCGGCAGGCCGGGGGGGGTGATTTTTTGGCCCTTAGCTTCCAAATCTGCAAGTTCCAAATTCAGACTAAGGAGAAAGGCGAGGGGATCCTCGCTGGCTTCCATGCCGTAGGCAACGCGGACGGCGGAGTCGAGGGCGGTCTGGGCGTCACGGAGTCGGTTGGCGCCGGGGGTCTCGAGGGTGCGATAGAGTTTTCGCAGCGACCAGCCGTTGGCTGCCATGATCTGCCTGCGCAAGGCGCGGAGCGCGCGTGCGCGCTCGGCGACGGCTCGGACCTGCGCAGGCTTGGGTGATTGCGGCCATGGGAAGGTGTCGAAGACGGTGTCCGAGGTGTAGCGGAAGGTGGCAGCAAGGGTTGAACACTTCGCAGCGACCCACGCCCAGTGGATGCCGGACTGCAGGATGCCAAAGGAGTAATCATCAGCGAAGGCGAAAACCGTCAGCGATGAGTCCGGGCGGATGCGGGATGAGAGGAATTCAAAGATGGGCCGCTTGGTAACGCGGGCACAGACGATATAGCGAGGCAGAGGCAGAACGGCATCGAGCATCTGTTGGCGGGGGCGTTTCAGCAACCACCAGGTCTGGAGGCGGTTCTGGCGTTCGCCGGCCTCTTTCCCGGTCTTCGCGTGCTCCGTTTTGGCATCCGCCTGCCACTTGGGCAGCACCTCGCGTCTCAAGTGCTCGAACGCCAGGCTGTAGCGGGCGGCTTGGTCCATCGCGCGGCTGCCGAAGTCAATGATGAAGCGTGGCGCCGCGCCGCTCAGCAATTCATCGCCGTTGAGGTAGGGGTAGGTGACTTCGGCTGTCTTTTCGTCTTTGAGCAACATTTGTCGGCGGACCTGCGGTTCCAGACGGAAGCCGTTGTGCCCTGGCTGCTGGCCTTCGAAACAGGGCTTCGGGTGCTGGTTGGCTCTCAGTCCGATTGCGGCAGTCACGTCAGTCCCCGCCGAGAGTGCCGGGGAGATCACCTCAATTTCTTCGCAACGCCACTCACCATCTTTGGCGTCGCCGAGTTGTGTGAACAGTCGCTTTCGGGCCGGGAGCCAAGAGGCAGGGGGCTTGCCGCGTGGCCGCCTGACCCAGTTGACGATGGAGACATGGACGGCGGATTCGCCGGACCAGACCTGGGTTGAAACTGCTTCGATGATGACGCCATTGTTCGCGACAATGTAGTCGAGGCCGCCCTCGCGGGAGTAGTTTTGGCGGATCGTGTTGGTGCCGACCAGGCCGGCGCGGCACCCAGGTCCGAGCAATTCATGCGTCTTGCGGAACCAGTGGACGCAGAAGTCGGCGCGCCCGGGCACGTCGGGGAACGCCAACTTCACACGTTGGGTGTACTCCGTTCCATAAATCATCGTCACACGACGCGCATCCAGAAACGGCGGGTTTCCGATGATGGCGTGGGCCTGGGGCCAGGGAGTGAAGAGGGCGTCGGCGCAGAGGATGTTTTGGTCGAGGTTGTCCAGGGGGAGGTCGCGCTCGAATTCCAGGGAACGGGTGTCCCGACCGGGGAGCTCATCGGCGTGGTCTTCCCAGAATTTCTCGGCCTGACGGTGGGCGAGGCGGCGTGCCAGCATGAGAGTGACCTTGGCGGTCTCGACGGCGTTTTCATTGACGTCGATGCCGAAGAAGTTTCCGGGGGAGATGCCGGAGGCCAAACCGACTTTGGCAAACTGGCGTTTGTCCTGTGCGAAGAGGCGGAGGAGCAGGCGCTGTTCAACTTCCCGGAGGGCGCGGTAAGCGACAAACAGGAAGTTGCCGGAGCCGCAGGCAGGGTCCAGGACGCGGAACTGGCGGAGTTCCCTCAGCAAGAGCAACAGGTCGGCGGCGGTTTTGGAAGCGGCGATGCGCTCGTCCCAGGGACGCACGATGGTTGGGCGGACGATTTTCTGGATGTCGGACTCGTAAGTGAAGTGCGCGCCCAGCGCGTGGCGCTCTTCTTTGCCGAGGCTCGATTCGAAGAGCGTGCCGAAGATGACGGGCTGGACGCAGGCCCAGTTGTTTTCGTTGGCGGCCCCAAAGAGGGGTCCCAGTTCCGCCGGGGTCAGCTCGATGGGCTGGGGGTCGGCAAAGAGGCCGCCGTTGAAGTAGCCCACGCCGGCGTAGCGGCCGGCGCGGGCGGGGTTTGGGTCGTTCATCTGGCGGAACAGGCCGCCGATGAGGTCGTAGGAGCTGGCGCCGCGGCGGCACTCGTCCAGAAGGCGGGTGAAGAGGTCCTGCGGGAGCAGGCCGATGTCTTCGGCGAACATGGCGACCACGCATTGAAGGATGAACCGGCGGGCGCGGACGCGGTCTTCGCCGCGAAACACGAGGGAGTTGAAGGCGTTCGCGACGTCTTTCGCCGCCTCACGGGTGACCTCCACCCAGTTATGGCCGAAGAGCGGTTGGAACGCGCGCGGGAAAAGGAAGTTGAGGGCCGCGTGGCGGGCTGGCAGGTCGCTGACGAGCAAGTGATCAACGGGTTCCTGGAGCTGGGTGTTGAAGTCGTAGATCCAGAATTCGTCGAAGTTGCAGAGCACGACGTATGGCGGGCGGTGGGGGACGAGGTTCAGCCAGTAATCGAACGTTTGCTGGTAATGCTTGGAGAGTTTTGTGCCGCGCGACTTCATTTCGATGAGGCAGCGGCCAGGCCAAACGAAGTCGGCGAATCTGGTGCGTTCGCCTGGGAAGCGGACGCGGTATTCGAAGGTCGAGCCTTCCGGGAGCGTGTTCGGGTCGTGGCCGAAGGCGGCGAGGAGGTGGAAGAGGAAGGTCTGGGCTTCGCCTTTTTCATCGCCCCTCAGTTTGGCGGCGAATTGGGCGAAGTCGTGCAGGGCCTTTTCGAGCGAGGTCATCGTATGCGGCACGGCGTTTGCACTGCTGCGGCCAGGATGCCAGGGGAAAGAGAAAAGCGAAAGGCGAAAGCAAGGGGGAAGTAAATCACTGTCTCCCCCATCATCCGCCCGCGTTTCGGTTGGGCGGCTCGATGCCCTGGAGGTGGCGGAGGAAGAAGTCCTGGAGTCGTTTCTGGCCGTAGGCGCCGCCGGCGCCGTGGCCGCCGTTGGGCACGACCAGCAGGTCAAAGTCCTTCCCGGCCCGGATGAGGGCATCGACAAAGCGGTAAGTGCTCTCGGGGGGGACATTGTCGTCCATCCCGCCCACGACGAGCATGAGGCGGCCTTGGAGCCTGGCGGCATTCTCGATGTTCGAGGATTCGGCATACTGGGGTCCGACCGGGTAGCCCATCCATTGTTCGTTCCAGGAGGCCTTGTCCATGCGGTTGTCATGGCAGCCGCTGTTGGCGACGGCGGCCTTGTAGAATTCCGGAAGAGCAGGGCGCCGGCGGCGCTTTGGCCGCCGGCGGAGGTGCCATAAATGCCGACCCGGCCCAGGTCATAATAGGGGTATTTGGCGGCGGCGGCCTTGTGCCACAGGATGCGGTCGGGAAACCCGGCGTCCTTGAGGTCCTTCCAGCAGACATCGTGGAAGGCCTTCGAGCGGTCGGCTGTGCCCATGCCATCGATCTGCACGACGATGAACCCCAAATCGGTGAGGGCCGAGAAACGGCTCGAGCCGCTGAACGACTTGGGCACATAAGAGCTTTGGGGCCCGGCGTAGATGTCCTCGAGGACGGGGTACTTCTTGTTGGGATCGAGATTGCGGGGGCGGCAGAGGATGCCCCAGATGTCGGTCTTGCCGTCGCGGCCTTTGGCGACGAAGACCTCCGGCGCCTCCCAGCCGCGCGCCTTGAGTTCGGAGATGTCGGCCTGCTCGAATTGGCAGACCCGCGCGCCGTCGGAAGCGCGGCGCAATTCGTGGACCGGCGGCGTCTCGACGCGGCTGTAAGTGTCAATGAAGTATTTGCGGTCCGGCGAATACTGGACGGAGTGGTTGCCGTTGGCCTCGGTGAGCGGCAGCAAGCCGCTGCCATCGAAGTTGACGCGATAGTAATGGATAAAGTAAGGGCTCTGCTCCGGGTTCCTGCCGCTGGCGCGGAACCACACCTGGCGGTTCTCTTCGTCAATGCGGTCCAGGCCGCGCACGACGTAATCGCCCTGGGTGATCTGGTTCTTGATCTTGCCCTCGCGGGTATCGACCAGGTAGAGGTGGCGCCAGCCGTCGCGTTCGGAGACGTAGATCATCTCGTCGGTCTTCTCGAGCCAGTTGACGTAGCGGATGTTCAGGTTCTCGGTATGGGCGGTCCAGATGAAGGTGTCGGTTTTTTCGTCCAGGAGGTTGCGCAGGGCGCCGGAGCGGGAATCGACCTCGAGGATGCGGAACCGCTGGTGCCCGCGGTCTTCCTTCTCGTAAGTGAAATGGCGTCCGTCGCGGCGCCAGCGCAGCCGGGGCGGCTCCCATTCGTGCTCGAAGCGGTCGACCTCGGGCTTGATCTGCTTGCGATTGGCCAGGTCGAAGACGTTCAATTCCCAAGCCGTGAATTTGTCCCCGGGCAGCGCGTAAGGACGGCGGTGGAGCACGGCGCGGCCACCGCCCCGAGGCGAGGTTTCAATGAGATAGACCTCTTTGCGCTCGCCGGGGCTGATGCGCCAGGCGGCCAGGCCCTGCGAGTCGGGCGCCCACTCCAACTGTCCATAAGCGTCATCCTCGCGGCCATCCTGCGTAAGCTGGCTCTCGGCCTTATCGGCCTGGCTTCGGACAAAGACATTCCGGTCTTTGATGTATGCAGTCCATTTGCCGTCCGGCGAGAGCCCCTCGCCAGTCTGCTTGTCCTGGCCGTCTTGGCTCGATCCGGGACGATCCGGGTTCCCGGCCTCTGCGGGCGCCGGCCTGGCCGGGGCAGGCGCGCAGTCGTAGGAGTCGAGTGTACACTGCCAGGTCTTGCCTGCGGCATCGAACCGGATGCCCTGGCAGTCGTCGATGAACTCAATCTCCGACAAGGGGAGTTGGCGGGCCTTGAGTTCCTGCCCGGCGGCTTTTGACAGGGCCGAGGCCAGCCGTTCATGGTCGAATGCGGGGCGACGGGCGCCCTGCCCGGCCTCTACCACAATGAACTCCTTGGCGCCGTCCCGCAGGTCGTTGCGGTACCAGAACTTCGTATTGTTTTGAAACCAATGGGCGGCGATGGTTGCCTTATAGACGCCGCGCTCGGGGGCCCGTCCGCGCCGCTGGGGCGGCTCGTGGAGAGAATCGGCGTCCGGCTGCGCCGGGGCGGAGAGCGCCAGTAAAGCCAGGATGGCCGGCAGCGCAACGCGGGGCAGCCGGAACCAAAGGGCCTGCCGCAAAACAGCTTTGCCAATCTGCCTCGTTCTCTTGCCAATGGGAAATCCCGGGTTGGTCGCTTGCATAGGTGCTCTGGGGCCGCATGATGGCGGCATGCGGCGGTCCTGGGCAAGACAGAAAGATGACGATAGGGCAGCCACTCCTAATCTTAATCTTAATCTCATATCAGGAGGAGGATTAAGATTAAGATCAAGATTAGGAGCAGGATTAGGATTAGGATTAGGCGGCTGCCCAACAAGGGGAAATGCACGCAGAGCTTTGAACGCGGGCGGTTTCTCCTTATACTGGCGGCGCGAGATGAAGAAGAAATGTTCTGCCATCAGCGAGTTGCTGAGGATCACGGCGCGGCTGCGCTCCCCGGGGGGCTGTCCCTGGGACCGGGAGCAAGACCATCGGTCTTTGCGCTGGCACGCGGTGGAGGAGGTCTATGAACTGATTGACGCCATCGAGGCGGGCGACGATCACGAAATGGAGGAGGAACTGGGGGACCTGCTCATGCAGGTGGTTTTCCACTGCCAATTGGCCAAGGAACGCGGGGCCTTTGATTTCGAGGATGTCGCCCGGCACATCGCCGAGAAGCTCGTGCGCCGGCATCCGCACGTCTTCGGCCAGTTGAAGGTCAAGGACGTGGCCCAGGTGTGGGCCAACTGGGAGAAAATCAAGCGCGCCGAGAAGGAGGGGACGCGGCATGCCCGGCCCTCGGCGCTGGACGGAATTCCCAAGCACCTGCCGGGACTGCTCCGGGCCGAGAAACTGGTCAAGAAGGCTCGGCGCGCGGGGTTGGCAGCCGGGCCGCTCAAATCCCGCAAGGCCACCCGCTCGGCCCTGGGCCGGGAGTTGTTCGAGTTGGCGGCTTACGCGCAAAGCCGGGGCTGGTCCGCCGAGGATCTGCTGCGGGCCGAGACCCGGAAACGGGAGCGGGCGTGGCGCAGGATTGAAGGGCAGAATAGCTGAACCGCTCGACAAAGGCCCAAACTCGAGTAGTTTGCCTGTCTAAAGTTATGACTGATCCACGATACGGAAAGCTGGCAAGTTTGCTGGTGGAATATTCGACCGAACTCAAGAAGGGGGATCGTATCCTGCTGGATATGACCGATGCGCCGGACGAGTTTGCGGTCGAGCTGGTTCGGGCGGTGCGGAGGGCCGGGGCGACGCCGATCGTCGAAGTGCGCCACGGGCGGGTGACGCGGGAGTTGCTGCTCGAGGTCAACGACGCGCAGGCGAAGCTGATTCGGGACATCGAGTTGGCGCGGTTGAAGAAGGTGCAGGCCTACATTGCGGTGCGGGGCAGCGCCAACGCCAGCGAGAATGCCGACGTGCCGAGCGAGCGCATGGCGCTCTATTCGAGGGCCACCCGCCCGGTCATGGACTACCGGGTAAAGAAGACCCGGTGGTGCGTGCTGCGCTGGCCCACGCCGAGCATGGCCCAGGGCGCCAGCATGAGCACGGAGGCCTTCGAGAATTTCTTCTTCGAGGTCTGCACGATGGATTATCCGAAGATGGCCCGCGCGATGGTCCCGCTGGAGAAGCGCCTGAAAAAGGCGGACCGGGTGCGGCTCAAGGGTCCCGGCACCGACCTGGCCTTCAGCATCAAGGGCATCGGCGCCAAGATGTGCAAGGGTGACCGGAACATTCCCGATGGCGAGGTCTTCTCCTGCCCGGTCAAGAATTCCGTCAACGGGCAAATTCAGTTCAACACGCCGACCCTCTACTCAGGCACCAAGTTTGAGCGCGTTTATCTCGAATTCAAGGACGGCAAGGTGGTGAAGGCGACGGCCAACAACACGCAGCGCCTGAACGAAATCCTGGACACCGACCCCGGCGCCCGCTACGTGGGGGAGTTCTCGCTCGGGCTCAACCCCTACATCCTCAACCCGATGTGCGACATCCTGTTCGACGAGAAGATAGCCGGCTCGCTGCACTTCACCCCAGGTCAGGCCTACGACGAGTGCAACAACGGCAACCGCTCGGCCGTACACTGGGACATGGTGCTCATCCAGCGCCCGGATTGGGGCGGAGGCGAGATCTGGTTCGACGACGAGTTGATCCGCAAGGACGGCCTTTTCGAGCCTAAAGACCTCAAGCCGCTCAACCCGGAGAATTTAAAGTGAGTTACAGCGTGAACATGATCTCGGCGCGCAGGAAGGTGATCATGTCCCGGCTGGTGTAGTAGTCGCCGGGGAAGACGAACTCGCTCCAGAGGTGGCCGCTGAGGTGCTGGCTGAATTTGTATTTCAGAATTGCCTGGAGATAGTGGCCTCGGAAGTTGCCGGTGCCGGTGAAGGGGTGGCCGCCGAAGGCCTTCCCGAGAAACTCGGAGCGGGTCGCGGCGTCCTGGTCGGCGAGCAGCGCGTAATAGCTGAGGCTCAAGTCCGTGTTCTTGACGGGAGTGAGAGTCAAGGTCGGGCCGATGCGATGAAGGTTGGCCGTTTGGCCGACACGAGTTTCCTGAACATAACTGTAGATGTTATAGACTTCGCTCCATTGCGGCCACCGGCCCCAGAGGACGTCGAACATCCCGTCATTCTTGCTGTTCGGGTCATCGCCGGAAAGGAACTCGTAGGACAAGTCGAGCCGGGTGTTGAAATTATCCTTGAACAGATAGGTGAGTTTGCTCTGGACGCCGAAGGCGTCGATATCGCGGTAGCCGTTGGCATCCGGGGCCGGCTTGCCCGTGTAGGCATTTAGGAACGGGTCCTGCTTTTGACCGAACTGGTAAGCGCCTTCGGCGGAGTATTTCCAGTGGTCCTTGAGCGTGCCGGAGACACTGCCGCCGAGGGTGAAGATATCGGCATTATCTCCGAACAGCAGGGAGGGCGCATCGTTGATGCGAGTGTCGTGCTTGTAGATGAAGAAGCCGTCGAGGTTGACGGCCGGGATGCTCTTGTTGGCGACCCAGAGGATGGCGCCTTTTTCGTTTTGATCGGTCAGGCTCAGGGGTTCCGGGAAGGCGCCGGCGGTGGTGGACTGGCCAATGGTCGGCAGCCAGGCGTCAGGCCGGGCGCACTGGAGCAGGCCGATGGCATCGATCGTTGTGTGCTGGTCTTTGAGGTCCACGGTCAGCCGGGCGGCATCGAGAAAGAAAGTGAAGGAGCCATCATTAGGTGTGCCGTCGCCGACCAACCAGCCGTCGCCCAGGAAAATGTCCTGCCGGCCGACGGTCAACGTGGCGGGGAGGTCAAAGGGTTCTTTCCATTGCACATTGAGGTTGTCAAGGATGCCGTAGCGCCACTGCATGCCCCGTTGGTCAAATGGGGCGCCCCCAAAAAAGGTGTCGAAGGTCGGCGCTTTCATGAACTCCCTCGGTTCAGCCGCCAGGCGGACATTGAAGCTCAGGTTGGTGACGGGGGCGATACTGGTCCAAAGCCGGCCCCGGAAGCGGAAATAGTCCTGTTCGTGGACCGGGCCAAACAGCGGACTGACTTTGGGGTCGGTGGTCAGGCTCAGGCCGTTGTTGAAATACTCGTTGCGGAGCCGGAGGTCGCCGCCCCAGGTCAACCACGGGACTGGGTTTTTGATATCTTGAATGGTTTGCTCGACCGAGCTGAGGGCCGGTTGCGAATCGGTCACAGTGGCTTGGTTGGTTTGCCCCTGGGCGGCCAGCAGAGTGGCAGCCAGAAGGGGAAGGGCAGATGCCAGGGCTTTAGTCGTCATGAGATGGCTCAAACTGGCCGGAGCCGCCTTTTACTGGCGCGCCCAGGCCGGGTCATTCAGTTCAGGTTTTTGTTTTTTCCCACTGAAAACCGCGCTCCGGCAAGGCCAACAACTGCGCGCATTTTTCAGTGAGAACGCGGCCATCCTAGCGTCACGGGAGGAAATGTCCAGCACTATTAATAGATAATCTAACTTTTCGTTTCTGCTCATAGGATGCATAAGGCGCGGTAACTGCCATCATTTGGTTGAAGGGCGCGGGCTTTTGGGGCAACCTGCCCGGGATGAGTCCGTTGACCGACGTGCTTGAGTTGCGGGTGCGCTATAGCGAGACCGACCAGATGGGGACGTTTTACAATTCCCGCGCGCTGGAATGGTTCGAGTGCGGGCGCTCGGAGCTGATGCGGCGCAAGCTGGGGATGTCTTACGCGGCGCTGGAGGCCCGGGGTTTCTTCCTGCCGCTGGTCGAGGCGCACCTCGAGTTTCAAGGCGGGGCGCGCTACGACGACCTGCTGGAGGTCGCCTCGAGCGTGGGATGGTCCGGGCGGGCCAGGCTGCGCTTCGATGTCCAGGTGCGGCACAAGGCGGGCGGCCGGCCCGTAGTGCGGGGCCACACCGTTCATGCCTTTACCGGCAGCCAGGGCAAGCCGGTCCGCCCGCCAGGCTGGTTTATCGAACTGCTGGAGAAGGCGGCAGGGCTGCCCTGAACGCTCTGGCCGCAGGGGATGCGCCAGGCGGGCACCCTGAAATCCGAAATCCGAAGCCCCGAAATCCGAAGGAAACCCGAAACCCGAAGGCCGAAATCCGAAGAGAATCCCAATGCCCGAAAGCTCTGCGATCTCGGCCTTCGGATTTCGGATTTCGGATTTCCTTCGGATTTCGGCCTTCGGATTTCGGATTTCCCACCCCGGATTTCGGATTTCGAGGCGCGGGCGCATTTCCGGATTGCCAAGCCGGCAAAGAATGAGGTAACGATAGTCCATCGTAAGAGACCCGATGCTTATGACCAAACACGACGCTCGCCAGAATCGAAGCTTCCACCCGGTCAGCGCCCCTGATTTTCTGCCGCTGCCGCAACTGCGCGACCTGCAGTTGCAGCGCCTCAAGGGGATCGTGCAGCGCGCCGACGATCACGTGGCGCTGTTCCGCAAACGGATGGCCGATCGGGGAATGACGCCGCAGGACGTGCAGACGCTCGAGGACCTTCCCAAGCTGCCGTTCACCGAAAAGACCGATTTGCGGGACACCTACCCGTTCGGGCTCTTTGCCAGCCCGATGAAGGAGATTGTGCGTTTGCACGCCTCGAGCGGCACGACCGGCAAGCCGATCGTGGTGGCCTACACGCAGCAGGACGTGCAGGTCTGGACCAACGTGATGCTCCGCAGTTTTGCCGCCTGCGGCCTCCACGAGGGGGACATCATCCAGAACGCCTACGGCTATGGCCTGTTCACCGGCGGCCTGGGCGCCCATTACGGGGCCGAGGCGCTCGGGGCGACCGTCATCCCGATCTCGGGCGGGAACACCCAACGGCAGTTGATGGTCATGAAGGATTTCGGGGTAACGGCGATATGCTGCACGCCGAGCTATTTCCTGCATCTGATCGATCAGGGGCCGGAGTGCGGGGTGAACATCAAAGAACTGCCGCTCCACACCGGGGTTTTCGGCGCCGAGCCTTGGACCGAGTCCATGCGCCGCCGCATCGAGGAGGACAGCGGCATCAAGGCCTACGACATCTACGGGCTGTCGGAAATCATCGGTCCGGGCGTGGCCATGGAATGCGCGTGCCAGGCGGGCCCGCATGTATTCGAGGATTACTTTTATCCCGAGATCATCGACAGCCAGACGGGCGCGCCGTGCGCCGACGGTCAGGAAGGAGAGTTGGTGCTGACGACCCT
>Ga0187864_10003421_pt1 | contig 13022 bp, 10 predicted proteins | sample June2016WEW_11_4_FD_132985 | JGI IMG/M metagenome (GOLD analysis project Ga0187864, IMG submission 132985) | Peatland microbial communities from SPRUCE experiment site at the Marcell Experimental Forest, Minnesota, USA - June2016WEW_11_40 | ecosystem: Environmental > Terrestrial > Soil >... | reverse complement strand
GCACGGGTGCCCCACTACGTCGCCGCCATGCCGTTTCCCGCCGCCTCGCTCGCCTTGCTCGAGGGCCTCGCCGGCCTGTCCGGGCTCGTGATCGAGACGGGGCCTCTCGCCGAGGCCGCCGAAGCGGCACGAGCGAAGATCGACGAGCTCATCGCCCAGAGTGCCGACCACCAGGCGATGGTCCGCCAGCTCGAGGAGCAGATCGACGAGCTCGAGGGGAGGGCACTGGTCGACTTCGACGACAGGGTGGTCCCTTCCGGGGACGAGATCGCCGCCGAGCTCGAGCGCTACCTGCGCGGCCATTAGAACGCCGCTGGCGCCTAAAGCGCCGCCGGGGCTCGCCTTCTGCCACCGGGAGCGGGCGCGGGGGCGCGTGCCGTTGCGCTAAGTTTCCAAAGCGGATGTCATAAGTCATCATTCGCTGGACGAAGGGGGAACCACGATGAGCGTTACCGACGAGCTGCTGCGCAACAACGAGGCCTACGCCGCCTCGTTCGACAAGGGGCATCTGCCCCTGCCTCCGGGCAAGAAAGTGGCCGTCCTGGCCTGCATGGACGCCAGGCTGAGCCCTTACGCCGTGCTCGGGCTCGAAGAAGGCGACGCCCATGTTATACGCAACGCCGGAGGCGTCGTCACCGATGACGGGATCCGCTCGCTGGCGATCTCCCAGCGGCTTCTCGGCACCGAGGAGATCATCCTCATCCACCACAGCGACTGCGGCATGCTCACCTTCAGCGACGACCAGTTCAGGCACCAGATCCAGCAAGAGGTCGGCATCAAGCCGCCCTGGTCCGCCGAATCCTTCGGGGATCTCGACGAGGACCTGCGCCAGTCCGTCGCCCGCATCAAGGCGAGCCCGTTCATCCCGAACAAGGACTCGGTGCGCGCCTTCGTCTACGACGTCAGCAACGGCAAGCTGCGCGAGGTCAAGGTCTGAGCCCGGCCGTCCCCTAGCGTGCGGGCCGGGTCCGGCCCGGGTCGCCGCCTCGTCCTGGCCGTCGGCCTCCTAGCCGTCGCGTCCTGGCCGTCGGCCTCCTAGCCGTCGGCCTCCTCGCGGCCGGCCAGCACCTCGGCCGCCGCCCGGACGAGGGCCTCGAACAGGGACGGGTTGTCGTCTGCCTCGGGGTGCCACTGCACGCCGATCACGAATGGCTTGGAGGGTTCCTCGATCCCCTCGATCGTGCCGTCCTCGGCCCAGGCCACCGCGCGCAGGTCGGAGGCGAGGCGGCCGATGCCCTGATGATGATGCGTCGGCACCTCGCGGGCGTCCCACCTGGCGGCCGCGTGGAGCGAGCTCGCCGGCTCGATGAGGACCAGATGCTTGGAGAACGCACCCGGGGTCGGGTTGTGCTCCTCGTGACCGACGACCTCGGGCAGGTGCTGGACGAGCGTGCCGCCGTGGGCGACGTTCAACAGCTGCATCCCCCGGCAGATCGCCAGCACCGGCAGGCCGCAGCGCTCGGCGGCGGCGAGGAGGGCGAGCTCGCGCTCGTCGCGTTCGGTGCGGGGGGGCTGGGAGCGGGGATGCGCCTTGGCGCCGTAGCGGGCCGGGTCGACGTCGGGCCCGCCGGTGAGCATGAGGCCGTCGAGACGCCGGACGAGCGCCTCGACGGCGGGGACGCGCTCTTCTTGGACCGGGAGGATGACCGGGCTCGCGCCCGCCTCGGCGAGCAAACGCACGTAGGCGGAGGGCACCAGGGAGGCCTGCGTCTGCCAATGGCCCCACGAGGCCTGCTCGTCGTAGGCGGTGACCCCGATGACGGGAAGGGCGCCGGCTACGCCGGCGTCGTCGGAGCCGTCGTCCATCAAAGGGGCGTCACGTAGGCGGCGGTGATGCCGCCGTCGACGAGGAAGGTGCTCGCGGTGATGAACGAGGCGTCGTCGGAGGCGAGGAAACAGGCCGCGGCCGCTATCTCCTCAGGTTCGGCGAACCGCCCCATGGGGACGTGCACGAGCCGCCGCGCGGCGCGCTCCGCGTCCTTGGCGAACAGCTCCCGCAAAAGCGGCGTGTTCACCGGGCCCGGGCAGAGGGCGTTCACGCGGATCGACTGGCGGGCGAACTGCACCCCGAGCTCGCGCGACATCGCCAGCACCCCGCCCTTGGAGGCGGTGTAGGAGATCTGCGACGTCGCCGCGCCCACGAGGGCGACGAACGACGCCGTGTTGATGATGCTCCCGCCGCCGTGCTCCAACAGGATCGGGATCGCCGCCTTGCAGCACAGGTAGACGCTCGTCAGGTTCACCTCCTGCACGCGGCGCCAGGCGTCGAGATCGGTCTCGAGGATCGAGTCGTCGTCGGGAGGTGAGATGCCGGCGTTGTTGAAACAGATGTCGAGCGTGCCGAAGCGCGCCAGGGCCGCCGCGTACATCTCGGCCACGCTGGCGGGATCGGTCACCTCGGCGTGCACGTAGAGCCCGCCGATCTCCTCGGCGACGGCGCGGCCCGGGTCCGCGGCGAGGTCGGCCACCACGACGTGGGCTCCCTCGCGGGCGAAACGGACGGCACTCGCCCGGCCGATCCCGCTCGCCGCCCCCGTGATGACAGCCACCTTCCCCTCGAGCCTTCCGGGCATGGAGATCCTCCGATCGTGTGTGGTGAAACAGAGCCGGACTGAGGTTAGGAGGCGCCGGTGGCGAGGAACACGTTTTTCAGCTCGGTGAACGCCTCGAGGGCGTCCGGCCCGAGCTCGCGGCCGATGCCGGAGCGCTTGAAGCCGCCGAAGGGCGTCCAGTAGCGCACGGACGAGTTCGAGTTGACCGACAAGGTGCCGGTCTCGACCGCCCGGGCGACCCGAAACGCCCGCCCGAGGTCACGGGTCCAGATCGAGCCCGAGAGCCCGTAGGGGGTGTCGTTGGCGATGCGGATCGCCTCCGCCTCGTCCGCAAAGGGCACGACCACGACGACCGGGCCGAAGATCTCCTCGCGCACCGCCGGCGAGGAGGGCGGCACCGGCGCGAGCACGGTCGGGGGAAACCAGTACCCGGCGCCCTCGGGGGCGCTGCCCCGGAACGCCACCGGCGCCCCGTCGGGCACGAAGGCGGAGACGGCGGCGCGTTGCTCGGCGCTGATGAGCGGCCCCATCTCGCTTCGCTCGTCGGAAGGGTCGATCACCCGGACGGCCTTGACCGCCTGCTCGAAGCGCTCCATGAAAGCCTCGTAGGCGCTCAGTTGCACCAAGATGCGGGAGCGGGCGCAGCAGTCCTGGCCGGCGTTGTCGAACACGGCGTAGGGCGCGGCCGCAGCCGCGGCCTCGATGTCGGCGTCGGCGAAGACGATGTTGGCGCTCTTGCCGCCGAGCTCGAGGGTGACCCGCTTCACCTGCTCGGCGCACCCGGCCATGATCTTCTGGCCGACCTCGGTCGAGCCCGTGAAGCAGACCTTGCCCACTGCCGGATGGGTCACAAAGCGCCAGCCGATCACCGAGCCGCGGCCCGGCAGGACCTGGAAGACGTGCTCGGGCAGGCCGGCCTCGAGGGCGAGCTCGCCGAGGCGGATGGCCGTGAGCGGCGTCAGGTCGGCCGGTTTCAACACGACCGTGTTGCCCGCGGCGAGCGCCGGGCCGAAGCCCCAGGAGGCGATCGGCATGGGGAAGTTCCAGGGAACGATGATCCCGACGACGCCGATCGGCTCCCGGAAGGTGACATCGACGCCGCCGGGCACGGGGATCTGGCGCCCGAAGAGCCGCTCCGGCGCCCCGGCGTAGTAGGCGAGCACGTCTCGGACATTGCCCGCCTCCCAGCGGGCGTTCGAGATCGTGTGGCCGGAGTTGGCCACCTCGAGTCGGGCCAGCTCCTCGTTGGCCCCGTCGACCGCCTCGGCAAAGCGCCGGAGCAGCCGGGCGCGGTCGCCCGGCGACACGGCCCGCCAGGCCGGGAGCACGCCCGCGGAGCGGGCGATCGCCTCGTCGGCCTCTTCGGCCTCGACGTGGTCGACGTGGGCGATGATCTCCTCGGTGGCGGGGTTGACGACGGCACGCTCGGTGCTCACAGGCGTTCGAACCCTCGGTAGCGCTCCCAGTCGGTGACGGCCGATTCGAAGGCCTCGAGCTCGACGCGCGCCATGTTCAAGTAGTGGGCGACGACGTCGTCGCTGAAGGCCTTGCGGGCGACCTGGCTCGCCGCGAACAGCTCGGCCGCCTCCCGCAGGGTGGTCGGCAGCCGCGGCTTGTCCGACTCGTAGGCGTTGCCGGTGAACTCGGGCTCGAGCTCGAGGCCCTCCTCGACCCCGTACAGGCCGCCGGCGACCATGGCGGAGAGCGCCAGGTAGGGGTTCACGTCCCCGCCTGGCACCCGGCACTCGACGCGCAGCGCCTTTGGCTGATGGCCGATGATGCGAAGGGCGCAGGTGCGGTTGTCACGGCCCCAGGCTAACGCGGTCGGTGCGAACGATCCCCGGACGAAACGCTTGTAGCTGTTGATGTTCGGGGCGAGAAACAGCGTCAGCTCCCGCAGCGTGGCGAGCAGACCGGCGATGAAGTGCTCGAAGACCTCTGAGAAGCCGTGCGAGCCCTCGCCGGAGAACACGGGCCGGTCCGAGTCGTCCCGGAGCGACAGGTGCACATGGCAGGAGTTGCCCTCGCGGGCGTCGAACTTCGCCATGAAGGTCAGGCTGTAGCCCTCCTGGCCGGCGATCTCCTTGGCGCCCATCTTGAACAGCGAGTGCTCGTCCGCCTTCTCGAGGAGCCCGGTGTAGCGGAAGGCGATCTCGTGCTGGCCGTAGTTGCACTCGCCCTTCGCCGACTCGACCCACATGCCGGCCTCGCCCATGTCGTTTCTGATCCGCCGCAGCAACGGCTCCACCCGGCCGGTGCCGAGGAGCGAGTAGTCGACGTTGTAGAGGTTGGCCGGGGTGAGGGACCGGTAGCCGGACTGCCAGGCCTGCTCGAAGGTGTCGTTGAGGACGATGAACTCGAGCTCGGTGGCGGCAAGGGCGTGCCAGCCGTGGGCAGCGAGGCGTTCGGACTGGCGCTGGAGGATCTGGCGCGGTGAGGCCACGACCGGACTGCCGTCGGCCCATTGCAGGTCCGCCACGCAAAAGGCGGTGCCGGGGTGCCAGGGGAGCAGGCGCAGGCTCGAGACGTCGGGCACCATGACGAAGTCGCCGTAGCCGCGGTCCCACGACGACATGGCGTAGCCGAGGACGGTGTTCATCTCGACGTCGACTGCCAGCAGGTAGTTGCAGCCCTCGGTGCCGCCGGTCATGACGTCTTCTAGGAAGTGGGCGGCGGCAAAGCGCTTCCCCTGCAGCCGTCCCTGCATGTCGGTGATCCCTACGACCACCGTGTCGATCTCGCGAGAGGCGACGAGCGCCGCCAGCCGGTCCACTGTGAGGGCGGGCGCAGCTTCGCTCAATCGACTCCCCCCGTCCCATGCCCGGCCCGGTTGAGGCTGGCTTCTATGGCCTTCAGCTCGGCCTCGGTGCCTTGGACCTTCGGGCCGGTGAACCACTTGTGGGCCGACAGGAGCCAGTAGCCGCCCGAGAAGAGGAGGACCACGCCGACGGCAATCGGGGCGTAGTTGAAACTGTCGCGGTTGATCGGGCTGAACTCGGGCAGCATGAACAAGATGGCGATGAACACCACCCAGATGATGCCCACCCAGCCGACGAGCGGGCTCCACTTTCCGAGGCTCCAGCGGCCCCCCTTGAAGCTCGCCCCCTGCATGCGGCGCAGCACCGTCGGCAGGATGTAGGCGATGTAGAGGCCGATCGTGGCAATCGAGGTGACAGCTCCGTAGGCGACGCCGCTCCACAGGGAGGGGACGGCGAGGAGGAAGGCGAACACGACGCAGAACCAGATGCCGTTCGTGGGCGTTCTTGTGCGCGGGTTGATCTGGTGCCAGAGCCTGTGGCCCGGCACCGCCCCGTCCCGGCTGAAGGCGTAAAGCATCCGGGAGTTCGCCGTCACCGACGCCATGCCGCAGTAGGCCTGCGCCATGAACACGATCACCAGCAACAGTTCGGCGCCGTGGCGGCCGATGGCGTTCGTCCAGATGAGGACCGGGGCGAACTCCTGGGCGGCGTACTTGGTGTAGACGGCCATGTTCGTCGGGATGACGAAGGTGATGGCGAGGATGAGGATCCAGCCGGCGATGAGCGAGACCACGATCGAGCTGACGATGCCACGGGGGGCGGCGAGGTCGGGGCTGCGCGTCTCCTCCGACATGTGCGCCGAGGCGTCGTAGCCGGTGAAGGTGTACTGAGCCATCAGGAAGCCGATGAAGAACACGTACCACTTCGAGCTGAAGCCGGAGAGGTTGATGAACTTGGTGAAGACGAACGAGGCCGAGGTGTGGTGGCTCGGGGCGAAGATCAGCACGAGGGCGATGATCGCCACGCCCAAGATGTGCCACCAGGCCGACACGTCCGAGAGGAAGGCCACGAGGCGTACGCCGAAGGTGTTGAGCAGGCCGTGGATTATGAGGATGCCGGCGTAGACGACGAGGATCCAGCCGGCCGTCGTCGGGAAGTTGAAGACCATGTTGAGAAACGCCGAGAAGAAGAAGGCGAACCCGTAGTCGATGCCGGCGGTGATCGCCACCTGGCCGAGGAGGTTGAACCAGCCCGTGAACCAGCTCCAGGCGCCGGGGTTGCCCTTCGCCAGCTTGGCCGACCAGTAGTAGAGCCCGCCTGCTGTCGGGTAGGCGGAGGCGATCTCCGCCATACCGAGGCCGACGATGGCCGTGAAGATGCCGACGATGATCCAGCCCCAGACGATGTCGACGGGGCCGCCCTCGGCCATCCCGAAGTAGTAAAGCGTCAGGCAGCCAGACAGGACCGAGATGATCGTGAAGGAGACGGCGAAGTTGGAGAACCCGCCCATCCTCCGGTGCAGCTCCTGCGCGTAGCCCATCTCATGGAGCTTGGCCACGTCCGCGTCCATGCCAGTTGTCTGTGTGGATGCACCTTCATCGACCGGCATCGAGGCCCCCCTCCACCACAACGGCCCGAGCCGTCATTCGGTGCGAACCATTAAAACCTTCGCCCAGGTGCGAGTCAAGGGACCAATCCGGCTCCGCTTGTCGAGCCGGCGCCGCTTGCCGCGGGCGACGGGACCCGGCTTCGGGGCGATCTCCTGGCACACTGATGACCAGTGAGCGCCGTGCCCGAGATAGTCGAATTCCTCCTCACCTACCCGCCTTTCAACGCCTTGGCCCGCGCCGAGGTGGAGGGCGCGGCGGCCTCAGCCGAGATCGAGTTCCATCTCGCCGGGACGGAGATCTTCTCCCAAGGTGCCCAGCCAAGTGAGTTCCTCCGCGTCATTCGCGCTGGCGTCGTCGAGATCGTGCACGACGGCAGGGTGCTCGACCTGATCGGGACCGGCGAGATGTTCGGCCACGCCTCGATGCTCTCCGGGCTGCCGACGGGCTTTGCCGCTCGGGCGGCGGAGGACACGCTCACCTACCGGATCCCGGCGGACGTGGCCTACAGATTGCTCGGCCAGCCGGCGACCCTGCGCTATGTGACCCGCTCGCTGCTCCAGGACCGCTACGGGGTCCGCCAGGGACGGGCGAACGAGCTGGACCGTGACCAGCTGAGCCAGCCGGTGGGTGCCCTGATCCGGTCGCCGGCGGTGACCTGCACGCCCGACACCCCGATAGGCGAGGCGGCCCGCTTGATGAGCGCCCGCGGGGCGACCGCGGTCGTGGTCGAGCTCGGCTCGTCGCTCGGCATCCTCACCGATCGTGACCTCCGTTCCCGGGTGCTCGCCGTCGGGCTCTCGCCCGACACCCCCGTCTCGAAGGCGATGACGGAGCCGGCCGAGACCGTCCCCGCCGACCGTCTGGCAGGAGAGGTGCTCTTGGACATGCTCGACCGGGGTTTCCGTCACTTCCCGGTCCTGTCGCCGACGGGAAGGGTGCTGGGCGTCATCAGCGACTCCGATCTCGTCGAGGTCCAGACCCACTCCTCGCTCTCTCTCCGCCGGGCCATCGCCCGGGCCGCCGATCCGGCGGAATTGGCAGAGGTGGCCGCAGATCTGCGACCCATGATCGTGAGCCTGCACCGGGCCAACGTGGCTCCCCTCGACATCTCGGCCGTGTTCTCGATCGTCTCGGACGCGTTGACGCGCCGGGCGCTCGAGTTCGCCGTCGGCGAGGCAGGGGAGGCCCCGGTGCCCTTCGCCTGGCTCGCGCTCGGGAGCCAGGCGCGCCGTGAGGCCCTCCCGAGCTCGGATCTCGACAGCGCGGTCGTGTTCTTGAAGGGCGACGGCCCCGCGCTGGACGTGGACCTGGTCTGCCGCCCGTATTTCGCCGCCCTCGCCCAGCGCACGACCGACATCCTCGTCGCCTGCGGGTTCCACCCGGACTCCCATCGGGCCAGCGCCTCGGACCCGCTTTTCGTGCGCTCACTGGACTCCTGGCAGAGCGCGGGTCGGTCCTGGCTCGAGGACCCCACCCAGGACAAGGCGCTCGTGCTCACCTCGGTCCTCGTCGACAGCCGTCCCGTCTTCGGGACCCAGGTGGGCGAGATGCTGGCGGAGACCTTCCGCCCCGCCCGAGAGCACCCGACGATGGTGCGCATGCTCGCCCGTTTCTCCCTCTCGCATCGGCCTCCCACCGGTTTTCTGGGCGGGCTCGTCGTCGAGCACTCCGGGGAGCACCGCGGCCGGCTCGACCTGAAAGAGGGAGGGGCCCTGCCGATCGTCAACCTCGCCCGGTGGGCCGGCATGGCGACCGGGGTGACATGCGCCTCGACTCCGGAGAGGCTGCGCGCCGCCAGCGACGGCGGCATCCTCGCCCGTGCCGACGCCGACACGCTCACAGAGTCCTTCGGGCTCGTCTCCGAGCTCCGCCTCGACCATCAGGCCGCACAGCTCGTGGCGGGAACGGAGCCCGACGACTACGTCGACCCGTCCGAGCTCAGCGCGCTCACCCGCACCTACCTGAAAGAGGCGTTCCGGGCGGTGGCCGCCGTGCAGCAGCGCATCTCCAACGATCTCTCCCTCGGTGTGTGGTGAGGCTTTGGGGCACACGGGGGCGCCTGCGGGCACCGGCTGCTGACGCCTACGCCCGAGCGCCCCTGGCGGGGCGCCGTACGCCGTGGCGCGAGGCCCGCTACTGCGTCGTCGATCTGGAGCTGAGTGGCCTCGACCCAAGGAGCGACGAGATCATCTCTTTTGGTGCGGTCCCGATCGACGCCGGCCTCGTCGGTGCCGGTCGCACCCTCTACGGCCTCGCCCGGCCGACACGGCCCCTGCCGGAGTCCTCCGTCGTCGTCCACGGCATCCGCACCGTCGACCTCGAGGAGGCGCCGCCCCTGGACGAGGCGATCCTCCCGCTGCTCGGGGCGCTGGCAGGACGGGTCCTGGTCGCGCACGCGGCGGCGGTGGAGCGGGCCTTCCTCGGTCCCGCCCTGCGGCGCCAGGGGGTGCGGCTTCGCGAGCCCGTGCTCGACACCGCCGTGCTCGGGCGCCTGCTCATGGTCGAGCGCGGCGAACCGCCCCCGAGGTTCCTGACGCTCGGAACGCTGGCGGGCGCACTGGGGCTTCCCGAGCACCGTCCCCACCACGCCCTGGGCGACGCCCTGACGACGGCGCAGGTCTTCCTCGCCATCGTCTCCCACCTCGAGAAACTGGGCGCTGAGACCGTCGGGTCGCTCGCTAGCGCCACGAGACGCTTGGAGAACGCGAGGCGCTATCCCTCGAGGGCTGCGTTTCTGGACAACCAGGTCGGAGCCGACTGAGTCTCCCGGGCGGCGGGGTGCTCTTGGGCGGCGGGGCTTCAGGAGACGAGGTTGACGAGGCGCGGGGGACGGGCGATGACCCGGGCCGGGGCCGCGCCCCCGAGGGCCTCTCGAACCTTCGCCGAGGCCAGGGCCGCCTCGAGCGCAGCCTCCTCGGAGATGTCGCGTGCGACCTCGATCCGGTCCTTCAGCTTGCCGTTCACCTGCACGACCATCGTCACCTGCTCGTCGGTGAGAAGCCGTAGGTCTGCGACCGGCCACGGTCGGGTGTGCACGTTGTCGCCACGGCGGCGCTCGTAGGCCTCGGCTGCGAGGTGGGGGGCGAAGGGGGCGAGAAGCTCGAGCAGGGTGTCGATCGATTCCTCGACGACGGCCCGGTCGGTGCCCGCGCGGATGTGGCGGGAGATGGTGTTGGTCAGCTCCATGCAAGCCGCGACCGCCGTGTTGAAGCCGTAGCGGTCGATGTCTGCCGTCACGCGTGCGATCGTGCGGTGGACGGCCCGTCTCAGCTCGTCGCTCCCGCCTGCCGGGCCGTCGTCAGCGTGGTGGTCGGCAGGTGCCGACGGGTCGGTGGCCAGGCGCCACACCCTGCCCAGGTAACGCGAGCACCCGTCGAGGATCTCCTCGGTCTGCGCGTTCCAGTCGACGTCGTCCACGGGGGGGCCTATGAAGAGGTGCAACAGCCGCAAGGCGTCGGCTCCGACCTTGGCGAAGTACTCATCGGGCGAGACGACGTTGCCCCTGGACTTGGACATCGCCCGGCCGCCGAGGCGGATCATGCCCTGGCAGAACAACTGCGCGAAAGGCTCGCGGACCGACTTCGGGCCGAGCCCGGTGTCGGCCAGAGCCCGCGTGAAGAAACGTGCGTAGAGCAAGTGCAAGATCGCGTGAGTGATCCCGCCGATGTACTGATCGACCGGCATGTAGTGGTGGGCGGCGGCGATGTCGACCGGGCCCATCTCGTAGCGGGGGTTGCAAAAGCGAAGGAAGTACCACGACGAGTCCACGAAGGTGTCCATCGTGTCCGTCTCGCGAAGCGCCGGGCCGCCGCAGCTAGGGCAGGTCGTCTCGAGGAACCCCTCGTCGAAGCGCAGGGGCGACTCGCCCGTCGGGCGGAACTCGACCTTCTCGGGGAGAAGGATCGGGAGCTCCTCGACTGGAACGGGCACTATCCCGTGGGTGGAGCAGTAGACCACCGGGATCGGGCAGCCCCAGTAGCGCTGGCGGCTGATCAGCCAGTCGCGCAGCCGGTAGTTGACCTTGCGCGAGCCGATGCCACGCTCCTCGAGGTACTCGATCGCCGCTCGCTTGGCCGTCGGCACGTCGAGCCCGTTGAGGAAGCCGCTGTTTATCTTGATCCCGTCACCGGAATAGGCGCCGCCGTCGAAACCCTCGGGCGGCTCGACGGTGCGCACCACGGGCAGTCCATATGCCTCGGCGAAGGCGAAGTCACGCTCGTCCTCCGCCGGCACGGCCATGATCGCCCCGGTGCCGTATCCCATCAGCACGTAATCGGCGACATAGATCGGCACCGACTCGTCGTTGAACGGGTTCACGCAGTAGCTGCCCGTGAACGCACCCCGTTTCTCGAGGGATCCTTCGGAGGACTGGCGCTCGATGTCGGTGGCCTGCTGAGCCCGGGCGCACACCTCTGCGACCGCGTCGCGCTGAGCATCGGTCACGAGCTCGCTCACCAAAGGGTGTTCGGGTGAGAGCACGGCGTAGGTCATGCCGAAGCTCGTGTCCGGGCGTGTCGTGAAGACCTCGATCTCGATCTCCGGTCGGCCGACGACGACCATGCGGAATTGGGCACCTTCGGACCGACCGATCCAGTTGCGCTGCATGGTCTTCACGCGCTCGGGCCAGTCCATGCCGTCGAGGGCGTCGAGCAGCTCCTCGGCGTACCTGGTGATGCGGAGGAACCACTGCTCGAGGTTGCGGCGCACGACGATGTCGCCGGACCGCTCGCAGGTGCCGTCGGGGAGGACCTGCTCGTTGGCGAGCACGGTGTGGCATCCGGGGCACCAGTTGACCGGCGCCTCGGCCCGGTAGGCGAGGCCGGCTCGGAGCAGCTGGAGGAAGATGACCTGGTTCCACCTGATGTAGTCGGGGTCGTGACTGCGCAGCTCACGGCGCCAGTCGTAGACCGCGCCGAGTCGCTTCACCGAGGCCTTGAGCTCGGCGATGCGCGCCTCGGTGTACACGCGGGGATGATCTCCGCCCTTTATGGCAGCGTTCTCGGCAGGCAGTCCGAACGAGTCGAAGCCGAACGGGCTCAGCACGGCGTGGCCCTGCATCGTGCGGTGCCGCACAAGGACGTCTCCGAAGGTGTAGTTGCGGATATGGCCCTGGTGGGCGGGCCCGCTCGGGTAGGGGTACATGCACAGCACGTAGTACGGCGGCCGCGGGTCGTTCAGCTCGACGCGGTACGTGCCGTCCTCGTCCCAGCGCCGCTGCCAGCGCTCTTCAACCTCGCGAAAGTCGTACGCCTCCACGGGAACAGGTTAGTTGGCTCGTATACGCGCCCCAGGGGTCCCCGCGCCGGTCCGTGGGTCGCCTTCTCCCGAGGTCGGATAGAGTGCTCTCATTCCTCGGGGGCGTAGCTCAGTTGGTAGAGCGCCTGACTGGCAGTCAGGAGGTTCGAGGGTTCGAGTCCCTTCGCCTCCACCCGAAAGTCCTGGTCACAGCAGTGCGGCGGTGTGGCCAAGGCCGAGGATTCGGTCTGAATGTAGCCATGTTCAGCCGGGACCGGAGTTCGCAAACGAGAGCTGCTTGCTCTTCGCGTCGAGAGATGTCGACTCGAAGGCGCAAGAGATGCACGTAGCGTTTGCCATCGCCGACGGTGCCCCGGGTGTCGGTTTCGTGCGCAAGCCGACCAAGGAGTCGGACTGGCGTGGCGTTCCGCTGATTGATTCGATGAGGCAGTCATTCGAGCGCTAGCTCGCCTGAAGGCGCGAGCAAACTGGCCCGGAGCCTTCGTCGGGCGAGTACGTTTTCGCGGGCGACCCCAGCGGGACCAAGCCAATTGGGCCGGACTCGTCTTGACAGTCCTCTAGGTACTCTGTACCTTTAGGTACCAGGAGAGAGAGCTATGAGCGTCAATCAATCCCCGATAAAGGTCAGCCCACAAACCAAGGAGCGAATCCGCTACCTTGCCGCGCTCACCGACACCACTCAGTCCCAACTCGTGGACCGTGCCATCGAGGAGTACACCGCTCGGCATGCCGATCTCATCGAGAAGGGCATCGACGCTGCCCGTTCCGTTCTTGCTATTGGCGATGTCGCCATCGCTGCACACCTGCTCGACGTCCCTGATGAAGCCGTACGACGGATCGCAGGT
>Ga0187864_10003419_pt1 | contig 13024 bp, 12 predicted proteins | sample June2016WEW_11_4_FD_132985 | JGI IMG/M metagenome (GOLD analysis project Ga0187864, IMG submission 132985) | Peatland microbial communities from SPRUCE experiment site at the Marcell Experimental Forest, Minnesota, USA - June2016WEW_11_40 | ecosystem: Environmental > Terrestrial > Soil >... | reverse complement strand
GTGCTGGCGTTCAAATTGGCCATTTATGTTTGATCTAACGCAAAGCGTTCTCAGACGGATGCTTTAATGATAACGTTGGAGGGCGGTTATGAGCGCCGTGGGTCTCGAAAGCATCGATCACACCGTCCAGCTGACGCATATTTGGATCAATGACCTCGACGCCCGACTTGGATGGGAGAACAAACACCGCTCTTACCGCCTGCTTCGAACTGTACTGCAGACAATGCGCGACTGGCTGATGGTCAACGAGGCCGCGGGTTTAGGGGCACAACTTCCCGAGCTGCTGCGTGGAGTCTATTACGAGCATTGGCGGCCGGCTACGACGCCGGTGAAGAAACGCAGTAAGCTGATTTCATTGCGCGCATCGACGACGCTTTTAAGGCCGATCCCATTATCTCTACGCCCGACGCCATTAGTGCCGTGTTCGAGCTCCTTTCCGACAAGATCACGGCCGGTGAAATTGAGCATGTACATCATGCCTTGCCGGCAGACATCAGAGCGCTTTGGCCTCTTCCTTCGCAAGCAGCCTGAGAATGCTCGAACTCAAGTAAGCAGGCTGTGCCTCATGTAGACGCCGGGCCTCGCGTTCGTTTCATTCTCTCGGGGAAATGCCATTCGGGTTTTCTGGGTTGGACGAGATATACGATTGCGCCCCGAAAACTGACTGAACTGCGAATTGGCCGTTCATTTGGGCAAGTCCGGCCACGCCGGTATGCGTTGATATGCATCAAAGACGAGTCAAGTCTGTTCAACCATAATTTTTATGGTCATGTCCGACGCGGCCGTTTCAAGGCATGGGTTCAATGGCACACAAGCAAGTCCTGTTCCGCTCTGCCGCCCGCGAAAAGATACTCCGCGGCGCCACCCAACTCGCAGATGCCGTCCGTGTGACGCTCGGGCCGCGGTCGAAGGCCGTACTAATCGAAAGAAAGTGGGGCGTGCCGATCGTGTGCAACGACGGCGTGACCATCGCCAAGGAATTCGACCTCAGGGACCCCGAAGAAAATCTCGGCGCCCGCATGCTCCGCCAAGCGGCCGAAAAGACCGGCGACATGGTTGGCGACGGAACCAGCACGTCGACGATCCTGGCGCATGCCATTTTTGCCGATGGCGTGCGCAACGTGGTGGCAGGCGCGAGCGCGATCGACATCAAACGCGGCCTCGATCGGGCGACCAAACGCGCGGTCGAAGCCCTGAAAACGCTCTCGCGCCCGGTCAAGACCCGCAAGGAAACGGCGCAGGTGGCCGCCATTTCAGCACACAATGATCCTGCCATCGGCGAACTCGTCGCCGACGCCCTAGACAAAGTCGGCAGCGAGGGCGTGATCACCGTCGAAGAGTCGAAGACGACGGAAACCGCGCTGGACGTTGTCGAGGGCATGCAGTTCGACCGCGGCTTTCTTTCTCCCTATTTCATCACCAATCCCGAGAAGATGGAGGCGGTGATGGAGGACGCGTTGATCCTGATCTCGGATCGGAAAATCGGCGTCCTCAAGGACCTGCTGCCGCTTCTCGATGAAATCGTAAAATCCGCACGCCCGTTGCTGGTGGTGGCCGAGGATGTGGAAGGCGAGGCACTGGCGACCTTGATCGTCAATCATATTCGCGGCAGCCTCAAAAGCTGTGCCGTAAAGGCGCCCGGCTTCGGCGATCGGCGCAAGGCCATGTTGGAGGACCTCGCGGTCCTGACCGGCGGGCAGGTCGTTTCCGAAGACATTGGTCTTAAGCTTGAACACGTGACCATCGACCAACTTGGGCGCGCCAAACGCATCGTCGTCGACAAGGAGAACACCACGATCATCGGCGGTTCCGGCGACCGTCGCCAGATCGATGGGCGCGTCGAGCAGATTAAGCGTGAGATCGAGAAGACGACCAGCGATTACGATAAGGAGAAGCTTCAGGAGCGCCTGGCCAAGCTCGCTGGCGGCGTCGCCGTGATCCGCGTTGGCGCCCCTTCCGAGTCGGAGATGAAATCAAAAAAAGAAGCGTTCGACGACGCCATCAGCGCGACCAAGGCTGCCGTCGCCGAAGGGATCGTGCCCGGCGGGGGGCTGGCGCTGCTGCGCTGCATGGATGCGGTGGCGCAGGAAGAGGCCAAATGCGAAGGCGACGAGAAAACAGGCGTGCAAATCCTCAAGCGTGCGCTGGATGTACCTACCCGCCAGATCGCGGAGAACTCCGCTGTCGATGGCGGCGTTGTCGTCGCGCGGATGCTGAACGGAAAAGGCAACGAGGGTTTTGATGCAGCACGCAAGGAGTATGTTGATCTGATGGAAGCCGGAATTATCGACCCGACCAAGGTCGTTCGCGTCGCCCTCGAAAACGCCGTCTCGGTGGCAAGCGTGCTCTTGCTTACCGAAGCGACAATGACCGAGATTCCGGAGGATAAAAAAGAACGCGCCGCCGAACCGGAAACGGCGTTCTAAACAGTCAGCACGAATTTGGCGTTAATAAATACTTCGCAGTCGAGCAGCTAGTGGGAACAGAAAGTGCAGACACCGCCTGAAATCGAATTTCAAGGCATGGCGCGGACCGCGGCAATCGAAGACGCCGTCACCGCGCACCTGGCGCAGCTCGAGCAACGCTGGGGCCGCATCACCGCGTGCCGGGTTGTGCTGAAGGGGCCCGGTCAGCGTCACCGCACGGGCGGACTGTATGAGGTCCACATTCGTCTCGCCCTGCCCGACGGCCGCGAGGTGAATGTGGAAAGAACGCCGCCGGCGGATGAGCGGCATTCCGATCTGACGTTCGCTCTTAACGACGCCTTTAAGCATGCCCGCAGGCAGCTACAGGATCAGGTTCGCCGCGCGCAGGGCCAAGTGAAACATCATGAAGGCCCGCCGATCGGAACTGTCGCGCGGCTTGATCCATCCGGCGAATTTGGCTTCCTCGAGACAGGCGATGGCCAGGAAATCTACTTCCACCGCAATAGCGTGCTCGATGACGCATTTTCCCAGTTGCGCGTCGGTTCGCGCGTGACTTTTGCGGAGGAGCCTGGCGACAAGGGTACGCAGGCGACGACGGTAAAGCTGCTTGGGAAACATGGGCTCCGAACGTGATTGCGCCGTCGGTCACGAGCCGCGCAGGATGGGAGCATTTTCCCCACGACGCCGACGTCGGTGTGCGCGGCTTTGGCGTAACGCCGTCGAAGGCATTTGAGCAAGCGGCACTCGCGTTGACCGCCGTCGTCACCCGCGCGCAGGTTGAGCCGCTAAGTCCGGTCGCGGTCAGATGCGAGGCGCCGGATCTTGAGCTGTTGTTTGTCGACTGGCTCAACGCGATCATCTACGAGATGGCGGTCCGGCGCATGTTGTTTGCTCGCTTTGACGTGAGGATTGAAGACACGGGGCTGGAAGCGACGTTGTGGGGCGAACCAGTCAACGTCGCGCGGCACGCGCCTGCCTGTGAACCGAAAGGCGCGACCTATACGGCATTACGGGTAGCAGAAGAAGGCGATGGCTTCTGGTCGGCGGCTTGCGTCGTCGACGTCTAGAAGAGCCAACCATGGATACGAACCGCTTCACGCGTGTCGACGCCACGACCTGGCGCATTGAGCCTCACGGCGCGATGCACGTGCCGGCGGTCATCTATGCCGATGAAAATCTGATTCGTGACATGGACGACAAGGTCTACGAGCAGGCTGCCAACGTCGCTACGCTGCCCGGCATTGTGCAAGCATCTTATGCGATGCCCGACGCCCATTGGGGCTACGGCTTTCCGATCGGCGGCGTGGCGGCCTTCGATCCCGACAAGGGCGGCGTCGTTTCGGCCGGCGGGGTCGGCTTCGATATCTCATGCGGCGTGCGCACGATGCTGACCGGTCTCAAGGTTGCCGACGTGCTTCCGGTGCAACGCTCACTCGCCGACTCGCTGTATCGCCAAATTCCCGCTGGCGTCGGCAGCAGAGGTCCCATCACGCTCGATGAAATTGACATGGACGCAATGCTGGCCGGAGGCGCTTCTTGGGCCGTCGAGCGCGGCTGGGGCGAAGCTCGCGACCTCGAGCGAATTGAGGAATACGGCAGCATGGCGGGCGCGCTGCCCGCAAACGTCTCCGAACGCGCCAGAGAACGACAGCGGCGCGAAATGGGAACGCTCGGCTCGGGCAACCACTATCTCGAGGTTCAGGTGGTTGCGGAAATCTTCGACGCCAAGGTCGCGGAAGTCTTCGAACTTTCAGCCGACGACGTTGTCGTTACCATCCATTGCGGTTCGCGCGGGCTGGGCCACCAGATTGGCACCGAATTCCTCAAGGAAATGCTGTTGGCAGCAAAAGCCTCCGGCATCGAACTCATCGACCGAGAGCTCGCCTGCGCCCCTATCAACTCTGATGTCGGCGAGCGCTATCTCGGAGCCATGCGTGCGGCAATTAATTGCGCGCTAGCCAACCGCGAAATCCTCGGCCATTACGCGCGCCGCGTCTTCGCTCATTTCTTTCCCAGTTGCGATCTCCAGCTTTTGTTTGATGTGTCGCACAATACGTGCAAGGTCGAAATGCATGCGGTCGAGGGAAAGCTGCGCCAGCTCTTCGTTCACCGCAAGGGCGCCACCAGGGCCTTTGGACCCGGTCACGAAAGCCTGCCCGACGCGTTGCGCGCTGTGGGCCAGCCGGTGCTCATCGGCGGCAGCATGGGGACCGGCTCCTACATTCTGGTCGGCGAAGCGACGGCCGAAAACAAGGCGTTCGCTTCGGCCTGCCATGGCGCCGGGCGGGCGCTGTCGCGGCACGCCGCGCTGAAGCAGTGGAGCGGACGCAAGGTCGTCGATGATCTTGCAGAGCGGGGTATCATCATCAAGAGTCCTTCGATGCGTGGCGTCGCCGAGGAGGCGCCGGGCGCCTACAAGGACGTCAATGCAGTCGTGGTTGCGGCCGAACAGGCGGGCCTCGCCCGGCGCGTAGCCCGCCTGCGGCCGCTTATCTGCATCAAGGGATGAATTGAGGTCGCTGCGATGCACGTCCCGCACGAATTACAGGATGAGTTTCCCGACGAAGCGGCACTTATCGCGCGGCTCTTAAAGACCAATTATCTGTTCAGGCGATTGGCGGGCCGTTACGATGCGGCCAATCGTCAGATCTTTCGCATCGAGTCGGGCGAAGAGCCAACCACAGACGAGGTCCTCGAAAAGCTCAAGAAGGAGCGCCTCAAGCTCAACGACCAGATTGCCCGCATGCTCAAACGGGTCGAGCGTCGAATGTAGGTTCGTTCCTGCGGCGTTCTGATTGCAGTTGGTCGGAATACGCGAGAATGGCGCTTTTCTATCGCCGCAATAATTTGCGCAACTCTGCGAGCGATCTGGTGTTGATGACGTCGCTGGCGGTCAGCCAGCCGCGCCGCGCTTGATCGACGCCGAACCGTATGCACTCGAATGCGTCGACCGAGTGCGCATCCGTGGAGATCGCGAGCGTTACCCCTGCCTGTTTCGCCGCATGGATGTAGTTATCGTTCAAATCCAGCCGGTCCGGTTGGGAGTTGACCTCCAGATGGCAGCCGAGCTCGGGTGCGGCGGAGATCACCCGCTCCATGTCGATATCGTAGGGCTCGCGCTCGCCGATCAACCGGCCGGTCGGGTGCGCGATGATCGAGACGTAACGATTGTTCATGGCCCGGATCACGCGATCAGTCTGTTGCTCGCGCGGCAGATCGAAATAGGAGTGGACAGCAGCGACCACGATGTCGAGCTTGGCCAGGCTGGCATCCGGCAAATCGAGGCGGCCGTCCTTGAGGATATCCAACTCGATGCCCTTGAGGATCGTAAGTCCGTGCAAGCGCTCATTGATGCGATCGATCTCGCGGCCTTGCCGGGCCAGCCGCGCCGGATCAAGACCGTGCGCCATGGCGACGCGACGGCTGTGATCGGTGAGGGCGATGTACTCGTAGCCTTGCGCCTGCGCCGCCTTGGCCATCGCTTCGATCGCGGCCGTGCCGTCGGTCCAGTCGGAATGGACGTGAAGGTCCCCACGGATATCCGCGCGCGTCACCAGAGCCGGCAGCTTGTTCGCTGCGGCCAACGCGATCTCACCGCGATCCTCGCGCAGCTCGGGAGGGATGAAGGCCAGTCCGAGCTTTTTGTAGATCTCCTCCTCGGTTAAGCCGGCAATGCGCCGCCTGCCAGAAAATAAGCCGTATTCATTGAGCTTCCAGCCGCGATGAACGGCAATGCCGCGCAGCGCGATATTGTGCGCCTGGGAACCGGTGAAATAGAGCAGTGCGGCGCCATAGCTCTCCTCCGGGACCGCACGCACGTCGACTTGCAAGCCTGAGCGGAGCACGACCGTCGTGCGCGTTGGACCGTGGGCGAGAACCTCGGCGACGTTCTCGTAGCCAACCAATTTATTGCCGACCGTCGCGCCGTCCGCCGCCGTCACCACGACGTCCAAATCTCCGACTGTGTCGCGGCGTCGGCGATAGCTGCCGGCCACGACGACGCGGCCGCCGTTGCGGAGAAAGGCCGCCAACGCTTCCGCTTCGGCTTCGGCGACTGACAGCTTGAAGCGCTTTTCAGTCGTGGGCTTTTTGAGCGCGGCGGAGAGCTTCTTTTCGATAATCGGCCCGAACCCCCGAATCCCTTGCAGCCGTCCCGTTTTGACGACCCTGCGGAGGTCATCGAGCGTGCTTACCTTGAGCTTGTCGTGCAGTAGCTTGACGCGCTTTGGCCCAAGGCCCGGAAGGGCGGCGATCTCGCCAAGCTGACCGGGCAGCTTTCGTTTCAGCGAGTCCAGGAGCTGGAAATGTCCTGTTTCAACGATTTCGGCAATCTTGCCGGCGAGATCCTTGCCGATACCCGGAAGCTCCGCCAGGTCGCGTCTGACGGCGAGCAGGCTTTTGACGCTTTGCGGCAAACCTTCGATCACACGGGCGGCGCGGCGATAGGCACGCACGCGAAATTGATTCTCCCCCTCGATTTCGAGGAGTTCAGCGGCCTGATCGAACATCGCCGCTATTTCCGCGTTCTGTACCGGCAAAACCAGCACCTCCCTGCTGATCGCTTTGTACTGCGCCTCCAATCGCTGCAATTTGATGCAGATCAGAACCCGATGACAGGCGACACTGGTTTCGGCGATCTTACGAACTTGGCCATCATTGATCTTTTTCAATGCGAGCATTCGCCTGGGCCGATTAAGCGAATTTAGGATGCGCTATGAGCGAATTTACAACCGATATTTCCCATCACATCTGGGAAACCAAGTATCGGTATGCCGATCGCGGTCATGCCGAGCTTGCCATCGCGGATACCTGGCGCCGGGTCGCCCACGCGCTGGCCGCTGTCGAGCCGAAGGACGCGCCGGCTTGGGAAAAGAAGTTCTTCGCCATCCTGCAGGATTTCAAGTTCCTTCCGGGCGGTCGCATCCAAGCCGGCGCCGGAACGGCACGCAACGTGACGCTGTTCAATTGCTTCGTCATGGGCGCGATCGAAGACTCCATTCCCGGCATCTTCCGCGCCTTGCAGGAAGGCGCGCTCACAATGCAGGAGGGCGGTGGTATCGGGGTGGATTTCTCGACGCTGAGACCGCGCAGCACTCCGGCAAAAGCCGCCGGCAATATCGCCTCAGGCGCGGTCTCCTTCATGGGCATTTGGGACGCCATGTGCGGCACCATCCTCTCGACCGGCGCCCGTCGCGGCGCCATGATGGCAACGCTGCGCTGCGACCATCCCGATATCGAGGAATTCGTCACGGCCAAGCAGCGGAGCGGTCAACTGCGGCGCTTCAACCTCTCAGTCCAGGTCACGGATGCTTTCATCGCCGCAGTGTGCAGCGATGATGAATGGCCGTTGGTGTTTCCGGCTGCGGCTTTCGACGGGAATGGCGAAACGGTACTGCGTGAATGGCCGGGCCAAAACGGGCCGGTGCCTTGCCGCGTTGTCCGGCGCATCAGCGCGCGGCAATTGTGGGACCGCATTTTGCGAACGACTTATGATTACGCCGAACCGGGCGTATTGTTTATCGACCGCATCAATCATCTGAATAATCTCTGGTACCGGGAGCGGATCACCGCCACCAATCCGTGCGGGGAGATTCCTCTTCCACCCTATGGCGCCTGCGACTTGGGTTCGCTCAATCTGACCCGCTTTGTGCTCTCGCCGTTGACGCCCGCCGCACGGATCGATTTCGAAGGCATCGCGCAAACGACGCGCCTCGCCGTGCAGCTCCTCGACGATGTGATCGACGCCTCACGATTCCCCCTTCCTGCGCAGGCGGAGAATGCCCGCGGCTCGCGACGCATCGGCCTTGGAATTACCGGCCTCGCCGATGCCATGGTCATGCTCGGATTGGGCTATGGTAGTAATCACTCCCTCACCATTGCTGCCGACATCATGCGCAGCATCTGCTATACGGCCTATCGTGCGTCCATCGCGCTGGCAAAAGAGAAAGGCAGCTTTCCCTACTTCGAACGGGATCGCTATCTCGACGGCGCTTTCGTTCGCAACCTTCCCGATGATATTCGGACTGGAATTGCCGGAATCGGCATCCGCAATAGTCACTTGCTCGCAATAGCGCCGACTGGGACGATCAGCCTCTTGGCCGGAAACGTATCGAGCGGCTTGGAGCCCATCTTTGCCGCCTACTATGAGCGTGATGTTCTTGCGCAGGACGGGACGCCGAAAGCGTTCACGCTCACTGATTACGCGCTCGATTTGTGGCGTCGGATGACAGGCTCGGCGACCGGAGTGCCGGATGGCTTTGTCACTGCCGGCGAGCTTCCGATCAGCGCCCACCTAAAAATGCAGGCGACCCTCCAGCCTTTCGTCGACAATTCGATCTCCAAGACAATAAACGTTCCGAAAAACACGCCGTTCGAAGATTTCAGGCAGATCTACGACTTGGCGTACGATATGGGTCTCAAAGGTTGCACCACGTTCCGGCCCAATCCGGCGACAGGCGCGGTGCTGAGCGAATCGAACGGTGGCGTCGAGGCTCCGCACTGCTGTGTGGCCGAGCGCGAGGCCGACTGAGCGAATTGGGTTGGCAATCGAGGGGAGCGGGCAAAAAAGGGGCCCCAAGATTTGCGCCATATCAATGTCGGGCCGACTTAGGCTGGCACTGTGCAATATCGCTGGCGCTCTCCGTGGGCGCCGTCGCCCATGCCACAAATGGCGCGTAGAACATGGAACCGGACGCCCGCAAGCGCCAATTTATGATCTGGTACGCGCTCGCCGCTGTGCTAGGCGTCTTGCTGTTTCAGGCGTTCTGGACCAGCTACACGCAGGTCGAGACCATTCCGTATAGCCAATTCGAGACGCTGCTCGATCAGGGCAAGGTCGCCGAGGTCACGGTCGGCACTGATTCGATTCAAGGTACGCTGAAGGAGCCCTTGCCGAGCGGCAAGCACGAATTCTTCGCCGTCCGCGTCGATCCGCAATTGGCTGAAAAGCTTGCCAGTCATCAGGTCGTGGTCAATGGCGCGGCCTCCGGCGGGATCATTCAAACGATCCTGTCCTGGGTCATTCCCGTCGTTATTTTTTACGTCGCCTGGATGTTTCTCTTTCGCCGCTTTGCCGAGAAGCAGGGGCTGGGCGGGCTCATGACCGTGGGCAAGTCGCGCGCCAAGGTCTTTGTGGAGACGGACACGAAGGTGACTTTCAAGGATGTCGCCGGCGTCGAGGAAGCAAAATTCGAGTTGCAGGAGCTGGTCGCCTTCCTGCGCGATCCGAAGTCGTATGGGCGGTTGGGGGCGCGGGTGCCGAAAGGCGTTTTGCTGGTCGGTCCGCCCGGAACTGGCAAGACTTTGCTAGCGAAGGCGGTCGCGGGCGAGGCCGGCGTGCCGTTTTTTTCGATTTCCGGCTCCGAATTCGTCGAGATGTTCGTTGGCGTCGGTGCCGCGCGCGTCCGCGACCTATTCGAGCAGGCACGCAAGGCAGCGCCCTGCATCATTTTCATCGACGAACTCGACGCGCTGGGGCGCAGTCGCATCGCCGGCGGCTTCGGCGGCACCGACGAGAAGGAGCAAACGCTCAATCAGCTCTTGTCCGAGCTCGACGGCTTCGATCCGAGCGCAGGCGTCATCCTCCTGGCCGCGACCAATCGGCCGGAAATCCTGGACCCGGCGCTGCTGCGGGCGGGAAGGTTCGATCGCCAAGTGCTGGTGGATCGTCCCGACCGCAAGGGCCGGCTCGAGATTCTGAAGGTTCACGTGCGCAAGGTAAGCCTTGCGCCCGACATCGATCTCGACGCGATTGCGGGTATGACGACGGGTTTTACCGGCGCCGACATCGCCAATCTCGTCAATGAAGCCGCTATCGTAGCCACGCGGCGCAACGGCGCGGCGGTGAGCCTGAGCGATTTCACCGAGGCGATCGAACGAATTCTCGCCGGGCCGGAAAAAAAGAGCCGCGTGCTCAACGCGGAGGAACGGCGCCGTGTCGCCTATCACGAAATGGGGCACGCGCTGGTGGCAGCCACGCTGCCTGGCGTCGATCCGGTACAGAAGGTTTCGATCATTCCGCGCGGCGTCGGCGCGCTCGGCTACACCATCCAGCGTCCGACCGAGGACCGTTTTCTTCTCGGCCGGGCAAATCTGGAAAACCGCATTGCCGTGCTGATGGGCGGGCGCGCAGCCGAACAGCTCGTGTTCGATGGGGACGTGTCCACCGGAGCCGCCGACGATCTGCAACGCGCCACCGAAATCGCTCTCGAAATGGTGACCCGCTTCGGCATGGACGAGAAAGTCGGCCAACGCACCTATGTGCCGGCGCCGCAGCCCTTTATGTCCGTGCCGACCGCCGACCACGTTCAGGCGGCTGAAATCACGACCCGCGAGATCGACGTCGCCGTGCGCGACCTGCTCGGCCAAGGGTTCAACCGCGCACGGGAGATTTTGACGACGCGGCGCGCGGATCTGGACGCCGGCGCTCAATTGCTGCTGAAACGTGAGACCATCACGGTCGATGACTTCCCAGCCATTCGCTCGGTGAAAGTCACCACCGAGCCGCGCTTGACCGTAGTGCCGACGGGTACATGATGTCGTCGTGTTCGACGACGGGCGGTACAGCGGACGAAGGCTTTGGATCGCTCACTACGTTACCTGCAAGATATTGGCCAAAATTTTCACACCGGCGGACAGAAGTGGGATTTCAACCGGAAATTCTGCTTATGTAGCCACCCGGTTTCGAAGCGGTGGGGACCGATGCCGTGGTCACCCTCGACGTGCACAACCCGGCCGCGTTCGAGAACGCCTTTCGCCACCCCACAGTAGCGCTCACAGCCGCCCCATTGTTTGTCGACTATGTCAAGGGTCTGGCGGATGAAGCGCTCTGCATCGTTTCTCCCGATCCGGGCGGCACCAAGCGTGCCGATGTGTTTCACGAGGCGCTAGCAGCCTGTCGGAGTGAGCTTTTGCGGCTGCGCTGGCGGGGATTTTGCTACTTCGCGCCGATTGCTGAACGGTCAATCAGGTCCAGGAGCTTTGTGATTGACCGTTATCGGATCGGCGACGGTTGGGGTTTCCCCGGCTGCGGATATGTTCGGCCTCATCAGGCGGGGTTGAGGACAAACATTCGCTTCATATTCCAGGCCATGGTCACGAGGCTCCACTCGCCACGCGCTTTGTCGAGCCCGCGCATTGAAAATTGACGGAATCCGAGCACGAATTTGATGATGCCGAACACCGGTTCCGGCGTCTGTTTGCGCAGGGCATAGAGCGCCCGGCCTTCAGGCGTCTTCAGCCGATGCGCCATCGCCTCGACCGGCGTCGGATTGTCCGGCGCGGCCGGCGCCTTTTCGAAACGCTCGGCCAGGGGCGGATGATGCGGTTGATGGCCCATCGCAATCACCGGTTCGATTCCCGCCTTTTCACAAGCCTCGACATTGTCCGCGCTGAAATAACCAGCGTCCGCCAGCAGATTTTCGGCCATGCCCAATTCCTCGGGCAACGCTGCGATCTTGCCCAGCATTGGCTCGACCTGCTGCTTGTCGTTGGGCGCCTGGACTACATCGATCGCCACCACCAACAGGCTGCCAGCGGCAACCGCTGCCTGCGCGTTGTAGCACTGCTCGAAGCCGCCGCCGGCCACCGGCATGATGCGCGATTCTTCGTCGGTCAGATTAACCTGATCGCTCGGCAGAGGTCCTTCGGTCGGCGGCTGCGGCGCCCTGCCGCCAGGCTTCTTGCCATTGGCCGCAATCTTGGCTACGCGCGTCGCCATTTTGGCTTCATGTTCTGCCAACTCGCGCGCATGACGCTCCTTGGCGCGCGCCTCGATCGTCGCGCGCGCCTGGGCGATGTTGCGCAGACGCGCAGCGCCAGTTCGTCGGGGATCGACATCCCGTCGGGAACGTCCGACTTGTCCGCCACCTCGGCCTTGGCTATCAGATCGGCGACCTCGGCCTTTAGTTGCGCCTCGATCTTGCCCGCGTGCTCATACGAAAGCGCGCTGTGCCGACTGGCGTTGGCGTGGATCTTCGTCCCGTCGAGCCCGATCGTGCCTAGCTTCAGCACGCCCATCTCGCGCGCCAACAGCAGAACTTGAACGAACAGCTTCTCAATATCCCGAAGAAACCGCCGCCGGAACGATGCTATCGTGTCGTGGTCGGGATGATCGTTGGCCGCAACAAAGCGGAACGCCACTGAGTCATACGTGGCCCGCTCAAGCTTCCGGCTCGAAAAAACTCCCGTCGCATAACCGTAAACCAAAATGCCCAGCAGCATTCTCGGATGATACGACGCTGAGCCCGAGCCGCGATAAACGCCGCTCATCGCGCGAAGGTCGAGACCGTCTATAACCTCCACCACAAAGCGCGCCAGATGCTTCTCAGGCAGCCACTCGTCAACAGACGGAGGCAGAAGGAAACCGCTCTGCCGATCAATCGTCCGGAAGTTGCTCATCGTCTGGCGCCCGTCGGCATGCGAGAATCAATGCAATCATTCTATCGCATGCCGTCGTCGTCCGTTAAGTCCGACAGGCTGCTAGTGGTCTGATTCATTCAGACGATTCCCAAATCGCCCGAAGCAGTTCAAGCTCTCGTCATGAGAGCAGGAATTGTCGTGAACGTTACACAAGCAGACCGCCATCGGCTTGAGGCGAT
>Ga0187864_10003415_pt1 | contig 13026 bp, 7 predicted proteins | sample June2016WEW_11_4_FD_132985 | JGI IMG/M metagenome (GOLD analysis project Ga0187864, IMG submission 132985) | Peatland microbial communities from SPRUCE experiment site at the Marcell Experimental Forest, Minnesota, USA - June2016WEW_11_40 | ecosystem: Environmental > Terrestrial > Soil >... | reverse complement strand
CTCGCCGCATTGACCATGTTCCTTCCTCGTCAACGGATATGGAGAACGGATGCTAGCTGTGGAAACTGCGAAGAAGCGTAAACCCAAGAAAAGGCTAGACCTGACGATCTGAGGCGGTGCCCTAATTTGACGAGCCGTCAGGGCAGGCTTTTCGCCCCGAGCGAAGCCGAAGGGCAGCCGCGCCGTAAAACCATGCCAAAACCGTGCGTAAGGCGCCCTCTAGGCTCGCAAAAGTGGCCAAAATTGTCACCACCAGTGAACGATTAGATCCTTCGGACTGAAGGTAATTTTGGGCACATAGTGCAGGCTTCTCAGAAGGGTGCGTGTCTTCTCGGAAGGGTGCGTATCCCCCCGGAACGATGCGAACTTCTCCCTCGTCGTGATATATTCGCGCACGCTGCAAGGGGGGAATAAAGCCAATGAGAAACAAATGCCTCGCCGCAGGACTGTGTCTTGCCGTCGTCTTCACCGCGCTGCTCGCGCAACCGAAAATCGTCCGGGCGCAGCATACCGTACAAAACGCGGTCGGTCCGGACTGCGACCGGGCGTGTTTGTACGGCGTGCTCGACCAGTACCTCCACGCGCTCGCGGCGAAAAATCCCGCGGGCGTGCCGTGGGCGAAGTTCGTGAAGAACACGGAGAACAACGTCGCGCTGCGCGTGGGCGACGGCCTCTGGGGCACGATCACCTCATTCGGCGACTACAACCTCCGCTTCGCCGACCCCGCCGGCGGCCAGGTCGGGTTCTTCGGCCTCGTCACCGAGACGCGCACCACCTCCACCTACGCTCTGCGCCTGAAAGTCGAAGACGGCAAGATCGCCGAAGTCGAGACGGTGCTGCGCCGCCCCGAAGCGGGCGGGCCGTTTCCGAATCCGCCGGTCATGGCCGATAAGCCCGTGCTGAACGAAATCGTTCCCCCGGAGCACAGGGTTCCCCGCGCGCGGCTGATCGCGCTGGTGGACGGCTATTTCAACACGCTGCAACTCAACGACGGCACGCTTTTCACCCAGTTCACCGACGACTGCAATCGCATCGAGAACGGCTTGCAAACCACGCACAATCCGGACCTGATGAAAATCATCCCCGTCGCGAACCTCGGATGCGCCGATCAGTTCAAGATGGGCAACTACCGCTACGACACGGCTTTACGGGCGCGGCGCTATCCGCTGGTGGACGAGGAGCGCCAACTGGTGCTCGCGGGCGGGTTTATCGACCACTCCGGCGCGCTGGGCACCTTCAAGCTGACCGACGGCACCGTGATCGACTCGCCCATGCGGACTCCGAGCACGCTCTGCCTGATGGAGCTGTTCCGCATTCAGGACGGCAAGATTCGCCAGATCGAGGCGGTCTTCATCGGCGTGCCCTACGGCATGCCGTCGCCGTGGGTTCCATCCGAGTGAATAGCATGAGCCGAAAAAGGGAGAGATACCCGTCCTTTCGCGTGAGCATTCGCTCGGCGCTCATCCTTGCGGCAGCGGTTTTCTCGCTCGCGGTTTATCACGAGCACAGCGCGTTCGCTCAGGCGAAACAAAAGAAGCCCGCCGCCCCCGATACCTATGGCCAGATCGATCTGAAGCGTCTGCTCGCCGCCGACCGGCACCCCGAAGACTGGCTGACCACCGGACGCGACTTCGGCAAGGGCCACTTTTCGCCTCTCGCGCAGATCAACAAGGAGACGGTCGCGCGCCTCGGCTTCGCCTGGGACTACGACACGCATACGAACCGCGGCCTCGAGGCGACGCCCATCGTCGTCGACGGCGTGATGTACACCTCCGGCTCCACGGGCACCGCCTACGCGCTCGACGCGAAAACCGGAAAAGAATTGTGGGCCTTCGACCCGAAGGCCGATCTGCGGGTGAACCGCAGGGCGTGCTGCGACGAAGTGAACCGCGGCGTGGCCGTATGGCAGGGCAAGGTGTACGTGGCGTCGTTCGACGGGCGCCTCTTCGCCCTGTCCGCAAGGACGGGTGAAATTGCTTGGCAAGTGGATACAATTTTTGACAAAAAACGCGGCTATACGATCACTGGCGCGCCAGAAATCGCCAAAAATGTGGTGGTCATCGGCAACGCCGGCGGCGAGTATGACGCGCGCGGCTACGTGAGCGCGTACGATTTGGAGACCGGCAAGCTCGCCTGGCGATTCTTTACCGTGCCGCCCGCGCCGGGGCAGCCGTTTGAAAATCCCGAACTGGAGATGGCGGCGAAGACCTGGGATCCGAAAAGCAACTGGGACATGGGCGGCGGCGGGACCGTCTGGGATGCAATGGTTTACGACTCGGAGCTCAACCTGCTGTATTTCGGGACCGGCAACGGAACGTTCTTCGATCAATCGAAGCGCAGTCCGGCCGGCGGCGACAACCTCTTCATCGCGTCGATTCTGGCGGTCAATCCCGATACGGGGCGCCTCGTCTGGTATTACCAGGAGGTGCCCGGCGATCAGTGGGATTTCGACGTTGTGCAGCCGATTATCCTCACCGACCTGAACATCGGCGGAACAGTTCAAAAGGTCTTGATGCAGGCGTCGAAAGACGGCTTCTTCTACATCCTCGATCGCAAGACGGGCAAGGTCCTTTCGGCGGACAAATATGTCCCCGTGACGTGGGCAGATCACGTGGATTTGAAAACGGGGCGCCCAGTCGAGGCCGCGAACGCGCGTGATTACAAGAATGCTTTCAACGGCAAGGAGTTCATCTCCCCGTCGCCCATGGGAGGCCACAACTGGAATCCAATGTCCTACGACCCGCAGAAAGGCGTCGTGTACATTCCCGAAATCGAAAACGGGCAAGAATCGATGTTCTCAGGAAAAGCGTTTCTGAGGGCGTGGGATCCGATCCGCAGCAAGACCCTGTGGGAAGTTCCGATGTCGGATTGGTGGGATCGTCCGGGCGTATTGGCAACCGCCGGCGGACTTGTTTTTCAGGGCACGGGACCCGGCCACTTTTGCGCGTACGATTCAGACACCGGGAAAAAGCTCAAGGATATTGACGTCGGCACGACGATCGTGGCGGCGCCCATGACCTATTCGATCGACGGCGTGCAGTACGTGGCGATCATGGCAGCATGGGGCGGCGGCGGCTGGAGTTTCGTGCATCCGCAGAGCGCCGTTTACCAGCGCGGGAACGAAGGCCGCATAATTGTGTTCAAGCTCGACGGCGGAGCCACGCCGATTCCGCCGCTTCTGCCGCCGCCCGGGCCCATTCCCCAGCCGCCCCCGCTGACGGCGTCGGCCGACACAGTCCGGCATGGACAGATGCTCTTTGGCGCGAACTGCGCGTCCTGCCACGTAAACCAGCCCGGCGGTCTCGCGTCGGACCTGCGCCGGATGAGCCCCGAATCGCACGAGGCCTTCCACCAGATCGTGCTCGGCGGCGTGTTGAAGAGCGCGGGAATGCCGCCATTCGACGGCGTGCTGACGCCTGAGGAAGTGGACGCCATCCACGTCTACCTCATCTCTATTTCATGGGATGCCTACAAGGCACAACAAGCAGCGCAGTCCAAGTAGGCTAGCGACGCGCGCGGCTCAAGCGGGGAGGTGCCGCTCCAAGAGCGACATCAATGGGTCCACTGCCTCCGGTTGGAGCTTGAAACCCGGACCTCCAGTACCCATTGGTCGGTTTCCAGTTCATAGGTCATACAGGAGCCAGACTTCACCAAGGCCGTGACGAATTCGGCGGCTTGACCCAACTGCTCGTCGGGTGATCCTGCCGCCGCAAGCGGGCTCGTTACCGGGTGCAGCAAGCCGTGCTCGTTATCCAGAGGTATCAGGACATACATCCATTTAAGCTAGCAAGACGACTCGGGCGTGTCTAATTTGTCGTTTGGATGGAAACCATCGCCATTCTCACGGCACGCATGGCGCTGGTGGTTGGAGTAGTCGGCGCGGCAACCGGTAACTCAAGCAGTTCGCCACGGCCCGGGCGGAACTTCCCATTCGGCGCTTTCGCTATTGCGCATGAACTCATACCCCTCCATGGCCGCCGCCACTCCCACTTTGCCCGACTCCTCAACACTGCTCCGCAATACGCGTCCCTGGCAGCGGACGCAGACCGGCCCCGCCTGGGTCAATTCGTGCGGGAGGACCATCACGATCTCGAGCGGCGAATCGGGCTTTAGTCCCTTCGGCAAGTGGAAATAGAGTCCGCGAGAGCTCACCTCGCGCGATTCGGTTGTAGCTTCCCCCACGACACTTTCGTCGGCCCAACGGACCGTCAGCGGCAGACGCATGATAAAACGCCGCGATGCACGTCGCTCTGTTATGGCCACGGGACACCACCTTTCAATTCTTCGTCTAGGGTAGAGTCGAGCGCGATTTGCGCCAATGGAGCAACGGAGTCAATTTTCCGGCGCTGGGTTGGTACGCAAGTACTAGCTAGACCTGTCTATGCGAAAAAAACCGCAAGAAAAGGCGCACTCAACTACGTGAGCACGCCGCAGCCTACTGGAAGAACGCTCCGCTGACGACGGTATTCGGGCCGCCGGTCAAAGTGACGTTTATCGTGACCTGGCCCGAAATGTCCCACACCAGATAGACTCCGCTGCTGAAGCTGGAAATGGTTCGAGTGTCCAGGACCGTATTCGTGCTCGGGTTCAGGATCTGAATGGTTTCGGCCCTGCCTGCCCCATTCCAGTCCACCGCATAAAGAGTGAACTGATGGGAATTACCATCCGTAAAATTGACGTCGAAACTGAAACTCGAACTGCTGTACCAGGTGGCTGCGATCCTTTGCGTGGTGCTGCCCGGCACCAGCAGGGCCCTGGAATCGGTTGTGCTGGCGGCCCAGACGTACATCGCCTGATTTCGAACGGCAAACGTGGCGTAGCTGGGAATGCTCTGAGGTGTGACGTCCGCGAGCGAGTACCCACCGGCCCCGTACACGCCCTGCCAGTTCCCTTGGGTGGAGGTATCCTCTTTGACGAACAGTGCGGCGACACTGCCGCCGTTCGCGACATTGATCGTCGTCGAATCACTCGCGTTCGCCGTCGCCGAACCGCCGCCCGAAGCGCTTACCTGGTTTACCTGCGGCGAACTGGCGTTCGCCGCCACGTTCACAGTGACCGTAATCGCCGGATAGCTCGCTCCTCCGCTCAACGCGTCGCTGCGCGTGCAAGCGCTGCCGCCCGCCGGGCACGTCCAACCCGTTCCGGCCATCGACACAAGCGTCAACCCCAGAGGCACTGTCTCGGTCACCGTCACCGTGCCGCTGGTCGGCGTGGCGTTCGCAGCATTGGACACGGTAACCACGTAGGTCGCGTTCTGCTGCCCCTGAGTAAAGTTTCCGCTATGCGTCTTCGTGATGCTCAGGTTCGGCGTCGTCGGACTTCCTCCCGCGCCAAAGAAGATGCCGCTCACCGCGGAATTGGGACCGGCGGTCGCGGTGACAACGATTTTTACGCTGCCGGAAATGCTCCAGACCAGGTAGATTCCATTGCTGAAGGCGGAAATGGTCCTGGTGTCCAGCACGGCGTTGGTTGTTGCGTCCTGAATCTGAATCGTCTCCGCTCTGCCGCTCTTGTCCCAATCCAACGCATAGAGCGCGAACTGATGCGCGTTCCCATCGGTGAAATTCACATTCATGCTGAAGCCCGGGTAGTTGTACCACGCGGCTGCAATGCGCCCTGAGCCGCTGCCGGTTTGCAAAGCTCGCGGATCGGTTGTGCTGGCAGTCCACGTGTAGCTCGCCTGACCCTGAAGCGCAAACGATGCATACGCCGGAAGACTCTGAGAGTCGTTGGCCACGGAGTATCCGTCAGCGCCATAAACTCCGTGCCAGTTCCCTTGAGTCGCGGTATCTGAACCGACGAAAGCCGCCTGATTCGCGGAAGGCGCCGGATTGACAACCAGCGTAACCGTGCCGGTTGCAGTCGTATAGTCCACCGTGTCCGTCGGGGTGAATGTGACCGACAGCGTCTGGCTTCCCACTCCCAGCACCGTGCCGGCTGCCGGGTTGTACGCAAAGCTGCCGGGCACTGACGCGGTTGCGTTTAATTGAGTGCCGCTCAGTGCCGTCCCATAGGTGATCGGCGCCGGGGTGGCCCATGTGATCGTCGGTGTGACCTTGGGATTGCTGCTCCCGCCGAAGAAGACAGCGCTGACGACGGAATTGGGACCAGCGGTCCCGGCGACAATGATTTTCACGTGGCCGGAAATATTCCAGACCAGGTAGATTCCGTTGCTGAAGGCGGAAATGGTCCTGGTGTCCAGCACCGCGTTGGTTGTTCCGTCCTCAACTTGAATTGTTTCCGATCTCCCTTGACTGTCCCAATCCAGGGCATAGAGCGCGAACTGATGCGTGTTCCCGTCCGTGAAATTGACGTCGAAACTGAAGCTCGGACTGCTGTACCAGGCGGCTGCGATCCTTTGCGTGGTGCTGCCCGGTATCAGCAAAGCCCTTGAATCGCCTGTGCTGGCTGCCCACACGTGACTCGACTGATTCTGAACGGCAAACGTGGCGTAGCTCGGGATACTCTGAGGCGTGACGTTGGACAGCGAATATCCGTCCGCTCCGTACGCTCCTTGCCAATTCCCTTGCGTCGCCCCGTCGGAACGCACGAAAGCGGCCTGATTGCCCGTCGCAGCCGGATTAACGACCAACGTGACCGTGGCGGTCGCAGCCGTATAGTCCACAGTGTCCGTCGGCGTGAATGTGACCGACAGCGTCGGGCTCCCCACGCCCAACACTGTGCCGGCTGCCGGGCTGTACACAAAGCTGCCGCTAACGGCCACGCCGTTGAAAGCTGCGGTCGCATTCAGTTGCGTACTCCCGAGCGCAGTCCCGTATGTGATGGCAGCCGGCGCGGGCCACGTGATTATCGGTGCGGCCCGATTGACAACCAGCGTGACCGTAACGGTCGTTGTCGTGTAGTCCGTTGTGTCCGTCGGGGTGAATGTGACCGACAGCGTCTGGCTTCCTGCACCCAGCACCGCACCGGCGGCGGGGGAATACACAAAGCTGCCGGCCACCGTTGAGGTTGCGTTCAACTGGGTGCTACCGAGCGCTGTTCCGAACGTAATTGCCGATGGTGTCGCCCAGGTGATCGCGGGTATGGCGCGAGACGGCTGCCCTCCAAAGAAGACCCCGCTGACGACGGCATTGGGACCGGCGGTCAAGGTGACGTTGATCTTGACGTGTCCGGAAATATTCCAGACCAGGTAAATGCCATTCGCGAAGTTGGAGATGGTCTGAGTGTTCAGGGGAGAATTCGAGGCCGCATCCACAATCTGGATTGTTTCCGCTCGTCCTTTGCCATCCCAATCCAGAGCGTAGAGAGCAAATTGATGCGTATTGCCGTCCGTAAGATTCAGGTCAAAACTGAAGGTCGGATTGCCGTACCACGCGGCTGCAATCGATTCTGCGCTGCCGGGCACTTGCAGGGCTCTCGGATCGGTCGTGCTGGCAACCCAGGTGAAAAGGGACTGATTCTGGGGAGTGAACAAAGCGTAGCTCGGGATACTCTGAGGCGTGACATTCGCCAGCGAGTATCCATCCGCTCCGTAGACGTTCCTCCAATTGCCCTCGGTGTGCGTGTCGATGGACACGAGGGCAGCGCAGGACCCGGCGCATACCGTCCCGGCGTTGATCCCCGTCGGGTCGGTCGCGCTCGAGCTTACCGATCCCCCGCCCGACACGCTCACCTGATTCACCTGAGGCGAAGCCGCGTTCGCCGCCACGTTCACCGTGACCGTGATCGGCGGGTAGCTCGTTCCTCCGCTCAGCGCGTTGCTGCGCGTGCACGTGTTTGCGTTCGACGGGCACGTCCATCCCGTCCCTGCCATCGACACAAGCGTCAGCCCCGAAGGCACCGTCTCGGTCACCGTCACCGTGCTGCCGTTGGTCGGACCGGCGTTCGCCTGGTTTGACACCGTGACCGTATAGGTTGCGTTCTGCTGGCCCTGCGTGAAGAGGCCCGTATGCGTCTTCGTGATGCTCAGACTGGGCACACCGCCGCCGAAGAAGACGCCGCTGACCACGGCATTTATGCCGCCGGTTGCGGTTGCGGTGACCACGATTTGGACGTGCCCCGAAATTTTCCAGATCAAGTAAGTCCCGCTGGCGAAATTGGAAACAGTCTCGGTGTCGAGAGGGACTCCCGAATTCGCATCCAGAATCTGAATCGTTTCCGCTCGTCCTGCAATGTCCCAGTCGAGGGCGTAGAGCGCGACCTGATGCGAGTTCCCGTCGGTGAAATTGACGTCGAAACTGAAACTTGCGCTGTTGTACCACGCCGCCGCGATCCTTGATGAGGTGCCGGGTACTTGCAGGGCTCTCACATCCGTCGTGCTGGCGACCCACGTGAAAGCCCCGGGCACGAGATTCTGAACGGCCAACGACGCGTAACCCGGGATGCTCTGAGATGCACCGGCTAGAGAATATCCATCGCCTCCGTACACGCCTTGCCAGTTGCCTTCCGTATTGGTGTCCTGGGACACGAAGGAAGCGGCCGGGCCGCCTCCCGGCGCATAAATCGTCAGCGTGAAGTTCTGTACGGCGTTCGGGAGGACACCGTTGCTCGCCGTGAAGACGATGTTGTAGGTGCCGGCCGTTCCCGCCGCCGGCGTGCCGCTCAGGGTGCCAGTGTTGTTTCCGTTGTCGGTGAAGGTGACCCCGGTGGGCAATGCGCCCGATTCCGTCAGCGTCGATACCGGCAAATCTGTCGCGGTCACCGTGAACGTTCCCGGCAAGCCGGCGGTAAACGCCGTGCTGGTCCTGCTGACAATCGTGGGAGGTGCGGGGTTCACGGCTATCTTGCGAATGCGAAAGTTGGGCTCGTCGGAAAAGTAGACGTTGCCGGCGCTATCCACCGCTACGACGCGCGGATAAGCGATTAGTGCGCTGGCGGCCGGAATGCCGTCGCCGTTGTAGCCATATCCGTTCGTGCCCGCACCGCCCATTCCTGCCATTGTGCTGGCAAGGCCGCTGGCATTGTTCACCATGCGAATGCGTTCGTTTTCCAGGTCGGAGACGTAGATATTTCCGGCGCTATCCACGGCGATTCCGTCGGGGTCGGCGAATTCGGCGCCGCTCGCGGGGTAGCCGTCGCCTCGGAAACCGTAGTTTCCATTGCCGGCCACGGTTGCAATGTCTCCCGGCGGGATGGTCACGTTCGCCACAGTGATCGGGCTCGTGCCGGTATTCACGACGCGCATCTGCCGGTTATACGTGTCGCAGATATATATGTTTGAGCGGCTATCCACGGCCAGGGAGTAGGGGTCGGAAAATTCCGCGTTGGCGGCGGGGCCGTTTGCGCTGGGGCCGTATGTGCCATTGCCGGCCACGGTCGCAATGTTTTCCGGCTGGATGGTCACGTTCGCCAGCGTGATCGCGCTTGTCGAGGTATTCACCACACGGATGCGCTGGTTATACGTGTCGGCGATGTAGAGGATGCCGCGGCTATCTACCGCCACGGCGTATGGGTAGAGTGTGGCGTTCGCCGCGAGGCCGTTATCTCCACCGGCGGCCTGCGTGCCCGTGCCCGTCACCGTGCTTACGATTCCACTGGCGTTCACCTTGCGAACGCGGAAGTTGTACAGGTCAGCGATATAGATGTTGCCGGCGCTGTCTACTGCTACGCCAGAGGGGTTGTAAAATTCGGCGTTCGTGGCTGGGCCGCCATCTCCGGCGTAACCGGCGGTGCCATTGCCCGCCACTGTTGCGATGTCCCCGGGCTGGATGGTCACGGTCGCCACCGTGATCGCGGTTTTCCCGGCATTAATGACCCGAATGCGCTGGTTGTCGGTGTCGGCGATGTAGATGTTCCCTTGAGCATCCACCGCGACGCCGAAGGTGTTGTAGACTTGGGCGCTCGTGGCCAAACCGCCATCCCCGCTATATCCCGACGTGCCGTTGCCGGCGACGGTGTAGATGAACTGCGCGCCGGCTCGCGACGGGGAAACCAAACAGGCCAGGGCGGCTCCGATCAGGAAAACGAGGTACCGGTGGCGCACGGAGATTCCCCTTGGGCGATAGCCCATGACACGATCCGGCAAAGCAGACCGGCCCCGTCAAAAAACTTACAGTTTTGCCATGCCCAGAATCAGGGAGGCAACTACGCGGGGAACCAGCAGCGTAAACGGAGGAATTATCGAAATCAAGCTGCAAATCGTTGGATTTAGCGGTCTATTACTCACATAACTGAACGCAAGCAATCGTTCAATTGCTCTTTGGCGGCGGCTGATTCTTGAGGAAGTCACTTACGTCCGGCATGGCGGGCGTTGACGGGCTCGCAGCCGCACCCGGGTGGAGATTGTCCATCGGAGGATGCGCGGACTGGCCGTCGCTCGGTTGGCTGCGCGTGACGAGCCAGCCGTTCCCGTGGCGCTGAAGGAAATAGGTGATTGCCATGCCAGTGCCACCCTGTTTGACGCGAAATGAAGCGTTTGCCTGAGCCTGGTCTCCGTTGATGCTGACGGAATCGACGGTCACGTCCATCGCGGCCATGTTGATGCTGTGATCGTTCCGCAGATGGTCTTCAATCGCGGCCCGGACAGCGTCGGCATCGCTGCCCGTGGCCTGCGGCATGGAGTCTGTGGCCGGCGCTCCCGCGTTCGGGCTGCCCGTGGCTTCGCTGCGGTTTGACGGCGCCGGCTGACTGTTCTTCGTGCAGCCGCCTGTCAGGGCCGCGGCGAGAATCAAAGTGATCGTCGCAAAGCGTGTGTTCATGTGATAGTCCTCTTCCGTCTCGTGAAGCGCCTCGAAATCATCTCACGTCTGGGATCAGTCGCCAATCACAGCGCCGAACGGAACCCAGTCTTTGCCGTTGAACCTGATCAGAAACAACTGCTTGATCGGTTGATAGTCGCTCGGACTCGTTGTGATTCTGATCCCGGGACGGAGCATCCCGAGTTCCAGGTCGAGGTTGGCGGCTTGCTTCATCACGTTAGCACGCGCCAGATCGTCACCGCATTTCCTGAGAACCTCGAATGTGGCTGTTCACTATGCTGTTCCTCTTCCCACGGTATCCTCGCGTATTTGAATACCACATTTCTTATGCCTTGGCGTCGTGCCGGAAAGGACCCCCAAGGCTGTCCCTTTTCCGGACAGCGCTCTTATGAGTAGCAGGAGACAAGGTGTAGCAGCCGAAGTACAGATGTGTGCGCAAGAGAACAGACATAAATTTCCCCATGCCCCAGTATGGAACTGAAGGGCGGAGTTTCAACGTGATTTCCAGGGCCCAATTCGCGTGCTCGCTTTTTGTCTACTTCGCAGCTGCGGCGTGCGTTTCGGCGCAGACACAGAGCACGGTTCCAACAGACGAATCTATCGTTGCTCAGATGGCGCAGGCTCAGGCCGAAAACCGCACTCACTCTCGCCCATATATCGTCACGCGCGACTACACCCTGTTTGGCCAGGAGACACATCTTGGGTTCAAGTCCCGCGTTATTGCTGAGATAACCGTCGTGCCTCCGGACTCCAAGAAATACACCATCGAAAATCACAACGGATCCGGATTGGGAGAAAAAATCGTCCGCAAAATGCTGGATGGCGAGGTGGCTTTCGCGAAAGATCCCGGCTCGACTGACATCACGCGCGACAATTATGATTTCCTGCTCGTCCGTGAGGGCGAGTTGAACGGTCAACGCTGCTACGTGCTCGAGCTGCTTCCCAGACGAAAATCCAAGAACTTGCTCCGCGGGACCATTTGGGTGGATGCCAACACCTACTTACCTCTCCGCGTCGAGGGCGAACCTGCAACCAGTCCCTCATGGTGGCTGAGGGATGTGCGCATTGTCCTCCTCTATGGCTATGCCGGTCCCATGTGGCTGCAGACGTCTTCGGAAGCTACAGCCAACGTTCGAATACTCGGCCGATCCACCATGGTTTCGCGAGACGTGAAATATCAAATCGGCGAACTCACTTCTGCTTCATTGACACAGACGATGGTTTCAGCCGGGGAGATGACTCCCGAAGGACAACGGTGATGTGGCATCCCCGGCTTTGCATTTTTGCAGCGGGTGTCTGTAGGCGCTACGCAATACCCCAAGGCGACGATTTTAGAACTTCTCACTGCGATTTCGTGGCAAGTTTGCCACGCTGGATTGAGCCTATAACATAATTCGGAGCCCTCGGGGGGAACTTGTCCCCGGTAACCCGCCCCCTTTTTCAAGGCAAGAAACCAGCCCTTGATGTGGTTCACGACCTGGAGTGATAAGGGTCACAGAATCAAGGCAGTCCTTCGGGGAAGATTGGCTCGGCGGCCGCTCGGGCGGATGGACTCTCGGCACTCACCCGCCGCGGACGGGAGGTTATAAAGATGGACAAAACACCCAAAGTCTTGTTTTTATCGAGAGGGGATGCGTCGCGGGCGCAAATGGCAGAAGGGTTCTTACGCGTCTTAGCGAGTAATCGATTCATTCCACTTAGCGCAGGAACCGAGTCCACAGGCGTGAGTCCCCTGGCGATGGAGGTCATGTCTGAGGTAGGGATCGATATCTCCACTCAGCAGCCACGCGAGGTTGCTTCCCTGTTTCGGGAAACTTTTCGCTATGCGGTGGCTGTGTGTGATGAGCCACGCGAACGATACCCTCTGTTTCCGTTCACTCCGAACTTACTCAGGTGGTCCGTATCGGACCCCGAAGTTGCGACCGGCGGACTAGAAGCGAGAAAACAGGTATTCCGCCAAGTTCGGGATCAAATAAGAAGCATGGTGGAGGAATTAATCGAAACCATGAACCAACCCGACAGCGCCTTCGCAAAGGCCCATGCCGCAGCTGCATGAGGAGATCCACATTTCAAAGAGCTCACATTACGAGCTCATTAAAGACAGGGGGCGGCAATGTTTGGATACGGACTGCTTGGTACCTTAGTGATTATCTGTTTGATAGTTTGGCTCGTAAGGAGAGCCTAAGAACAAACCTCAGTGAACTGTCGCGGACTATTTGAGAATCTAGGACGACAGCCATTCGCCACGACGAATTTCACGCAGTGACAGATAAGACGCGGCATATCGAGGCGACCTGATCTTTCAGCGGGCAATAATGAGGAATGGCGCGCCCGGGAGGATTCGAACCTCTGACCTTGTGCTCCGGAG
>Ga0187864_10003413_pt1 | contig 13032 bp, 8 predicted proteins | sample June2016WEW_11_4_FD_132985 | JGI IMG/M metagenome (GOLD analysis project Ga0187864, IMG submission 132985) | Peatland microbial communities from SPRUCE experiment site at the Marcell Experimental Forest, Minnesota, USA - June2016WEW_11_40 | ecosystem: Environmental > Terrestrial > Soil >... | reverse complement strand
GGTGCACGACGGTGACGCTGCTGGCGAACCGGGTCAGGAAGGTCGCCTCCTCCATCGCCGAGTCCCCGCCGCCGATGACCGCGATGTGCTGCTCGCGGAAGAAGAAGCCATCGCAGGTGGCGCACCAGGACACGCCATGGCCGGATAGCCGCTTCTCGCCCGGCACGCCCAGCTCCCGGTAGCCGGAGCCGGTCGCGATGATCACGGTCCTGGCCAGGGAGGCCTGCTCGCCTGCCCTGATCACCTTAGGAGTGGCCTTGAGGTCTACCTCGGTCACGTCATCAGCGACCAGCTCAGCGCCGAAGCGCTCGGCCTGCTTGCGGATGCCGTCCATCAGCTCGGGCCCCAGCACGCCGTCGGGGAATCCGGGGAAGTTCTCCACGTCCGTGGTGTTCATCAGCGCGCCGCCGGACGTGACCGAGCCCTCGAAGACCAGCGGGTGCAGCCGGGCCCTGGCCGCGTAGACCGCGGCGGTATAGCCGGCCGGCCCGGAGCCGATGATGATGACATCCCGAACGTCGGTCACTTCTGCCCTGCCCCTCTCGAACTGCACCGTCGTCAACTCATACCAGGCCCTGGAGATTCCCCGGTTACCAGGCCCGGCAGCTTCCCCGGTCCCCCTTACTGCTGCGGCAGCGTCTCGTGAGCCAGGATGTCGCTGTCGGAGGCTGAGCAGCTCGGCCCGACGACCCAGACCTGCGACGACCCCGATCCGCTGCTGACCGCGGTGACGATGATCGTGGCCGCGCGGCCCAGGTACTGGGCCGGGTCCACGAGCAGCAGGACCTGCCCGGCCGGGGTGATCCGGCCGACGCAGGATCCTAGCCGGGCCAGCGCTATCTGGCGGCCGAACTGGTCGAGCATGGTCCGGCCGGCTGGGGCCGGGCTGGGGGCAGCGTTGGGGCTGGCGCCGAGGGCGGCCGAGCCGGCCGGCGAGGGAGTACTGAGCCGGCTGACGCGCATGGCCGCCTTCACCTGAGCACTGAGCTGGCCCGGCACGAAGTTCGTCCGGGTCGCGACCGGAGTGAAGCTCTCGGTACGGCCGTCGTGCTGGTACGACAGGGCCGGCCCGTATACGGGGGCGGCGGCGCGCTCGCCGGAAACCTTAGCGGCGGGCACCCTGCTCGCGTTACCCGAGGTCGAGCTGGAGGTCGGGCCAGCATGCCGGGAGAGCCCGAAGCCGATGCCGGCCAGGACGACGACCACTCCGGCGCCGGCCAGGATCCGCAGCGCGAGCGGCGACGGCCGCCCGGACGCCGGCCGCCCCGCGCGGCCCCTGCCCGCGCGGCCCCGGCTGGGCAGGTCCCGGCGTCCGCTCTCGCTCGCGGGCTCGCTCGCGACCCGGTGCGCGGACTCAGTCGCCAGTGCCGTCTCGATCCTGGCCGCCAGGTGCGCTGGGATGGGGGGTTCCTGGACGCTGGCCAGCAGCACGGAAACGCCTTCCAGCTCGGCATAGACCTGCTGGCAGGCTGCGCAGTCGTCCAGATGGGCGCGGATCCGCGCTGCCTTGCGCGGGCTGAGGTCTCCCTCACTCAGCCTGGCCAGGTCCAAGGCGCTCGGATGACGGCTCACCGCTGCTCATCACCCCCCTCCTCGGCAGGTAGGACGTCAGGATCTGCTGATCGGTTCCGCTGGCGCTGTCCGGGCACCTGGTGACGGAGGTGGCCAAGCCGCGGCAGCAGCCGCGCCCGGCCGCGCGCGCACCGGCTCTTGACGGTGCCCTCAGACACGCCGAGGATGCCGGCCGCCTCGGCGACCGGGTAGCCGAGCATGTCGACGAGCACGAGCGCGGCCTGCTGGTCGGGCGGCAGCATGTGCAGGGCGGCCTTGACGTCCAGGGACGTATCGCTGTTCCCGGACGGATCCGGGTCCGCCCGGCTCGCCGCCAGGCTGTCCAGCGCCTCCTCATCCCCGGTCGTCGCCGGCCTGGCCGACTTACGCCGGATCCGGTCGAGACTGGCATTGACCACAATCCGGTGCAGCCAGGTGGTCACCGCCGAGTCACCGCGGAAACTGCCCGCGCGGCGGAATGCCGAGATCATCGCGTCCTGCAGGGCGTCGGCGGCCTCTTCCTGGTCCCCGAGCGTCCGGATCGCGACGGCCCAGAGCCGGTCCCGGTGCCGCAGGAAAAGGCGCCCGAACGCTTCGGGATCGCCGCTGACATGCTGCCGGAGCAGTTCGGCATCGGACGGGAGCGCGTCTGCGCCGGTCCGCGAGTCCGGCGCTAGCCTGGGCTCTGGGAGGGAGCTTCCGGCACGGATATGACCGGGATCATGCCGTTCCGTCGCTCCTCACCCCCTGCCCGTGCGGGCCGCCAGCCGTCGCGCGATCACAGCCCGTCCCGCAAGCCTGCCACAGAGTCAGCGCTGCGTCTTCGGGCGACGCGGCGGGAGTCAGTGCGCGGGCTTCGTTCCGGAACGATCGTCACCGGCCTGCCCGGATCGCCTGGCTGCGCCGCGGTGAATCGCTGGCCGCTCCCATCGCGGGATCAGGCCGCCGCGCCCTGAATGGTGATCGCGGTGATCTGGCCCATGAACTTGCCGCCCCCCACGGAAGGCAGCCTGGTGAACCAGATCACGATGAACTGCCCGCTGGCGCTGCTGTGCACGGTGAAGGTGTAGCTGCCCTGGACCGCGGTGACCGGGGTCAGGTCCGTCATCGAGGCGAGGTTAGCCGGGCTGCGCGCATCGGAGTTACCGATCTTGAGCTGCGCCTCGGCACCCGGGATGCCGGCGAACTGCACGGTCACGGAACTGACCCTGACGGGCTTGCCCATGTCCAGGATCAGGCCCGTTCCCTTCTTCAGGCCGCCGAAGTAGGCATTGCCGATGTACTGTTGCGTGGCCCAGCCGCCGGAGGCGTGGCTCAGCACGTTCTCCGCCTCGGCGCTGTTCTCGTCGCCCGGGTCGTCGGTCACGCTGGTCAGCGGGTCGAAGCCGGACGCGCTGACCGGGGTGAGGACCGCACTCACCGGACTGGCGTGGCCGGCGGGATGGCTGTGACCGACTACGGCCGCGTGACCGTGGTGCCACAGCGGGGAGGTAGCGGCGACCACGCCGGCGATGACGATGAGGCTGAGCAGTGCCACGACGGCGACCCGGACCTTCGATCCGGTGCCACGCCGCCGGTCCCGCTCCTGCCAGTGCTGGGTCTCTCGCGGATCGGAGTTCCAGTAGGGGCGGTCTGCCGCGGGCCGCGTGTCCTGGCGCTGCGGATGGTCCGGCGCGGCCGGAACCGGATCGGGCGGGATGGCCGCCGACAGCGCCCGAGCGAGCGCGCCCGGCGAGGTCAGCCCGCCCTCAGCGGAGCGGCTGCGCAACTGCAGTGCCCGGCAGGTCACCTCGTCCAGCGCGGCCGGAACTCCGGCCCGGACCTGCCGAGGGCTTCGCGGCTGCCCCTCCGACAGCGGAGCGGGAGGCAGGGCCGGGTAGTCCGGCCCTGGCCACAGACCGGTCAGGGTGGCGTAGAGCAGCCGGCCGAGGGCGCGGGTGTCGGCGGCCTCGGGGTCGTCGGCGGTCAGGCCCGCCAGCGCCGCGTCGATGCCGAGCCCGGTCACCTTGACGCCGCCGGTCGTCCACCGCAGCGACTCGGGCGTCAGGCACAGGTGGGCCAGTCCGGCCGAGTGCGCGACGGACAGCGCCGCGGCCGCCTCGGCCACGATCCGGGCGCCGGCGGACGGCTCCATCGGTCCCGCCGACAGCAGGTCGCCGAGGGTCTCGCCGGCTGCCCACTCCATCACGATGTAGGCGCGATCCCAGTCCTCCTCCACGTCGAAGACCTGGGCGAGCCGCGCGTCCGTGAGCCGGCTCGCGGCACGCGCCGCGGTGACGACCTCCCGGATCCTGGGAAAGCCGGGTGCGAAGGTGATGACCGTCACGGCCCGGGCGAGTATCTCGTCGATGGCCTTCCAGGCAGCCCAGCCAGCGGCCGCGGCTACCCTGTCCTCCAGACGGTAGCGGCCGCCGAGCTTAGTGCCCGGTTCGGACGTGAATGTGCTCATTAATCGCAGCTCAAAGGCACGTCAGCCCTCGACCCTCCCCTCCGGGGCCGTAGGTGATCAACAGGACCAGATAGACAATGATGCTGCACAACATGCTAGGCGGTGCGTGCCCCGCTGGCAGGCCCCCACCCGCCCGACTTCGCAAACCGTTACCCGCCGGAGACGTCCGCCGGCCCCGGCTGGGCCCGTTCACCAGGCCGTCCGGAACCGGGCGGTCCGCCGCCTCACACGGTAATGCCAGGTCAGCGGCGGAAACGGCCCGTCACCGTCCGGAGCAGGTCGGTGATCTCGGCGACCCGGAACAGTCGGCAGCAGAGCACGTAAATTGCCGCGGCGCCGCCGCCGCCCACGATGACCGAGGCGATCGCGGGCAGGAATCCGTGCGAGCCGCCGACAGCCACCGCGACCACGACGGCGAATATCACCGCGGGAATGGCGGCCGCGTGCATGCGGACCAGGCTCCGGCAGATGAACCAGCCGTCCAGGCCGCCCAGCCGCTGGCTGAGCATCCGCCAGGCCAGCGCGGCCCCGGCCAGGTTCGCCAGGCCGAACCCCACGCCCAGGAAGGCGACGATCTGGCCGGGCGGCACCACCGCGAGCGCGATCAGGTTGGCGAGCACGTTCACGACCATGGTCAGCGCGCCGATCAGGGCCGGCGTGCGGCTGTCGTGCAGCGAGTAGAACACGCGGAGCTGCAACTGGAAGAACATGTACGGCAGCAGCCCGAGGCAGAACAGGGCGAAGACCTCACCCATGTACCGGCCGCTGGTCAGGCTGGTCGCGCCGTGCGCCAGCAGGATGACGCCCAGGGCCGGCCCGAGCACGGCGAGCACGTAGGCGGCCGGGACCACGATGACCGAGGAGAGCCGGACGCCGGTGGAGAAATCATCCCGGACCAGGCTCAGCCGCCGCTCGGCGGCATGCGCGCTCATCCGCGGCAGCAGCGCGGTGATCACCGAGATGCCCACGACCGCGTACGGCATCTGGAACAGCTGCCAGCCGTAGGTATAGGGGGTAATGCCCGCGCCGTAGCTGATGTGCGCGGCGGCGGCGCGCACCCCGGCCGTGTTCGCCACCCGCGTCGTGACCAGGAACGCCACCTGGGTGCCGACGATGTAGCAGAACATCCAGCTGGCCATCCGCCAGATCTCGGCTACCTCAGCCCGCCGGAAGTCGAAACGAGGTCGCCAGCGGAAGCCCACCCGCCGCAGCGACGGCAGCAGCGCCGCGGTCTGGGCGACGATGCCGAGCGTCGTGCCCAGGCCGAGCAGCTCGATCTGGCCGCTGGTGATGGTCGAGGGGCTGACGTGCAGCCCGGCAATCGCCATGAACAATCCGAGGACGGCGATCACGACGACGTTATTGACTACCGGCGTCCACATCGGCGCGGCGAAGCTGCCGCGCGAGTTCAGGATGGCGCCGGCCAGCGAGCTCACCCCGTAGAAGAAGATCTGCGGGATGCAGAAGTACGCGAAGATGATCATTACGTGCAGGGTGGGGCCGCTGATGGCGCCCTTGTAGAGATAGACAATCGGCGCGGCGGCGAGGGTCGCGACGACCGTGATGGCCAGCAGCGAGAACGTGATCAGGGTGAACATGCGCTGGTCGTAGGCTTCGCTGCGGGCGCGATCGCGCTTGGCCGCGTTGACCAGCAGCGGCACGATGACGCTGGTCAGGATGCCGCCCAGGACCAGGTTGTAGACGACGTTGGGCAGCGTGTTGGCGTTGTTGTACGCCTCGGACAGGGTGACGGCGCCGAGGGCGGCGGACTGAACCAGGGTCCGCAGCAGGCCGCTGAGGCGGGAGGCGAGCGTGCCCACGGCCATGACGCCGCTGGACCGCACCAGGCTGGCGCCCGCCGGGCCGGCGACTGCCGGACTGCCGACGGGCGCGATCGCGCCCGGCAGCAGGGTGTCGGCGTCCGCCGCCCCGTCTCCCGGCTCCCATACCGTCGCGCTCCGGGCCGCCGGCCGGTAGCCGGTGTCGCTGTAGCCGGTGTCGCTGTAGCCGGTGTCGCTGTAGCCGGTGTCGCTGTAGCCGGGGTATCCGGTCTCGCCGGCCCCTGGCCGCTGGCCTCGCCCGGCGGCATAGCCCTGGGTGGCGTACCCGTGCTCGCTGCCCTGCGGCGGACCGTACGCGAGATCCGGCCCGAGCTGGCCGGGATCGCCCGGCCGGCGGCGGCCGTATCGCGGATCATGATCCCGCTGGTAGCCGCGGCCGGGCTGGGCGTCATAACCGGGCGGGCGGTAGCCGGGGCCAGGATTGCGCTCCCCCCGGCTGCCCCGGCGGCCGCCGCGCTGGCCGCCGTAACCGGGCTCTTCGGGACCGCGGGCGGGATCCGGGTCCGGCGAGATGCCACGCCGCGGACCGCCGTCCGGTGCGGGCCGGGCGTCCGGTGCGGCGCGGGCGTCGGGTGCGGCGCGGGTGTCCGGGCCCGACCGGGCGTCCGGTGCGGCGCGGGCGTCCGGCTGGGGATACGAGTAATCCTGGTCGAACGGATAGCGGTGCCGCGCCCGGCGCTCGCTGGCGCCCGGATCGCTTTGCCCGGCGGCAGGGTCAGGACGCGCAGCCGAGTCACGGCCCCGATAACCCCTGCCTGCACCGGGATCGTCATGTTCTGCAGGGTCCGGCCCGGTGTGCTGAGGCCCGGGCCGTGAGCCGCTGGCCGTGTCGAAGCCCGGCCCCGGCGGGTATCCGGGGCCGCGGCTGCGGGCGGCGGGGTCGTATCCCGCGGCGCTGTGCCGGGGTCCTGCCGGGGAATCGGATCCCGGCCGGGAGGCGGAGACTGGCCGGGCACCGCGGCGGCTACCGGCTCGCCCGCTCGCGCCCGGGCCGCCCGGGCCCTGGTCGCTGCCGGGCCGCGAGGCAGGGCTCAGCCACGATCGGAGCCGGCCCCGGCCATTGCCTCCCCGGTTTCCCTGGTCACCGCTATCGGGCACGGGACGAAACCACGATGCGGGCGGCCAGTCCTCGTCCACGGCGGGCTCGTCAGGCCCGCTGTCCCGGCCGCGCGCGTCGTAGCCGGGGTCGGGCTCGCGGCCGTAGGGCGGCCCGCCGTAGCTAGCCCCCACAGCGTGACCTCGCGGTGCCGATGGATTCCCGCCGCCGGCCCGAGTGCCGTCGGCTCACCCGGCAGGCAGTGCGGCAGCGGCCAGCCAGCAGCGGTCCGGCCGGCCCGACGGGCAGCCCGGCGTCAGCTCCGGTCGGCCCAGCCCGGGGACCAGGCGAAGTCATCCGTATCCTCCGTCGGCGCGTTGTCGGTGCGCGTGCCACCGCGGTCAGGAACGACGCTATCGGCTCCTTCCTGCTGGTCGGCCCGGCCGTGGGTGTCGGCGGAGGGCTCCTGCGGGGCGGGTTCGGCGGGCTGCGCCGTCCCTGCCTGGCCCCGTCGCAGCGCACGGGTCGCCGAGGTAATGATAAAAACACCGACCGCAACGGCGAGGACGACCAGCGCCAGCGTTCCGAACTGGGTGGCCTCCACCGTCATCGTGGCGTACTTACCGGGCAGCGGCTGCCCGTCGGGAGCGAGCAGGCTCAGGCGGATCGTCGTGGATCCGATCGCGGTGGCCCGGACCTTCAGCTTGAAGGTCTCGACGGTGTTAGCCGGCACGGTCTGAACGCCGGGCGGGTTAGTAATGATCAGTCCCTTGCCGCCCGACTGGCTGGTGCTGAGCGCTACCTGGACCCGGATGGGGTAACGCAGCCGGTTGTCGACCGAGACCGGCACGGATCCCCGCAGGCCGCCGAGAGTGACCCGGCTGGAGCTGCTGATCAGCACGCCGGCTTCCTGGTCCCGGATATAGCCCTCGACCTGGGTCAGTCGCGCGAGCGCCGGCTTCTCACCCGCTGCGCCCGGCCGCCAGTCCGACGACTCAGTCCCGGCGACAGCCTCGTAGAGACTGGCGTCCGGGCGAGCCCGGATGCTCTGCAGCAGCTGAACGCTGCTGTCCAGCGCCCGGACCTTGTTCAGCAGCGATGCTCCGAGCAGTCTGGTGCCGATGTCGCCGGGAGCCTGCCGCCGGGGGGAGGCGGGGGCTTTGGCCGACGCCAGGCTGCCGAGGCTAACCGGCGTGAGCCAGGGCGCGCTGGCGGTCTCCCGCAGCAGTCCGGCGGCCAGGGCCGCCGGAGGAGCCCATCGACGCGGCGGCGCGACGACGATGGCGCGCGCGACGCGTGCCTGCACGGCGAACATCGCCGTTTCAGCCAGGAAATCCTGCTGGACCGCGAACTGGGCCGCCGGGGTAGTAGCGGTATCGGCCGCAGCGAGGATCTGCGTCAGGGTGCCATCGGAGAGCAGGACGTGCATATAGGGGCCCTCGCCGTCGGGCGTACTCGCTACTGCCGTCGGCGTGTACGGCGGCGCCTGCCCTAGCGGTGGCATCGTATTGCTGTCCAGGATGACCGTGCTGATCGCGTCTTTGGCGGCCAGGTTCTCCAGTAGCGCGTAGTTCGCCAGCCCGCCCGTCGGCCAGGCAACCCCGCCGAGCTGGTCAGCCGCCGTCAGGCCGTGCACGGCCGGGCCGAAGCTCCGGCCGAGCACGGCCGTTGCGGCGGCCGCGCCGAGCCTGAAGGCGTGGCTGAGGTCCGGGTCGAGGTCGCGCTGGCTGAGGGCTGTCATGTCCACGTCGGCGTACGGGGTGAGCATGACGGGCTGACTGGCCGTCGCCGACTTGAGCTCGCTCAGCCAGGCTGCCGCGGCCTTGCTCGCTGGCAGCAGCCTGCCGGTATCACAGTCCGCGTCCGCACCGACCCGGTAGCCGCCGGGATCGCGCATGACCTGCGCGCTGGTGAGCAGCGCCGGATCCAGGACCCAGGTCAGGCGGGCAGCCGCGCCCTCCTCGGCGCCCGCGCTCAGCAGGCCGGCCAGACGGCCGCCGCTGCCCAGGCTCGCCGCCAGCTCATTGCTGACCAGGCCGCCGCAGGGATTCTCCTGCGGCTCGTCGATCAGCGGCCAGATCCACGCGATCTGCTGCTTCTCAAAGCCGGCGGACTTGGCCGGCTGCGGCGCCCAGTAGGGCAGCAGGGTCCGGTCGACGGCCACGACAGTTCCCCCGGCGCCGTTGGTGACCTGCGCCGCCAGCGGGTAGACACCCGCCGACTGCATCTGCCTGATCTGCGCGGCGGGCAGGGTGATATGCCACTGCCTGGTCTGGCCCGGCTGGAGCGGCGCCTTGCCGGGCGACCAGATCGCGTTGCTCACGGGCAGGTCGGCGGACTGAAGATTCCCGGCTAGGTACTGCGACAGCTGGTCGGTATAGGCGAAAGGCGAGCCGGAGGACCAGAGCTGAACGGTCAGGCCGCTGATCGCGCTGGCTGATGTGTTGGTGAGCGAGCCTGATACCTGCACCCTGGCCCGCGGGGAGGCGTACGCGGGACTGACGGCGGTGATGGCGAGCGCCACCGGCGAGGAGCCTGCCTGCTGCGGCTGCCCGCTGCTGGCCGTGGCGGGCCCGGCCAGTGCGGCTGACGCGATGATGGCGGCCAGCATGCAGCTGGCCATCATGATCCTTACCGCGCGGCTCACCAGGGCCGACCTGATGGCGGGCGGCGTCGCCGGGTCCGGACGCCAGCCCGGTCCCCGGCTGAGCCTGGGTGCGAACGAGCAGCGCGCGGATAGGGCATGGCGGAATGTTAGTGCGGCCGGTGGACTGCGAGGACGGGGACGCTAGGCTGGCTGGCAGGCCTGGCGGCGAACTCGGTGCCGTGCCCGCGGGCGCTGCCAGCCAGCTGGCATTGCCTCACGATGTGCGGCACGGCGACACGATCATGCATCGGGTTCTCCGCCTCCCGGCTCTTACCAGCTTATGCCTACCACCTACCCTCGATGGCCGTGCCAGATTCCAGCCCGATGAGCAAGCAGCAGCTGCAGGCTGCGGCGATGCTGCTCGCGACCCTGTCGCCGGCCGCCGATGAGCTCGGCCGCCTGTTCCGCCGCCACCGGCACGAGCTCGCCCTCGTAGGCGGTCCTGTCCGGGACGTGTTCCTGGACCGTCGGCCCGGTGACCTCGACCTGGCTACCGACGCGCCGCCCGAGCGCGTGCTGGAGATCGTCCGCGGCTGGGCCGATCAGGTGTGGACCATCGGGATCGAGTTCGGCACTGTCGGGCTGGTCAAGGACGGTGACACGTTCGAGATCACCACCTACCGGTCGGAGCAATACAGCCGCACATCGCGAAAGCCGGTCGTGGCGCACCACCAGTCACTGGAAGACGACCTGTCCCGGCGGGACTTCACCGTGAATGCGATGGCAGCCAGGCTGCCGGGGCACGAGCTGGTCGACCCGTTCGGCGGGGTTGCCGACCTGCAGCGCAAGGTGCTGCGCACGCCCGGCAGGCCGGAGGACTCGTTCACTGACGATCCGCTGCGGATCCTGCGCGCCGCGAGGTTCGCCGCCCAGCTGGGCTTCTCGGTCGAGCCGGGTACCCGCGAGGTGATGACCGAGCTGGCTCCGCTGCTCGCACCGCCCAAGGTTTCCGCCGAGCGGATCTCAGCCGAGCTGACCAAGCTGATCTGCTCGCCGCTGCCCCGCGGCCCGGCGGCCGGCATCGCCCTGCTGGTCGACACCGGCGTGGCGGATTACCTACTGCCGGAGATCCCGGCGCTGCGGCTGGAACGGGACGAGCACTACCGGCACAAGGACGTGTATCAGCACTCGCTGACGGTGCTGAATCAGGCCATCACGCTGGAGGAGCAGTACGGCCTGCGGCAGGACCTGCGGCTCCGGCTGGCCGCGCTGCTGCACGACATCGGCAAGCCGGCCACCCGCAGGCTGCTGCCGAACGGGCGGGTGGCCTTCCACCATCACGAGATGGAGGGCGCCAAGCTGGCCAGGAAGCGGCTGTCCCAGCTGCGGTTCAGCAAGGACGTGGTCGCGGACGTGAGCCGGCTGATCGAGCTGCACCTGCGTTTCCACGGATACGGGGGCGAGTGGACCGACTCGGCGGTCCGCCGCTACGTCACGGACGCGGGCCCGCTGCTGCCCCGGCTGCACGCGCTGACCAGGGCCGACTGCACGACCAGGAATCAGGCGAAGGCGCAGCGACTGGCCCGCGCCTACGACGGCCTGGAGCAGCGCATCGCCGAGCTGGCGCAGCAGGAGGAGCTGGACCGCATCCGGCCCGATCTCGACGGCAACCAGATCATGCGACTGCTCGGCATCGGGCCTGGCCCGCTGGTCGGCCGCGCCTATCAGCACCTGCGGGAGCTGCGCCTGGAGCACGGGCCCCTGGGCGAGGAACGGGCTGCTCAGGAGCTGCTGGACTGGGCCGCGTCGGAAGGGCTGGCCGGCCCGGCCTCGGCGCCGCGCGAGTCCTGACGGACGGCGGCCCAGTAGCAGCCCGCGACCACCAGGTATCCGGCCGCCACCGCGCCGATGATCCAGGAGGACCTGCCCGTGTCCGGCATGAATAGCGCGCTCAGCGCGGCGCCGAGCACGAACGGCACGTTGGACAGCATGTCGTAGAAGGAGAAGACCCGGCCGCGGAAGCCATCCTCCACCTCCTCCTGCAGGATGGTGGTGGCGCTGATCGCCACGCTCTGCCCGGCCAGGTTCGCGCTGAACGCGATGATCACGAACATGAGCTGGATGAACGTCTCGCCGAGTGCACCGGTCAGGACGCCGGCGCAGGCCAGCGCGACAGCGATCCACGCCTGCTTGGAGATCCGCCGGATGACGGGGGGCGTGACGAAGGCGGACGCCCCGTAGCCGATGGCGGCCGGGAGGACGATCAGCGAGCTGAAGTGAGCCAGCGCGGAGTTGGCGCTGGCCGGGTAGAAGTAGTTCCGGTACAGCAGGATCGACATCAGGAACAAGATCCCGTACAGGAACTTGTTGCCGCCGGTAGCGCCGAGCGCGGCTGTCGGGCCGCGCCGGTGCCAGACGTAGCGAGCCCCGGCGGCCAGGCCGGCGGCGACGGTGCCGAGGCTGGCCGCCACGGCGGCCAGCTCGGTCAGTGCGCTGCCCCGCCGCCGCTCGTCCGGGTTCCGCGCGGGGCCGAGGAGGTCGCGGCGCATGGTCGAGGCGGCCGCCCCCGCCAGCAGATAGCAGCAGCCGGCCGCGAGCAGCGTGATCGCCGAGCCGACGCGGCCGCCGCCGGTCGCCACGTGCACGCCGAGGGCGACGATGCCGCCGATCGCCGTCATGATGCCGCCTGCTGTCGGCGATACTCCGTTGGCCATCACCAGCTCGTCCTCCGGCACCACATGCGGCAGGGAGGCTGACAGCGAGGCGAGAAAGAACCGGTTGACCCCGAGGACCAGCAGCGCCGCGGCATAGAGCGGGAGGCCCAGCCTGCCAGAGGCCACCAGGGACGCGGTCAGGGCCACGAAGCCAGCGCGGATGATGGCCGACCAGACCAGGATCTGGCGCCGCGACCAGCGATCGATGAAGACGCCCGCGAACGGCCCGATCAGCGAATACGGCAGATAGAGCACGGCGAACGCGCCAGCGGCCGAGGCCGGATTCGGGTAGGTAGTGGCGTTGAAGAACACATAGGTACCCAGCCCGGCAGTGAAAGCGCCGTCGCCGGCCTGGGAGATCAGCCGGGTGGCAAAGAGCCGCCGGAAACCCCGCTCGGCCAGCACCACGCGCAGATCCCCCAGGAACGAGGATCCCGGCCTGGCCCCGCCCCCGCTTTCCGGGCCCGAGTCCGGCGCGCGACGGTCCGCCTGAAATGGCACCTCATCAGCCTACGGGCCGCGACCGCGCCGGGGCGGCCCGCGAGCCGGGGCGGCCAGCGAGCCGGGACGGCCCGCGAGCCAGGCCGGCCCCGCGAGCCGGGACGACCCCGCGAGCCGGAACTGGCACAACGTCGATGCGCACCTGCTGCTGAAAGAGCGACGGCAGGCACGCATCCACGCTGCTGGCCATCGGGCTGCCGACCGCAGGACGGGCAGGCGGCCGGGTCGGCTGATCCGGAAAACGCGGATTCATCCCAGAGCGGCGTGCGGGGCGGGGCCTCCGGACCTGCCGGATGCCCCGCCCCTGCCATGCCGCTGCGTGCCGTGCTGTCGTGCCGTGCTGTCGTGCCGTG
>Ga0187864_10003412_pt1 | contig 13032 bp, 7 predicted proteins | sample June2016WEW_11_4_FD_132985 | JGI IMG/M metagenome (GOLD analysis project Ga0187864, IMG submission 132985) | Peatland microbial communities from SPRUCE experiment site at the Marcell Experimental Forest, Minnesota, USA - June2016WEW_11_40 | ecosystem: Environmental > Terrestrial > Soil >... | reverse complement strand
GCGAAGAATCTGCATTTGGTTGGCTTCGCCGCGCTGCACGACTACCGAGGCAACACCTCTTCTGCCCAATTGGCCTATAATCTCTACTATGCCCTTCAACCCCAAACCCGATATCGAAAGGCACGCTGTACGCGCGGGCAACTTCCTGACGCGCTTCGTACACAGGATTGAAGAATTCTGGCAGAGAGTAACCGAAGGCATCGCGGTACAAGAGCTTTGGTCGCAATTCCGGTCGGAGGCGCGGGCGAGCTACAGCCTTTACACGCGGGAGATCGACTGGGAGGCGCTGCGCAAGGAAAGCCGTGGCCGGCGATTCCGGAAAACCACCAGCGCGCTTTTTTGGGCGATGCTGATGAAGCTCTCGCCGGCCCGCCGCGTCTTCCTGCTCATTGCCTTGGTTTTTGCCATTATGGCGCTGCTCAATAGCCAAGTCCTGATCTCAGTCTCCAATTCCCAGCATAACTACGAGGTGAACCCCCCCAACAATTTCGTGGCCGTGCTGATTGCCGTTGCGGCGCTGCTTTTTCTGTTGGCGCTCGAACTGGCCGACCGCATCACCATGAAGCGGGACCTGGAAATTGCGCGCGATATCCAGCGCTGGCTGGTGCCTGCGGTGCCCCCCGTGGTGCCGGGCGTCGAGATTGCGTTTATTTCGCGGCCCGCCAATACCGTGGGCGGAGACTACTACGACGCCTTCCTGCGTGCTTCCCCGGGCTCGAAGCCCGATGCGAAGCGATTGATGCTGGTGGTGGCGGATGTGGCGGGGAAGAGCGTTCCCGCGGCTTTGCTCATGGCCACTCTTCAAGCCAGCGTGCGGACCCTGGCGGAGACTCCCACCACCCTGCTCGAACTGGTGGAAGGGTTGAACCGCTATGCTTGCGCCCACAGCCTGGGCGGTAGCCGCTTTACCACCGGCTTTTTTGCAGAGTTAGATCCCGGGAGCGGCGAGCTCTCCTACGTTCGCGCGGGGCACGACGCTCCCATTCTCCAGCGGGCTTCCGGAAGCCTGGAACGATTGGAGACGGGAGACCTGCCGCTGGGCATCAACGCCGACGCCAAGTTCACTTGCGGCACCGTAACTATGGGCCCCCACGACCTGCTGGTTATCTTCTCGGATGGATTAATCGAAGCCGTGAACGACGCCGATCAGGAGTTCGGGGAACCGCGCGTCCTGGATGTCGTGACATCCAGCGGCGGCGCGGGTGCGCAGGGCACGCTGAAAAACCTACTCTCGGCCGTGGACTCCTTCGTGGGTTACGCCCGCCAGCACGACGACATCACTTGCCTCCTCCTGCGCACCGGTTGAGGCACTACCCTTCACAGACGTAGATCAGAACGTGAAGCCGGTGTAACCCGAGACCCGCAGGGCGAGAGAGTAGAGACGATCGGAAAAATAGCGGCCGAAGCGGGAACCGATTTCCCCATGATTGCTGACCCGGCGGACCTTATAGGCTACTGCCCAATCCAGCTCACGGCCATAGTGGATACGATCGCTGCCGGAGTGATAGCCGGCGGCTGGCGCAGGCCGAAGCCCTGCGATCGGTTGAGTCGCGACACTGGGATGCCGTAGAGTTGCGCTCAGCGCCGCCCCCGAAATCACATGTTCAGTTAGCCATGCGACCAATTGGCGGGGAATCGGTAAACACTACGCCGCTAGGCGGGACCGATAGCCTTGGGCGCGCCGGAGAGTCGTCGCCGCGAGCCGGTTGTGGGACGAACTTCCGAGTAGCGCGTTTTTCGGCAGATGAAGCAACACCTCTGAAATTTGCGTGGCGGACACAACCCTCGTGTAGGGGAGTCAGTCTGGTCCCTCCCGGTGAAAAGTGGTAAGCTTTCGGTATGGCATTCACCCCTGATGTGATCGTGACTACGGACTATTCACCCGGCACTATCGCTTTGGTAGCGGAAGCAAAAGGCGCTACGGCTAACCTTGATGAGGCGGCACTTCAGTTGAAGGAATACATGCTCCGGACGGGGTGTCCCGTTGGGGTCATCTTCACGCCACAAGTTCTTCGCGTTTACAAATACCGATTCCTTGGGCGAATACAAGATCCCATTGAGCTGGTGGGCGATTTCCCATCCGGTGAGCTCTTGGGAACGCGGGGACCGGCGGCCGGGTCAGAATCAGCGGTTGAGTCTGATCTGCTTGCATGGTTAGATGAACTTGCGCAGACAGGGCAAGCGGCGGCGAGCGATCAGCGCCTAAATTCAGCCATAAATGAGCACATACTTCCCGCAGTAAGTGGCGGTCGCGTCAGTATTGCTCACCCCAGACTGCAGGAAAGCTAACCAGGTGCGACACGTATTCGTCGAGACTAATTGGCTTGTCACGCTTGCTGCTCCCGCTAGTAAGCCACGTCCTGACGCACTTGAATTGCGGGATTCGGCTAGGGACGGACACATTCGAATTTATCTACCGGCCTGCTGCATTAGTGAAGCCAAAAAAACCATTCGAAATAAGTTTCAACCGAAAGAAGCCGACAGGCTGCGAGCCTTTGTCGAATGGGCCTCTGAAAAGAATCACCTTAATCACGAGACTGCGGAATCCGCGAGGATTATGCTATCGAAGTTTGAGGGGCACGTTAGGTCGGGGCTCGACAAGCTAAACGACACGCTTCTTGATATTACCAAAGGCGCGGGGGTCGAGGTTTTGCCTCTGGACGATGCCGCGTTAGGCATGTCAGTCGAGTTGCACTTTACAGAGGTCGTGCTAAGTGAGTTTGATCGGGCCGTTCTAGCGACGGTACTGACCAAGGGCCGGAGTTTGCGCGACAGCGGCGAAACCGACGTCAGCTTTTGCGAGCTCGATTCGGACCTTTGGCCGTGGGAAAAAAAGAAAATCGATCAGCCAAGAGCTGAACTTAAGAAGCTTTATGACGATGCCGGAGTGCGGGTTTATTCAGATTTTCGCTGAGGAGTCCAGCACGGCCGGAAGGTTTTGGACAGACCACCCGCAGGTGAATGATCCGTTTCCGCGCGCTGCGCAAATCTTTCCGTGCGCCTACTACGCAATCGCGTCAAAGAATTCTCGGGGCAAGCTCTCACGCGGCACTTCTGGCCATGTGCTCAGTCTTAGTCTCTCCGGGCTGCTTGTACACAACTCATGGGACCTCACAATCATCATCTGCCTTGCGTCCACGGCAATCAACTGTCTCTCGTCACGGGCTTTATAGACTAGGTCATTGTCCTCTGCATAATCCTTGGCAGGAAAGCGGTGTGTATGCCAAAAGCTCTTCTGGTAACACATTGTGGTTCCCAGCGCATACTGCGGAACCGGGGACACGTAGCGGTATGCCTTCATACCGTTCCAGTACGTGATGGAGTGATATCCGGTCATTTGCTTCCCATACTCAAGGAGGCGCATCACCTGGTCGCTGACTCTGCCGGCTGCTGACCAGTCATCATCATCGAAATGACAGATTACCTCGCCCCCTGCGGCTTCGCATGCAAGATTCCGTTTGACTCCGATTACCTGCTTCTCTGCGAGGTAGATATAAACCGCATCGGGAACCAATTGCTTGACTAACCCTTCTACTTTCACAGCGCCGTCATCGATCACCACGAGTTCTTTATCGGGCCAATCCTGTGATAAGAAGCACTTCAAGGCGACAGGGATCAGGCCCTCACGATTGCAGGTCGGCATGATGCAGGATACGAGCACGGTTCTCCCATTGCAACTGGCAGCACGTAACGGCCTAGAGATCTCTTATTCTACACGCGTTATACAGGCTCACGGAAGCAACCAGACCGCCGCCGAACAGGGATAAGTCCCAAAGAGTCGGCCACTCGGAACTTGGCCCACGCCGTCGCATATCACTCCTGCCTGGTCGCCAAGGGTAGACTTATCCGGCGCCAACGGATTACTCGCCATTACGCCGTTACCCGCGATTAATCCCGCGAGTGCACTTCCAGGACAAACTTCCTCAAAAGATAAGGGCGATGAGTATTGCACCGGTGATGAAGCAGGTTCGAGCATTGAGGGGGGTAATCCGAACAACATGCTCTGCATGGCCTGCGCAGCCACAATAGCTCCGGCTATACCGAATGCGGCGCCGGAACCTACTTGGTTGCTGCTGGCGGGCTATTGAGTTCCCTCTTCTTATGATTTGATCCTGCTGGTACAATCGCTGGGTGTCCGTTCGTGCACGCGCGAGGGAATCAGTGCCGGCGGGCGAAGCGCAATCATGACGAGGAGCGTGCTGTGAGTGATCAGCCGGAAGACTTTGCCGCGATGTTCGAGGCTTCGGTCCAGGCCAAGCGTTTGGATCAAGGCGAACTGGTGGAGGGCAGGATCGTCTCTATCGGCCCGGAGGTGGCGTTAGTCGACGTTGGTCGCAAGGGTGAGGCGGTAATGGATCTCGCCGAACTGAAGAACGCCGACGGCGGGTTCGAAGTGGCGCTGGGCGACCGCGTTCAGGTGATGGTGGTATCGACGGCAGGGGGGCTGAAGGTCTCGAGAAAGCTGGCGGGAGCGGCGGCGAGCGATCGGCAATTGGAAGCCGCCTTTCAAACCGGCCTGCCGGTGGAAGGGAAGGTCGAACGGGAGGTCAAGGGCGGCTTCGAGGTGCGCATCGGCCGGCGTCGCGCCTTCTGTCCGGTTTCCCAGATCGACCTCCGCGGCGCGGACCCGTCGGCGCACGCAGGGCATGTTTACCAATTCCGGATCATCGAATACAAGGAAGGCGGCTCGGACCTCGTCGTTGCCCGGCGTCCGCTCCTCGAGGACGAGCAGCGGGCGAACGCCGCCAAGGTCCGCGACAAGATCGTCCCCGGTGCAGTCATCACCGGCCGTGTCACCTCCGTCCGCGAGTTCGGCGCGTTCGTCGATCTCGGCGCAGGTGTGCAGGGACTGCTCCACGTGTCCGAGATGGCGTGGTCCCGCGTGTCGGACCCTGCGGAGATGGTCAAAGCGGGCGAGGAGATCACGGTCAAGATCCTGCGCGTGGACGAGGAAAAGCAGAAGATATCGCTCGGCTTGAAGCAGCTCTCCGCCGACCCCTGGTCGAGAGTGTCCGATGTATACAAGGTAGGCCAACGACTGCCTGGCCGCGTTACGCGCGTCGCGCAGTTCGGCGCGTTCGTGGAGCTCGAGCCGGGTGTCGAGGGGCTGGCCCATGCTTCCACGTTCGAGCCCACCGGACGATCGGGAGGCTGGTCGGGTCAGGTCGCTCCAGGGACGACGGGCACATTCGAGATTCTCGCCATCGACCTCGAGCAGAAACGGATCGGCGTGGCGCTCGTTCAGGAAGCCTGGGCGCGGGCCGAGGGGGCTGGGGCAACCCGGCCTGGCATCGTTCCGGGCGCGCGCCTGACGGGAAAGGTCGAGCGATATGAGAAATTCGGCGTGTTCGTCTTCCTGGCCCCCGGGCGTACTGGTGTCATCCCAATGAGCGAAACCGGCATCGCGAAGGAAGGCGATCTCCAGCGAGCCTTTCCGGTCGGCGGGGACGTCGAGGTCATCGTGCTGGAAGTCGATCCGTCAGGCCGGCGCATTCGCCTGAGCGCGAAGGCAGTCACGGAAGCGCGCGAGGCCGAGGAAGTGCGCGAATGGGTGGAGCGCAATGCTCCTCCCGCCGGGGGCTCCGGGATACTCGCCGACAAGCTGCGCTCGGCGCTCAAGCCGCAAGAGAAGTAACACTCTCACCGTCGCGCCTCTTGGTGCTTCCGCTATCCAGTGTTGGTACGCCGCCCTTGGAAGGAAGGCGCATATTCTCAATCCTGGCCAAAATAGCCGAGTCGAATAATGCTATTGTGACCACGATCCGGTTCTCACTGGACGGGCCGTCGCAACTCGGAAGCTATCCAGAAGCGGCTTTTGAGGTCAGTCGACACGATGTCCCCTCCATGCTTTGTAACGCTCGGTTGGCGTTTTGTCTATCTGGTTTTGCTCTTCATGCAATGACAGTTTCTGTCAGCGGGCTAGACAAAAACTGATAGCGGCCCCTCAGCGGCGAACCCGCCAAGTATCAGCAACTGCAAGCAAAGTCATTGCATTATAAGAGCTTGGCGTCCGGCCGATGTGGCTGTTTTGGGTCCCGGCTTGGCAATAAAAATGCGCTACATTCCGCGACTAACTTTGTGCAAGCTTAATAGCCGGAGGATTCTTAAGTGAGAAAAGGGGCGCAAGGTTTTTCACTTATTGAGTTGTTGATTGTTGTTGCCATAATTTTGATCATCGCCGCAATTGCCATCCCGAACCTTCTGCGTTCGCGTATTGCGGCCAACCAAGCCTCCGCAGTGGGAACACTGAGGACGCTCAACACAGCGGAGATTAACTACTTGACGACTTACGGCACAGGTTACACGGCGACTCTGGGTGATTTGGGTCCGCCGACTTCCGGTAATCCTAGCGCTACGGGCGCGGGGCTGATCGACAGTATCGTCTCCGGCGGTGCAGCCACCGCCACCACCAGCGTTAAGAGTGGATATAAGTTCACATACAGCAGCGGGACTGCGGACCCTAGCGGCAGGATCAACACTTACTCGATAACCGCTACTCCCACCACTGTCGGAACCACGGGGACGAACTTCTATTACACCGATCAGTCGGCTGTGATTCGTCAAAACAGCACCGCGACCGCGGGATCAACCGACTCGCCGCTCGGAGGCTGACGCTGGAGCCGCCAGCCGTCGGCCCTCAACTTGCAGCTAACCCACCCCCTTCAGCATGTTTCGATGTATCAGGTTCGAACCTCATCCTAAAAGCTGAGGACCGCCTGGAAGTCTATGCGGCGGTTGGCCGCCTGGGACCCGCCGCCGCCGAAGACACCGCCCAGCGAGTTTGACTGGTCGAACAGGGGCGACCCAATCAGACCGACGGGCGAACCGAGGTTTACGTTATTTAGGGCGTTCCGAGCGTAGGCGCTGAAGGTGAGGCTATAGCGCTTGGTCGCGTTATTACCCTGACCGAAGAAACCGCCCGCCCCGCCACCGCCTCCTATGCCCCGGCCGCCGAGTCCACCACCGCCACCGTAACCACCCCGCCCGCCACCACCGCCGCCTCCTCCGCCGAATCCGCCGCCACCTCCACCACCACCGCCAGTCGAGGCTCGCCTGGTAACCTCTTTCCCGAAAGAGAAGGTTTTGCTGAGGCGCAGATTCAGGGTGAATTGGCCAGGGCCGGTAAAGCGATTGACGGGAATCAGGGCCTGGTTGGCCTGCGGGGCAATATTAAAAGTGCCGAGGCGGGTTTCCACAATATTGGTGCCGGACTCGCCGGCCGCAGCGAAGGCCGGCCGGGAATTCGACAAGTTCCCAGTTCCGTACATGTCCTGGGCCACCGTAACGTTAAAAGGGGCGCCGGAGGAGGTCACCAAAAAAGGGCTCAGGCTAAAGCGGTGCGGGAGATTCCAGGTGCCCGCCAGGAAGAGTCGGTTGCGAACGTCGAAGGACGCTCGGCCATAGCTCTCCAGAAGATCGTACGGGTTCATTGCGATGCTGGGATTGTTCCCCGTCGTATCCGAATCGGCGTAGTTCAGGGTGTAATAGCCAAACAGGGAAAGTCGCGTGCCCAACCGTATATTGAAATTGGCGATCAGTTGGTTCTGGTTGAAGAGGCCGACGGAATCATACTGATAGAGGTTGCCGGCGGCGTTACCCAAGGGCCGCACACCGGCCTCGGGATCGCCTAGGCGAAACGTGTCCGGAAGAGGCGCGTTGATGTCATCGAGCAGGAACTGGTGAAGCCCGCGCGAGTGAAGATAGGTCAGCGAGAGCGTCGCGTTTTTGGTCACTTGCTGCTCGAGGCTCGCCGCCGACTGCCAGACGTAAGGCGCCCGCAGATTGGGGGCGATTTGATAGCTGTTGGGAAGGGTATTAGCGAGGCTCGGGAGCGTGCTAGGGGACGGGATGTTCGGGAAGAAATCAGGAGAAGAAATGATGAACTGCTGCTGATTAATGCCGTTCAAGCGTTCCGCATTGAGCACCAGGTTGGAAGCAAAGCGGTCGTAGAAGACGCCCGATCCAACGCGCAGGACGGACTTCGCCGGCCCCTTTTGCGAGCGGCGCAGTCCCCAGGCAAAACCCAGGCGCGGGGCAAAATCCGAATGATCGTGGATGTGGTTCTGAGTTTCCCAGCGCAGTCCCGCGCTCAGCGTCATGCCGGGGTGGAGTTGCCAGTCGTCTTGCGCGAAGAGGCCCACGTCCAGCAGGTTGACCGTGGCTAACTTTTGCCCTGTGACGAGCAGGAACTGGCTCGCCCCGCTCGCCTGGCACACGGTTCCGCCAGTCGCCGTGCAGGATTGGAGGGCCTGCTCCGCTGCCTGGTAAGCCTGGAGCGACGGGAACGTAAACGTGCCGTTGAAATCCGCGTCGGAGATGTTCGAATCCTGGCCGTCGCGCAGGCGCCCTCCGACCACCAGCGTGTGCTTGCCGATAAACAGGGACGTCAGGTTTTGAAGCTCATAGCGGTTTTGGGTATCGGAAGAAACGCCGCTGGAATTGCCGCCGCCGGTGAACGCACCCAGAACGGAAATCGTGGGCTCGAGGTACTGGGAAGTCTGGTCGGTGCCGTCGTGGAGATATTGGAAGCGAAGCTGGTTCAGCGCCTTGGCGCTGAACACCTGCGTGTCGCTCACCTGGAGGGTGTGTTCGAGGCTATGGGTGTTGTAGCCCTGCGTCGGGAGGCTGAGTTGGCCGATTCCGCCGTTGCGCGTGTTGTTGTCAAAGAACTGGTAGCGCACGGTCAGGACGTTGTTCTGGCTCAACTGGTAGTCGAAGCGGGGACTGAGATTGGTGCGCGTAGCGGGACTGGCCACCGCCTGGCTGAACGGCGTCTCAACAAGCGCGGGGCTGAGAGCAAAGGCGGAGACAATCGAGTTATCCTGAATGTCGCGCCGAAAGAACGTGAAGAAGAACGAAGCTTTCCTGCTGAGCGCATCCCCAACGCTGCCGTTGAAAAACTCCGAATGATAGCCGGGTTCCTGCGATGCGAAGGGATTCCGCGAGTTAAAAACCGAGTCGTTCAGATTGCCTAGAATCTGTCCGTGAAGCTGGCTCGCGCCCGGGCGAGTGGTGATTTCAATGCGGCCGTAGCCCAGCTTGTCGTATTCCGCGGAGAACGGATTGTGGTTGATTCGGATTTCGAGAATATCCGCCTTGGGCGGAAGCTGCCCGGCGGTGAAGCCATCCACATAAATCTGGCCGCCATTCGGCCCCGCCGACGGCCCCGCCAACGCGTCGAGTTCGGACTGCAACTCGTCCGGGTCGTCGGAGAGCGCCTGTAGGTCCTCGCCCTTGATCACGAGAGAGGTAGCGTTCTCCTGCGGAGCCTCGCTCACCTGCGTGGTTTGCGCGGAGACGGTGACCTGTTCTTTCTCCTCGGCGAGTTGGAGAGCGATGTCAAGCTTTTTGCCTTGCCCGGCGAGAATCTCGACGCTCTGCTGCTCAAAGACCGCGAAGCCCGTGGCCTGGGCCCGCAGGGTGTACTTGCCCGGTGCGAGCCTGCGGATTTCATAGCTGCCGTCGGTTTTCGCAACCCCGGAGCTGGTCTGCCCCGAAGAAGAAACCGCTTGCACCGCAGCGCCCGGAACGCCGGCGCCGGAGGGATCCGACACTTGGCCGCGAATCGTGCCTGACGGGATTTGGGCCAAGAATTGGTTTGGGGAAAGCAGCGAAAAGGCAAAAAGCAAGAAGACGGACAAAATGTTCTGAAACTTCCTGTGACCCATCTCGACACCCTTTCAGATGGTGTTATTGACTACATGGGCTCAGACGAAATGGTGCGGAGCGGAGTTTCAGTGGGTCACAAAAGTCTACGCTGCGTGGTGCGGATTCGGTAAAAAGGTCTGAAGTATCTGAAGGCCGTGCAGCGTAGTCCTGAGTTCCTAGGCCCGTGGCATTTCCAATACTCGAAGGCAAGAAAAAACAGAAATGATCACCACTGAGGCACAGAGACACGGAGAAAAGCCTTTGTTTTCGCACCTCGGTGCCTCAGTGCCTCTGTGGTTCGGCAAAACTCTCCGTTTGGACAGGCTATCGGCTGCCGGCGCCTGCGGCGGGTGTATACGATTTGAGGAACTCTGTAACGCTCGCCTCCTGGGCATTCTTATACGCGATGCACAGGTCGATGCCCTCGAGGACCTGGGCGAGGATGCGGGGCCCGCCGGTAAACTTGGTTGACCGGCCGGTAAAGAAACTCTCGGCGTCCTTGCGATGCTCGGCGTCGCAGTATCCGGCGGCGACGTAGGGCGCGTAGGCGCCGGTATCGGTGGGAAGCTTGGCGACCATGAGGTCCCAGTTCCGCTTGACGAAATCGTAGGCCAAGTCGCGGGTCTGCCGCCTTTCGGAGGGCGCGAAGAGGATGCCGAGCGACTCTCGAACATCGAATTCACCGCTCAGCGCGAGGGGTAAAGCGGTATTGACGATTTCGGGATCCTGGAACAGGCCGAGGCAGAAGATCAGGTTTCCGCGAAAATTCTCGTTGGTCTCTTTCTTGGCCGCGGCACGCATGCGGTCGAACAGATCGCGATCTCCGTGGCGTGCGGCGACGGAAAGGACCACACCCACCATGTCCGGGTCGAGCGCTTTGTGGTCGTCGAGCCACGCGAGGGCCAGATTTTTCGCCTTCGTGATCGCCTCCGGGTCCTCAGCCCCGTCGGCAACCAGGCTCTGAATCGAAGGGCGGAGGAGGCGGGCATCTTCGCTCTCACCCGGCTTCGTCTTCCAACCCAGGTCGCGAGCCCGGCCGCCGTAAAGATCCAAAAGATACTGCCGGTAGCGGGTCAGCAAGTCTTCCGAAACCAGGTTTTCTTGCAGGCCCGCCGTGATCCCCATGGTTTTGGTGACCACTTGGCGGGCAGGGCTCCGGGCGAAAGCGGGAGCCAACGCCAATGCCTTTCCGAGGGGCATCTTGCCGTTCCTGGTGAGCGCGGCGAGGTCACCGATCAGCGCCACTTCCTCAGGAAGGGAGAGTTCCTGGGCGTTATTCTTCAGCAGATCGTCGAGCAGGTCCCCCTGATAGAGCACGCGATAGTACCCGTTCGCGCCGGCGTTCGCTTCTACCCAGCCCGGACAGCCGGTCGTTTTCGTGAGGCGCAATTCAGCGGACTGCTGCTCGAGCAAAATGCATTCGCGAGCCTCGCCGGCTCCTGCCGGATAGCGCACGCACACGGGCACCTTCCAGAGTTGCGGCGCGGCGCCGGAAGAGCCCAAGGGGAAGAAGCGCTGTTGGGCCAAATTAACCTGCGCGGCGCCATCGTGGCAGGCAAGCTGGGCGGTGACCAGCGGCACGCCCGGCTGGTCGAGGAAACTGGAGAATGCCGAGGCAAGGCTGCTGTCGTCGCCCGCCAACGCGGCAAGAAAGTCGGCGGAGGTGGCATTCTTCCACTCGTATTTCAACAGGTAGCGATGAACACCCTGTTGGAATTTCTCAGGCCCCATGTACGACTCGAACATGTTAAGCAGTGCCGACCCCTTGTTGTAAGTAATGCCGTCGAAGGCGTTGGCGATGTCGTCGTTCGATTCAATGGGTTGGCGAACCTGCCGCGCGCTCACCAGGGCATCGTTGTCCATCGCCCCTTCGTAGGCATTCAACTCCGAGACGTTCATTTTCCACTCGGGATGATACGCATTCACATTCTTGTTGGCCATCCAGGAGGCAAAACCTTCGTTCAGCCAGATATCGTCCCACCAGGCTGTGGTGACGAGGTCGCCAACCCACTGGTGGGCGAGTTCGTGCGACGCCACGCTCACCCATTCGCGCTGGCGCCCGGGCGTGTCCTGGTCAGGCTTTTCGATGATGATGGCGGACCCGTAGGTCACGAGGCCGGGATGTTCCATGGCATAGCCGGCGAGCGGAATGGCAACCTCATCGAGCTTGTCGTAAGGGTAAGGGATGCCAAAATAGCTCTCGAGCAGGTTGACGATGGTGGGGGTTGTTTGAGCAGCATATTGTGCCTCCGCAGTGTGCCCATGAGGAACCACGATGCGGACGCGGGTATTTTTCTTCCCCGCCGTCCCGGCATCCACGAATTCCATGTTGCCGACTGCATAGGCAACGAGGTAGCTGGGCAAAGGCTTGGTTTCCGCAAACTTCACCGTCTTCATGCCGTCGCCCGTATCGGTCTCGGAAATGATCGGACTGTTCGAAAGTCCCACCTGGTCCTTCTTGATGTGCAACGTGACCTGCCAGGGAACCTTATAGCCCGGCTCGTCGAAACAAGGATAGGCCCGGCGCGCCCAAATCTCTTCGAACTGGGAGTAGACGTACCACTGGCCGCCGTCTTTCATCTGGAAAATGCCTTGCTGGTCTTTGCGGCTGATCTCACCCTGGAAAGTGGCGTGGAGAGTCGCCTCGCCGGGGCCAACGTGGTGACCGAAAGCGAACCCGACATAATCGTGCGGTTCGGTAATCACTTGGACGGGGGCCTTGTCACCGTCCATGATCAGCGCCGCCTCCTTGATCTGCAGTTTTTCAGCATTCAACCAGAGAACTGCGGCCGGCTTGGCGAACTTAAGGTCGATGTCGATGGCTCCGGTAAACGTGTCCTGGTCCGGCACGAGCGTAAGGTCGACGCGGTAACGCGTTGGGCCGACCACGTCGGCGGGAAGGCGGAACTTGGGCTGGGGCGGATTCTCGCCCGGGGCCTGTCCCGCTCTGGCCCGGGATCCGCTGAGACTCGATGACGCACACACCGCAATCAGAACTGAAGTGGTTAGATAGGCGAATCGTCGCATTTACCCTCCTCAAGTCGGGCCGCTCCCGTGACACCGAAAAACGCGCCGGCCGATCGGTCACCAGGATCGATCGCTGCCACGCGCCAGCAATATTACTTCAGCCAAAACGATTGCACAAGTTGGCAGCAGCCGGCTTCGCACGTGCGGCATAGCCGCCCTGTCTTGCGGAAAGGCTTCGCCTTTCCCGGCTTTGGGCCCATTTCCCGTGGGCTTGGTGTTAACCCCGCCGTTAACAGGCCTGGGGCGCCGGGTTGCTGTTACTTTGGCGCTACGCTATACTAAAGGCTCAGGGCAGTGACTGAAAATCTATTGAGCGAATGAGTGGCTCCGCCCCCTGGCGGCGCCTGGGGGATGGCT
>Ga0187864_10003411_pt1 | contig 13033 bp, 9 predicted proteins | sample June2016WEW_11_4_FD_132985 | JGI IMG/M metagenome (GOLD analysis project Ga0187864, IMG submission 132985) | Peatland microbial communities from SPRUCE experiment site at the Marcell Experimental Forest, Minnesota, USA - June2016WEW_11_40 | ecosystem: Environmental > Terrestrial > Soil >... | reverse complement strand
TTGCCCTATCCTCCGCTCAGGTCCTTCCAGAGTGGACACCATCAACCTCGCCGTGCAATGATTTCTCATCGAACGGCGATTACCCCCTTAACTTCGTGTCTCACTCCAGGGGTTCACTTCACTGCCGTCCCTCTGCGCCCATCCACCCATCCGCCTCTGAAACAACGGGCGTGGACCAGCTACGTCGAAGAACGCGCAGTTCGCTCTCTCGTAACCTGTCAAATGCTAGTGTTTCACGAACATCGTTTATGGGATTGCCGACCTGTAAGTTTGTCCCCGAAACCCAGGGTCCCGCCGCAAGAAACGCATAGGCCTTCACGAATCCGATCCCGCTTCTCTTGTTCACGCTTGGCTTCGGCTGCACGCTCTTCGGCGACGATGGCTTCGGCTCGTGGATCGTGAATGCATTCGAGAGCCTTCAGAATATGAAAATCAGTCTCATCAATGGGGCAATGTTGATAATCATGAATAAGTGCGGTAACTCCGTCTGGATCGCCAAGCGCGTGGAGAGCAAGTGCGGCATCTATGCGTAGCGAAAGCCTGTGATGGCCCACAGCTTTCCGCAAAACCGGGATTGCGCGGGGATCTCCCGTGATTGCAAGCTGTCTAACAAAGCCAATCGTGTCGGATTGACCCAGGGGTTCTCGACGCTGCAAATTGGCTTCGACCGCGGCCACTAGACGATGAACATCTCCCTTCACAAAGTCGTGCCACCAAGAAGGTAACTGATTCCAGCGACGGCGGGCGGGTTCGACGAGAACCCTGAAGGTCAAATTCCGGTCTGGGCCGACAGCCTCAAATCTGATACGCCCAACACAAGTCGGCTCCTCCCCTGAACGCTGCACCTCTTCAATGGTCTCCCGACAAAGGTTCCCTGCCAAGAAAGACTGGTAAATGTCGCCCTCATCAATGAAGATGAAGCCAATTACTCCATCAAAAGCAAACGTTTCTGATTCAAAGTTATCGAGGAACATTTTCGCAAGCAGCTTCGTAACCGGGTTGTGACTGCGATGCTGGAGGTCAGGATCTATGATGATGTCGCCCTTTCTCAGAAAGTCGCCCATCCTGTATGTCGTCATGTAGTTGACCTTTTTCCGCGACTGCGCTCTCACCAGAATCGTCGGTCTCTAGCCTAACTTGGCGAATAGGCCCTTTTTCTTAAAGGCGGTGACAGGAACCTCAACCCCACATGTTGGACACTTCTTGCTGGTGAAAACCCCCTTGCAGCCCATACAACGCACAGCGGTCCAAGCATCGCTGTCGAATGAGACTGTAGCCGTTCGGCCGTCGCCGTAGATCTGCTCGAAGCCCTTGGCACCGCATTCCTTGGTCCCGCCGAGCAGTTTCTTAACTTGAGCCGTGCAGCTGCCCCACTCTACGGTGTGTCCGTTCTTGCATGTTGCAGAAGCTTTGTGGTTCATAAGTCTCCTTTTCGTGCGCTCTCCGTTCGCTGCTGTCGCAGCAGCATCAACCTGTCTCGCCGTCCCGCGTGGCCTTCTTTGACAAAAACTCCTGACGACTGGCATTCAACTCGGCGATGAGGCGCGCACGCTCCCGCCGTGCGGCTCCTTCGCGTATCGGCAACTGGCCTTGTTCACCGTGCATGATTGCTCAGCCACCCCAGTGCAATGTCGAGCGCTTCCTGCATGTCATACGCCTTCCCGGCGTATCTGTCGGTGCCCCAATGGACGTAAACCTCCTTGGAGATCGGGTGCCATGTGACTTTGTATTCCTGGTTCTGGAAGCGAACGTAGCTGTGTCGGTAGTCGGCCATGATGGGTTACCTCGCAGGTCGCCAGGGATGCATTACTCTCAACCCGATGGCTGGGTGAATGCTGGCGGCGGCTGCCATGCACATCTTCCTTGGGAATTGTACGGAACCTCTCACAATACAACCCTTGCAATCGCGCCGCAAGCCCCTTTTCGGTCTTTCAGGACCCCAAAATCGCCAGTGTCGGACAAGAGGGCATTTGCGGGCCACGTTACGGATCGTGAAGGGCGTTCTGCTGCTGGCGATTACTGGACCGACGCCGATCGGGAGACCACCGTAGCCTGCTCCCGCCGTTCAGCGTCGTCCTTGTGCTTCTTATCGACCGCGCTCTGGCGCGAGGCGATCTCGTCGAGGGCCCGCCGTTTCGCTTCCATCCGCACGTGGGAGTAGCGGGAGAGCATGGCGCGCGAGACGTGCCCGGCGATGCTCATGATCACCTCGTCGCCCGCGCCCGACTCAGAGAGTTCCGTGACCAGCGTATGACGGTTGTCGGGAGAGCTCCGGACAGACTGACGCAACACCCGCTAAAAACGGCGAAACGGGACGGAGCGTGTGTCCCCGGCGAGGATTTTGGCCGGTTTGCGCGGCGCTTTTCCCTCACCTTCGTTCGTCAACCGCGCCGGAAGCGCAGTACGGGCGACAAAACGCCCTCTCGATTTACGCGGACGGCTTTCGCGAGTCGTAGTCGAGCGTTCCGTGAGCAGGCGCTCAAGCTGGTGGGGTGCTCCGGCCACGGCGAAATCAGGATTGGGGGCGCAACCGACTGGCGCAGGGCGTGAATTTGCGTGCTGCCACGCCCGAAATTCTTGTCAGGGACACAGGCCCCGTCCCGGATGGTGAATTTTCGCCGGTGTGGCGCGCGGTCTGTCCCGGCGGTCTCCCAGACAGCATGTAGAATTCAAGGGAGAGGGTTGTGCATGAACCAACCAGACAAGACGCTGGACCGCTTCTGGGATATGCCCCAGCGGGACCTGCTCGTCCTGCTTCAAGCAACTCCAGCCGGGCTGACTTCCGACGAGGCCAAACAGCGGCTGCGTCTGCATGGCCCGAACAGCCTGGTAGGGGAGTCCCGCTTCGCTCCCCTGCTCGGCTTTCTGGCCTTTTTTGCCAATCCCCTGGTTCTCATTCTTCTGGCGGCCAGCGCCATTTCGATCGTGCTGGGCGATCACGTTGGCGGCACCATCATCATCGCCATAGTCCTGCTCAGCGTCGTCGTGAACTTCTACATGGAGTTTCAGGCTCGACATGCGGTGGAGGACATTCGCAAGCAGGTGGCTACCACCGCCGCGGTTTTACGCGACGGCCACGAACTGGAGCTGCCGGTCGCGGAGTTGGTCCCCGGAGATATCATCCGGCTCAATGCCGGGGACCTGGCGCCAGCCGACGCCCGTTTATTGGACAGCAAGGACCTGCACGTGCGCGAGTCCGCGCTCACGGGCGAGTCTTTGCCCGTCGACAAGGCGGCGAGCGATCTTCCGGCGGGGCAACACACCATTGCCGACGCCAGCAACAGCCTTTTCCTGGGGACTGCCGTGCAGACGGGAATCGGCACCGCAGTCATCGTTCGTACAGGCAAGGACACGGCCTTCGGCGCCATCGCCCAACGGCTGGCCATGCGGCCGCCGGAGACCGAATTCGGCCGCGGCATCCGCCACTTCGGGTTGATGATCACGCGCGTGATGATGCTGTTGGTGCTCTTCGTCCTGCTGGTGAACATCGTCTTACATCGCCCGCTGCTGGAATCGTTCTTGTTCTCTGTCGCGCTGGCCGTCGGGATGACGCCGGAGATGATGCCGATGATCATCACGATCTCGCTGGCGCAGGGTGCGCGCCGGATGGCCAGGAAAAAGGTTCTGGTCAAGCAGCTTACGGCGATCGAGGACTTCGGCAGCGTGGAGATTCTGTGCAGCGATAAGACCGGCACCCTCACCGAAGGCGAGATCGCGCTGGACCGGCACGTGGACGTCGAGGGCCGGGACAACGACGATGTTCTCCGGTTCGTCTACCTGAACAGTTACTTTCAAACCGGCATCAAGAGCCCGCTGGACGATGCCATCCTGAAGTATCAGCGCCCCGCCATTACGGAGTATGAGAAGGTGGACGAGATCCCTTTCGACTTCAACCGCAAGCGCCTTTCGGTGGTAGTGCGCCGCGGCGGCGAGGACCTTCTCATTACCAAGGGCGAGGCGGAAAGCGTTTTCGCCATCTGCGCCACCGTCACCATTGAAGGGGCTCCCCAACCGTTCGACGAAAGCCGGCGAGCCCAGGCGGCGGAGACCTTGAAAAAGTTGAGTGCCGACGGGTATCGCGCCCTGGGAGTCGCAGTCCGGAAGGTAGAGAAGCAGGATGCTTATGCGCTGGCCGCCGAGCGGGAGATGACCCTGGCCGGGTTCGCGGCATTCCTCGACCCGCCCAAGGAGGGGATTGTCGCGGTTCTCGAAGCGCTCAAGAAGAACGGCGTGTCCGTGGTCATCATGACCGGCGACAATCAGTACGTGACGCAGAAGGTGGCCCACGATGTCGGCCTCCCTACCGACCGCATTGTCACCGGCGACCAGTTGGACACCATGGACGATGCCGCCCTGGCTTACCAGGCCGAGCACGGCGCCATATTCGCCCGTGTGTCTCCCGAACAAAAGAACCGGGTAATCCTGGGTCTGAAGGCCCGCGGGCTCGTCGTCGGGTACATCGGCGACGGCATCAACGACGCTCCGTCGCTGCACACCGCGGACGTCGGCATTTCCGTAATGAATGGCGTGGATGTGGCCAAAGACGCCGCCAAGATCATCCTGCTGGAGAAGGACTTGGCGGTCTTGAACGATGGGGTAATGGAAGGGCGGCGGTGCTTCGCCAACATCATGAAGTACATCATCATGGGCACCAGCTCCAACTTCGGCAATATGTTCAGCATGGCCGCGGCATCGCTCTTTCTGAAATTCCTGCCCATGTTGCCGACTCAAATCCTGCTGAACAATTTCCTTTACGACACTTCGCAGATCGCCGTCCCCGGCGACAACGTCGATCCGGCCCTGCTGCACAAGCCCAAGCGGTGGCAAATCGGGTTCATTCGCCAGTTTATGACGATCATCGGCCCCATCAGCTCCATCTACGATTTCCTCACTTTTGGCGTCCTCCTCTGGATGTTCCACGCTGCCACCAACGCGCCGCTGTTCCGGACCGGGTGGTTCGTCGAATCGCTCGCCACACAGACGCTGGTGGTGTTTGTGATCCGGACGGCGGGCAACCCGTTCAAGAGCCGTCCGAGCGGGCAGTTGCTGATAAGTGTAGTGGCCATCACCGTCGTTGGCGCCGTGCTGCCGTACACGCCCCTCGGCCCCTTGCTCGGGTTTACCCCATTACCGCTGTCGTTGCTGGGTGCGATCTCGCTGCTTGGCCTGACATACCTGTTTTTGGTGCAAGCCGTCAAGACCTGGTTCTATCGCCGGCATGCATTGCTCTGACACGCACGCTTGGGCACCCGCGGCGCGCGTGGGCAGATGCATTGCGACAGCGATCGCAAGTCTGAGGTTCGGATACCTGCGGTTGTAAATTCACGCGGAGGAGGGCGAGGAGTTTGAAGAGTACAGGCGGAGAGTGCCGGCCTATTTGCCGTTCTTGCCGTGCAGCCGGGCTGAAGCCAAACGCCTCAGTAGATCATTTTTACCGAGAACTGGATCTGCCTGGAGTTATTCGCCGTGCGGCTGATCTCGCCAAAGCCCGGCCCCAGCACGATGTTTGAGGGCAGGCCGAAGTTCACGATGTTGAACACGTTGAAGAACTCGGCGCGGAATTGCAGGGATACGCGCGCGGCTCCGGCCCGCTCCAGCAGCGGCGTCTCCTTAATCAACGCCAAGTCGAAGTTGTGCAACCCCGGACCGCGGAACGTGTTGCGGCCGAGTGTGCCGAAGACGCCGCCATTCGTGCCGGTGCCGCCCGGCACGCCGATCGGAATCGAAAAGAACGATGCGTCATTGGCGCCGCGTCCGAAGTAGTCCTCGCGCACCGTGCGGCTGGTGGAGAGAACCGGCGTGCCAACCTGATCGGGCCGGTCCGTACCCATCGAGCCCGCACCCGTTTGTTGGATCCCCGAATAGACGGTGAAGGGAGAGCCGGTTTCGAGAGTTCCGATACCGAGCATTTGCCATCCCGCCGTCAAGGTCTTGCCCAAGTGCCGCAATAGCGGCGCGCGGTCGGCATGCATGTCCTGGAAGAGGCTGAAAGCCAGCGCGTGCTTCACGTCGAAGTTGGATGGCCCCTTGTCGAGGCGGGCGTCGAACGGGTCTTCCGGCGCGGTCTGCGCCACCGCGCCGGAGGCCCCGGAGATGAAGCCGCCTATGACCGCGCTCGCATCGTCGATCGATTTCGAAAACGTGTAGCTGGCCTGAAAGCCAAGTCCCGAAGCAGTCAGGTTCTGTTGTGCGGATATTTGCAGGGCGTGGTAGGAGGAATGCGAACGGTTGGTCATCACGTTGACCAGGCCGTAGCCGCCAGTCACTTGGCCGGCGGTATTGAACTGCGTGTACGGCGCGAAGGCCGCGTCCGCACCGGAGAATCCGTTGGGAAAATCCAAGGCGGGCAGCTTGATGCCCGCGGCGCCCACATATCCGGCGTTGAGGTTGGCGCCGCCCAGCTTCCGCTCGACACCCGCGGTCCAGGTCGCCATGTACCCGTTCTGGAAGCTGGGCGAGATACCCGATACGATTAGCGGGGTGATCCGATGGCCGGGCGATAGGGCTGCCATGTCCTGTTCGTAGCGGAGCACGTCCATGATGGTATTTGCCGGCGCCTGCTTCGAATCGCCCGAGGCGAAAACCGGCGATCCACCGATTGTGTAGACTGTGGGCAACTGTTGCGGTGTGATGGCCATGCCGAAATCGATGGGTTGTCCGGGTGCTGCGGTGAGGCGCGGGTACACCACGAACGGCGTGCTGCCCGTCAGCGAGTTGTCCTGCCAGAGGTTGATCAGTAGCGTGGTGATGGCTCCGCCGGCGTGCACGGTGGTATGGGCGGACGCACGCCAATCGAGCGACAGGCGCGGTCCCCAGCCGCTCGGATCGAGTTTGTAAGCCGGGTCCGGGTTGATGAGCAATTGCGAGCCGGGCGTCTCACCCGTGCCAAGACCGAGGACCGGCGCCGAAGTGCGCTTGTCGGTTTCGCGGATGCGCGATTCGATCTCGTAGCGCAGGCCGGCGTTCAGCGTGAGCCGGTCCGATACCTTCCAGGCATCCTGAAAGTAGAAGTTATAGGCGTCGCGATGAATGGCGGAATCGCCGATGCTGGCTGCTTGCGCGAACATGGGAGGCGCCACCGCTTCGGTGTACGAAAAGGCGCTGGCCTCGAGCAGACCGGTGAGCGCGTCGGGGAGGGGATCGCCAATGGAGATGCCGTGCATGCCGCTGGCCGACCGAATCGGGACCGTAGCGTAGGCCGTGCCGCCGCCGAACTGGTAAGCGCCGTTGGGACTGATGCCGAACACGGTGGTGTCGCGATTCCCTCGCACCTCTCCGCCGGCCTTGAGGGTGTGCCGGCCGCGCGTCCACTGGAAGCTCTGGCGAATCTGAAACAAGTTGCCGTACGCCGCCATCACGGAGCCGGCGGCGGCGTTGAAGGCTTCATAGGAGGCGTCGCCGAAAGTCAACGCCGGGTCCGTGCGATCGAAGGTGGGAAACGAGGGAGTGGTGCGCGTGAAGCTGATGCCGGACTCCATCGTAAAGGTGGGCGATGGCGTGCGCGTATAGGTAATGGCCGCGTTGCGCTGGCGGTCGAGAAAGCCCACGGCAAATTCGGGATCGATCGCGGTCTGGCTGGGGTTGGTGGTGGGGCCGGTGACATTGGCCATAGTGAAGCGGCCGAACAATCGCGATTGACTCGAGAGCCGGTGATCGAGGCGGATGGAAAACTGGTCCGAAACGGTGGTGACCTTCGATGAAGTGGCGAAGGTACGTGCGCCATAGGGTCCCTCCGGGTCGTTTGGCAGCGGATAGCGCGCCAGTATCTTGGCGATGCGCGGGTCCACCGGAACGATCAGAGTGTCGCCCGGATAGGCGGTGGTGTCCAGGCCGGAGCGTTCCGCGGCGGTCGGAACGGGGACCACCTCGGTGTCGCTGAGCACCTGGCGGAATCCCTGGTATTCCGCGAAATAGAAGGTGCGATTGCGGCCGTCGTACCAACCTGGAATGACGACGGGGCCTCCGTCGGTCAGTCCAAATTCGTTGCGGATGAACGGCGGGATGCGTCCGGGCTGCGCCAGGGAGCGCCGGTCGAAGAAGTTGCGCGCATCGAGGGCGGCATTACGAAGGAACTCGAACGCCGACCCGTGGACCGCGTTGCTACCGGAGCGGGTGATGATGTCGGTGAAGCCGGACGCACCGCGGCCGATTTCGGCGGGCGCCCAGCCGGAACTCGAGCGGATCTCCGCGACCGCATCGACATTGAAGTTGGTGAATGTGGCTCCGCCCATTTCGGGGTCGCTCGAATCGGCCCCATCCATGGCAAAAACTGCGGCCGTGCCGCGCTGCCCATTGACCGCGAATTGCTGCGTAAAATTCGCGGCGCCGTTGGTATCGGTCATGGTGCCGGCGGCGAGCAGCAGCAGTTGGCTGAAGTCGCGCTTGTTCAGGGGCAACTCGGAAACAGCTTTGGCGGACAGTTGCTCGCCGCCGGTGCCCTCGGGCGTCTGCGCCTCCTCAACCAGCGAGAGCACATGAGCGGCCGACAGTTCGAGGACGGTCGGGGAATCGCGCGGCAATAGCACCGCTTGCCGGCAGGTGGCTGTGACGCCACGATACTCGACGGCGATGGCGTATTCTGCGGCGGGCAACGATGTGAAGGTAAAGGTGCCGTCCTTGGCGGTGGTGGCCGTTTCGTGATGGGTGGCGGACTCCAGGCGCACAACGGCGCCGGCTATGGGCTGGCGCCGGTCGTCGCGGAGGATGGCGGCCCACGGCTTGTCATCCGGCTGCGCTGCGGGGACCGAGGTGCGGGACAGGATTGCGATGGCGGCGATCGCGGTCAGTGGTCTGGAAGTCAAACAACAGCATAACGCCAGGCCGGTAGAGGCAGGAGTTTCGAGTGACACTCTCATTGGAAACATGTTGGCCGGACAGTGGAGGAATGGCCGGCCACCCGGAGAAAGCCGCGTTCACAGGATTACTCACCTTGCCGGTGAGCTGAAAACTGGAACAAACCCGCCGCGTTATCGTAGAAGACAGTGGAGGATACTCTAATGTTCTGTGACCGCTGCGGCGCGCCGTTGCTCGAAACCAACCGCTACTGTCCCACCTGCGGGAAGCCGGTTGTAGGCAATATGCCGTTGATGCCTGTTCAGAGCCGGATCGCCGGACATATTCGGATGCTCGGGATCCTCTGGCTAGCCCTCTCCGGCATGCTGCTCGTCGGCGGCGCCGTAGTGCTTGCGATCTTTCGAACTGGGGGTCTGTGGGAAGGAGGATTTCCGCCTGGATCGCCGCCGTTTGTGCACGATATCCTCAGTTTCATTGGCATATTGCTGCTTGGCGGCGGATTGCTGGGCGTCATCGCCGGATGGGGGCTGCTGGATCGGCAGGCATGGGCGCGTATGCTGACCATCGTGCTGGCCTGCTTCGCCCTCCTGTTGTTCATGCCTTTCGGGACGCTGCTGGGGATATATACGCTGTGGGTCTTATTGCCCGCACAATCCGAAGAGGAATATCGCAAAATCTCGCGCCCCGCTTAGTGGAGTCGCCAATTCTCTTGGCAACGGTACATCGAGGATTTTACTTTCGCGGTTCGAAGCGCACTTCCACCTCGGTTTCCACTTTGACGGGGTGGCCGCCCTGGACCGTGGGCTTATACCGAAACTGAGACCACGGCACACTCTCACAGAGTTGCGCGCCGGTTTCGAGCTCCAGAATTCTGCCTTCCTGGCCGATCACGAGTTGGCAACGAACGGTTTTCCCCTCGGGCGCCCAAAGGGGGGCGGTTTGAACGGTCGGGCCCTCAATCAGAAGAGCGCGTTGTTTATCCGCCGCTACAGAGACTTCCGGGGCCTTCTCAGCCTCGGCTTCTTTCTTGGCTTCGGCGGCGTCGCCCTCCTTGGGAGCAACGAGCTGCAGTCGCGTCACCAGGAAGACGGGCCTGGCAGGATAGCGTTTCACGCGGGCGCACAAAACCGAGGAATCTGAATCCGTCACATCGAAGGCCATCCCGGGCCAGGCCATCCTGACGACACGGTCGCAGCTCGATTGCAGTGGATAGCCGTTCTTGCCTTGGTCCGGATCGCCAATCTCGTCAATGGCCTTTTGCGCATCGACGCCCTCGGCAATGTACTCCTTCGTCGGGTCTACCTGCATGGCAGTCTTGAAGAACAGGCGGTAGTGACGCACGCCTTCCAAAATGTACAGGGAAGGTCCGCCCGCATTCAGAGCGGCATCGGTCGATGTCGTTTCCGACAGAACCTCTTGGATCTTTCCCTGGATTTTGTCTGGCGCGGCCGCGGCCTTCTTGGATTCTTTGGCCGATGGCCCGCTGGAGCAACCGCCCAATCCGGCAAGACTCAGTACGAGAAAACAAAAAACGTATGTGTTGCGGTACATCGTCCGTGCCCTCGCTTTCGGGATGTCTTTATCCGAATCTGAAGGTACCACGGGGCACGATCGCTGACAACCGATCCGTCGCCCATTCGTCCCCGCGGCTGCAGCGCCGGTTTGTGCAGGCCGCTTCCGGTAGCGCAGCAGCGCCGACAAGCTCGATCCAGCTTGTCGGCCCCGGCCCAACACGCTGGGTTCGTATTCGGCCACCAGTTGCTCGAATTACCACGGCTCCGGCGTCGCCAGCACTTCTACCGCTCGTATTTGTTTGTCCACCCTTCAAACTGGATCAGACACGCCGCCGGCTTCGCCAGGTGCCGTTGCTCTATAAGCTTGCATGAGACAAGACCCAACCCCGCCATTCTCTTCGCCTCGGCGGTATACTTAGATCGGGAGCACGCAGCGCAAGCTGACCGGAAGTTTGACGCGTGGCTAACGTCCCCCTGTGGGATTGCCATAGATCCTCAAGCTTCAAGAACGTGTCAGCCTCCGCCTCTGCGTTGCTCCCGCTACCAGGAAGCGCCGTATGGATGCGCGAGCGATCATCGTCATAATCGAGAAGCGCAGGGACAGGTTCAGGGACGCAGCCTCCGTTGGAACCGGAGTTGACACGCTCGTCGCTTCGGCTGCCCAAGTGGCCTGGGATATCGCGGGGGAGCACGATTCCCTTCTGGCTGAAATCGAATCCGCCTGCTCAAGGTAGCCAACGCCGACCGACCCCGGGGTCGTTTTTTCGTTGGCCGCATCGGGGTAGCCGGAGTCGCCCCCGTCTATTGAGTCGCCTTCCGCGCAAGCCGAAAGCCTTGGTAGGCGAGATAGCCCGTGATGACAACGGCGATCCCGCTTACCCACATCGGGACTGGAATGTCGTAAACGACGAACGCCACGCCGAAGAGGATGCGTAGCAGATGGCCCAGGGCAAGCAGCACGAAGACCGCCCCGGCAGTCAGCAAAAATACCTTTTGGCTCATACGAGTTCCGCCTTGCTTCCAAACGTAGTGTACACCCGCAACTTTGCCGGTCATGGAGGAAGTGAAGCGAGAAGCCAAGCGCCGCAAGATCAAACTCCTGATCCTGCCGACGGTTGAAGCAATTGAAGAACTGAAACAACACCCGCGTGACACGAACGCCATCTTGCACGTCACATGCTGAACGAGCGGGAGTCCGAGGCTCAGCCGGCGCGCGGCTACGGGAGGCGATATAATAGCAAGCGTTCCCGGCTTGTTGTCGACCTCGCTTCGCCACAAGATGATTTTCTTAACTGTGATTGGCATACCTTGCCTCCAGTGAATTCTTCAGCGCCGAGTCCCGTTTTCTGCGAGCCGGCGCTCATGGTACCTGGGCAGCGTTCAACCAGGCTCTCGACCAACGTCAGCCGGTGGCGCAGTTCGTCCCGAAAAGATCGGTGATGGGTGAGGAGCGCGCCGTCGCCGCCATGGCTGATCGGCCAGTTCTGGCAATAGGCGCATAGGAGATTGCAGCGGCTGAAGAAGATCGTGCCGGAGCCGTGGCGGCCCACGAGCGGCGTCTCCTCTCCGAAATGCGGATGGGCCGAGGCCACCTTGACGCGCGAGCCGGCGCCGCACACGCCCGTTTCGCCCTTCAGCCGGTTGATTCCGCACCGTCGCGGGCAGAGCTGACAACTTCGGGAAAAAGAGTAATGCCAGCCTACGGGCGACCCTTGAGGTCGCCGGGCAGTCGGTCATAATCGTCAACATGGAGTGTATCGAGGCTTTGAAGACGCGGCGGTCGGTTCGCGCCTACACGGGCGAACCCGTATCCCGAGAGGTGATCGAGGATATCATCTCTCCTGTTTCAGCGTGGCGAGTGTTTTGCGGACTTCCTCCGCCTTGGGCGACGCGGGATAAAGGGCCAGGCATTTTTGTCGCCATAGTGAATTTGAGTTCCGGATATAGAATGGAGGTGGATCGTGAGCATGACGCTGGCCGAACAACTTGCTGGGCACACCCGCGAAGGCGATTTGTACGAATCGCTGGAGGGGAACCGCATCCGTTGCTATGCCTGCGGCCACTGCTGCCCGATCCCTTCCGGGTTTGCCGGCGTTTGCAAAGTCAGGTTCAATCGCGGCGGCAAGCTGCTGGTTCCCTACGGGTACGTCAACGCCCTGCATTGCGATCCGATTGAAAAGAAGCCCTTCTTCCACGCCCTGCCAGGATCGCGCGCCCTCAGTTTCGGCATGCTCGGCTGCGACCTGCATTGCGGCTACTGCCAGAACTGGGTGACCTCGCAGGCGCTGCGCGACTTCCGCTCCTCTCTGGATTTCGGTGAGATCGAACCAGCCGAGATTGTCAGGCTGGCTCTGCGGCAGAATGCGTCCTGCATCGTCAGCACGTACAATGAGCCGCTGATCACGAGCGAATGGGCGGTGGCGGTCTTCCGCGAAGCCCGCAGTGCCGGCTTGACCACGGGATATGTCTCCAACGGGAACGCCACTCCCCAGGTGCTGGAGTATCTGCGCCCCTGGGTGGACCTCTACAAAGTGGATCTGAAAAGCTTCGACGACCGCCGATATCACGAGCTGGGCGGGCGGCTCGAACCGATCCTGGATTCGATCGCACGAATCCACAGCATGGGGTTCTGGCTGGAAGTCGTCACGCTCGTCGTGCCCGGTTTCAATGATTCGCAGAGGGAACTGGAAGCGCTGGCGGGCTTCCTGTCCAGTATCTCTCCGGAT
>Ga0187864_10003404_pt1 | contig 13051 bp, 8 predicted proteins | sample June2016WEW_11_4_FD_132985 | JGI IMG/M metagenome (GOLD analysis project Ga0187864, IMG submission 132985) | Peatland microbial communities from SPRUCE experiment site at the Marcell Experimental Forest, Minnesota, USA - June2016WEW_11_40 | ecosystem: Environmental > Terrestrial > Soil >... | reverse complement strand
CGCCCTTTGGCTTTGTTGACACGACGGGGCAGGAGGGCTAGGCTTTCGGGCGAAGGGCAAGCCCAAAACGGAAATTTCGGCTAAAGGAGGTTCGAGAGGAGCCAACAGCATGTTTGGATACGCATTAGTCGGGACAATCTTGATTGTTTCCTTGATAGTTTGGCTGGTTTCAGTTGTCCGGTAAGCCGACTTAGCTGGAGTACCCAGCTTCCACTTGCCGCCTCTTCGACATTTCGACAACGACCCAGGGGAATCCTTCCGTTCGGAGCCGTTGATAAAGTCGTGCCTTGGGCGTGCCATCTCTTCATCCTCAGTAGATAATACTCAGCGTTTTGGGAATTCAGCCGAGCTATCTGCGGGAAGTGGCAACAGTGCTGGTAACAGTTGGTTGGTTTTAGCAGTTTGATTGGGGTTTTCTGCGTTTGGTAGCGATACCGGGATTCGAACCCGGATTTTGGCCTTGAGAGGGCCACGTCCTAACCCTTAGACGATATCGCCTTAGCCTGCGCTTCCCCGGCGTTCCGCAGCGTCCCGCAAGAATCATCGGAGAATTTCGGAGTGGATTACTTCGTAATTTTCGCACGGCCAAATCTCCCGTGCAAGCGCGCGGAATCCATTTTGAGGGCTACCTTCGATCTTGAAGGAGTGGGGTGCGAATGGGGATTCATTATTACATATACGTAACACATTCTCGCAGTTAAACGCCCTACGACACGGGAGTTAGGGATAACCTGAAGACTGGGGTCGGGTCCAGGTGGGACCTAGGGCGAATAACTCGATTGGCGCGTGGGCGCACTTGACGCCCCATCGGCTAGGCTGGCTATTCTTCGCCGGGGCGACTGGTGCTTTCGCGCTGGCCGCATGGCTGCGGCATTTCCGCGCCGGGCTTGATCTGTGGCTCTACGGCGAAGTCGAGCTAACGACGGGATTCCTGGCGCTCACGTTCGCGATGATCGCGGTGGCAAGATTCCGTGGAACGAGCGACCGCCTGTCGCTTAATCTCTCCTGCGGATTTGTCATCGTCGGCGTCACCCTGATCAGCTCGAGCTTCGTCATCTTTCGGTATCCGCAACCTAATCCTGATGAAACGCTGCGCGACCCGACGACGTGGGTCATTGGCTCGACGATCGTTGCCCTCCTGATGGTAGCGGCACTATACGAGGAGCGCCGCCAGCCCAAGGCTCGCCACCCTCTCCGCGAGATGGCGATCGCGTTGTGTGCCGTCCTGCTACTGAGTGTTGCGCTGAGCAAAACGCACGGCTGGCTGCCCGCAGATTTCGTTGTGCATCCCGGCGGAGTGTTCCCGAGGCCCGGGAATCTGTTTCCCGCGTTGCTCTTTCTGGTCGCAACGATCGGATACTATCGTCGCTTGGACTACACGCATTCTGCATTCGATCATTCGTTATACGTGATGACAGGATTGAGTGTAGCGTGCTGTCTCGCGGCGAGCCAATCGGAGCGTCGGCTTGACGGGCCATTTGCGCTTGCGGTCGGGCTGCAGTTCACGAGCTACGCTGCGCTGCTCGGCGGTGCGCTGCTCGACAATGTGAAGCTGTTCGAAAATATCCGCCGATTGGCTGCGAGCGATCCCCTGACGGGACTTGCGAATTACCGGCGCCTGATCGGCGCGCTGGAGACCGAGATCGAGCGCACGAAGCGCACGGGAAGACCATTTTCGTTGGCGCTATTCGATCTCGACGGGCTGAAGCGGATCAACGACGAGTACGGACACGCGGTCGGCAGCCGAGCGATTTGCCGCGTGGCTGACGCCCTGCGATTGAACTGCCGCGCGATCGACACGGCCGGCCGGTACGGCGGAGACGAGTTTGCCCTGGTTCTGCCGGAAACCGGAAAAGACGCCGCGCGCGAGGTGGCGCGCCGCATCTGCGAGAGCATCGCGAAGCAAGGAGACCTGCCACGCATCACGGCGAGCGTCGGCGTGGCCGTCTATCCGCAGGAAGGGGAATCGGTGTCGGGCATCTTGGCCAGCGCTGACCGCGCCCTCTACCGGGAAAAGGGGCGCACGATCCGAAGTCTGACTGCAGTGAGTTGAGGGACGATGCCACCTCGTTCGCCGTTGCCGCGGCTCGGTGCCCAGACGTGCGCCCGGCTAGGGCGAAGGTGTCTGGGCGAATCGTCGCGCACTCGGAAACTACCTTCTGCAGCCTCTTCAGCTCTTGCGAACAGGCACATGGACGAAACGCCGCTTCTCGCAAACTGACCCGCCACCGAATTTCCACAGTCGCGTTGTGCTAGAATCCCGGACTCTATGGAGCGTGCGGGAGAGTTTCTGGGACGAGTTGTGCGGCGGCTGGAGCGGCCCGAGGCGGCGTTCGCGTGGCTTGCGAGCGCGTGGCCCGCGATCGTGGGAAAAGCGCTCGCGGCACATACTCGGCCGGTGCGGTGCGACGCCAACTGCCTCGAACTGACGGCCGACGGCAAGGCCTGGCAGAACCAGATCGAATCCATGCAGCGCGAAGTCTGCGGCCGGATCAATCAGGCCTGGGGCGGCAACCTCGTTCGCCAGGTTAAGGTCGTTGCCGCCAAACGCGCCTTTTGCGCCCCGGAAGGGTCAGCGGGGCCGGGTCCCAATCGAATCTCCCACGAAGCCGACAACGAACACATTCCCTTCATTCGCCGCCGTCGCGCATAGACACGCCGTCATCTCTGAGGGTCCGCGGCAATCTTCGGCACGCAAAAGTCCACAGGGACTCGCGCTTGCATTGCGATTCGTTTCTACTAAGATAATTCGCATGAAAAGCTTCACCAGAATTGAGCGCGGCGGGGGGCAGGCGGAACCCCAGGTTGCCGGCGACCTGTGTCGCGCCTCGCGCATTTTCTACCCGACACTGCTGCCGAGTAGAAACGCGCGTAAGTCATTGCAAACAAAGGGCGGGGATGTCGTCTGCGCGTCACTGGAACCGGTCCCTTTCGGGGGGCTTTTTCCCGCGGAATTGAGCCTCCGATGAAAATCAGCCGCGAGGATGTGCTGAAGGTTGCCGAACTGGCCCATCTCGGGTTGTCGCCCGAGGAGGTGGACAAGTACCGCGAGCAGCTCGACAGCATTCTCACGTACGTAGAGAAGCTGAACGAGCTCGATCTCGAGAAGGTCGAGCCGATGGCGCAGGTGTTGTACGCCGGCTCCGGAGACAGCCATCCCGAGTTGCGCGAGGACGTGCTGCGGCCTTGCGATGTCGCTGCCCCAGTTCTCGCCGAGGCCCCCGACGCGGCAAAGCCGTTCTTCCGCGTCCCGAGGGTAATCGAGAAATGAGCGCGCCCACTGCATGGACGGTTGCCGGTGTGCGCGCCGCGCTCCAGGCGAAAAAGGTCTCGGCGCGGGAGCTGGCTGCCGAGTTCTACGGCCGGATCGACCGCCGCAACGGCGAGTTGAATGCGTTTCTGACTCTTTCGGCGGAACGCGCCTATGCGCAAGCCGACCGGATCGACGCCGCCATAGCACGGGGCCAGGCTCTGCCGCCGCTCGCGGGAGTACCCGTCGCGATCAAGGACGTGATCAGCACGCGCGGCATACGCACCACCTGCGCCTCGAAGATTCTCGGGTCCTACGTTCCCCCATACGATGCGACGGCCGTCGAGCGCCTCGATCGAGCGGGCGCCGTGTTCCTTGGCAAGACGAACTGCGACGAGTTCGCCATGGGCGGCTCGAACGAGAACTCGGCCTACGGCCCCGTGCGGAATCCGATCGCGCCCGACCGTGTTCCCGGAGGCTCGAGTGGCGGCTCGGCGGCTGCGGTCGCGGCCGGCCTGGCGGTCGCGGCGCTCGGCACGGACACCGGCGGCTCGATCCGCCAGCCCGGGGGGTATTGCGGAGTTCCGGGTTTGATGCCGACGTACGGCCGCGTCTCGCGGTACGGCCTGGTCGCCTTCGCGTCGTCGCTCGATAAGATCGGGCCGTTTGCGGCAAACGTCGCCGATGCCGCCGCAGTGATGGCCGTCATCGCCGGCCACGACGCCAACGATTCGACCTCGGCCGCGGTTCCCGTCCCCGATTACGCGGCGGATCTCGACAAGCCTCTGGACTGGCTGCGGATCGGCGTGCCGGAGGACTACTTCGGCGAAGGGCTCGATCCCGAGGTGAAAGAAAAGGTCCAGGCGGGCATCGCGCTGCTCGAGCGCCTCGGCTGCCGCCGGATTCCGTTGCAAATGCCTCACACGGACTACGCCATCGCGGCGTATTACATCATCGCGACGGCGGAGGCCAGTTCCAACCTCGCGCGATACGACGGCGTACGCTACGGTTTGCGGGTACCCGGCTCAACGCTCGTCGAGATGTACCGCAAAACGAGAGAGCGCGGCTTCGGACCCGAGGTGAAGCGCCGCATCATGCTCGGCACTTATGCTCTCTCGGCAGGCTACTACGACGCCTATTACTTGCGGGCGCAGAAGGTTCGAGCCCTGATCGCGCGCGATTTCGCGGACGCGTTTCAGAAAGTGGACGCGATCGTCACGCCCACGTCGCCGACCGCCGCGTTCCGCCTTGGCGAAAAGACCTCCGACCCTCTGCAAATGTATCTGGCGGACATCTATACGGTTACGGGATCTCTCGCGGGGGTTCCCGGCATATCCGTGCCCTGCGGCAAGACGAAAGGGGGGCTTCCCGTCGGCATGCAAGTCCTTGCCCCGCATTTCAGCGAAAGCCGCGTTTTGCAAATCGCCTCCGCGTTTGAGAAAGCCGGTGGCTCCGGAGCCTAAACGCCATTTATTTTTCCGCGCCTCAAAGCGTCTCCGATCGGGTACACCGCCCCGGGCGCAAATTGCGCCATAGGCAACAAATTCCTGAAATTGTAGAAAGGTTCTGAGAATCGACTACTTTTTTCACTCTTGCACCGCCATCGCGAGCGCGATTCAACTCTGAGTTTCGTCCCATCTGCGCTCAAATCACAGAAGACAAGAGAGTTCGGGAATGGCGAGTAATCCGAAGGTCTAGGCCCATTGGTACGGAACGACTATTGCAGGCGATTTAGGCGGCGTTTAGCCTTGCTGTAGCATCACACAGATCGAGAGGCCCAAATGGTCCGAGTCAAGTCGAGCCAAAAGGTCTTCACCGAGGAAGAGGCCACCAGCCTCACCGGAATTTGCCGCGAGCACCTCCGGGGTCTCGCTCGGAACAAGCATCTCGGGACACCGGGATACGCGGCCGAAGCAGCCGGCTCTGCAGCCGAAAAGTGGCTCTTCACGAACTCCGATCTGGCGATCATGGCCGTCCTCCATCCTCGCTGCGAGCACTGACTTCGCGCCCATCCTCGAGTTTCTCCGCCTGCCGGCAAGACGTCTTCGCCGAAACCGTTGTGACAACGGCCGTACCGGGCTATCCTGAGTTCAGCTCAACTGAACTGCTCTTTGCGGCATCTTAGCGTTCAGCGGGGATCATTTATGCCAGGAAACCGGGACGTCAAGCGCACCCCGATGGCCCTCGCCGCAGGGTTGGCGGTGCTAGCTCTGGCCACCGCCCTCGCTCCGCCTGTGGCGGCGCAGCAACCTGCCCCTCCGCCTTCAACAGCTTCCAGGGACAGCCAAGCCAACTCAACACCTGTACTCCCACGCGGGAAGAAGCTCGTGCTGAAGGATGGCAGCTTCCAGCTTGTCCGCGAGTACAAGGTTGAAGGCGACCGGGTCCGGTATTACAGCCTCGACAGCTCGCAATGGGAACAGATGCCGGCCGACCTGGTAGACTGGGATGCGACCAAGAAGCTGGAAACCGAAGAGGCGCAGCGCGACGCGGCTGTCGTTTCCAAGGTGCATCGCCAGGAAGACGCGAGACGTGCCGAGACGGTCGATATCGACGCCAGCCTCGAGGCAGCGCCGGGAGTCTTCCTGCCGCCGGGCGTGGGCCTCTTCGTATTCGACGGTCACGGCGTCTTTTCGCTCACACAGGCCGAGATCAACTCGAAACTCAGCAAGGGACACTTCCTGGAGCAGGTGCTCGTGCCGGTTCCCATCGTTCCCACTCGGCATAACATCTCGATCAAAGGCGAGCGCGCCACTCTCCGCGTTCGAAACGGTGAGCCCGAGTTCTACATGCGCACGGCCGACGCGCGCGAGCCGGAGATGGTGCTGATTCGCGCGAAGGTTCATGCAGGCAGCCGGGAAATCGAGCACGTGGACGAACTGTTCGGCGAACAGGCGGAGTCGGCGAACACCGTGGCGATGCAGCGCTGGGAAGTTGCGGGAGGCGTTTACCGCTTCACGCTGAGCCAGCCGCTCGCCGCGGGCGAGTACGCCATGGCGGAAGTGGTCCGGGATCAGGGCGTCAGCTTGTACGTCTGGGACTTCGGTGTCGATGGCGGGGCGGCGCCGCGGGCGAAACCCAACTGAGGGCGCGCCTAGCGCACTGAGGACGGCTGCGGCTGGAGAAGCTCCGCCAGAAGTTCGGCCAGCGCCGAAACGTGAAAGGGCTTTTGCAGGAGGCGCGCGCCTTCTGCGCGGAAGCGGTCAAAAGCCTCCGGCTCGAGCAGTTCCCCGGTCATGAAGACGAAGCGCGGCGGCGAACCGCGATGCCGCCGGCGAACCTGCTTGGAGAACTGGTCTCCGCTCATGCCGGGAAGGTTGAAATCGCAGACGATAATCTCGCAATCGTTCGACGCGAGATAAGACAGCGCCGCTTCGGAACTCTCGACCGCTTCGACCGTCATGCCCTTCGCGGAAAGCCCTTCCTGCACGACTTCCCGGATTCCCTCTTCGTCGTCCACGACGAGGACCGTATGCCCCTGAAGCGCTTCGCCGCCGGGCAAAGACTTTTTCGCCACGGGCTCAGGCGGCGCGGCGAGCGGAACAACTCCCGAGGCAACAGGCAGAAGGACATGGAATGTGGCGCCCGCGCCAGGTGTGGATTCCACTTTCACTGTTCCGCCGTGCTCTTTGGCGACGGCGAGGCAGAGCGTGAGACCGAGTCCGCCGCCACCGCCAGGACGCTTGGTGCTGAAGAAGGGGTCAAATATTCTGTGCAGGTTCTCTGGAGGAATGCCCGCGCCGTCGTCGGCGAAGGTCACGCGGACCGCTTCGTTCTCCCGACCGAACGAGATCGCGAGATTCCCGCTATCCCGGAAGCCTGCAATCGACTGCTCCGCATTCGCGATGATGTTCGAAAAGATCTGCACGAGGAGCTTGCGGTCGCCCTCGACCGGGGGAAGATCTCGCGGCGCTTCGAATGCCACGCGAACGTTCTTCTGGCTCAAGGCCGCCTGGTGAGACTTCAGGGCGTCCTGGACAATCTCCTCCAAGTTGAGCTTCGAGCGCCCATGAGGCGACCTGCGCGAAAAGGAAAGGAGATTCTGGACGATACTTGCGGCGCGGCGCGCCTGTTGCAGGATCAGGTCCGCGCGCCGGCGCGCGGCGTCGTCGGGAGCGTGCTCACGAAGAAGATCACTGACGCCGAGAATGGCCGTGAGCGGGTTATTCAGTTCGTGCGCCGCCCCGGTCATCATCTCGCCCATCGCCGCAAACTTCTCCTTTTGGGCTAGCTGCTGCTCGATCAGCAGCGACTCCGTGACGTCGCGCGCGGATGAGATCACTCCGTTGATCTTTCCCTCTTCGTCAAACAGCGGCCCGAAACTGCCTCGCAGGGTTCGCCAACTGCCGTTTTTGTGCTGCACCCGGTAATCGAGTTGGCCGGAGCTCTCCCGGCCGGAGATGATGCCTCGAAGCATTTCCGCAAGGTGAGGCTTATCCTCCGGATGCGTTCGCCCGCCCATGCGGTAGCCTATGTGCTCCTCTGCCGTGAATCCCAGGATCTCTTTGGCACGCTCGCTCGCGAAGGTGAAGCGGCCTTCGAGATCCACCACGCCAATCAAGTCCGGAAAATTCTCGATAAGACGGCGGCTGAATTCCTGCTCACGATGGAGCTTTCGTTCGATTTCGAGGCGCTCCGTGACGTCCACGATCGTTCCTTGAAATCGAACCAACCGACCGGCGTGGTCGCGAATGGCGAGGGCCGATGCACGGCCTTGCATGAGCGTTCCGTCTTTGCGGCGGTACGTGATGTTGCGGTCCTGAACCGAGCGATTTGCCGCCGTGTCGCGGACGAGCTGTTCCCTCTGGGCGGGGTCCGCGTACAAGTCGCGGATGTTGTGCTTCTGCAAATCTTCCAGGCTGTCGAACCCCCACATCCGAATCAGCGCAGGGTTTGCATCGAGGAGTTGCCCCTCTCCCGTCGAAAAGAATACTCCGGTGTCGAGCGATTGCACGAACTCGGTGAAGCGCATCTCAGCTTCTTGCTGAGCGGTGACGTCGCGGGCCCAGCCAGTCACGGCCGCGATCCGATCACCTTCCACGACCGCCTGAAACCAGCAACTGAAGTACCGGATGCTCGAATCCCTCTTCAAGCGAACCGGAACGATTCCGGACCACGAAGCGCCGTTTGCAAACACGGAGAGCGAGCGGCGGGCGTCCTCCAGAGTGGGCGATTCGATGAACTCACTGATTGGGTGACCGATCAAATCCGGAAATGAAATGCCGAGGATTTCCGACAGGCGGCGGTTCGCAACCCGCACTTCGCCTTCAACGGAAAGCGTAAAGACGGCCTGGTCGAGACTGTCGATCAGCTCCCGGTAGTTATGCTGGGAACGGGAGATGATCTCCACGAGTTTGTCAATTTGAGTTTCGGAGGGAGATCCCGGTCCGTTCGGCGCGCCGCGCGTTCCTGATGGTTGCGTTGGCATAAGCTCGACCTGTCGCTTTATGGTTCGCGAAAGTTGCGCCCCCAAGGCTGGCCAATAAAATTCTACAGACCAGGGACTCGAACCGGAAAAAAGAAAGCCGGCCTATACCAAATTGAGTAATAGCGATCGGTGAAGAGGCGGCGGGGGGCGGATCTTACTGAGCAGATAGGGTATTACAGGGCAGGCCTCACTGTGCTGTGAGGCCTGCCGTAGGGTTGTTCTTAGCTCTCGGCGACTGCGTCGGTATCCTTCCGCAGGAAGTCGAGCGCTGCGGCTTCTTCGGGCGTGAGCTCAGGCTCCATCGCTTGCGGCTCCTCCCTGGGAATCTCGGTGAGGAGCTGGATATTGCGATAGCGCTCGAGGCCCGTGCCCGCCGGGATCAGGCGGCCCATGATGACGTTCTCCTTCAAGCCGCGGAGGTAATCGACCTTCCCGGAGATAGCCGCTTCGGTGAGGACGCGGGTCGTCTCCTGGAAGCTCGCCGCCGAGATGAAGGAATCGGTCGAAAGCGACGCCTTGGTGATGCCAAGGAGCAACGGGCGGCCCGTGGCCGGGCGGCCGCCTTCGCGGATGATCCGGTCGTTCTCCTCGCGGAAGCGGAACTTGTCCACCTGCTCCTCGAGAAGGAACGTCGTATCGCCCACATCTTCGACCTTCACCCAGCGCATCATCTGGCGAACGATGGTCTCGATGTGCTTGTCGTTGATGTTGACACCCTGCAAACGGTAGACCTCTTGAATCGAGTTCACGAGGTAAGCTTGCGTGTACTTTTCCCCGAGGACGGCAAGAATGTCGTGGGGGTTGAGCGGACCGTCAATCAACGGCTCGCCGGCCCGGACGTGCTCGCCTTCCTGCACGTTGATGTGAACGCCGCGCGGGATGGAATATTCCTTCACGGTCTTCCCATCCTCGCTCTCGACGTAGATTTTACGCTGGCCCTTGGCAATCTCGCCGTACTTCACGACGCCATCGATTTCGCTGATGACAGCGGGGTCGCGGGGTTTGCGTGTCTCGAAGAGTTCGACCACGCGCGGGAGACCGCCGGTGATGTCCTTGGTTTTGGTGGTCTCGCGCGGAATCTTCGCGAGCACGTCACCGGGCTGAACGTCGTCGCCATCGACGACCATCAAGTGGGCGCGCGAGGGCATCAGGTACTTCTTGCGGACGCGGCCCTGCGAATCGCGGACCTGAATCGTCGGCTGGTGCTTTTCGTCACCCGGAGGAAGCGTGACGACGAGCTGCGAAAGACCGGTGACTTCGTCCACCTGCTCTTCGATGGTAAGGCCGGGTTGCAAGTCCTTGAACTCAATCGTGCCAGCAGACTCGGTAAGGATCGAGAAGGTGTACGGGTCCCATTCGACCATGGTCTGGCCGAGCGTGACGGGCTGGCCGTCTTCGACCTTCAGCCGGGCTCCATAGACGACGTGGTGCCGCTCCTTTTCGCGGCCTTTCTCGTCGACGACGGCGATCAGGCCGGAACGGTTCATGGAGATGAGGATCTTGCCGCGGCCCTCGACGACCTTCAAGTCGATGAACTTCACGAAGCCGTTGTTGCGGGCCTCGACCTTCGACTGCTCCGTGACGCGGGTGGCCGTGCCGCCGATGTGGAACGTCCGCATCGTGAGCTGCGTGCCGGGCTCGCCGATGGATTGCGCGGCGATGACGCCCACCGCCTCGCCCATCTCGACGAAGCGGCCCGTGGCCAGGTTGCGGCCATAGCAGCGGCCACAAACTCCGCGGCGGGATTCGCAGGTGAGCACCGAGCGAATCTTCACTCGCTCGATGCCGGCGGCCTGGATGGCGTTGGCCAGCTCTTCCGTGATCTCCTGGTTGATCTCGACGATGACGTTGCCTTCGTAGTCCTTGATCTTCTCCAGCGAAACGCGGCCAACGACGCGGTCGCGCAGCGGCTCGACTTCGACGCCGGCTTCGAGAATCGGCTCGACGTAGATGCCGTCGGCCGTGCCGCAGTCAAACTCGTTGATGATCACGTCCTGAGCGACGTCCACGAGGCGGCGCGTGAGGTAGCCGGAATCGGCGGTCTTGAGCGCCGTATCGGCCAGACCCTTACGGGCGCCGTGGGTCGAAATGAAGTACTGCAACACAGTCAACCCCTCGCGGAAGTTCGAAGTGATCGGCGTTTCGATGACTTCGCCGGAAGGCTTGGCCATCAAGCCGCGCATTCCCGAAAGCTGCCGAATCTGCTGCTTCGAACCGCGGGCGCCGGAATCGGCCATGACGTAGATCGGGTTGATCACGCCCTGCTTATCCTGTTCTTCGAGCGCCTTGAACATCTCGTCGGCGACTTTTTCGGTGACGTCCGACCAGATGGCGATGACCTTGTTGTAGCGCTCGCCGTTGGTGATGGCGCCATCGAGATACTGCTGCTGGACCTTGACGACCTCATGCTCGGCGGTGTCGACGAGCTTGAACTTCACGCTGGGGATGACCATGTCGCTGATGCCGATGGACACGCCGGCCTTCGTCGCGTAGAGGAAGCCAAGCTCTTTCAACTTGTCGAGAGCCACGACGGTCTTCTCAAGCCCGAAGCGGAGGTAACAGTACTGCACGAGCGCCTGCACGCCCTTCTTTTTGAGCAAGCCATTGATGAAGGGCATTTCCGTCGGCAGGTGATCGTTGAAGATCACGCGGCCGACCGTGGTGTGCAGGAACTGTTTGTTCAGGTTGATCGGCTCGGTGTGCGAGACGTCCTGATCGTCATAGGCGTTGGTGAGATCGATCACCTCACCGGTGTAGCGCATGCGGATCGGCGTGAGCAGTTCGACTTCGCCCGCTTCGAGCGCCATCACGACTTCCTCGCTCGACCCGAACGCGCGGCCTTCGCCCTTTGCCTGCGGCTTGGCCTTCGTCATGTAGTAAATGCCGAGCACCATGTCCTGCGTGGGCACGGCGAGGGGATACCCGTTGGCCGGAGACAGAATATTGTGCGAACTGAGCATGAGCACGGAGGCTTCGACCTGCGCTTCGGGCGAAAGCGGGATGTGCACGGCCATCTGGTCGCCGTCGAAGTCGGCGTTGAACGCCGTGCAGACGAGCGGATGAATGCGGATCGCCTTGCCTTCCACGAGCACCGGCTCGAACGCCTGAATGCCGAGGCGGTGGAGCGTGGGAGCGCGGTTGAGCAGAACCGGATGCTCGCGGATGACGTCCTCGAGAATGTCCCAGACGATCGATTCCTGCGCCTCGACCAGCTCCTTGGCCTGCTTGATCGTGGTGCAGTGACCCGCGGCTTCGAGCTTGTGATAGATGAACGGCTTGAAAAGCTCCAGCGCCATCTTCTTCGGCAGACCGCACTGGTGAAGCTTCAGCTCCGGCCCGACGACGATCACGGAGCGGCCGGAATAGTCCACGCGCTTGCCGAGGAGATTCTGGCGGAAGCGGCCCTGCTTGCCTTTGAGCGTGTCGGAAAGGGACTTGAGCGGGCGATTGTTCGTTCCGCGCAAGACGCGGCCGCGGCGGCCGTTGTCAAAGAGCGCGTCGACGGCTTCCTGCAACATGCGCTTTTCGTTGCGGACGATCACGTCGGGCGCGTGCAACTCCATCAGCTTCTTCAGCCGGTTGTTGCGGTTGATCACGCGGCGATAGAGGTCGTTGAGGTCGGAAGTGGCGAAGCGGCCGCCGTCCAGAGGCACGAGCGGGCGCAGTTCGGGCGGCAGCACCGGAATCACGTCGAGAATCATCCACTCGGGCTTATTGCCGCTCTTGCGAAACGCTTCGAGCACCTTGAGGCGCTTGGCGTACTTGATCCGCTTCTGCAAGCTCGGATCGACCTTCATGCGATCGCGCAGGTCGGCGGAAAGCTTGTCGACGTCCACGCGGCGCAGCAGCTCCTTGATGGCTTCGGCGCCCATGCCGGCCTGGAATTTGCCGGGAAAGTCGCGCTGGAGTTCGCGGAGCTTCTCCTCCGGAATGATGTCCTTCTCCTTGAGACCGGGAACCTCGCCGGGATCGACGCAGACGAAGGTCTCGAAGTACAGGATGTGCTCGAGATCGCGCATGGTGATGTCGAGCAGGTAGCCGATGCGGCTCGGCAGGCCCTTGAAAAACCAGACGTGCGAGCACGGCGAAGCGAGCTCGATGTGGCCAAGGCGCTCTCGGCGGACCTTGCTAAGGGTGACTTCGACGCCGCACTTGTCGCAGATGACGCCGCGGTGCTTCATGCGCTTGTACTTGCCGCAGAGGCACTCCCAGTCCGTGACGGGCCCGAAAATCTTGGCGCAGAACAGGCCGTCGCGCTCCGGCTTGAAGGTGCGGTAGTTGATCGTCTCCGGCTTCGTTACTTCTCCGTGCGACCACGAGCGGATTTTTTCCGGACTCGCCAAGCTGATGCGAATCGAATCAAAATCCGCGAT
>Ga0187864_10003401_pt1 | contig 13054 bp, 13 predicted proteins | sample June2016WEW_11_4_FD_132985 | JGI IMG/M metagenome (GOLD analysis project Ga0187864, IMG submission 132985) | Peatland microbial communities from SPRUCE experiment site at the Marcell Experimental Forest, Minnesota, USA - June2016WEW_11_40 | ecosystem: Environmental > Terrestrial > Soil >... | reverse complement strand
GCGGCGGATGAGGTCCTGGCTCAACTCGATGCGGGGCGCGAGGTGCTTCATGCAATCCCGGAGCTTCTCCAGGGTGTTGAGCTTCATGAACTTGCATTCGCTGCAGCGGCAAGCATCGGTCGGGGCGCGGATGGCGTCGAAAACCGGGGCGCAGATGAATTCCTTGCCCGGGCATTCTTTTTTCATCCGATGGAGGATGCCCGACTCGGTGACGACGATGAACTGCCTGGCCGGGCTTTCCTTGCAATAGACAATCATTCTCTCGGTCGAGCAGACCTCATCGGCCAGGTTGCGCACTTCGCGCAGGCACTCCGGATGCGCGACCACTTTGGCGTCCGGAAACGACCGGCGGAGGCGCAGGAGGCTCTCCTGGCGGAATTCGACGTGGGCATAGCAATTGCCCCGCCACAGGGTCATCGGCCGGCCCGTCTGCTCCATCACCCAGGCCCCCAGGTTCTCATCGGGCACAAAGAGCAAATCCCGGTCCTTGGGCGCCGCCTCAACGATTTTGACAGCGTTGCCGCTGGTGCAAATGACGTCGCTCAGGGCCTTGACCTGCGCGCTGCAATTGATGTAGGTAATCGTATAGAAACGGGGATTGGTCTTCTGAAACTCCGCCAGTTTGTCTGCCGGGCAACTTTCCTCCAGCGAACACCCTGCATCTTTGTCCGGCAGCACCACAATCCGGTTCGGATTCAAGATCTTGGCCGTCTCGGCCATGAAATGCACGCCGCTGAAGACAATGACATCCGCTTCCGTTCGGGCTGCCTGCCGGGAAAGCCCGAGAGAGTCCCCGACAAAATCGGCCACGTCCTGGATTTCCGGGACCTGGTAATTATGGGCCAGGATGACGGCGTTGAGTTGCTTTTTTAGAACGGCAATCTCGCGCGACAGGGCATCGGGTTGCTCGCGCGGCACGGGCCGGACTACCGGGAAGCGATCCACTCCCGGCGCCTGCGTTTCAGTCAAACTGACCATGCTGGAAGCTTAACCCCCTGGCCCAGGCGCCGTCCAGGGCTGATTCAAGGTTCCCCCAGAATGTAGGAGCCGACGTGAGGAGGCTCACTTTTTTAAAAGAGCAGCAATCATCCCGATTCCGAATCGGAACTCACGTCGGCTCCTACAGAATCTTGAATCAGCCCCAGGCGCCGTCAATTTCCCAAATTTGCCCGTTGACAACGGCCCAAGGGAAAATACCCTTTCCTGCCTGACCCGAGGGGAGGGCGGCCATAAAGGCTGCCTTCATGCCAAGGTCATCGGAGAGGAATTGAGAAAGATTTGCGCGATCCCTAAGAGGCCCTGCGGCGATTGAAGACGAAGTCGGTGTTCCATTATCTATGTACTCCTTTTCCACCTGTTGGAATTCCCACCGGCACACGGATGGCCGGGCCATGTTGCGGGAAATCCGCGAGCTGGGCTTTGACTACGCCGAGTTGAGCCACGGCACTCGCATCAGCCTGCTGCCGGGCATCATCGAGGCAGTCGAAGCCGGGGAGATGAAGATTTCCAGCCTCCATAACTTCTGCCCCCTGCCTATCGGCGTCATCCACGCCGCGCCGAATATCTATCAGTTTTCCTCCGAGCGTCCCCGCGAGCGCGAGATGGCCCTGCGCTATACGCTCAAGACCCTCGAATTCGCCCAGCGCGTCAAGGCCCCGGCGGTGGTCCTGCACCTGGGCAGCATCGAGATGAAGGACTACACCGAAAAGCTCCTTGGCATGCTCGAACGCGGCGGACAGGACACCCCCAAATACCAGAAGCTTTGCGCCGATGTGGCCCAAAAGCTCGAGGCCCGCAAAGAGCCGTTCTTCGAGCGAACCAAAGAGGTGCTGCGCAAGATCTTGCCGGAAGCCGAGTCGCGCGGCATCAAGCTCGGGGCCGAGAATCGCCAGGCCCTCGAGGAACTGCCGCTCGAGGCCGATTTCCAATTCCTGTTCCGCGACCTGCCCAGTCCCTCCCTCGGTTACTGGCATGACACCGGCCATGCCCAGATCAAACATAATCTCGGGTTCATCCACCATCCCATGCACCTCGAGTCCCTCAGCCAGCGCCTCCTCGGCTTTCATATCCATGATGTCGGCTTTCCAGGCCAGGACCACCACGCCCCCGGCACCGGCACCATCGATTTCGCCGCGCTCAAACCGTTTGTGAAACCCGAGCATATCCGGGTCTTCGAGTTGGGCCCCTCCCTCACCCCCGAGGCGGTCAGGAGCGGAGTGGAGGTGATAAAGAAGATTTGGGGAGACATTTGAGCGGCGGCCTCTCCAGGGACCCTTCGTTGCGGCGCACAGCCACAGAAATCGTCCGCTCTTTGCGCCGGGCCGGTTTCCCGGCCTTCTGGGTGGGGGGGTGCGTGCGGGATGTCCTGCTCGGCCGCCAGCCCGGGGATTACGACATCGTCACTTCCGCGCTGCCCAACCAGGTCGAGAAGCTCTTTGCCCACAACATCCCGGTCGGCCGAAAGTTCGGCGTGGTCGTGGTCGTCGAAGGCGGCCACCAATTCCAGGTCGCTACCTTTCGCTCAGAGGCCGATTACCGGGATGGCCGTCATCCGGAGCAGGTCAGTTTCGGCGATGCCCGGGCCGATGCCTGCCGCCGCGATTTCACCATCAACGGCCTGTTCTACGACCCGGTTCACAAAACCCTCCACGATTGGGTCGGCGGCCAGGCCGACCTGCGCGCCCGAATCATCCGCACCATCGGGCCGCCCGCTGAGCGGTTTGCCGAAGACCATTTGCGGTTGCTCCGCGCCGCGCGCCTTGCCGCTCAATTGGATTTCGACATCGAGCCTCTCACCCTTGCGGCCATCCAAGCCGGCGCCCCTGCCCTCCAGGCCATCAGCCCCGAGCGCATCCGCGACGAGTTGCTAAAGCTCTTTCGCCCTCCACACGCAGGGCGCGGCCTCGAGTTGCTGCGTCAAAGCGGCCTCCTCGTACAAGTCCTGCCTGAAATTGCCGCCACCGTCTCCTGCGCGCAATCTCCCGACTTTCACCCCGAGGGCACTGTCTTCGACCACCTGCGTTTGATGCTCGCACAAATGCCGCCCGATGCGGCCCCCTCCTTGCCCTGGGCCGTCTTGCTTCACGACGTCGCCAAACCCCTCACCGCCTCCCGAGACCCGGACACCGGCACCCTCCATTTTTACGGCCACGAACGCATCGGCGCCGACCTCGCCGCCCGAATCCTGGAACGGCTCCGCTTTCCACGCAGACAAATTGACGACATCGTCAAAGCGGTGCGCTGCCACATGCAATTCAAGGACGCCACGCAAATGCGCAAGTCCACCCTGCGCCGCCTCCTGCTCCGCCCGACCCTTCCGCTCGAATTGGAACTGCACCGCCTCGACTGCCTGGGGTCCAATGGCCGATTGGAGGCCTATGACTTCCTGCTCGCCCAGGCCAAGGCCTTGGACCGCCAACCGCACATCCGCCCTCCCCTCTTGAAAGGCGACGACCTCATCGCCCTCGGCATGAAACCGGGCCCCCCTATGGGCGTGCTCCTGGCCGAACTCCGCGAAAAACAGTTGCAGGATGACCTCAAGACCCCCGCCCAGGCCCGCCGCTGGGCCAGGGAGCGAATCCGGGCTTCCGAGAAACCCAAATCTGCCCCGTAATCCCGCAGGCCTCAAGTCCTGGCCCTTACCACTCGACGCCTCCGGCCTCGGCCTCGGCTGCAGCCAGGAACGCCTTGAGGACTCGCAATCGTTGCCGGGCCAGGCGGCGGGCGGCGGCAAAATGCAGAAGGGCCGGCAGTTGCTCTGCCTGCCGGTGCAGGTATGCCAAGGCATCTGAAAACCGGATAAACCGGGTGTCGCGCCCGACCTTGCTCACGGTGCGCAGAATGCCAACGGCCCCGAGTTGCTCGAGCATGTCCGCATCCCGCACCACCCAACCCTCCAGCGACACAGGACGACCCGACGGAACATGCGCGCGAATGACTTCCAGGACCGCCGGAATCTTCTCAGGCGGAAACCCGCAGCGCCGCAGCGCCTTGGGCGCTTCCTGGCAGGCGTAAGCGACGTGGTCCCAGGCAGCCAGCGCGGACGGGCTTTGCGGACGCCGGCCGATGAACACGCCCAGGTCGTGCAGCCACACCGCCGCAAAGACCACGTCATCATCGCAGGCCAGACCCCGCCCCAACTCCTTGGCCAAGGCATAAAGCCGCCCTTGATGGCTGAACTTATCAGGCGGCTTGGCGTTGGCGCGGATAAAATCCACAAGCGCCCGCCGATAATCCCCTCCGGCTCCTTTCCGCCCGACCCTCTTGGGCAAATCCCGCAGTTTTGGTTTCACGCTTCTCTCTCCAACTCTAGCCAACCCGCGCCGGACATGCTATCGATGTTTCAAACAAGCGAAAGACCAATTTCTATGCAAACTCGAAAACTCGGCAATTCGGACCTGCTCATCACCCCGATCGGCTTTGGCGCCTGGGCCATCGGCGGGGCGGGTTGGCAGTATGGTTGGGGGGCGCAGGATGAGCGAGAGTCCCTCGCTGCCATCCGCCGCGCCCTCGAGTCAGGCATTAACTGGATCGACACCGCTGCTGTCTATGGGCTGGGCCATTCCGAGGAACTGGTCGCTACGGCCCTCCGCCAATGGTCCGGCCCCAGGCCCTACATCTTCACCAAGTGCGGCATGCCCTGGAATCAGCAGCGCGAAATCAGTTATTCGCTCCGCGCCGATTCAGTCCGCCTCGAGTGCGAAAAAAGCCTCCGCCGCCTCGGCGTCCAGGTCATCGACCTCTACCAAATCCATTGGCCAACCGGCGATTGGTCCGAAACCGAGGAGGGCTGGGCCGCCTTGGCCAAGCTCCAGGCTCAAGGCAAGGTCCGCTGGGCCGGCGTCTCGAATTTCAGCCTCGAAGAACTCAAGCAAGCCCAGGCCATCGCCCCCGTCACCTCTTTCCAGCCGCCCTATTCCCTCATCCGGCGCGAAATTGAAGCCGAGCTGCTCCCCTTTTGCCAGCAACACGGCATCGGAGTCATCGTCTATTCCCCTATGGGCTCCGGCCTGCTCACCGGCGCGATGACCCGCCAGCGCGCCGCAACCCTCCCCGCCGATGACTGGCGCAGCCGCAAGCCCGACTTCCAGGAGCCCAAGCTCTCCAAAAACCTCGCGCTCGTCGAACGCCTCCGCGCCGTCGGCGCCCGGCACGGACGCTCTCCCGGCGAAACCGCCATCGCCTGGACCCTCCGCCAGCCCGCAGTGACCGGCGCCATCGTCGGCGCCCGCAGCGCCGCCCAGGTCGATGGCTTTATCGGCGCGGCCGACTTCCGGCTGGACCAGGCGGACATCGCCGAACTCGAAAGGGAGTAACGTTGCCCATTGTCGCGGCAGAAATCTCCCTCGTGGTGCAGGACATCGCGGACGGAACACGCGACTCGGTCCCATTGCGGATGGGCGACGTGGCCGTCATCGCAACCGGCGTCGCTCACGCCATGCGTGCGTCCGCCCCCGGGCAAGTCCTCGAGTTCTCCCCCGCCCGTTTCGACCCGGCAGACAGCTACCCCTTCCCGCTGGTGTCCTGACCGCATGGCGGGATTGCCCTCCGCACTCCCCACTCCGCACTCCGCACTCCGCACTCCGCACTTCCCCCTCCGCACTCCGCACTCCGCACTCCCCACCCCCCCCTCCGGCTTCTGGGGTGAACTCCTACCTGCGAAATCGCCAATTCGTCCTTGCTTTTCTCCTGAAAACCGTCAGTCTTGACCCGTCCGGTAGATGCCTTGGTCAGTCTCAGGACATGGTGAATCCTCACGTGAACAAGGTTCAGTGATGATTTGAAACCCGACAGCCGGGAACAGTCAGGAGAAGACGGGCGTCGATCCCAGGACACGATAATAGTACATGAGTGAGAAATTGTTTGTGGGAAACCTCTCCTTCAAGACCACGGAAAATGATCTGCAGGATGCGTTTGCCGCCCACGGCACCGTGGTTGAAGCCAACTTGATGATGGACCGCGTCACCGGAAGACCGCGCGGGTTTGCCTTCGTCACGATGAGCACGCCAGAGGAAGCACAGAAAGCAATCACCGCCCTCAATGGCAAGGAGATGGATGGCCGCGCCCTCACCGTCAACATCGCCCGGCCCCGCGAAGAGCGTCCCGCCGGCGGCGGCGGCGGCCGGCGTGGTGGATACGCCGGACGCGGCGGCGGCGGCGGCGGCCGGGATCGCGACCGCAGTCGCGACCGTTACTAACCAACTGTTTGCGGATCTGACATTGCCCGGAGCCCGGTCTCACACCGGGCCTTGCTGCTCCAGTCAAGTTTCGACATTTTGCGCGCCAACCGCGCGCGGGCACATCAGCCCAGCCCCGATTCCGAATCGGGACCGGGCTGGTAATAGCTGTGCTTTTGGCGTTTCAGGTGCGCCCGCCGCACTGGTTTCATCGTGCCCCCAAAGCATTCTCTCATCTGCCCCTTGCCCGCCCGTCTGCGTGACGGAATGGCCCGCTTACTGAGCCCTTATCTGTAAAAGATCCGCCGAATTCCCTCCGCAGCGCCAAGCGGCAGTCCAATCTGGCCGCTCGGAAAGCCGGCTTCTCGCGGGTTGATGCGGATCAAAACATAAATGGAATCATCCGCGAGGTCCTGGCGGCATATTGCCGACAAAGAGCTTTGAGCATGGTCCGTGTCAGGTTGTTACGCCGTTACGGGTCTGGAACCGTCTGGTTGCCTGACGGCAATATACAGGTGAAGCGCCTTCGTTTCCTTGGTTTCCTTCTGTTCATCAGCTTTCTTGAAAAGTGCGCGCATGCGAGCGGTGTACACCAAGGAAACGAAGAAAACGAAGAACCTTGTCCTGCGTCCGGCCGGCGGATCCCCGTCATCACGATGAGCGCGCAGGAATGCGGGCGCCAAAAGGGCCCCGGCCTCCAGTTTCCCGCGGACAATGGTCAGCCCATGACATGGCTCGCGTTGCGCCTCGAGCCTTTATGCTATCCTCCTTCCGAAACTTTCCTCCGCGCGTCCTTGAAATCGCCGGCGGCGGCGGGCACAACGTCCTCATTTTATTGTAAATCCACCTGTACCCGGCAAAAGCCTCCAAAACCCCTGATTTTGCAGGGCAATTTGCCCGCGGGGCGCGCCCAGGCGGCATGTGGTTCTCTGGCGTAATCGGCGCTTCGCCCTGACATGGGGTCAGCCCATAGATTAGCTCACGTGGTGCTGCCTGGGCTGCCTTTCGTGGGAGGCGGCCCTTGGCCCGTAGCGGTTGGCGAGCTGCTCCCCGTGCGGTTGGATATGGGGTCGACCACAGCATGGTTGGTTTTTCATTTGGCTGATGTCTCGATTTGAGCAGAATCCGCGGAAACAGGCGCGGCCTGGCTGCACATCCGGGCGTGAAGGCGGGCGTTGGCGCTTTTGGAGGCGCCCAGATGCACCCGCATGTCCATGCTCTTGATCGGCAGCGTCGTCTCCCTCCGCAGCCGCGCTGAGATCGCCAATTTGTCGGGATCGCTCTTGCGCCGCGCTGCCAAGTCCCCCTCCGTCCAGCCCCGCCGGAGCAATTCCTCGGCCATGATCCGCTCGGCCGGGTGCGATTATCAGCGTCGGGCATGCATATCGGAAGCTTTGTCCCGGAGGGACATTCGAGAACAGCCCAGCGTTTCAACGCTGGGAACGAAGGCCGCAACCAGCCAATGCAAGCCCCGCCAGGGGCGACAGAAACTCTGCCGAACCGCTCTTTCGTCTCCGGGACTTCCCGGCGTTTGCGGGCGGACAGCCCCAGCGATGAATCGCTGGGCTATTGTCGCGTGTCCCTCCGGGACAAAACGCCTGCGGCGCATGCCCGACACTGATAATCGCACCCCGCTCGGCCTTGGCCTCGGCTGTCTCTTGGCGCAATTGCCCGGAGTGGCTCTCGCCGAGTTTGCCGTCCATCAGCTCCAGCATTTTCAGGTGAAAGTGATTGCGCATGAGGCAATAGAAACGAACCACGCTGTGACCCGGGCGCATCCCAGCCTTGTCGATGTTCCCCAAATCTCATTAATCCCGATTCGGAATCGGGACTTCAGCGGGGTGATTAATGCCCGGCGGCGCCGTTGAAACCGTTTCCAACGGTTTCAACCCTGCAGTTTGGACATTTTGCACGCCAACGGCGTGCGGGCGTATCAGCCCAGGGCAGCGCCCTGGGGAAACCGTCGCGTAATCCCAGCCCGCCCTGCAAGGGCGGGAGCAGTTGCCTCAGTCACACAGGTAACGCTCATCGGATGCCATCTCATGGCGCTTCAACAACGCTCGGAGTTCTGTCTGAAGGGATTTGCGCTGGTGATGCTCCTCCTGCCGGCCAATGTAGGATTTCAACTCTGGCCGGTGAATGAGGTTCTTGAGGAGTGATTGAGACGTGCGGGAAGAGTGGCCTGCGCCCCGACAGGGCGCAAAATCCGACTAAGGCCAGCTTTCCCAGGACGTTGCCCTGGGCTGGTATGCTGCGCGCTTTCAGCGCGGGCTCCACGGACAGTCGGCGCGCAACACGAATGTCCAAACTCCAGCGTTGAAACCGCTTCCAACGGTTTCAACCTCCTCGCGCCGCTTTAACTCGTACCGCTCGACCAACCGCCGCAGTTCTTCAGGAAAACTTCTCTCTCGATGGTGGGCTTGCTGAGCGGCAAAGCTGAGAAACCTCCGCATGCCGTGAAGCGCCAGGCTATTTCAGGTGCCAGCGGACGGTGTAACGCCAGTGGTCCTCCGGCTTGTAGGCCTGCGCCCCTTTTTGGCTGACGGCAAACTCACCCGTGCTGCGGTTGTCCGCCTCGTCGGTGCAAACATCCCCGTCCACGTCATCGAGCTGCAACTTGAAACTGCATTTTTGACCGGCCTGAATCTTTGGCAACTCCAGGGCGACGGGGATGGTGACCTGGTTCTTGTCGTAGCCCTTGCCTTCAACGTAATACTTGCGGGTCACGTCCCCAACCTTTGCCTCAAAACATAAGAACCAGGTTGCGCTTTGCGGGGTATCGGCCATCTCGATTTCATCGATGACCAGGGTTGCCGATTCGGCGGTTGGCTTGACACGCCGGTAAACGTCCACGCCGGGCCTCTGTTGCTCCCGCTCCTTGTCAAAACTTGACGCCATCGTCCAGGCGTCCCCCTCAAGCCGGTAGATGGAGACGTATTCGTCGTCCACGTCCTGGAGGTCGGAGGCGGAGGCGCCCGCGCGAATCTTCAGGAAATGGGCGGCGTTGAACGGGCCAAGCTTGTCCAGTTTGAGCTCGCCCTCGGCATACAAAACCGCCCGGCCATCGGCGCCCAGGACCTGGAAGACGAATTTGTCCTTTTTCACAGTAATCGTCTGCGTGTAGTCCTGGCCCTGGTCGTTGACCTTTTTGACGGACCATTGACCCGCCAGCCCTTCCAGGTCGTCCATCGCCAGGACAGGGTGACTGAGGAGGGCGGCGGCCAGGGGGAGGCCAAACAGTATTCGGTTGATGCTCATGCCATGAATGGTGATAGCTTGGCGTCACATTCCCACGGCGGCGGTGTGATGTCAATGAGGATAAACCGCAAAGAACGCAGAGATCGCAAAGAAAGGCCCCATTTTTCTTGGGGCTTTGCGTTCTTTGCGTTCTTTGCGGTTAATTCGACCTTCGACCTTCGGATTTCCAATTCGGACTCCGCGGTCCAAATGTGAAGCAGCCCCTGGCGAGCCGGGATGGCCAAGAGCAATTTTTTTCGCAACTTTTCGGGGATTGGCTTGTCAAATCCGTCGTAAACAGGGTGTGGGGACCGTGTTGTCACGATGCCGCGGGGACGGCTGCCGCCCGAAGGCGGCGCTCCGTCGCGGTGTGGGGACCGTCTTGCCACGATGGCGAGGGGAGGGGTGTTGCTTGTGAAGTGCGCGGATGGCAGGTTGAGCGGCGGTTGAAAATGCGTTTTTAGGCCAGCCCAGTGTGATCCGAAGAGATATGAGCAAAGTCGACGCAGAAGGCCCACTCGGTCGGGCCGCCGTGGTGTTGAACGGCGGTCTTGCGGGGAATATGCGGGGTTCCCGGCTCCAGGTTCTGGGGCGAGCGGAGATTCCGGCGGAGGTTTTGCGGACATTGCCGGCGGATTTTGTCAAGCAGCACCGGATTCTGCCGCTGGCGTTGCAGGACGGAATGATCGAGATAGCCACGGCAGAGCCGGGCAACCGGCAGGTAATCGAGGACATACGGTTGCTGACGGGGTTGGAGGTGCGGGAGCGGGAGGTCCCTGCGGAGGAGATTCTCGAGAAGTTGGCCGGATGCTACCAGATCACGGCTGAGAGGATGATCGAGAATCTCAACCCGGAGGGGGCCGCCGCGGTCGAGGGCAAGAACCTGCACGATATCGAGGTGATGGCCAACGAGCCCACCGTCATCAACCTGGTCAACCTCATTATTTCCGAGGCCATGCGGGACCGGGCGAGCGACATCCACCTCGTGCCATTCGAGGAGACGGTGCAATTGCGCTACCGGGTCGATGGATTATTACAGGAGAAATCCCCGCCCTCGAGGCAGCTTCACGCGGCGCTGATTTCGCGCATCAAGATCATGGCGGACATGAACATTGCCGAACGCTACCTGCCCCAGGACGGCCATATCCAGATCAACCACCGGGGGGTGCGGGTGGACATCCGGGTCGGCACGCTGCCGACGATCTATGGCGAGGCGATGGTGCTGCGGTTACTCGAGAAAGGCGTGAAGTTTTTGACCGCCCAGGAGCTTGGATTGGATGACGAGCGCACCGCCCTGCTCTTCAAGCTCGTCCAGAAGCCGCACGGCCTGTTCCTGGCCACCGGCCCGACCGGCAGCGGCAAGACCACGACGCTCTATTCGATCCTCAAGACCATTTATACGCCGGAGAAGAAGATTGTGACGATCGAGGACCCGGTCGAGTACGAGCTGCCGGGCGTGGCGCAAATCCCGGTGCGGCCCAGCCGGAACTTCACCTTCGCCAACGGGCTGCGCTCGATTCTGCGCCAGGACCCCGACATGATCATGGTGGGCGAGATCCGGGATTCCGAGACGGCAGAGATAGCGATTCGCGCCGCCCTGACCGGGCACCAGGTTTTCAGCACGCTCCATACCAACGATTCGACCGGGGCGGTGACGCGCCTGTTGGACATGGGGGTGGAGGCCTTTCTGATAGCCTCTTCCCTCGAGGGTGTGCTGGCCCAGCGCCTGGTCAGGCGCCTCTGCGCCCAGTGCAAGACCGCCGCGCCGGTCGAACCGGCCATCCGCCAGCAGTTGGAATCGCTGGGGGCCAACCGGGTCGAAGGGACCTTTTATGCAGGGGGCGGCTGTGAGGAATGCCGCGGCACCGGCTATCGGGGACGGGTTGGGATTTTCGAGTTGCTGGCGATCGATGCGGAGATGAAGGAACTGGTTCTCCAGAAGCGGTCGAACGCCGAGCTCAAGGCGACGGCCCAACGGGGCATGCTCACGATGCACCAGGATGCCATGCGCAAGGCCGTCGCTGGAATCACTTCGCTGGCGGAGATTCTGAGGGTCTCCTCGGGAGACTTGCTGGAATGACCTCGTTCCGCTACCAGGCCATCGAAGCCACCGGCGCGCCCATCGAAGGGGTGATCGAGGCCGAGGACCGCAAGGGGGCGCTGCGACTCCTGGGCAAGCGAGGGCTTTTTCCGTCGCGCCTCGAGGCCGGGAGTGGGGACGGCGCGGCCGGGGCGACGGCTTTGCCGCTTGAGGCAGAGCCAAGCGCCGCCGGAACGCCGGGTTCACGCGGCAGGTATTCCAAAGCGCCGGCGTTGCCGCTCGAGGCGGAGCCGAGCCCCGGCCGGGCGTTGGGCGGGCGGGTCAGGCGGAAGGAGATTACGGCCTTCACGCGGGAGATGAGCGCGTTGCTCGGGGCATCGATTCCCATACCGCAGGCGCTCAGCGGGCTGGGTGAGGAGGAAGAAAACCCGGCGCTGAGGCGGCTGGTTTTGAAGCTGGCGGATTCGGTGCGCCGGGGCTCGTCATTTTCCGCCGCCCTGGACGAGCATCCGCGCTCCTTCAGCAAGCTCTACGTGAGCATGGCGCGGGTGGGAGAGGAGGCGGGGGCGCTGCCCAAGGTGATGGCGGACCTGGCGGACCTGCTCGAGCATGAGGACGAGGTGCGCAGCGAGGTGGTGGCGGCGGTGGCTTACCCGGTGTTCGTCTTGGGTTTTGGGGTTTTTACGGTCACCATCCTGCTGACGGTGGTATTGCCGCGCCTTTTCAGCATGCTCCAGGAGATGCTTCAGATCCTGCCCTTGCCGACCGTCATTCTGTTGAACGTCAGCGGCGCCCTGCACCGGCATTGGCCTTGGTTGCTGATGGGAGTGGGCGGGGCAATTGCGGGGCTGCGCTGGTATCTTCGTTCGCCGGGAGGGGCCGAGGCCTGGGACAAGCTCAAGCTGCGGCTGCCGCTGGTGGGGCCGGTGTTCCGGGCGGCGGCCTTGAGCCGTTTTGCGCGCACGCTCGGCACGCTGGCCCGCAGCGGCGTGTCCCTCTTGCCGGCGCTCAAGATCGTCGAGAATACGATTGGCAACCGGCTCCTGGCGCGTCAGATCGCCCAGGTGGCCGAGGAGACGCGCGGGGGAGATTCGCTGGCCGCGCCGTTGCGCAAGCTCGGTCTTTTTCCCAAAACGGCCGTCCAGATGGTTGATGTCGGCGAGGAGAGCGGCAAGCTGGACGAGATGCTGCTGCGGGTGGCGGAGATCGAAGAGCGCCACATGCGGGCGCGGACCAAGACGTTGATTGCGCTGCTGGCGCCGGCGTTGATCCTGGTCGTTGGGGCCTTGGTGGGATTCATGGTCCTGGCCTTGCTGCTGCCCATTTTCAGGATGAGCCGGGCCATTCACTGACTGAGCAAGAGGAGGAAAATGAGATGATAACACGCATATTGAGACCGCAGTTCAAAAGTGCCGAGAGGCAAGTGTCGAGTGTCGAGTGTCGAGTGTCGAGTGAACGAGGTGCCGCCCCTCGACACTCGCTCCTCGCCCCTCGGCCCTCGCCACCGGGGGCTGACCGACGCCGGGCCGCCTTCACCCTGATCGAGATCATGGTGGTGGTAGTGATTCTGGGCATCCTGGCGGCGACGCTTATTCCTCAG
>Ga0187864_10003399_pt1 | contig 13059 bp, 14 predicted proteins | sample June2016WEW_11_4_FD_132985 | JGI IMG/M metagenome (GOLD analysis project Ga0187864, IMG submission 132985) | Peatland microbial communities from SPRUCE experiment site at the Marcell Experimental Forest, Minnesota, USA - June2016WEW_11_40 | ecosystem: Environmental > Terrestrial > Soil >... | reverse complement strand
CTTCGTGGTCTCTTCCATTTTCCTTTTTTACCTGGGAAGCGTCTTCTGTTATCTTGTCGTGCTCCCGTCCGGCATCAACTTCCTCCTCAGCTACCAGGGCGGGCCTCTCAAGGCGATGATTTCCACCGAACGTTTCGTCCATTTCTGTGTCTCTATGATATTCGCCTTCGGCGCGGCCTTCGAGCTGCCCGTTCTCCTGCTCGTGCTCGGAAAACTTGGAGTGGTAAGCTACAGGACACTTTCGAGAACGAGGCGGTACGCGGTACTGATAATAGTGATCGCCGCGAGCGTTATTACGCCGACGCCCGATATCTACAACATGTCTCTCCTCGCGGTACCGCTCTACGTGCTCTATGAAATAGGGATCCTCCTCATGCGTGTGGGGGAGCGGGGCTCGGCCGGAAAAGATGGATTGACCGCAAAACATAAACCAGTGTAAGATTCTCGCAGTGGAAGAGACTATTGCCCGTTTAGGTTACGTCGGCGTCCTCATTGGCACCTTCCTCGAAGGCGAGACAACTATACTTCTCGCGGCCATATTCGCAAAGCTGGGGTACCTCCAACTGAAACCCGTGATCTTCTGGTCGTTTGTCGGCACCTTCCTGGGAGACTGTACCTTTTTTTTCCTGGGCAAGTTCTTTGGAAGGTCGGTGGTAGAGCGGTATGAATTCCTCCGTGTGAGGGCGTCCACCTCCCGCAAGATTATCCACCAATACGACCACCTGATCCTTCTCATGATGAGGTTCATGGCCGGCTTTCGCTCGATTATCCTCGTCCTTCTCGGGTGCGCCAACCTGAGCGCCGGCCGCTTCCTGCTCATCGATGTCGCATCGTCGGTCGTCTGGTCCGTCCTCATTTCCATGCTCGGTTACAGCTTTGCCAACGTGGTCTACATCTTCGTCGGCGACACAAAGGGCTACGAAAAGATCATCATCCCCCTCGCGGTGATCGCCGCCGTAGCGCCGATCTTTTTCTACCGGCACCTGATAAAAGAAAAGGAAAAGGAGCGATTCGATGGAAATTGACGCCAAGCTCAGACGGGAGCTGACAAAAAGGTTCGAGATGGAGTCGTACAAAAAAGAGGTGGAGATCACCGAAAACTGGAGAAAAGACCTCGATGCCGTCTACAGGAAAAAACACGAGAGCATGGCCTCTTTTCTTATCGACATCAAGACGCTGCTGGAGCGTATGAATACCAGGGTAAAAACGCTCACGAGCATTATCAGAGAAGGTAACCAAAGATGAGATATGCGGCGTTTTTGGCAATTCTTGCGCTGCTCTTTGCCTCCAATCTGTACGCCGAGCCCCAAACATTGCAAGAGAGGACTCCTTCTCTGGAAAAAAGGGTCACGGAGCTGGAGAAGGCGGTCGAGAGCCTGAAAAGCGAGATGGCGTCCACAAGAATGGCGCCGGTTCCCGACCGGCTCTCCCTGTGCGATCAGCAGATACCGCTTTCCAACGAAGACGTGAGAGAGGCATTCGAGCGGGAGTTCTACCAGTTTCTCGAAACCAAGGGACTCCTCACAATCCTCGTGAAGCGCTACGGCAAGTTTCTCAACGTGGTGTCTGAAGAGCTGGACAGGACGGCGATGCCGCCCGACCTTATCTACCTCGCCATTGCCGAAAGCTACCTGAACCCCCGGGCCGTGTCGAAAGCGAGCGCAGGGGGGTTATGGCAATTCGTCAAAGACACGGGCAAGAGAGAGGGCCTTTTCATCGACGAGCAAATCGACGAGCGGTACAGCGTCACGAGATCGACCAGGTCTGCCCTGGGCTACCTGAATAAGCTGCATGCGGAGTTCGGCGACTGGTTCCTGGCGATGGCCGCCTATAACGCGGGCGAGGTACGGCTGAGGGAGGCCATACAGAACCAGAACACAAAGGATTTCTTCGAGATGTTTCTGCCCGAAGAGACCGACAGGTACGTATATCGCGTGGCCGCCCTGAAGGAGATTCTCGCTAATCCGCACAAATACGGTCTGCCCATCGAAAAGGCGGACTATTACAAACCCTATGCGGTCGTGGAGGTCACGGTCGACCTGGAGGCCGAGACCCATACTGCGGTTCTCGCCCTTGCAATGGACCTGCCTTACAGGACATTCCGGCACTACAACCTCCACATCCGTAAGTACAAGCTCCCCAGGGGCGTCTACCACCTCTACATACCGGTTGAAAAGAAGGAGACGTTCCTGAAACGGATAAGGATGAACCAGACTATCGGCGTCGTGAAGGAAAGTTCATAAGGGGTCTCCATGGGATCGCACCGGTTGCGCACCCCGCAATCCCCACCGTGTGCGTTCGAGGACCTACCAAATAAAGTGCCGGTAGTTCACTCCAGTGAACAGATTTTTTTTCAAAGACTTCACTTACCAAAATTTCCTTGACAAGATGGCGGTATTTAACGTATATTCGCATATGGGTTCATCGGAAAGAAGGCTGATTAATCGGTATAATGAACAGCAAGCCGGTCAGTATAAGAAACAGTCTTGAATTATGGCGGTCGATCGGAAACAACACATGACAAAATGACAAGAAAATACTTTGATCGATTGCCGGACATTGCGCTATACTTTAAGGAGGCAGCATGTCGAGTACCATAACAGTGTGTCCCTTCTCGAAAACGGCGTGCAAGGAGTGTGCGATTTACCGGGGCAGGCACGTCGAACTCTGCAGTGGTGCGCGTTTTCGAGTGAGCGGGGCAAAAGTGGATAGGCCAAAGGCTAAGAGTAGTGCCGTGTTTGCCTGCTGGGAGTTTCCGGACATCCCGGACAGCCCCAACTGCATGGTGAACATCGAAGACTTTATTGAAAGGAGAGGCATATGATCAGTGATTTTACGTATCTCAAACCTGGCAGTATGAAAGAAGCTCTCCAGATGCTCAAAGAGCACGAGGATGAGTGCAAGGTTATCTGCGGCGGGCAGTCGCTGCTGGTAATCATGCGCCAGGGGCTCGTTTCTCCCGAGTACGTCATCGACATCAAGCGGCTCGAGGATGCGAACTACCTGACGTACGACGCGAAGGACGGCCTCAAGATCGGGGCAACCTGCACACACCGGACCATCGAGCACTCGGCCATGATCAAAGAGAAGTATCCGGCGCTCGAGGCGATGGAAGAGAAGCTCGCATCCATCCAGGTCAGGAATTGGGGCACCATCGCCGGCAACCTGGCTCACGGCGATCCCGCAGGCGACCCTGCCCCCGTGCTCATCGCAATGGGCGGCTCCGTGAAGCTCGGGTCCACAAAGGGCGAGCGCGTTATTCCTCTCGACGAGTTCTATCCTGACCTCTTTGAGACCGTGATGGACCACGACGAGCTGATCGTCGAGGTCCAGGTCCCGCCCCGCCCGGCGAAATCGGCAACGAAGTATCAGAAGTTCAACCTCCTCGAAAGCGATATGGGCCTCATCGGCGTCGCGGTTACCGTGACGATGGACGGCGACAAGTGTAAAGACGCCCGCGTCGTGCTCGGAAGCGCAGCACCGACCGTCATCAGGGCAAAGGAAGCCGAGCAGGTGCTGATCGGCGCCACACTGGACGACACGGTCTTTGAAAAGGCAGGCGAGGCGGCCGCGGCGGAGTGTGAGCCGGTTGCGGATATCCACGCTTCCGAAGAATACCGACGCCATCTCATAAAGGTCCTCACGAAGAGAATGGCAAAAGCAGCCTGGGAACAGGCGAAGATTTCAGGCTGAAAGGAGGCTCATCAATGGAAAAGATGTTGCTACATCTCAACGTGAACGATCAGGATTATGAAATTTACATAAACCCGAAGACCCTTCTCGTGGAAGCCATCAGGGACCACATCGAGCTTACGGGCACCAAGAGGGGCTGCGACACCGTCTCCTGCGGCGCATGCACGGTCATCGTCGACGGCATAGCGGTAAAGGCGTGCTCCGTGCTCGCCGTCCAGGCCGAAGGGACAAAAATAATGACCTCCGAAGGGCTGGAAAAGAACGGCAAGCTCGCTCCGATCCAAAAGGCGTTCCTCGACGAAGGCGCCTTCCAGTGCGGCTTCTGCACCTCGGGCATGCTCATGTCATCCGTGGCGTTTCTCAACGAGAGCAAGAACCCTACGGAAAAAGAGATCAGGGACGGCATCGAAGGGAACATCTGCCGGTGCACCGGGTACAACAGCATTGTTCGCGCTATTGACGCAGTTGCCAAGGGCAAATACACGGAGGACAACGCATGAACAAATATACCGTAATCAATCCACACGAGCCTTTCAGGGTAATTAACACACACGTCCATAATGTCGACGGATGGGCGAAGATCACGGGGCGGGCGACCTACACCTTCGACGTCAAGCTCCCCGGCATGCTCTACGGCAAGATCCTCAGGAGCCCCCACCCCCATGCAAAGATCAGGGGCATCGACTTCACGAAGGCCCTTCAGCTCGACGGGGTAAAGGCAGTGGTGACGGGCAAGGATACCCTCGGCGTGAAGCAGGGCATCTGGCGGCGCTACAAAGACTTGTGCGACGAGCAGATACTGCCTGTCGAAAAGGTCCGCTATATCGGCGAGCCTGTTGCGGCAGTCGCGGCGACAACGGAAGAGATCGCGGAAAAGGCCCTCGATCTGATCGAGGTTGATTACGAGGTGCTTCCCGCTGTCTTCGAGCCCCTCGACGCCATAAAGAAAGGCGCCCCCGAGATCCATGACGGCTTCGAGCGAAACATCAGCGTCACCCGCCATATCGAGTGGGGAGAGGTCGAAGAGGGCTTCGAGGAATCGGAGTACATCAGGGAAGACTGGTTCCGCTGCGGCGGCCAGGCGCACATGTGCATGGAGACCCGCTGTGCGGTATCGAGCTACACCCCCGACAAGAAACTGACCATTTATTCCTCCAACCAGTCCCCGTACTATATGCAGGGCCTTATGGCCGGCGTCCTTAACATGAGAGAGGGCGACATCAGGGTGCTCTCTCCTTACGTGGGAGGCGGCTTCGGCGGCAAGTTCGAGCTCGACGGCGCGATCTTCTGCAGCGCCATCCTCTCGATGAAACTCTATAAACCGGTAAAAATCGTCTACACGAGGGAAGAAGACTTCATCGCCACCAAGCGGCGGACCCCGATGTTCTATTACACACGGACCGGAGTGAAGAAGGACGGCACTTTCTGCGCCCGCGAGGCTAAAGTCTTCACCAACGGCGGCGCCTACACGGGCATGGGTGCGACGGCCCTCTACCTGACCGGTTTCTTCCACTCCTTCCCGTACATTTGGAAGGGCTACCGCTACGACGGCTATCGCGTCTACACGAACACCCTGCCTTCAACCTCGATGCGCGGCTTCGGCGCCCCCCAGGCCATGTGGTGCTCCGAGCAGCAGATCGAATGGATTGCGGCCGACCTCGGCCTCGACCCGATCGAGATGAGGCGGAAGAATTCCCATAAGGAAGGGACCATATTACCCGGTCAGGCGACCATCGCAAGCTGCGGCATCGACCAGTGTTATGACGAGATTACGAAATGGATCAAGGGCAAAGGCAAGCTCCCGGCGAACAGGTCGATCGGCATCTCCGCCTGCGGCTTCATGTCGGGCGGTATCTTCAACTGGTTCGACAGCCCCTACTCATTCTCATCGGCCGTCGTCACCATCAACCAGGACGGCACCGTAGAGCTGCACGTCGGCGCGCAGGACATCGGCCAGGGCTCCAACACCACAATGGCGATCATCTGCGCGGAGACCCTGGGCGTCAAGGTCGAGGATATCAAGGTCCACTCGGGCGACACCGACAACTGCCCTCCGGACCTCGGCGCGTGGGGCTCCAGACAGACCCTCATGTCGGGCAACGCCGTCAAGATGGCGTCCGAACAGGCAAAGAAACAGCTCCTCGAGTTTGCCTATGCGCAGTCCGGGCTGAACATCGTCTACGACCTCGACATAAAGGACAGGTGGGTGCACGCTATCGCCCGTCCAGAGAGGGGCGAAGACTTCGTCGCGCTGGTCAGGAAGGCGCTCCGGGGCAAGGACGGCCAGAAGATCGTCGGCAGGGGTTACTACACGCCTCACAGAAAGGGTATGATCTCTCCGGCTTACAGCTATATGCTCCAGGGAGTCGAGGTAGAAGTGGACGAGGAGACAGGCAAGATCACCCTCATGGACAGCATGACGGCCCACGACTGCGGCCAGCCCATCAACCACCTCGGCCTCATAGGCCAGCTTGAAGGCGCATTCTCTATGGCGGCAGGATACGGCTACCTCGAATACATGCCGTATGAAGACGGCAAGCTCATGAACCCGAACCTGGTCGATTACAAGATGATCAGGGCGCCCGAGATGCCTCCCGCAAACATCGCGGAGATCGACACCTATGAGCCGGAAGGACCATACGGCGCAAAGGAAGCGGGCGAAGGTCTCACGAACCCCACGGCCGCGGCCATCGGCAACGCCTTGTTCCACCGCTTCGGCATCCAGATGAAGGAATGCCCGGTGCGGCCTGAAATGGTGGTAAACGCCCTGAGAGAGAAAAAAGCGAAAGAGCAGGCAGAGAAGAAATAACCAAAGGAGGATATGATGAGCTTAAGCGGTCCGATAATATGCCCCGTCTGTGGTAAAAAAGCAAAAACGGGCAGTGCAATAGACTGCGCCCGCCATATGTTCGGTACGGGCGACCAGCCCCACCGGAAATGGGTTGAGGCCCAGGGCCTGTCATTCATCGATCTTCTCATCGAGCAGGCCACGACGCCGGGCAACAGCAGCTATGTGCTGCTCGGAGAAATAATCCAGAAAGATGCTGAGAAGAGAGAGGCCGAGAAGAAGTAGCCACGCGGAAGCGGCCTTTTGCGCATCTGCCTTTTTTCGGGGGGGCGCCGTGGCTCCCCCGGGAGAAGAACGATGCGCGAAAGGAAGCGACCGTGAGCGCGCTTTTTGCGGCAAACCAGTAATCGAACAGGGAGGATCTAATGATTATCGAAGGAAAGTTCAGCGTTAACGCGCCCATACAGAAGCTGTGGGACACGCTCTTCGGCGACGTGAAGGGCGTGGCCGCCTGTATGCCCGGCGTAGAGAACCTCGACGTGGTCGACGACAAGACCTTTAGCCTCACCATGAAGCAGAAGGTGGGCATATTCGGGATCACTATGAAGGGGCCCCTGGTCCTCACGACCGTGCAGGCGCCGAACCACCTCGACATGAGCGGGGAGTTTGTCGACATAACAAAGCTCGGCCAGATTAGGTCGAAGATCACCCTCGACCTGGCAGAGAACGCCCCTGTGGTCGATCTCTCCTACAAGCTCGACGTCTCCATCTCCGGAAAGATGTCGGCCCTCGGCGTTGCAGACCGGTTCATGAAGACCAAGGGCGCGATCATCGAGAAGGAGTTCATCGCAAAGTTGAAGGATTTCATCGCCCAGAGGGTATAGGCCGACAGTCCGTAAGATAGCGGCAAGGGCCCGCACGACAACGCGCGGGCCCTTGCTTTGTCTTATTTCACTTGCATCCACCTGTCCGTCATGGCCCGCTTTACAAAACGAGCCCGGAGTGCTTATATTTACAACAGACCAACAAGAAAAAGGGAGGGTTGTTATGAAGATCAGCGCGCGGAATATGCTGAAGGGCAAAGTGAAAAAAGTGAGCCACGGCGCGGTGAACTCGGAGGTTACCGTTGAGCTTCCCGGAGGCGGAGAGATCGTCTCGATCATCACAAAATCCTCTGCGGAAAACCTGGGCCTGATCGCCGGCAAGGCGGTTTTCGCGGTTATCAAAGCGAGCAGCGTGATGATTGCCGTTGATTGAGAGAAAAAGCCTTTTGCAAGGATAATTAGCCCTGCCGTAAACACCTCTCAAGCAAAACGCGCCTTTACAACACGGCTCGTTTAGTCTATGATACAAGAGTGTGAAATCGCCCTAACGGCGCACAAGCAAGTGGATCTGTCGCAATCGTGCAGTCCCGAATGCCCGGTTTTCATCCAAGCCGGCTTTCCCGGACGCTAAAGGAAACCAAAGAGAGGGATCGACATGGGCAGGAGAAAGAACGATGCCCCTGGATGCGGCAAGTCCGAACCCAATCAATCGCCCGGCTTGCGCAGCCGGGCTGAGAAGCGCCTGGCAGAAAAAGGCCTCACCGGGACGGATCCGGCGGATCTGCAAAGGCTTGTCCACGAGCTGCAAGTGCACCAGATCGAGCTCGAGATGCAGAACGAAGAGCTTAAAAGGGCCCAATCGGAGATCGCGGAATCCCGCGAAAAATATCTTGACCTCTATGACTTCGCTCCAGTCGGCTGCTTCAGCTTTGACCGGAACGGGGTGATCACGGAAGCGAACCTGGCCGGCGCCTCTTTAGTCGGCATCGAACGCAGCCATCTGATCGGCAAGCCCTTCTCTCTTTTTGTGAGCCCCCAGGACAGGGATATCTTTTTTGTGGATCGCCGCAAGGCGCAGAAGACCGGACGGACGGAGCGGTGCGAACTGCTCGTTCAACGCAAGGACGGCTCCTTCGTTCCCGTCTTGATGGAGAGTGTGACCCTCTCGGATAAGGCAGGGAACGTGGCCATACGTTGCGCGGTAACGGATATCACCGAGCGCAAGCGGACGGAGGAAGAACTGCGCAGCGTGCGCGAAGACCTGGAGCGGCTGGTCCGGGAACGGACTGCGGACATACGCCGCACCAGTAGACTCCTCCAACTCTTTACGGTGCGGTCCTCGAAGAAAGAGTATCTCGATGAAGTCGTGAAGCTGCTTGAAGAATGGACGGGGTGTGAAGCGCTCGGGATTCGTGCCCTTACCAGGGAGGGGGATATCCCTTACGAGTCCTACGTGGGTTTTACCAAGGATTTCTGGCAGTCTGAGAATTTTCTCTCTGTTCATCGCGATCAATGTGTGTGCATCCGGGTGGTCGCAGAAGGACCCGAATCACAGGACATGCCGTACTTCACGGCAAAAGGCAGCTTCCACTGCGATGACACCATGGCCCTCCTCGCCGGCCTTTCGGACGAGGCGAAGGGAAGGTTTAGGGGTGCGTGCATCGCAGCGGGCTATGCGAGCGTCACCGTCATCCCCATTTCCTATCGCGGCAAAATCCTCGGGGCAATCCATCTGGCTGACCGCGAAAAGGGAAAGGTGCCGAGGAAGACAGTCGATTTCATTGAATCGGTCCAGCCGCTCATCGGCGAGGCCATGCAGAGGCTTCACCTCGAAGAGGAGGGTGAAAAACTTCAGCAACAGCTCCGCCAGGCCCAGAAGATGGACGCCCTCGGCACGCTCACGGGCGGCATTGCCCACGACTTCAACAACATGCTCGCGGCGATCATAGGTTTCACGGAGCTGGTAGCCGACCATGTCGCCAAAGGGAGCCCTGAGGCTCGTCACCTGAAGAGGGTCCTGGAGGCGAGCCTTCGGGGGCGGGACCTGATCAGACAGATGCTTGCCTACGCCCGGCAGAACGAGCAGGAAAAGAAACCTTTACGACTGAGCAGCATCGTCACGGAGACCGTGGAGTTCTTACAGGCATCCATACCGTCGACTATCAGCATCAGGGTCAACATCACAAGTGAATCCGCGCCTATCCTTGGCGACCCCATCCAGATTCAACAGATCCTTATGAACCTCTGTACCAACGCTGCCTATGCGATGCGGGAGAAGGGAGGGGTTCTCGACATCGATCTCTCCGATTTCAGCGTGTCAGCCTCGCACGGGTCTGACGGCATGAAGCCGGGTCTCTATATGAGGCTCCTGGTCCGTGATACGGGCATGGGCATACCACCCGACATCCTCGACAAGATATTCGATCCCTTCTTTACCACGAAGAAGGTAGGCGAAGGCACGGGTCTCGGCCTCTCGGTGGTCCACGGCATTGTGAAGCAATCCGACGGCTATATTACGGTGACGAGCGAACCGGGCAAAGGCACCGCTTTCATTGTCTGCTTCCCGAAGATTACCCGGGAACCGGCTGCCGACACAATCGGTGACGATGAGCTTCCCGCAGGCGACGAGCGAATCCTCTTCGTCGATGACGAGGAGGCGCTTGTGGAGACGGGTGAAGAAATCCTTGCGGAACTCGGCTATGAGGTAACATCCCGGACGAGCAGCAGGGAGGCCCTCTCACTTCTGAAAGAGGACCCCTTTCGGTTCGATCTTGTGATCACGGATCAGACCATGCCGGATATGACAGGGATCGAGCTTGCAAAACAGATCCTCGCCCTGCGGCCCGACATGCCTCTCATCATGTGCACGGGCTTCAGCCCCCTCGTCGATGCGGACAGGGCAACGGCAGCGGGCGTCAGGGCCTTTGCCATGAAACCCCTGACCAAGGGGGAGATCGCAAAAACCATCAGGACCGTGCTGGACCTTCCCTTTCCAGCCTGCGCTTCATCAACCGGAACAGGCTGAGAATGAGTCTTCGCGCGGCCGTCAATCTCGATCATTGCCATCGTTCCGGCTTCGATGTGCGAGATCGAGCCTCCTCTTCCTGCCAGTTGCCTCTCAAAGCCCGTACTTTGCCTTGGAAAGGCGAACATATTGCCTGGCAGTTGTTCAGTTCTAGAGAGAACCTCCCGTCAGGTGTTGTCTCACCGGGAGCGATGCCAAGTTCTTTCTTGATGCCCTCGACGATCATATCCGGCCCAAAGGCTCGCGCCTTCTCTCAAAGGTGCGCTGAGACCGCTTGGGTGCACAGTCCTGAAAAGGGTTCGAAGCGAAAGGACATGGAGTTCTCCGAAAGACTTGCCGATATCTGCTTTTTCACGATCGACCAAGCAAGAGGATCAGCAACAAAGACGACCTTGGAACCGAGGTGAGCCACATATTTGGCTGCTTCCGCAAGCACCAGAGGTCCCTGAACATACCGGTTTGGCGCAATCATTATTCTCACCATGATTTCCTCCTTGTTACAGGCGAGGTATTGTCGAAAGCTCACTGCTATCTCTCGCCCACTCCTCCCCCACGACGGGATTCGTCATAATTGCCGGGTACCCGGCGTCCAAAGGGTGGCGACGCAGAGGGCGCTGAGTTATTCGTTCGTCCGCCGGCCTCCCCTCGTCTCTTCCTTTCCGTTCAAGGACACCCTGAAATACTGTTCGTTAATCGTTCCCCGCCTCATGGATCGCATGAACCTCATCTCCTCAAGGATAGCGTTTCGCCGTGTTTCCAATGCCTGAATCGCATCCATAGTCCCCTCCTCATAGTATTATGGATGTACATCTACAATACTATGAGACAAAAAAAGAGCAACATGAGAACCCGCTTTCATGTCGCAGGCCCTCGCGGTTGTTGACAATACTCTCGCGAGGGTGCAATATGGATTTCATGGAGTGATCTTGGCAACAACAATCCAGAGCTTGGTGGGAGGGATCGTGAGGGCGGTTAGCCATAGGGACCGGAAATGGATACTCGATGTGAGCGAGAGAATCCTCTGCCTCAAGCAGGTCGACGAGATACGCAATACCGTTCTTCAGCAACTCGAACCCATCCTCGAGGCGCACAAAAGTAATTTCTTCTTGGCTCAAGGCAGCGACAACAGACTCATCGTGAGGGATGTCGTGGCGAGAGGGATCGAGGAAAAGTACTTCGACTATTTTCGAGAGCACTATTACAGAATGGATCCGTTCATTAATGCAATCAACACACTTTTTTTTCTTCCCACAAACGTATGTACTACCGATCAACTCGTTCCCTACAAGAATTACGTGAGAACGAAGTACTATAACGAGTTCATAAGACCTCAGAATATCTATGCTGAACTGGTCATCTATCTTACGTCCGAGACGCGTCTTCTCGGTGTGGCGTCGTTCTTCCGACCACAGAACAGACCTATCTTCTCGGAAGAGGACAGAGTGAACGCCAGGAGGGTAGCGCCCTATCTCAGTGCCGCCCTCGAAAAAGCCCTTGCTCTGGAGGATGTTGCTCAGAAAGACATTGCGATGAAATCGATTCTCTCAGAAATCCCCCACAAAGGGGTCATGCTCATGGACCAACATCTGGAACCGGTCTATGTGAGCGAGAGCGCCCGAAACATCTTGTCGTTGTTGTCTCAACAAAGTGACAGTAGGAAAACGGCAGGATTCGTGATCCCGGCACAGATCTATTTACGGCTGGAGCGATGCAGGAAGGCTCTTCTTACGAAAACACGTCCGGACTCCGAGGAACAGCGATTTAATCTGCTGACGAGAGACAAGGCGCATAGCATTTCGGCAGACCTGCGTCTGGTGAATATTGTCCAGCAAAGACCCTTCTTTGTACTGATGCTCGAATCTCAAGCGCCGGCCCTGCATTTGATACAGCGTTTGAGGGAGACCGGACTCAGTAAACGTGAAACGGATGTGGTTTTGCTGGTGTGCGAGGGACTCAGCAACTCGCAGATAGCAGAGAAGCTTTTCATAAGCGAGTATACTGTTGTTAACCACCTGCGAAACATTTATGCAAAAAAGCACGTGAGCAATAGGACAAGCCTTGCCCACTATGTAACTACTCTCCTGCTCCGTTTGCCCGGAGCTCCTATCCAACCTCCACCTGCCCCGGACTAACGGGAGAGCCCTTTCTGCGCGGGACCGATGTCCACCTGTCGCTAAGTCTCGTGGCGAAAGCCGGTTGTTTCCCCGACATCGACGCAACGGCAATCCCCCTCTGATAGACGTATTCGTTACAATTTGTCATTCATGAGATCCGTGGCTTCAGAGACAAATCTCCGGGATACAATTTCCGCCGTCTGCGCCCTATCTGTTTATTGACGTGAAATGGTGCAAAATGACAAATTCTTGCTATTGATTGTCGGCAGTCACCACCGTAATATTGGGTTCATATACGACGACGGCTGCATTTACGTGCAAATGGGGCGGGATGAAAGGGTTGAAGCATTGATGTGCCATGGGATATAAGAGCAAGGCATTTATTAACCCTGAGGAGGTAAAGGACGGTGTAGCTCAGGAACCGGAAGGAGCGACAGAAACAAGGAGGCTCACATGGCACAACAAATGACCAGAGAGGCTGTTCTATGGATCTACGAGCGGATGTGCCTGATCCGCAACCTCGAAGAACGGGTTGTCGATGGGGTGATGAAAGGCAAGATCCCGGGGTTTGCCCACGTGTATGAGGGTGAGGAGGCGATCGCGGTAGGGACTTGT
>Ga0187864_10003398_pt1 | contig 13060 bp, 11 predicted proteins | sample June2016WEW_11_4_FD_132985 | JGI IMG/M metagenome (GOLD analysis project Ga0187864, IMG submission 132985) | Peatland microbial communities from SPRUCE experiment site at the Marcell Experimental Forest, Minnesota, USA - June2016WEW_11_40 | ecosystem: Environmental > Terrestrial > Soil >... | reverse complement strand
GCCTGGCTGCAAAACTTTCGCCGCCTTCTGGTGCGCCAAGACCGCATCCTGACGGTCTATCGCGGCCTGTTCCACTTCGCCTGCTTACTCATCACGCTTAGGTATTTATGAAACCAGCTCTAGCAATTAGCGAATAGGCACTAGCAAGCATCATGAATAAGAGCTTGCCTCATAACTCGACGGAGGTCAGGTTTGTATCAGGGCACGACTTTAGTCGTGCCGAACACGGCGTAGCAAAAGGTCAGGGCTTTAGCCCTTGCACAAACGTGGTTTCTCCGGGGCTAAAGCCCACCTAATTGTTGATCCCGTTGCGGCACGGCTGAAGCCGTGCCCTGATACAAAACGATTTCTGCGCTAGGGTTCGAGTCACCGCAGGATGCGCTTAGTTTGCTAAATGCTAAATGCTAAATGCTAATCACTAGTTGCTAGTTGCTCATTGCTAGTTGCTTATTTACAGAGGTTCTCTGATGGCGCTGCCAATTTCCTACAACGTTCGCAACTTGCGCGCCCGCTGGAAAGTCACCCTGCTGGCCATCTTCGGGATTGCCTTGGTGGTGGCGGCATTTGTGACGATTCTGTCCATGGCCCGCGGCTTCAACATCGCTTTGAGTTCCACCGGTTCCGACAACAATGCCATCGTCACCCAGCGGGGTTCGATGTCGGAGCTGACCTCGTGGATCGACATTGGCAATGCCAACTTGATCGCGGTCGATCCGCGGGTCGCGCGCGGCGCTGATGGCAAGCCGATGGCTTCGTGCGAAGTCGTCGTCATAACCACCCGCCCCAAAAAGGGGACCAACATCCCAACGAACATCACCTTCCGCGGGGTGACGCCGACTGCTTTCAACGTGCGCAACAACATCAAGATTGTCGAGGGCCGGAGTTTCACGCCCGGCCTGTTCGAGGTGATTGTCGGCAAGAAAATCGCCGACCGCGTGAGCGGGGTCGACATCGGCTCGACCATTAACATTCAGCGCAAGAACTGGAAAGTGGTGGGGCTGTTCGCCGCCGATGATAGCTCGTTCGAGAGCGAGATCTGGGGCGATTATGACGCCATGGCTCCGGCCATTGGTCGCAATGGCGGATGCGAGTCGCTGACTGTGCGCCTCACCAACCCAACCGTACTTGCGTCGTTCGATAAAGACATCCGCGGCAATCCGCAGATCCAGGTGCAGGCCGACTCGGAACGGAAGTACTACGAGAACCTGGCTGGAAGTACGGCCACGGCGCTGATCATGCTGGCTTCGTTTGTCGCCATCGTGATGGGCATCGGCGCGGTGTTTGGCGCCATGAACACCATGTACGCCATCGTTTCGCAGCGCACCCGCGAGATCGGCACCCTGCGCGCGCTGGGCTTCTCGCGCTTCAGCATCCTGCTTTCCTTCGTGATGGAATCGGTGCTGCTCGCCATCATCGGAGGAGTGCTGGGCTGCCTGATCGCCTTGCCGATGAACGGCTACACCGCCGCCACCGGAACCAACGCCTTCAGCGAACTGGCATTCGCCTTCAAGGTCACGCCAGGGCTGCTGATCATCGGGCTCAGCTTCGCCGTGGTGATGGGATTCGTCGGCGGATTGCTGCCGGCCTTTCGCGCCGCAAGAATGCCGATCACGCGAGCGCTAAGGGAAACATGAAGCAGTTGCCAGTTGCCAGTCCTCAGTTGGACGGGTTTGGCGGAGGTAAGATTAAACAATGAGAATCGGCCACTACACCGGGAATCAGCTTTGTGCTCCGAACTACAGGTAGACAGGTAGCACCTGCCACCGACAACTGGCGGCTGACTACTGACAACTGCTGTCTGGTTGAGACTGCTCACTGACAACTGGCTACTGGCAACTGTCTCTAGATTCCCAGCCCTGTCACCCTCCATCCAGCGCCGTGTACCTTGTGCCGGATGTTGAGCGTGATCAGCAGCGCGGTCATGGCTTCCACGATGCGCGCGTTCTCCAGCTTGCCGCCATCGATGGCGCGCACTCCGGGAATTTTCGTCGCCAGCTCCGACGCAACCTGCCGCGCGCGATCGTCGTCGCTGCACACGATGACGTCACAATCCACCGGCTGATCGCCTTGCAGCACGCTTGCCGAAAGGCTGTGAAACGCCCCGGCGACGGCAATGCTTTTGCCGACGATCTCCGCCGCCTGCTCGGCGGCCGAACCTTGCCACACGCCCAGCACGCGCGTGGGCCGCCCGCCAACAGCCGCGGCGAGCGGCACCGTCGCGTCAATCAGTACCGTGCCCGGCCGGAACGACGGCTTCAGTTGCTTTAGCAATTCGGCTTGTCCGGCGAACGGCACCGTGAGTACCACAATGTCAGACATCTTCACGGCGGTGGCGTTCTCCGCGCCTTCCACGCTGCCCAGATGTCCGACCTTCTCCGCGATCCTCGCCGCTGCGGCCTTGGCGCGTTCCGCAGCGCGCGAGCCGATGATCACCGACTCTCCGGCCCGCACCCATCGCAGCGCCAGCCCCGACCCTTCCGGCCCCGTACCACCGACAATTGCAATCATGCGCTACCGCCCACCGCCGCCGGTTGCGCCGCGGCCGATTCCGCCGGAGAGCTGTACTTGCTGTAAAGCGTGTTGCGCTGCGCCGGCACGCGGCCCAGTTCCAGAATCCGCTCCTGGAATTCCGCCGTCGAAATGTACTGCCCCGCAGCCGCTCCCGCCAGCCGCGAGATGTTCTCTTCGAAGAGCGTGCCGCCGTAATCGTCGGCGCCCGCCAGCAGCGACAGTTGCGAAACTTCGCGACCGAGCTTTACCCATGAAACTTGAATGTGGTTGATGGAGCCCGCCAGCATCACGCGCGCCAACGCATGTACCTTCAAGTGCTCTGCCAGCGTCGCGCCCGCGCGCGCCAGTCGCTGCGCGAACAACAATGTATTGTCGTGAATGAATCCCAGCGGCACGAACTCGGTGAACCCGCCAGTGCGCGACTGCATCTCGCGCAACAGCAGCAATTGGTTCACCCAGTGTTCATGCGTCTCGGCGTGACCATACATCATGGTCGAGGTGCTGCGGATGCCGCAATCATGCGCGGTCTCGATCACCTCGCACCATTGCGCAGTGCTCAGCTTGTTGGCCGAAAGTACGTGCCGCACGCCGTCGTCGAGGATTTCCGCCGCGGTGCCCGGCAAGGTGTCGAGCCCGTTCTCCTTCAGCATCAGAAGGTATTCGCGCAGCGGCATGCGCGTAAGCTCGACGCCATAGACCATCTCCATGGGCGAGAATGCGTGGGCGTGCATCTTGGGCGTGGCCGACTTCACCGCCCGCAAAATGTCGCGGTAGTAAAACGGCGGGAGATTGCGCGGCAGCCCGCCCTGGATGCAGACCTCGGTCGCGCCCCATTGCTCGGCTTCGCGACACTTCTGCGCGACTTCATCGAGCGACAGAAAATAGGCGGTGTCGTCGCGCGGGCCGACGCTGAAGGCGCAGAACTTGCAACCCACGAAACACACGTTGGTGAAGTTGATATTGCGGGTGACCACGTAGCTAACCACATCGCCCACCAACTGCCGCCGCAGTTGGTGGGCCGCGACCACCAATCCCAACAGGTCATCGCCGCCGCAACTGGCCAGAGCGAGACATTCCTCGCGCGTGAGTGCGCTGCCATCCAAAGACGACAGCACCTTCTCCAATGCCGTTCGCACGGGCGAACTGACGCGCTGGTGCGCGTCGTTCCAAGTCACACTCTGAAGCGTTTGCTGATTGGCCCAACTGATGTCGTACATAGCTCCCCAAGTCTCATCCGATCGAGGCGGCCCACGTTGTCATCCGGCGCGAGAGCGGTCAGTTTCGGTTTGTCATCGTGAGCGACGAGGTCGCCGCGGCGACCGACGAGTCGAAGGACCCCTATAGCTACCATGAATCTCGGCTCAGCTAAACGGATGCTTCGACTCAGGTTCGCTAACCCCGGCGAACCCTCGCTCAGCATGACACCTCGTCACCGAAACAAATCCTTCTCCTTCGGCCGCACCATCTGCCGCGCGCTGCCCTTGCCGCGACGATACGGATAACCCCGGATTATACAAGCCGGAACGCGCGCATTTTTCCCGCACACCAAGCCTGCGACAGACGCCAATTCGTCGGCCACGGCTTCTTCGGTGGCATGCATTTTGTATCCGTAAGGATCGCGCCGGCCGCGATAATCGTGAATCACCTTCATCCCCGCCACGCCGATGGCAACGTCGCACAGTCCCTCGCGCCACGGACGCCCAAAGCTGTCGGCGATGATCACGGGAATGTACCGTCCGGTGCGCTTCTTTAGTTCTTGGTGAATCTGCGCCGCCGAGCGGTCCGCATCGGCGGGCAGCAGGACCGCCGTCTTGCCACCGTCCACGTTGGAAACGTCCACGCCGCTGTTGGCGCACACCAGCCCGTGCTGCGTTTCGGTGATCAGAATGTGCTTCTTACGCACCACGCGCCTGGCCTCGCGCAACGCCAACTCCACAACCCGAGCATCGGCGCCGTTGTTACGAGCGAAACTTCTGGCCGCAGCGGATGGCTTCACCGAATCCAGCGCAACCCTGCGGCCCTCCGCCTTGGATACGATCTTGTGCTTGACCACGAGAATATCGCCGTCGTGAAACTCCAGCCCCCCGAGAGCGAGCGCGTCCACGACGAGACCGGCAATGGAATCGCCGGCCACAACGTCGCGAATGTCGAGCACGGGAATCGCGCGCAGTTCGCCGGTCTTGACAGTAGGCGTAGATGGCATCAGACCGCTGCTTTCCATGGCGCCTCGTCATCCGCGCCGAAGTTCCACGAACGCAGCAGCCGCTGCGCGTTGGTGCTGCCGTCGCGCTGCAACAGCAGTTCGAGCTCGTGAGGATTGTCGATGTCGAGTCCAATGCCGGGCATTTCCAGGACCACCAGTTCCCTGCCGGTCTTTCGCATGGCTTCGCAGTGGGGCAGAAAGCTGTCGTTGCCGAAGCGCAGCGGAATGATGGATGCCGGCCGCCGCAGAATACAGTTGCTGCCGCGCCCATCATAAGCGGGCACGAAGACCGCACCCTCGGCGGGAGCGGCGTCAAGCACGCGCTGTAGTTCGTCGCTGGTGATGAGCGGAATATCGCCGGGCACAACGACGGTGGTGTCGTACCCGCGCTGCTCGCACCACGCAGTCGCCATCTCGATGGCGGCTGTCTCGCTCTCGCTGCGCGGGTCATCAATCACCAGGAAACCGACCTCGGCGGCCAGCGCGCGCGCCCGGGCATCGCCGGTCACCAGCGCTACGTCGATTCTTCCTAGGACGCCAGCGGCGGCCGTCACCACGTCGCGCAACATGGCTTCCGCCAGTTGCGAGCGCCGCTCCTGGTCCAAAGCCGCCGCAAGACGCTGCTTGGCCGTGGTCAAGCTCTTCACCGGGATGAGCAGGATGCCACGCATGGTTAGGTCTTGGCGCTAGGTTGTACGGCGCACGCCTCCAGCGTGAATCGCGCCAACTCGCGCTTATCGTCCAATGACATCATGATGGTATTCGTGCACACAACGCGCAGGCCCGCAGTGCACACCGATGAAGCCGCGGCTTCGTCGGCGCGGTCGGCGACCAGCACATCCAGAAAATCCTCATAGGCTTTGGCAACTCCTGCAATACCGCTTTCCCAACCCATCATCTTCATCAGCGCACCCGCCGGGCCGGTAACCGCCTCTCCTCCCACAATCGGGCTCACCGCCGCAATCGCGGCCTTCGCCCGCCGCAACGCATCGCGAATTCCCGGCACTGCGAGAATTGGCCCGATGCTGGTCACCGGATTACTGGGCGCAAAGATGATCGCCTCGGCCGCTTCGATGCTCTCGATCACGCCGGGCGCTGGATGGGCGCGGTGGGCTCCTTCGAAGCGCACGCTGCGCACTGCCACCTGATGCCGCTCGCGCACAAAGTATTCCTGAAAGGTCATCGTGCCCTTCGCGGTGTCGAGCATGGTCGAAATGCGCTCATCCGACATGGGCAGCACACGCGCGCGAATCTCCATTCTGCTCGCGAGTTCGGCGGTGGTGCGGCTCAGCGACTTCCCTGCTTTAAGCATCGCCGTGCGCGTGAGATGAGTCGCCAAGTCAAGATCGCCGAGACTGAACCAAGACGGCTGTCCGAGGTGTTTCATGCGCTCCAGGCAGCGAAAGCTGTCGTTGTCCACGCCCCAGCCGCGGTCTTTGCTGAGCAAGCCCGACAATCCGTAGAGCACAGAATCGATGTCGGGCGAGACGTGCAGTCCCCACCACTCGATGTCGTCGCCGGTATTGACGATGACCGTGAGCTCCTCCGGCGCAACCACCGGTTGCAAACCCTGCAGCAGCTTGGCGCCGCCGGTCCCGCCCGTGAAGACAACGATCATCTATGCGGCCCTCGCATAGCCGTCGGCATCCGCGGCCGCTGCAAGCCGCTCGCCCAGCAGTCCGCCGCGGGCCGCCACACTCGCAATGAATTCCGGATACACCGGCAAGCGCTGCTTCAGCTTCTGACCAGCGGCCTCGGTGCGGCGCTGCAAATCGAGCAGGTGCGGCCACGGAGCTTCCGGGTTGATGTAATCGGGGGTCAGCGGCGACACGCCTCCCCAATCGTTGATGCCGCCGTCCAGCAACTTCTCGTAGCCTTTCTCGGTGAGGTTCGGCGGCGCCTGGATGTTCATGTCCCGCAGAAGCAGGCGCGCCACCGCCAGCGTGCGCAGCATGTCGCCCGTGTCCGGCTCGGGCCATGCCGCCATTGGAATGCGCGGCTTCACGCGAAAATTCTGGACGATAACTTCCTGCACATGACCGTACCGCTCATGCAGGCGCTTGATGGCCAGCAGCGACTCGACGCGATCTTCCATGGTCTCGCCAATGCCAATCAGGATTCCGGTGGTGAACGGCACTCCCAGTCTGCCTGCGTCCTCGATCGTCTTCAGTCGCAGGGCGGGCAGCTTGTCGGGAGTGCGATCTGGCGGATGCGCGGCCGCAAGATTGGTGCTGGTGCTCTCCAGCATCAGCCCCAAGCTGGGATTGCTGTCGCGCAAACGTTCAATCCAGTTTGCACTCAACAGGCCAGGATTGGCGTGCGGCAGTAGCCGGGTTTCGCGCAACACCATCTCACACATGGCTTCGAGGTAATGCAGCGTGCTGCGATGGCCGAGCCTGCGCAGGGTTTCGCGCATCTCGGGAAACAGCGCCTCTGGACGGTCTCCCAGCGAGAACAGCGCCTCGGTGCAGCCCACCTTTTCGCCTTGCTGCGCCACGGAGAGAACTTCGTCGGGCGTCATGGTGTGCGCACCCGGCTCGCCGGGATCGCGGCGGTAGGTGCAGTATCCGCAATAATCGCGGCACAGGTTGGTCAACGGGATAAACACTTTGCGCGAGTAGGTGACGACGCCAGGGCGATATTGCTCCTTGAGGGCGCGCGCAGCCGCAAGCAGGTCGGGAAGAACTTCGTCGTCACAGCGCAAGAGCTGGCAGGCGATGTCGGCGGAGAGTGGCCGCCCCTCGCGCACCTCGCGCAAATGGGCCGCCAGAGAGTCGCTGGATGCGCGACCTGTAGGCCATAGGGGTCCCTCGACTCCTCGCTTCGACACCCCAGCAAGCACAAACCCGGTGCTTGCTGGGGGCCCCGTTTTCGCTCGTCGCTCAGGATGACACTGCAAATTATTCACGCTCATCACGGTTCCTGCGGGACATCACTCATTCCATACCGCCCGCGAAAGTACAGCAGCGGTGCGCCCTCGCTCACGATGACTTCCCTCACCTCGCCGACGAAGATGGTATGGTCGCCCCCGTCGTAGGCGTGCACCACGGAACAATCCAGATTGGCCAGCGCATTCTGCAAGACGGGCGTGCCGCTCCGCATGGGACGGTATTGGACGCCGAGACGATAGGCGGCATCGTGGTTGCGCTCGGGATCGGCGAAAAATTCCGACAGCGCTTCCTGCTCCGCTTTGAACACGCTCACTCCAAACTGGCGGCGCTCGCGGATGTGCAGGTAGGTCTCGGCCAGATGGTCAATGCAAACCAGCACCAGGGGCGGCCGCAACGACACCGAGCAGAAGGCGTTCGCGGTCATGCCGTGCACTTCGGCTTGGGCCGTCTCGACGGTAATCACCGTAACGCCGCTGGCAAAGCGGCCCAGAGCATCTCTGAATTCGTCAGGTGTAACTAGTTCGGGCATGAAAGCGCTCGTGAGACCGTACCGCGAAGTTCAGCGGTCCGAGGCGTACACTACGGCCACTATACCTGACCTTGCCGCCTGCATCTCGGCCGGAATTTGTTTGAGCAAAAGTGTGCTGCCTTGAAGGGGCTCCTGGGTAAAAATCAACGCCCACCGAGCAGTGCGCGTTGGGCTATCCTATCAGGGCCGAGGAGCTAGCCGTGGCCATCACGTTTTCAGGCGAGTTCACCTCGCCGCGCACGCCGGACGAAGTTTACGACTTCCTCTGCGATGCCAATAAGTTCGGTCCGTTGCTTCCCGACTTCGAGAGCATGTCGGTCGAGGATGTGACCCACTTCACGGTGAAGGTGCGCGTGGCTGTGGGCAACATTCGCGGCACGGCAGAAATCAGGATGGAGCTGAGCCAGGCAGTGCGGCCAATCCGGGCGCAATACCAGGGCCGGGGCAACGCGGTGGGCAGCCAGATCGCCATCAGCACCGGCTTCGATCTCTCGCCGCTTGCCGAGGGCACCAGGATCGCCTGGCAAGGCGAGACCAGCGTGTTGGGCAAGCTGGCTCTCTTGGCAGGCGGCATGCTCGAACCCGTGAGCCGGAAGAACATCCAGAAGCTGATGGATGGACTGCGATCGTCCCTCGCTTACCCGCCGGCGCAGGCGATCGCGCAGCCGGCGCCGAGCGAAGCAGTACGGGGCGCGCCCGCTCAGCAGCCGGTGCAAGCGCCCCAGCCGGAGCCGCCGAGCGCAGCAGAGCAAGGCACGCTGGCCGCGCCTGCGCAGTCGACGGCAGAGGAATTGCCCCCGCCAGAGTAGTTCAGGGTTGGCGCATACCGGACCGAGAAAACTCGACCCCGGCCCCAGAGATTGTCTCGCACGCGGGATTCTCCCGCCTGCCACCCCTTTCCGGCGCCAATTTGTACGATGAATCACCATGAATTGTGACGCCCGTCACTCGCGGTCTGCTGCCTTTCGTCTAACGTTCTGAGTTGTTTTGCATCAGGCGATTTGCATAAGACTTACGACTACTGATCTCCCCGGTGTGCACCGTGTTAGACTGGCGCGCAGCCAAGTTCCCGATTCGGAGGGCGCGTTCGGCCTAGCGACTTTATCCCTGTTCCCGTCAGGTTTGCGCCTGGTGTCACCGGGACGATGGGGAGCGCGCCGTTCGAATTGGGGAACCTGGTGGCGTTCGCGCCAGCAGTGCGATTTATCTTCCCTTGCCGTCATTCAGCCTTGCGCCCACACGGCTGGCGAGCGTGGTTCTGAAACGCCCGCGCAGCCTCAAGTTGCGAATCCAGCACGACAACCTCGATGGCCTTTAAAGGAAGTGCTGGGGAAAGGGAGCAGTAATGAGAAGGTTCTTGACCTCACTGGGTTTTGTCGCTCTTGCAAGTCCGCTTTTCGCCACCGATGGTGGTGCACCTCAGATGTACCATCAGAATTACAATCCTCTGGGCAATGTCACTCTGTCGACGATCGTGGCGGCAATCCCGATCCTGACACTCCTGTATTTCATCGCCCTCCATCCGCACCGGGACAAGCAAGGCGTTCGCCATCGCGGCATCAGCGCACCTTATGCCGCCTTCTACGGTGTTGTGGCCGCTTTTCTGGTCTCATGCGTGGCGTTCCGCATGCCCTTCAAATCGGCCGTCTCAGCCTTTGCCTATGGATCGCTCTCAGGCTTTCTGGGCATCATCTGGATCGTCCTCGGAGCCATGTTCCTCTACACGATGACGGTCATCACCGGTAAGTTCGAGATTGTCAAGGAATCGATCATCCACATCTCTTTTGACCGGCGCCTGCAGGTGCTGTTGATTGCCTTTTCCTTCGGGGCGATCATTGAGGGTACCTCCGGCTTCGGGACACCGGTGGCCATCGCGGGTGCCGTCATGGTAGGCCTCGGCTTTTCGCCGTTTGACGCTGCCGTGCTCAACCTGCTTGCCAATACCGCCCCGGTGGCATGGGGGGCAATTGGCACTCCAATCGTGACGTTGGCCCAGGTGAGCGGTCTCGATCAGCTCACCCTTTCCGCCATGGCCGGCCGGCAGCTCCCCTTCGTCTCCATTCTCATCCCCTTCTGGCTGGTGACGACTTTTGTGCTTATGCAGGGAGGCAAATTCAAGGACGCCTGGGAAGTATGGCCGGCGACTCTCTGCTCCGGCGCGTCATTCGCCATCATGCAGTTCTTCGCCTCCCAGACACAGGCTTTCCACCTGATGACCGACGTGGTGTCGGGCGTGTTTTCGGTGATCTGCACCGCGCTTTTCCTGCGCTTTGTCTGGCATCCAAAGACACGTTTTCTCCTGAGGTCCGAGCGCAAGGCGCTGGCCGCAGCAGCCGGCGGCTCGACTGCAGGAGAGGTCACACAGCCGGTTAAAGAGTGGAAATACTCATACACCATCGGTCAGACGGTATATGCCTGGTTGCCGTGGGCCATCTTGATCCTCTGCTGTGGCATCTGGGGCATGCCGTCTTGGAAGGCGTACCTCAATACCCTTTTCGCCAGCGTGAAGATCAACACCACGCTGCTTGGCTCAAAGTTAGCCGGTACACTTTCACTGCCCGCCTGGCAGATGCCCGCACTTCATAACCTGGTGCAGCGCATGCCTCCGGTGGTGGCGGTGAATGCCAAGCCAGAGGGCGCTATTTTTGCCATCAACTGGTTGTCCGCCGCCGGTACCGGCGTTTTTCTTGCCGCCCTGCTCACCGGCTTGACCCTGAAGATGAGTGCCGCCCAATGGAAGGAAGCTACCGCCCGCACCCTGCGCCGCATGAAGATCCCCGTCCTAGTGATCGGCCAAGTACTGGGCCTGGGCTTTTTGACCCGCTACTGCGGCACCGATGCGGTCCTGGGACTGGCCTTCACCGCCGCGGGTCCCTTCTATCCTTTCTTCTCCGCTTACCTGGGGTGGCTGGGTGTCTTCCTGACCGGCTCCGATACCGCCTCCAATGCACTATTCGGCAGCCTGCAACGCATCACGGCGCAGCAGCTTCATTTGAATGAGGTCCTCATCGTCGCCACCAACTCGACGGGCGGCGTCATGGGTAAGATGATTGACGCCCAGTCCATCATGGTCGCCTGCGCTGCCTGTTACGATGATCCTTACGAGCGTTCCCACGCCTTGGGGCCGATCTTCCGCAAGGTCTTTTGGCACTCCATAGTACTGGCCGGCATCATCGGCTTGATCGTCATGCTCCAGGCATATGTCTTCCCGGGGATGATCCCGCACCTACCTGGCAAGTAAAAGCGCCCATGGGTAGTGGCTCAATTGAGCCACTACCCCAGTCACCTTGTGCTGAAGTAGAGGACGTTTGGGTGAGTAAGCGAGTGTCATCCTGAGCGTAGGTGCGTCCGCCATGGCGGACGCACCGAAGTCGAAGGACCCCTATTTCCAGTCTGAAGTTGCGCGGCTGACATTCTCCTCATGTTGCTACCCGTTAACCTCAACCCTACTGGTGCGCCATGCTGAACGTGACAGCGTCGGCTGACTCGATCGCGATCGAGTCAGGCTGTTGTGAAACCCAGTCCACTGGCGCGACCAACAAGCGAAGCTGCGTAATCTCAGGGCGCGTTGCGGTGCGCCACTGAATCTCGTCAGCGCCGAAGTAATGCGCAAGGTCGGGTTCATTCCAAGGATAAAACCACACTTCCGATGAGACGTTCGGCTCCACGACGAATGCCCTCACATCCCGACTGCCATCGGCCCGGGTAATCTCCAGTTGTAGGCGTTCCGGCTTGCGCAGTTTCAACATCGGCCCATAGTGAACGTTGACGCGCAACCGCAGGAAATCGCCGCTCTCGATCGGCCACGCGGGGTCGCCGAGATCCAGCAAGGAACTGCGGTCGTGAATCGCAAAGCTTTTCGCTGCTACCAGGAGCGGCCGTGCCTGCATGGAGATTCGGTTCGCGCGCGAATCGTCCCGTTGTAATCCGAGAACGCCGGGGGCGAGTTCTTGCTCGGCGCGGTAATGCTGAAAGATCCAGAACCAAATCTCAGGATTGCGCGTGAAATTGGGCACGCCGTCGATGGGCAGACTCAGGCCGCCGTCCGGAAAATAGAGTCCCGAAGGGGCTGCCGCGCGCTGTAAGGCGGCGACATCAAGATGGGCCAGGTACGGGCCGACAGCGAGAAAAGACTGCTCCACCCCTCCTACCACGTTGCGGCCCGAAGCCATCCCGAACATGTATTGATAGGGAAATATCACGACCGAACCACCCGCTGCGGTGCGCTGCTGAAGATACTTCGCCATGGTTTCAAGCATCGCGCTGAATCCGGCAGGATAGCAGGCGTGGTCGAATTCTTCGAAGCCGCCCGGACACGCGGTCAAAGGGTATCGAAATTGAGCATAGCGGTACCGCAGGCTGGATGAACGGAAGGCCGGCGCCGGCTCCGCGAACAACAGCGAAGACGCCACCGCGATGACGGCCGCAAGCAACGATACCAAGCGCGACGGGAACGAGAACAAAACCGCACCGGTAAAGAACACCATGGGAAACACCGCGAACACGATGTGGTTGGGATCGGAGCGCACCAGTCCACTCTGCATGGCGAGAACGGAGAATGCGAATGCGCTCAGCAGAAATCCTGGGCGCGCCGTGATGACCGTAGTGCGGTCGGCAGCCACGGCCCGGCGGACAAGAAAAACTACAGCGCCGACTATAAGTGGTACGAACAAACGAATGGTGCTGTCCGGTGACATGGATGCAGGCTCGTTCCAGCGGTGGACTGACACCAGCGCAAGCGAGCTCCTCCAGAAAGCGAAATCCAAAAGGCTTGCCATACCGGCGTTGAAGAGGAAGACAAGTACTAGGAGCGTGTCTGAGTAAGGGTCGAAACGCAGTCCTGGTAGGTGTGTGAGTTCCTTGGATTCAGGGAGTGACGTTCAGTGAGGGCTGCTGATGTTTGTCATTGGGGCAAAGCTCTCGATT
>Ga0187864_10003397_pt1 | contig 13061 bp, 12 predicted proteins | sample June2016WEW_11_4_FD_132985 | JGI IMG/M metagenome (GOLD analysis project Ga0187864, IMG submission 132985) | Peatland microbial communities from SPRUCE experiment site at the Marcell Experimental Forest, Minnesota, USA - June2016WEW_11_40 | ecosystem: Environmental > Terrestrial > Soil >... | reverse complement strand
TCCGCCCCTGGCGCGAACTCATTCGCAGAGAAGTGGGGCTACGAGTCGGTGGAGACCGACTGGCGGAAACTGGTCGAGCGGAAAGACATCGACGCAATCGACATTTGCACGCCCAACAATACTCATGCCGGGATCGCCATCGCCGCGGCCGAGGCGGGCAGGATGGTGCTCTGCGAGAGGCCCCTGGCGTTGAATCTGGTCGAGGGCCAGAAGATGGTCGATGCGGTGGAGCAGGCCGGCGTCGCGAACACGGGATCCTCTGGTCCGTGGCTGGCGGTCGATTCATGTGACCGACAGCGACATGCCCTACATGAAGAACTGGTGGGTTCCCGGCCTCCAGATCGGCTACGAACACACCTTCGTGCACCAGGTGGCCGACTTCCTCGAGAACCTAGCCACGGGCAAGCCCTCCGCCCCGACCTTCCGCGATGCCCTGGCCACCCAGGCCGTCTGCGACGCCGTGCTCGACTCGGCGGATCATCACAAGTGGGAAACGGTCGTGCCGGTGTAATCGAAGTTGATAGTTTTCGGGGCTGTCCCCGCTTACAACAAACGCTTGAGAGACTTGAACCACCCGCTGGCGATCGCGGAGACGTGCGATGTCGAAAGTCGTCTTTTACCGGCAGCTTCGCATGGACGGTGGTTACCGAACCGGACTCGAGGTGGATGAGGAAACAGGCTACGGTCTCTTCGAAGAAGGGGAGACCGATGATGATCCGCGCCTGCGCTGGTTCGTGGACCTGCGGTGTGTCGGGTCGAAGCTACCGAAATCAGCACGCCTTGCGCGTGCCTGGCTGCTCAAGAACAGCCCGATGATCGTCGACGGTTTCGCACGTTGCTCCCAAGAAGTCCGGGCGGGAATCGACCCAGACCTCTATGCGATCTCGTGGGCAGAATTCAAGGACGTCCCTGAGGACGTCCAGATGAGGATTGTACTTACCGCGGCACGTCGAGCCGATGCAATCGGGATGCCCGAGGTGTTGGCCTACATCGGCTCGAATTGGGAGCGACTTGTGCGCATGCTCAAGCCGGTACGGGCGGCCCGAAGCTGATTTCCACGAATGCGACAACGATTCTTTGATTCGACCAAGCTCATGACCGAACTGAAGAAGCTCCGCTCCGATTCCAGGCGAGCCGACGCTGAGCAGTTGGCCCGCAGATTGATCGAGATTTACGACACGAAAGCGATCGTGTCTCCCGTCGAGATCGAGGTCCTTGCCGGGGTTCGAGATCCCCACGAGCTCAAGCTAACGGAGGTTTTCCTGGGGCAGTTTGAAATCATTGACCAGCGACACATCCCCCCGCAGGACTGGGAGCAAGCGAGCCGCATCGCGAAACGAGTGCTCAGGTACGACCGCGACGTTTCTCGTCGCGATCGAAAACGAAGGCGCCAAGCGAACCCTAAGACCGAACTGCGGCAACTCGGCGATTGCCTCATCACTGCGATCGCGAATCGCCTGCACTACGAACCCATAACAGATGACAAAGGCATGAAGAGACAAGCTGGCCGTGCGGCACTTGGGTGATTTCGGCCTCCAGTGATCGTTCAACGTCGTACCTGCTCCATTTATCGTTGGTTGCTCCTCTTCGTAAATTCGAGAATGCACATGAAAACCGGCATGAACCTGCTGCTCTGGACCGACCATGTCACCGAGGCCCAGGATGTGATCGTCGACCAGATCAAGGTCCTGGGGTTCGACGCGGCGGAGGTCCCGATCTTCGCGACGAGCGACCTGGCTCCCCACCAGCGGCTGGGCAAGCGGCTCAAGAGCCTGGGGCTCGGCGCGACGGCCGTCACGGTGATGGGGCCAGAGCAACGCGCGCGAGCCGTGCTGGTCAGCCGACGGCAAGTCGGTCGCGCACCTCAAGGGCGAGTTCGAGAAGTACAACTTGCAGGACTTCGCCACCCGAGGCGTCTACATCCTCGTCTCGTTCTTCCCGCAGCTCGTCGCCGGGCCGATCGAGAGGGCGAGCAACCTTCTGCCGCAGCTCCAGGGAACCCCCAAGATCACCGGCCAGGACCTGGCCGACGGCCTGTCGCTTTTCGTGGTCGTGTTCTTCAAGAAGGTTGCCCTGGCCGATTAGCTGGCGCTCTACGTTGATCGCGTCTACGAGGCGCCCAGCCAGTTTGGGGCCTCGGCGCTGTTGCTGGACACGGTGGCTTTCGCCTGGCAGATCTACTTCGACTTCAGCGGTTACACGGACATGGCGCGGAGTATCGCGCGGGTGATGGGCTTCCGCATGATGCTGAACTTCAACAACCCGTATACGGCGACCGACCTTGGCGACTTCTGGTCGCGCTGGCACATCAGCCTCTCGACCTGGTTCAAGGACTACCTGTATTTCCCGCTCGGCGGCAACCGCAAGGGAGAGTGGATCACCTATCGGAACCTGATCATCACTTTCGTGGTGTCGGGCATCTGGCATGGCGCGAACTGGACATTCGTGGTCTGGGGCGCCTTGCATGCGCTGGGACGGTGCTGCACACGCGGGCTCGAACGAGCGGATTGGTACACACAAGAAGTCCCGAGGCTGCTCAAGCAGACCTGGGGCTTCGTCTTCGTCTGCTTCTCGTGGATCTTCTTCCGCGCGCGGAGCTTGCAGGATGCCTGGCTGATCATTCGCCGGATCGCGACCCGCGACCGGGTCGACCCGGGCTTCCCGGTGATGATGCTGCTCCTGGTCCTGTCCGTGTGGGTTTACCAACTGCTCTTCAGGAGCGGTCCCCGCTGCGTGCGCTTTCTGTATTACGCACCGGCTACTCTGGCGAGCGACCAGTACGGCGATGCCAGCCACCCCTTGGCACCAGGCTATGAGGCCCTGGCGCGCGAGTTGTTATCTCATCTGCCCCTCTGACGTGACCAGGCCGCGGATCAGCGCTCGAGCACGCGGCCGTCTCTCATGCGGATGACGCGTTGGGCCGCGGCGGCGACTTCCGGGCTGTGGGTGATGATGATGAGGGTCAAGCCTTGTCGCTGACGAAGGTCGTCGAGGAGTTGGAGGATCTCGTTCTGGCTCCGGCTATCGAGATTACCGGTGGGCTCGTCGGCCAGGAGGAGCGAGGGTTCGTTGGCCAGAGCGCGGGCGATAGCGACTCGCTGGCGCTCGCCGACCGAGAGGTGCATCGGCCGGTGGTTCCGGCGATGGGCCAGGCCGACCTGTTCGATCAGCGCCTCCGCGCGCTCGACACGCTGCCGACGGCCGAGCGTCGTCTCGAACATCGGAACCTGCACGTTCTCGACCGCGCTCAATGTGCCCAGGACGTGGAAAGACTGGAAGACGAACCCGATCTCCCGGGCGCGGTACTGGTCTCTGTCGATCTGGGACAGTGGAGTGCCTCGGAAGTAGATTTCGCCTCCGGTTGGTCGGTCGAGACCGCCGAGCAGATGCAAGAGCGTGCTCTTACCGCATCCGCTGGGCCCCATGATAGCGACGGCCTCGTTGCGCTCCACGTCCAGGGAGACGCCTCGCAATGCCTGGACTTCGCCATCGGGATAGGTCTTGGTCAGCCCAATGGCGCGGAGCAACGGACTCGGTTGGACCGAAGATTCATTCATGGCGAAGCGCCTCACTCGGATCGAGCGACGCGGCGCGTACGGCCGGGTACACGCCCCCCAGGATGCTCAGCACCAGGCCCAGGATGAGCCCGAAGAGGAGGACCGCTGGTGGCAGGTTGGGGTCGATGAACCCCCGGGCCGTCGGTGTCAGGAGCAGGGCTCGCAGTCCGATCACCGCCAGCACCATCCCGAGCGCCCCACCCAACAAGCCAAGGCACACCGACTCGCCCAGGATCAGGCGCAGCACGCGGCTGCGCCGCCAGCCGAGCGCCCGCAGGACTCCGATTTCCTGCGTCCGCTCGAACACTGCCATGATCATGGTGTTGAGCATCCCGATGGATCCGAGCAGCAGGGCAAGTACCGTCGTGGCCCAGGCCATCATCTTGGCGAGCCGGATCTGCACGTCGCGCTGCACGTGGTCTCTCCCCGGGGTCGCGGCCACACCAGGGAACTCGGCCTCGATCCTCTTCCGCAGGCCGGTGATCGCGACCGGGTCGGGCGACCGCGCCTGGATGACGAAGCCTGTGACTTGACCTTCGCGGCCCATCATCCGCTGGAGCGTCGCCAGGGGGACAATCAGTGCGCCGCTCTCGAACAGGCTGTCGCTCTCGTAGACGCCGATCACCCGGAACGCTTCGCCGGCGACGTCGAGATCGTCGCCGACCTTCTTGCCGAGGTTCAGGGCCAGGACGTGCCCCAGCAAGGCGACGTTCCCCTCGCCGGGTAAGAACGTCCGGCCTTCGAGAAGATGCGAGCCTCGAAAGAGCAGGCTGCCGCTTTCCCAGCCGTTGATCAGTGCGCTGACGATCTGCGCCTGCTCGAAGCCGACCGTGTCCATCAGCGAAGGGGCCACCTGCGCGACCCCGTCCACGGCGCGGAGCCGATCGCCCAGCTTCTGATCGAGCGTGCTGGAGAGCTGGTTGCTGATCCCCGCGCGGACGACCACCAGATCGATGCCTTTGCCCACGAAGAGCGTCAGGAACGAACGCTCGAAGTTCCAGGCGATACCGACGAGGTCGAGCACGGCCGCGATCGCCACCGCCAGGCCGGTGGCGGTGAGCAGAGTGCGAGCCCGGCGTCGGAAGAGGTTGCGCGATATCAAAGTGAGAAACCGCATGGTGAGATGACCTGCACGACTCGCCTGGGGCCAACCGACTTTCTCGCGACGAGATGATCAGCTCGGGACTCGACCGGCCAGCACGTAACCTAGCCCGCGCCACACTTCGTGATACTGGACCTCGGGCAGAACGCGCTCGGCGATCGACCTGACGTCCAGGTTGCGGTGCCGCTCGACCATATCGGTGAAGCTGTCGCCAAGGTGCATGAGCCGTGACACGATCCAGCGATCGAGGGCCGGCAACCCCAGTTTGTGGCCTAGCATGCGGTCGGTCAAGTCGGGCATCTCGTCGGAGATGACAATCGTCGCCCCGGGGCGGACCACACGGATCATCTCCCGCAACGCACCTTCCGGGTCGTTAAAGTAATTGAAGGCTCCGATGCTCAGCACAGCATCGAACTGGGCGTCGTGAAAAGGCAGCGTCTCGGCCTCGCACTGGACCAGCCGGACCGAGGGCCCGGCCGCGCGGGCGCGGCACGCCTGAAGCTGCGACCACGAGACGTCGATGCCCACGACCTGCCAGTCGGCCGGCATCCATGGGAGGTAGACGCCGTCGCCCACGGCCACGTCGAGTAGGTTCAGCCCCGGCTGTTGCGGCAGGTGCCTGAGAACCTGGTTGCGTGCTCGGCGCTCGCCTCCATTGCACACCCAGGTGAGTTTCTCCCAGAAGCGGAACTTGGGCCAGAGCGCGCTGTCGTAGAACTCCTGGGCCACGCGATTGTTGTCGTCGGTCTGCTCCTTGACGACCAGGATGCCATCCCGGATCGGGAACGATGCGTCGCAGCCAGCACAGGTCAGTCGCGAAGGAACCGGCGCCAGCTCGCCCGCGCACCGAGGACAGCGCAGCAGCTCGAGATGGTCGGACCAGGTAGTGGCCACTGTGAATTCCTCGGGGAGCGTGCTCATGGGAAGATCCTCGTCAGGAAAGACTCATCGTGCTTGGGGAGCGTTCGGGGGCCGGATGGATCAGGCAATAGCCCAGGCGGTTCCAGATTGGCCGTCGCGCCGCGTCGGGCCAGACCTCGTCCGTCAGTGCGCGAAGATCGACGTCGTACTGCAAGACCATGTCGACGAACTCCGCGTCGAGCCCGAGCTGGCGGAGCCAGAATCTGTCAATCGCCGGCCGGCCGATCAGGTGGCCGATGCCCGCCCGGTGCATGCCGGGAGTCTCGTCGGCGACGACAACGAGGCCGGTCGCACGGGTGACCCGGCGCATCTCGCGCAAGGCCGCGGCATGGTCTTCGTAGTAGGTGAAGCCGCCGATCGAGTAGCAGGCGTCGAACGTCGCATCCGGGAAGGGCAGACGCTCGGCCTCGGCCCAGGCCAGCCGCCCTTTCATCCGGGGGAAGCGGTCGCGGCAAGCGACGAGCTGCGTCCGCACGATGTCCACGCCGTAGACTGCCCAGGATCGGGGAAGAAACCTGAGGTTCTCTCCGTCGCCGATGCCCACCTCCAGCACGCGGGCCTCGGAGCGATCCAGTGCCGAGAGGTGGCGGAGGATCGACATCCGAGCCCGCCTGGCTCCCCCTTGAAGCGTCAAAAACAACCGTTCCCACTTGCGAAAGCGGACCCAGCCCGGACCATCGTAGAAGGCCGCGACGATGCCGTTGCGTCCGCGCAGCGGGCCGATCGCCCGGGTGATGTCGTCGCGGGTTTCGTAAACACGCTCGCAACCAGGGCAACGGTCGCGCCCTCGAAGCGGCGTCCCGCAGTCGATGCAGCACGCCAGCTCTCTGAGCTTCGGCTGCGCTGTCTCTGGCAGGCCCGGCGACATGATGGACTCCTCTACCGGCTCGGTCCGATCAGAAATCCACGGCAAGGGCCTCGGGCCCAGCCCGGCGCATCAACCAGTCGAACAGGCGATCCGGCATGAGCTTGAGGATGGCCAGGCCCATCCGCATGGACCAGGGGAAGACACAGTTCCGCGGGCGGCGGAGGATGGCCCGCACCAGGTGTAGAGCGGCCTGTTCCGGCTCGATCATCTTGACCTTTCGCTTGTACGGGACTCCGGTGCTCATCGCTGTGCGGACGAAGCCGGGGCATGCGGTCGTCACGGTGATGCCGCGTCGCGCCAGGCCGGGGCGCAGCGCCTCGAGGTAGGCGATCAAGGCGGCCTTGGAGGCCGAATACGAGATCATCCAGGGGAAACCGCGATAGCCCGCGAGGCTCGCGACTCCGACGATATGCCCTCGTCCCCGGCTGAGCATGCCGGGGAGAACGGCCTGAATCGACTCCGCGACCCCGAACATGTTGACCTCGAAGGTACGCCGCAGTGTGTCCAGCTCCAGGTCCGGCACCAAGGTGAGCGTTCCGAACCCCGCGCAGGCCACGAGCACGTCGACCTGCCCAAGCGCCGCCTCGATCTCCTTGACGGCTTGGCGGAGCGGCACTCGCCGGGAGACGTCGGCGGTCTGGGCGACGAACGTCGCACCCGCGTCTTGGAGTTCGTTTGCCAGTGATTCCAGGCCCTTCGAGTCGATGTCGATCAGGCCCGTCCGCACGCCGTTGCGGGCCAGCTTCAGCGCGGTGGCGCGGCCGATGCCGTTGGCCGCGCCTGTGATCAAGACCAGAGGAAGTTCGCTCATGGGCAGACCTCACAGTTCTCGGCAGGCTGAAGAGACTCCAGGAACTCACGCACGGCCACGACGAACCCCTCGGGATTCTCCTCGGGGGCACGATGCTGCGCATCGGGGATCCGTCGTCCCCGGCAATCCGGCAAGTGCTCGATCAGGTAGTCGGCCGTGGTCAGAAACGGCGAATTCGCTCCGTAGAGCGCCAGGCAGGGCTGGAGCACGCCGGCGATCTGCTCGGCGGAGAGTCCATCGGCCAGTTTCGAATCCCGTCCGCACGTCGTTCCGGCGAGCCGCAGCACTCGCTTCAACCCGGGCAGGCCGACGGCCTGCCGGAACCGGAGCAGCCGCTCGTCGTCGAGCTGCCGCACTTGATCGAAGAAGGTCGTCAGATCGTACCAGGTATCCGACGAGAGGGTCACTCCCGCGTCTTCGGCCTGCCGGCGAAAGTTTTGCCAGTGCCCCCACCGGCTCACGTCTTCGAGGTGCCGTAAGGCCGGGAAATACGGATCGGAGAGAACCAGGGCGTCGACCCGTTCCGACGCGATCACGGCGGCGTGCACTGCGATCACGGCCCCGAAACTGTGTCCCACCAGCCGCGCCCGCGCGATGCCCAGGACGTCGAGCAGGCCGATCAGGTCTCGGGCGTGGTCGAGCGACGTGTATCCCTCGGCAGGGGCGTCGGTGTAGCCATGCCCGCGCAGGTCGTACGCCGTCACCCGATGGGTCTCCGCCAGCACAGGGATCGTCCGCGAGAGGAACCAGATGGACAGGTCGCCGGTCAGCCCATGGATCAGCACCACGTCGGGACCGGATCCCGCTTGCTGCACGTGGATGTTCAAGCCGTTCGCCGTGATTCGAGGCATGGTCTGTTCCGTTACAAGAGAAGAAACCCTGGCGGGATGCCCGTCAAAGGTGACGCTTGAGGAACGCGATCAGCTCGCTGATCTCCAGGTCGCGCTGGGCGCGCAGGCCCAGCTCGGCCAGGAGTTGATGAAAAGGGACCCTCCGCCCGGAGCGATTCTGGATCGCCTCACCGAGCACGACGGCATCGATCGACCCCAATCCCAGGTCGGCGAAGAACCGCGTCGCGGGATCGATCGGTGTCACCGGGTCGACGCCCAGCGACTCGCGAAATACGCACCGCAGCTCGGCAAGAATCGCGGCCTCGGACGTGAGCGTGCTCATGGCTGCACTACCTCTTCCCCCAGGGTCCATGCCCAGATATGGTTTCCCCGTTTCGCCGTCCGGACCCGGATGGTCGCCCCGGCGAGGTCCGACGGCGCCAATCCCCTGGAAGCTCGCAGCGCTACGGACACATCGCCCGTCTCGGCATCGGTCTCCACCACCTTGGCGGCCGCCGGATCGGCCGCCGGGCCCAGCCCGCTCGCCTTGGCCGCCGCCTGCCTGGCCGCTTTGAACCGGGCGATCCACTCGCCTGGCGACGTCTCCGCCCCGGTCGGTAACTTCAAGAGTTCCTCATCCGTGAGTGGGAGGGTCTCGGTTCCCTCGGCACCCTCGAAGACGGGCTCGATGTCGATCCCAACGGGTGTACCGGGATTGCGAGCAGCCAGAGCGACGACGATGCCCTCGGAGTGTGCGATCGAGATCGCCGGCAGATCTTTGCTCTCCGGCCGCGCCAGGTCGTGCAGCCGTGGCGGCCTGCCCATGCCGCTGACGATCGCGAGATCGGCCGGGAACCGGGGCGGATCTCCCGTAGCGAGCCAGAGGCGACGCGCGGCCTCCTTGGCCGCGATCCGGCCCCAGAGCCGATGTGTGCGTCGGACCTCAGCGCCGTCCAGGGCGTGGCAGGCGGCCTGTTCCTCCGGGCCGAGCTGGGTCTGCTCCAGGACATCTCGCCAGATCGGCCGGGCCATGTCCCCCGGGGGAGCGAGCCAGACGGCGATGGCATCGCGCGGCGCCACGCCGGGGAGCGGCAATTCCTCGCCGATGAGGATCGTATCGGGCGACCGGAACACGTCGCGATAGCGCGCGGGCCAGTAAAACCGCCAGTCTTCCCAGTCGCGGATCTGGATCCAGACGCGGCCGTCGGGACGGACCAGCTCGGCATCGACGCACACGCGATGCCGCTCCACATCACGGACCTGGATCCGACATGCCACCCGTGTGCCCGGCTCGGGGGCTCCTCCATGGATCGACAGCCGGCCCATCCGGAGCGGAAAGACGACGTCGCCTTGCTCCAGGCAATCCAGTCCCCAGCATCCGAGCAGGTGGGTGAACGTGTCCAGAGCGATCGGGTCGGTGAGGAACGACGGCGGCTCGCCGTACCGCAGGAGCCCGGCGAGCGGACGCACCGCAATCGTTCCCGAGATACCCTCCTGGCTCACAGGCCCGACTTCGGTCAGGGCTTGCATGGTTGGGCCGTGGAACAGCCATTGCTCGCTATACAGTCGCTCGGCCGTGAACTTGCTGGCGCGGGGATGAGCCAGATCGAACGCCGAGGCCGCGATCGGCTCGGGCGCCTGATCGGTGAACCGGGCGGTGCCCTCATAGACCAGGCGGCCCTTGGCCGAGGCAAGGGATCCGGCTCCCTGAGAATGATGGAGCGTGACGCGAACGCGACGAGGATCGGCCGCTTCGCACTCACCCCGGATCTCCAGCACCCCGCCGCGACTGTAGGGGACCCATCTGTGGGCGCGGACATCGAGCAGGCTCTCGAGCACGAGCCCGGGCGGGACGAGCAGGGCGCCAGCCTGGGCGAGAATCTCGGCCATCACGCTGAACGGCAAGACCGGCAGCCCTTTCCGTGACGGGTCCAGGGCCGAGACGCGACGGCCCCCCACCGTATGGTTCTCCGCCACGGGATCGTCATCCCCGTCCAGCAATAGGTGGCTCACGATCCTTCGTCCCGGTTCCCATTCCCGAATCGTTCCGACCCAGGGGCCTGGCCGGGGACCGTCTCGCGATTCGCCGGAAACCGAACGGCGGGCCCCGAGCAAGTAGGCCTGCATGACCTCTGCCTGAGTGCTCAGGAAAGCGTTCATCGAGCCCAGGAAGCCGAGCACCGCCTCGTCTGCCTCCGGGCTCGGGTGCTCGGCGTCGTGAGCCGCCTCGAGCATTGCCTGGTCCGGCAAGGGCGGCGGAGCCGGAGCGATCAACACGTCGGCGATCCCGTTCGGGAGCTCGTTCCCAAGGCCGCTGTGACGCCCATTGCCATGGAAATGTCCATTGTGGTCACGATGTCCATTGCCATTGATGTGTCCATTACCCTCGCGGTGTAACCCGTGCGTGGACGGCTCGGTCTCCCGGCCGACGCAGACCGGCTGGCGTAAATACCTCTGGCTGAGATCGGGTGCCGAACCGGATCGCTCGCGAAGGCGGGCAATGAGGGAATCCGACAGTTTCAACTCGGGGAAGCCGAGCTCCAGACCCGGTAAGAGCCTCGCCGGCGCGGAGGATGCGTCGAGGTCGATGCGCTGTGGCCTCCGTCGCGCGTAGAGATAGGTGGGATCGAGCCTGAGCCCATGAGCGAAGAGCGACGCCACCAGGTGGTTGAGCTGGGCCGTCCCCGAGCGCCGGGGCAGGTTGGCGGCCACGGCGAATGCGGGCCGCCCGCGGAGGATGTCCTCGACATAACCGCACAGGTTGCCCCGCGCCCCCACGTCGACGAAGACCCGCAATCCGTCCCGGTACATGGCCTCGATCGTGTCGCGAAAGTCGACCCGCTGCGTCCACTGCGCGACGGCGAGCCGGCGAATCTCGTCGGCAGATTCGGGCATACGGCCGGCCGTTGAGCACGAGTAAATGGGCACTTGGGCAGTATGCAGCTCCAGGCTCCCGTAGAACGCGGCGAGCGGCTGGAGAACGGCCGAGAAGGCCGGCGTGTGGTACGCACGGGCAAACGGGAGTTCTTCGCAGACCACGCCGTCCGCTCGGAGGTGGGCGACGACGCGGTCGACCTCGGCCGGAGGTCCCGCGACCACAACCTGGTGGGGACAGTTGTCGATGGCGACCACGACCGACTGGCCTGCCACCCGGCAGGCCGCCTCGGCCCGCTCGCGATCGGTCCCGGCAGCAACCAGGCGGGCGGAGGGGATCGCGTCTTTCGCTTCCAGTTCACGGAAGATCGCGGCGAGCCGGATCAACTCTCGCTCGAGCGCATGCTCGGTTCGCAGCACGCCCGCGGCCGCGAGCGCAGGCAGCTCGCCGCTGCTATGGCCGGCGACCGCGGCCGGACGCAACCCCAGTCGCGTCAGCACCTGGAAGATGGCCCTCTGGGACGAGAGCACGGCGGTGACCGCGGTGTCGATGGCCCATAGTACCTCCGGGGTCGATCCGGAGCAGCCGAACAGGTGATGGCTCGGCGGCACCTCCTCGCCGGATTCGCGGGCGATCCGGTCGGCCGTGTCGAGCACGGCACGCAGCTCGGGGAAGTGCGGGCAGAGATCGGCCAGCATGCCGGGATACTGGGAGCCTTCGCCCGGGAAGAGAAACGCGAGCGTCCCCTCCCGGCCCAGGGGCTGCTCCCAGTAGTAGAGCCCGCGGGCATCCCGGACCTGCCGGCACGAGGGCTCTCGGAGCCGGGGCTCGATTGCAGCCAGGTGCGCGGCCAGCTCGCCATGCGAGGCGGCCACGATGCCGAGCCGAGCTTGTCCTGCCGGAGCCGGAGATCCCGTATTGAGCGTGAATGCGAGGTCCTTGAGCGAATGGCGAGTCCCGCCGGTCAATCGATCGCGCAGCCATCTCACAAGGTCAGCGAGGCCGATCCGATCGTCGGCCGCCAGGAGGAAGGCCTCGGTATCCCAATCCAGGAGCGCCCCGGGCGTGATCCCGTCGGCCGAGGCGGCATGCTCCTCGAGCACGGCATGCGCGTTGATCCCGGCGAAGCCGAACGCGCTCACCCCTGCGCGGCGGGGGTTCTGGGAATCGCCGTGGATCCACGGGCGAGCCGCGGGCAGGAGCTCCAGGCCGCTCCCGGCGAGCCGCGGGTCCGGGCGATCCGCACCGCGGGTCGGCGGGAGGAGCCGATGGTGGAGCGCCAGGGCCGTCTTGATCAGACCGGCCATGCCGGCGGCGGGCATCGCGTGACCGATCTGGGAAGAGACGGCGCCCAGCACGCGTGACTCGCCCTTCGGTGGCGGGAACACGCTTCGCAGCGCGCGAAGTTCGGCTCGATCGGCCGCCGGCACCCCCAGCCCATGCCCCTCGATGAGCCCGACGGTGGCCGGATTTGTCCCCGAGGCGCGATGGGCCCGCCGGATCGCGCGGGCATGGCCCTTGCTGCTCGGGGAGGTGAGGCCGCGGCTTCGTCCGTCGCTGGCCAGGCCGACGCCCTTCAGCACGGCATAGATCCGATCGCCGGCACGCTCGGCGTCGCGCAGCCGCTTGAGGACCACGACGCCAACTCCCTCTCCGGGAATCAGGCCGTCCGCGTCGACCGAGAACGGCCGCGCCGTGCCCGAGCGCGAGAGCACGCCGAGCTGGGAGAAGACGAGCGGGAAGTCGACGTCGGCCTCGAGGTAGACGCCTCCCACCAGCGCCAGGTCGGCGCGACGTTCGATGAGAGCCCGACTCCCCAGCTCCAAGGCGACCAGCGACGAGGCGCTGGCGGCGTCGACGACGAAGCTGGCACCGCTCAAGTCGAGCCGATCGGCTAGCCTGCCGGCTGTTGCGTTGGTGAGCTGGCCGGGAATCGTCGCGGCCTCGAACGGGGGCAAACTCGCCTTCAAGTCATGTCGGAGCAGCTCGAGGTCCTCGGCCGTCCATTCGGGATGGAGCGCGGCCAGCAGGCCCACGGTCTGGGCAACCATCCGACCGTGCTGGAGCCGGATCAGATTCCCCCGGTTGAAGTAATTT
>Ga0187864_10003396_pt1 | contig 13062 bp, 15 predicted proteins | sample June2016WEW_11_4_FD_132985 | JGI IMG/M metagenome (GOLD analysis project Ga0187864, IMG submission 132985) | Peatland microbial communities from SPRUCE experiment site at the Marcell Experimental Forest, Minnesota, USA - June2016WEW_11_40 | ecosystem: Environmental > Terrestrial > Soil >... | reverse complement strand
GAGGGGCCCAGGAACTCCTCCTGCGGGGATTCCTCGCGCAGCACGTCGCTTGATACAACATGGCTGCCGCCGGTGCCGGGAAATCGCCCCCACAGCAAAATCTGCTCCGGCGTATAGCCAAGATGCGAAGCAAACGGCTTCAGGTGATCAAGCCGCAACCTGATGTGGCCGTTTTCCAGACGTGACAATTGCTGCTTGGAAATTCCGGACAGCCGCACCAGCTCGGAGCGGCTCATGCCGCGGGCCTGGCGCGCATGATAAAGGCCGGTCCATTGCTTTGAAGTCCGGGAGCGTTTTGCCATGCGGCGGATTGTCACCAATTCGGTGCATTCTGCCTAGCATCCAAAACAGCGACTTAACTGTCACTGATCATAGGACTGTGGTCACAAACGGTGACGCGTGCACGGGGTGCGCAAACCCCTCCCAGCCATAAGCGCCGCGCCAAAGCGCGGCTGCGCATTGGAGTTGCACGATGCATGATGCGGCGTGGGCTTCGATCGGCTTTGCCGGGATCGCGATTTTCGGCTGGATCGTGGAGGCGACGGTTAAGTGGGTGGTGACGTCGGCCTGGTCGCACTTTCAGTGAGCGGCGGGTTTGAAGCCTTTTGGCGATCAGTTTAGCTCGGCAAGCCGGGCGGCAAGGAAGCGCCGCTCGGGCTCGAGGTCGACGCTTTGCAGGGCTTGCCGGTAAGCCGCCGCGGCCTCATCCTGCCGGCCCATACGCCGCAGAAGATCGCCGCGCACGGCGGGCAGCATGTGATAGCGGTTGAGCTCGCCGCGTTTACCGATCGAGTCAACCAGTTGCAAAGCGCGCTCGGGTCCGTCAACCATCGACACCGCAACCGCATGGTTGAGTTCGATCACGGGTGAGGGGTGAATGCGTATCAGCACCTCGTACAGGCCGGCGATTTGAGGCCAGTCAGTATCCTCATAGCGCGGGGCTCGCATGTGGCGCGCCGCGATCGCGGCTTGCACGGCGTAGGTGCTCGGCCGCACCAGAGCCTGCAAAGAGCTTTCGACCCTGCTCAGTCCCTCGGCGATCTGCGCCTTGTCCCAGCGCGAGCGATCCTGCGAATCAAGCACGATGGCGTCACCATTCGGGGTGGTGCGCGCTTCGCGCCGCGCATCGTGAAGCAGCATCAGCGCCAACAGGGCATTGGCTTCCGCGCGATCCGGCATGACCTCGACGAGCAGGCGCCCGAGCCGGATCGCCTCCCGGCAAAGTTCGCCGCGGATGAGATTCGGCCCCGATGTTGCGGCATAGCCCTCCGTGAAATGAGGTAGATCACCGCCAGCACGCCGTCGAGCCGGTCCGCAAACAGCTCGCGCGATGGCACCTGATATGGAATGCCGGCGTCGCGGATTTTGGTCTTGGCGCGCACCAGACGCTGCGCCATGGATTTTTCCGACACCAGGAATGCCTTGGCGATTTCCGTGGTCGTCAGACCGCAGATGGTTCGAAGCGTCAAAGCAATCCGGGCTTCCTCCGGCAGAGCCGGATGGCAGCACGTGAAGATCAGGCGCAGGACATCGTCTTTCAGCTCGCCGTCTTCGGCCGAACCTTCCGGAAACCATTGCCCGATCTGATGTTCGGACACGAGGTCGGCTTCGATCTGCCGGCGCTTTGCCAGAAAAAGCATGTGGCGTCGCAGGCGATCGATCGCCTTGTGGCGGCCGACATTGACCAACCAGGCGCGGGGATTTGCGGGGATGCCTTCGCTCGGCCACTGATGAATCGCAGCCGCGAAGGCATCCTGCATTGCATCCTCGGCGAGCTCAAAGTCGCCGAGAAGCCGGATCAGCGTGGCCAGCACGCGGCCACTTTCGTTGCGGAACAGAAGTCCGATTTGATCCGCCATGATCGCGCTTACGCTTAGTGTCACATGAACCGGGCTTCGAAAAAGAGAGTCGCCCGGCGTGTCGCCGTCGCGTTAGTTGTACACCATGACCGGGCGCACCTCGATGGCGCCGATTTGCACCGACGGAACCCGGCCCGCGATTTCCAGGGCCTGATCGAGATCCTTGGCGTCGATCAAATAGTAGCCGAGCAGCGCCTCACGGGTTTCGGCGAAGGGGCCATGCGTGACGACCGGCTTGCCGTCCTTGAGCCGCACCGTGGTTGCGGTCGAGGTCGGCTGCAGGGCGTCGCCCGCCTTGAAGTTGCCGCTGGCGACGATCGACTGGTGAATTTGCCGTATTCTTCCATCATCTTGGAGCGATCGGCGTTCTTACGGTTGGCTTCGTTTTCGTAGATGAGCAGGAGGTACTGCATGTGGGTTCCTTTCGCAGTGTGATGTTGCGATCACCCTACAGTCGAACGGACGACGGCAAAATCGACAGCGATGTATGACCCCGGGAGCGTACTTCCGCGCCAAAAGCGCGTCGAGCAGGTCTGCCGACGCGGCGGCTCATTACCGTGCACGGCGCTGAATGGCCGATAGCGCGGTGAACGGCAAGCGAAATTTCCAAGCGGTCATCGAGGAGAACCAATCAAGGCATTCGATCCGGTTGAACGAACCGCCGTGGTCGGTCAAATACGCCTGAGGATCGTTTGCGATGCTTCAGGCCGCCCGCCGGGATTCCAAATTCGTATTTGCCGTTTTGACCGCTGTCCCCGGTCTGTACGGCCTTTTGGCCTACCTCCTGCTTCCACTGACGCATTACGAGCATCAAAAAGGTCTTGCCGGCCTGACCATGATCACGCGGACCGGAGCCGATATTCCGGGCGATCCGATCAATGTGGGTGCCGTTGGATCGAAGGACGACGTGCTTTGCGCCATGGATGCCGCGAAGTGGTATCCGGCCGATCCTCTCACTTTACGCTCGAGTATCGAGATCGTCGGCAGCGTTCTGCTTGATCGGCCGTATCACGACGCGCCCGTGAGTCATTTATTCTATGAGGGCAAGCACGAAGATCTCGCGTTCGAAATGCCGATTGGCAAGAGCGCCGACCGGCGCCACCATGTTCGGTTCTGGAAGGTGCTCGACCATGGCGAAGAGGGGCGGGCCGTCTGGCTGGGCGCGGTGACCTACGATCGCGGCGTCGGCTTGAGCCACGATGACGCGCGGATCACGCATCACATCGGACCGGATATCGACGCCGAACGGGAGCTACTGACCGCCGATCTCACCGCGGCGAAGGTCGTCAAAAGCATCTATGAGGTCACCGGCATCGGGCCAACGCTCGATGGACGCAACGGCGAGGGTGATTTCTATTATACCGATGGCGAGATCAAGCTTTCCGTTCTGGTGGAAGGCTGTGCGCAACGGGCCGCGACGACGACCGAATTCGACAATCCGCCACTGGTCGAGCTGAAAAATCTCGCCTGGTCAGTTGTAGCGAAAATGCTGCTGTCCAATGACACCGTATCGGATTCGACCAAAGGCAATTAGAGGACGAGGAACGTTCCACATGAAGTCACAAGCCGACCTTCGTGGTTCAGGGCGTAGACTTCGTTGAGCGTCTGCGGTTCCTCAATAGCCCGGGATCATCTCGTCGGAAACGCTCACCACACCAGGCACGCCTTCGGCCAAAGCGAGGAGCGCTTTGTGTTCGTCCGCCGAGCCGACCAGGCCCCATAGGTGAACGGTGCCGTTGTTCACGATCACGTTGCGCTCGCCGAAATCGGTCCAGGTTTGATCGTCGAGCCGGTCGAGCAGCTCCAGGCGGATCTTGCGATCGGAAGCTCCGGCTGAGCCGGCGCCGGTTGAAGCTTGCGACGACGCCAGTGCCTGGATGAGGTTCGATCGGCTGACGATGCCGACAAGCTTGCCGCCGCGCAGGATCGGTACGCGCTTAATGCGGTGCCGTTCAAGAAGGGTCGCGATCTCGCCGAGCGGAGTATCCTCGGACGCGGAAACGACATCGGTCGACATGACTTCTTCGACGCGTCTGCCGTGCGATTTGGCAAATTCCTCGGCGAGCGTCGAAGCAGGGGTTATGGCTTCGAGCCACCGCGGGCGCTGTTTCTCGGTGCCGATTTCCTGGCGGTGAATCAGGTCCGCCTCGCTGATGACGCCGACGACGTTGTCGGCATCATCGACCACGGGCAACGCGCTGACGTCATGCTCGGCGAGAAGCTGCACCGCTTCGGCAACGCTGTCCTCCGGATTCACGGTGACGACGTCGCGAACCATGACATCCAACGCTTTCATAGCGCCCTCCGGTGCCGCTCCGTTGTTTGCCGGAGCGCTCCGAGCAAAGGCTCGTTGCGTTACATCTGTGTGACGGGATCAGGCTTTGTTGTAATCGTAAAGCACGCGGCCGTAGGGCAGCGTTAGGTTGGCCACGAAGTGATGTGCGCCGATGATTTTTCGCAGGCAATGAATAGCCTTGCCGCCGCAAGGCTCCGGCGTTCTCGTCCATGGCGTTCACCGCAGCAAGAAGCAAGAAGATTGAGGGACGCCGACATAGGAACGCTGCCGGAAAACCTGGCAGTGCGCCGTTAAGCGACCTCGATGTGATCGAGGCTAAAGGCGATGGCCGAAGCCGCCGCGCATGCCGCCCGCGATCAGCGAAATGATGAAAAACATCTGCGATGGCCCAGTGCTTTGGTGCTTGCGACCGAAGATCAGTTCCCTGGGTTGGGAAGCGAGCGAAACTGTGGCCCGGTACACGGTTCCCCTCATGCGGCAGTGCCCAAGATTTCAACGGCGGGTGCCGCAATGCGCGGCAGCACCTGCGTGCTTAAACAAAACAATCAATTCGATCAATAAGATACGGCTGGCACAGCGCTTGCTGCTTCGCAGCAAGAGGGGAGCCCTGGTCTGCCGATGGCTTTGCGAAGACGTCTCGGCGGCCGTCGCCCAACGGGAGCCGAGATATGGATTATGTGAAGCCGGCGGATGTCGCCTCCGCCATGATCAATGCCGGGCGCACCAAGCTCGCTCTGCCCCGGTTGACCTGATCATTCGGGGCGGCCTCGCCGGCGCCATCCTCGCCGCCGCGACTAGCCTTGCCATCACCGGCGCAGTGCAAACCAATCAACTGCTGGTCGGCGCGCTGATCTTCCCCGTCGGCCTCATCCTCATTGTTCTCCTCGGTCTCGATTTGGTCACCGGCAGCTTCGGATTGTTGCCGCTTCCCTGGATCGAGCACGACACCGACGCCAAGAGCATGCTCGCCAACTGGGGCTGGGTCTTCCTCGGCAATCTCATCGGCAGCGTCGTCTATGGCGGCCTGCTGGCGATCGCGCTCACCAATTTCGGCGCCACGGCGCCGGCCGGCGTCGCCGCAAAAATCGTCGCCATCGCCGAGGCCAAGACCATCGGCTACGAAGCGCTCGGATACGCCGGCCTCATTACCGTTTTCGTCAAAGCAATCCTTTGCAACTGGATGGTCTGCCTCGCCATCGTCGCGGCCATGAGCACCTCGTCGACGATCGGCAAGATCGCCTGCGCCTACATGCCGGTCTTCATCTTTTTCGCCCAGGGTTTTGAGCATTCCGTCGTGAACATGTTCATCATCCCGACCGGCATGATGATGGGCGCCAAGGTCACCGTCGCTCAATGGTGGGTGTGGAATCAGATCCCGGTCACGCTCGGCAATCTGGTGGGCGGTTTCGTGTTCACCGGGCTCGCGCTTTACATCACTCACAAGCCGCGCATCGCGGCGCCCGCACCGCTGACGGCGCCGACGCGGGTACCGGCCGAATGAACGAGGCGGACCTCAAACCCGCTGCGACAGATCAGGGCGGCGATTTCAGTTCCGAGCAGAAGCGCTACCTGGAAGGCTTCGTCGCGGGTGTCCAGATTGCCAAGGCGGCGAAAAGCGTCGCCGGCGCCGCCACTGTTGGCGGCGCTGCCCCGGCGCCCGAGCCCACGGGTCCGGACGCGGCCGGGCTGAAGGCGCAGTCCCGTGTGCTCGCTTCCGGCGGCAAACTCTCCGATCCGGAAAAGTTCAAGCGCGAGCAGCATCCGTTCGATACTTACGAGCGGCTGAAAGAGCACGCGGCCAAAGGGGAATATCCAAAGCCGCCGGACAATTTTCGCTGGCGGTTCTTCGGCCTATTTTACGTCGCGCCGAACCAGAACTCCTATATGTGCCGATTGCGCATTCCCAACGGAATTCTGAAAGCCGCCCAGTTCGCCGGCCTCGCCGATCTCGCCGAGCGCTACGGCGGCGGCTATGCGCATGTAACGACGCGCGCGAACCTGCAGATCCGCGAGGTCGAGGCGCACAACGCGGTCGCCATGATCGAGGCGATCCAGGATTTGGGGCTGTGCTCGCGGGGCTCCGGCGCCGACAATATCCGCAACGTTACCGGCACTCCGACCGCCGGCATCGACCCGCAGGAACTCATCGATACACGTCCCTACGCGCGCGAATGGCACTTCCACATTCTCAACGACCGCTCGCTCTACGGCCTGCCGCGCAAGTTCAACGTCGCCTTCGACGGCGCCGGCCTCATTCCGGTGCTGGAGGATACCAATGATATCGGCTTCCAGGCCGTGCAGGTGAATGGCGGTTTCGGCCTTGAACCCGGCATCTGGTTCAAGCTTTGTCTCGGCGGCATCACCGGGCATCACGATTTCGCCCGCGACACCGGCGTGCTGGTGCAGCCGAAAGATGCCTGCAAGGTGGCGGACGCTGTCGTGCGTATCTTCGTCGATCACGGCGATCGCACCGACCGCACCAAGGCGCGGCTGAAGTATGTGCTCGACGCCATGGGAGTCGAGAAATTCGTTGGCCTGCTCGAGGAAAAGCTCGGCCGCAAATTCGATCGCGCTGCGCTTGGCGCCGTGGCGCCGCGTCCGGCTTTCGATCGCACTGCGCATATCGGCATTCATGCGCAGAAGCAGGCGGGACTGAACTGGATCGGCGTTGTCGTGCCGGTGGGGCGGATGTCAGTCGCGCAGATGCGCGGCCTTGCCGACGTCGCACACGAACTCGGTGACGGCGATCTACGGCTGACGGTCTGGCAGAACCTTTTGATCTCTGGTGTGCCGGCTGAAAACCTCGCGGCCGCGACGGAGCGGATCGAAACGCTCGGTCTCGCAATCAACACCAATGCCATCCGCTCCGGCCTCGTCGCCTGTACCGGCAATACCGGCTGCAAGTTCGCGGCCTCCGACACCAAGCGCCACGCCGAAGAGATCGCGCGCTGGTGCGAGACCCGTGTCGCGCTCGACACGCCGGTCAACATCCATTTGACCGGTTGCCATCACTCCTGCGCGCAGCATTTTGTTTCGGAGATCGGGCTGCTCGCCTGCAAGGTTCAGGCGAACGAAGACGACGATCCGGTCGAGGGTTATCACATTCTCGTCGGTGGCGGCTTTGGGCCGAACGCTGGGCTCGGCCGCGAGCTTTATCGCGATGTCATCGCGGAAGACGCGCCGCGCATAGTCGCGCGCATATTGAAGGCCTACCTTGCACATCGCGCGTCCCGCGACGAGGCGTTCCTTACCTTCGCGCGCCGGCACGAGATCGATGCGTTGAAGGCGATGACCGATCTTGAGGCCGCCGAATGAGCGTGACGCCGCGGCCGCCGATCCCGTCATTCATTCCCGAGTCGGCGCCATTCACGCCGGAGCAGCGCACCTGGCTTAATGGACTCTTCGCCGGGGTGTTTGGATTACAGGAGAGCGTTACGCCGCTTTCGACCGTCGATGCCGCCAAGCTTTTGGCGGGATTGATGGATGGCACCCCCACGGCGGCACCGGCCGAAGCCGACGACGGCGCGCCGTGGCACGATCCCGCCATGCCGTTGCCGGATCGCATGAAGCTCGCCGACGGCAAACCGCTGCCGCGCCGGCTGATGGCGGCGATGGCGCAGCAGGATTGCGGTCAATGCGGCTACAATTGTAAGGATTACGCGGACGCGCTGTTTTGCAAATCCGAAAAGCGGCTGAACCTGTGCGTGCCGGGAGGCAAAGACACTTCCCGCATGCTCAAGCAGCTGTATGCGGAGCTCGACGGCACCGCGGCGGCGGAGACCGCCCCGGAGCAAACAAAACCCCTGCCGACCTCGCCGCCCGGCCGCTCCCGCGACAATCCGGTCTATGCCACTTTCCTTTCGCGCCGCTGGCTCAACAAGCCGGGTTCGGAAAAAGAGACTTGGCATGTCGATCTCGATCTCACCGGCACCGATCTCGATTACGTGGTCGGCGATTCCCTCGGTGTTTTTCCCACCAACGACCACGATCTGGTGACGGCGGTGCTCGCCGCGCTCGAAGCGCCCGCGGATTTTCCCATCGGCGAGCGCACGCTCCGTGAGGTGCTGACCGACGGCGTCTCGCTGTCGTCGGCGCCCGACATGCTGTTCGAGCTCATTTCCTATCTCACCGGCGGCGAGCGCAGGCAGAAGGCGAAGCGGCTCGCCGCGGGCGAGGATCCGGATGGCGATGCGGCCACGCTCGACGTGCTCGCGGCTTTGCACAAATTCCCCGGCATCAGGCCCGATCCGGAAGCCTTCATCGAGGCCCTCGATCCGCTGCAGCCGCGCGTCTATTCGATCTCCTCGTCGCATCGGTGCACGCCCGACCGCGTCTCGCTCACTGTGGATGCGGTGCGTTACGAGATCGACAATCGCACGCGGCTTGGCGTCTGCTCGACCTTTGTCGGCGGCCGCATCGCGCCCGGCGACCAGACCAGGGTGTATGTCCAGAAGGCCCAACATTTCGCGCTGCCGGAGGATCCGAAGAAACCGATCATCATGATCGGGCCCGGTACCGGCATCGCGCCGTTTCGCGCGTTTCTGCACGAGCGGCAGGCGACCATGGCGCCGGGGCGCAACTGGCTGTTCTTCGGTCACCAGCGCAGCAGCCACGATTTCTTCTACGAAGAAGAGCTGGTGGCCATGCGCGCTGCCGGCCACCTGACGCGGCTCACGCTCGCGTGGTCGCGCGACAGCAACGAGAAAATCTATGTGCAGCACCGTATGCGCGAGGTCGGGCGCGATTTGTGGTCGTGGCTCAACGACGGCGCGCATGTCTATGTCTGCGGCGATGCGTTGCGCATGGCTAGGGATGTCGAGACCGCGCTCACTGAGATCGTCGCCCAGCATGGCGGCTTCGCGCCGGCCGACGCGGCGAAATTCATCGCCGAACTGAAAGCCAAGGGGCGCTATCAGGCCGACGTTTATTAGTGAACGTTTTTTAGATCTTGCCGCCGTTCCAACCGCATCTGCAGGCCGTAGCGGGGCCGCAGCGTGATCAGGCCTTGCGGCTCGACAGGAAAGCCGGGCTTAAGGCGCAGCCGGTAACGCTGGGCGATCGTGGCGAGGATGAGCGTCGCCTCGGCCATGGCAAACGCCGCGCCGATGCAGATGCGCGGACCCGCGCCGAACGGAATATAAGCAAAGCGCGGACGTGCAGCTGTGCGCTCGGGTGAAAATCGCTCGGGCTCGAAGCGACCGGGATTTTCCCAAAGCGACGGTTTGCGATGCAGCAGCCATGGCATGATCAGCACCTCGGCGCCGGCCGGGATGCGATGGCCAAGCACTTCGTCGGCGGCGATGGGCTGGCGCCCGAAAGTGTGCGCCGGCGGATAGAGCCGCATCGATTCTTCGATCACCATGCGGGTGTAGCGAAGGTTGGCGATATCTTCGTAGCGCGGGATGCGTCCTTCCAGCACGGTCGTCAGCTCGTCGTGAAGCTTCGCTTCCGCGTCCGGATGCTGCGACAGCAGATACCAGGTCCACGACAGCGCTTGGGAGGTGGTCTCGTGCCCGGCCATGAAGATGGTGACCACCTGATCGCGGACTTCCTTGGGCGTCATGCCGCCGCCGGTTTCTGTGTCGCGCGCGGCGATCAAGCGGGCCAGCAGATCTTTCGGTTCGGCGTCCGGTTCGCGGCCGCGCTCGGTCAACAGTTGATCGACCTTTTTGTCGAACTCGTTGAAAATTCCTTCCGTGGGAAGAGGCGCGATCAGGCGCGTGAGCCATAGCGGAAAATGCAACAAGTCGAACATGGTCGGGCGCACCGTCGCTTGATACTTGTTGACGCCGGCCTCGACGATATCGACGATTTCATCGGAGTCGGAAGAAAACATCGCATGCGAGATGATGTGCAAGGTTGCATGCATCATCGCCGCCGCCACGTCCACTTCACGCGGCTCCGGTAGCGCATCCCATTTCGCCAGCAATTCCTGCGTGACCTCCGTCATGATCGGGGCATAGCCCGCGACGCTGCGGAGATCGAATGCCGGCGCCATGATGCGGCGATGGCGCCGCCATGTTTCTCCTTCGCTGGTCAGAAGGCCGCGGCCGAGGCCCGGCTCCAGCAGGCGGCGGCCGACCTCGGATTTGGTGTAGTTCGCGGCATTGTCCAGGACGACGTGGCGGATGGCGCCCGGTTCGTTGATGATGAACATGCGGCGCCATAAAATGCGCTCCGCAATGATATCAGCGCTGAAGTTCTCCGGGTCGTGAGCGGTCAGCGCATTCTCCCGCATGGCGCGCAGGGATTGTCGCAAGCTTTTTCGGCCTTCCGCCCGGTGCGGCGCGGCAAGGACCGGGAACTCGCTGCTACCGATGACGCTCATCGCGGCTCAAGTCCTGTTCGTTGGAGCGAACGATCTCCGCGACTATACCAGACGGCCGGCTTTGAGAACTGCCGGTTCGCCGCAAGAGGGCATTCTCACTAAATCCCAATAGGCCTGCGGTGCCGTTATCTTTAGCGTGCCGATGGCCTTGAGATCGACACGATGCAATTGCTATAATGCCCTATGGGGAAGCAGGGGTTGTGCATTCGCGCCGTGGCTCGCGGGCAGGCCGCCCGTCGCAAGCAGCAGGCGCGCGTTACTCTATTAATGACGTCTCTTTCGATCATGCCGGCATTGGCCGCATGTTCTTCCTGGTCCAATCCCTACCAGACGGCGAGTGCTCCCGATCCGGCCGCTGCCGGCTATCCAACACAGTCGCTCACGGACACGTTCCGAGGTTCGACGGCATCGGCGCAGTCGGCAAACGTGCCGCACCCGCCGAGCACCTATACCCCCGTGAATCAGCCTTATTCTCCGCCTCCCGGTCAACCTGCCTACGGTGCGCCTCGCTACGCCGCCGGCGTCACGCCCGTCGCTGCTGCCGTGCCGCCAGACGCCGACCTGGCGGCCAACGCCTATCCGTATCCGAAGCAATCGCTCTTCGATACTTTCCGAGGCTCAACGGAATCGGCGCAGCCGTCTGTGCCGCATCCACCGAGCACCTACACGCCCGTAAATCAGCCCTACTCTCCGCCTCCTGGTCAGCCGGCAAACGGCGCACCTGCCGGGGCCGCGCCCGCCGCTGCCGCTCCGAATTCAACTACTGATCCGTCGGGCTACCCGTATCCGAAGCAGTCGCTGTTCGACGTATTCTCGGACAAGCCCGCTGGGCAGTGACCCCCGCGCGCGCTCGGCGGCATTCCCCAAGCTGAAACTCATCTCGCTGTGTGCAACGCCGAAAGCCACTCGCCGCCGGCGTGAACGAGCACGTGGCTCGCTGTTGCGTCCAACCTTTTTCCGGCGTTCGCACCGGAACCGATCGCTGTGTAGGTGTTCGCAACTAAAATGACGTCGCCGACTTTCCGGACATTGACGGCTTTGATTTTGATTCGCGTCCAACCCTGGCCAATGATTTCACCCAACAATTTAAGTATCTCCGGCCGGCCAATTGCCGTGATGTAGCCGACAAGGACGCTATCGGCGGTGTACAATTTCGCGACCGCTTCCGCGCCATGACTCCATGCGGCCTCATAACGTTGGATGTATTCATTCGCGATCCGGTCTGCAGGGTCGTCCATCATGCTTTTCGGCTGATACTTCCGACGTCGCAGGCGTCGATCCGGCTGTTAGCTGCGGGCTATTAGATAGGTATCGAACTCTCTGCGTTGTGCCAAGCCGCAAAAATGCGAGCGACATTTTGACCAGCTTCGATCGAATTTTATGAACGAGGGTCGCGAAACAATCGGAATCACGTGGTTACCTTGGCCGGGGAGGAAAAAATGAACGAGCCTGCGTTCAACTATTCTATCCGTTCCGATTTACCCGCCCATCCGGAAACACCCGCTGTCCTTGGTGACAAGTTCGTCGCTACGCTCGACAGGTTGACCCGAATCGATCCGGTGATCTTTGCAGATTGGGTGGTCATGGATCTTCCGGCAGTCTCTTCGATTCCGCTTAAGGTCTGCCCGATCCCGGATCCCCGCAATCATCGAAAACAACGTCAGGCGCGACGATGACGATCGGCCCGGGCCAAATCGCGGCTACTCCGCCGATGCCTTCACCACCAACGTGGTTGATCAGCGCAGGATGAGTATTCAGATCGTTGCCGGCGGACATCGGGAGGGCGAGACTTCGCTTCAGGCTGGAGATTACAAGGCGCCGCCTGATCCCGCGATCGTAACTTATCCCCTGTTTAAGACGGCGTTGCTCGCGATCAACGCCACCTGGCCGCCATTCTGGGCCTGCGCTTATGCCTTTAGGGTGGATTACTATAAATCGCCGCTGATCGCTGGCACTCCGTTATTTCCCTATTCACGCTTCCACATCCCGTGGCTTGCCTATCTCTCGGCCCCGCTCGCCGCCGGCCTCGACCTGCTGCCCGAAATCCTAACCGAACGTACGCCCGACGGCGGGCTCCTGATGATCGCCACTGAGGAGCGGCTTGATCCCACGAATCCTGAGCACTTACGGCGCTCGCGCATTCTCGCCGAGACCCTGATCACCCGCACTGGCTATGACTCTCGTTAATTGCCGGGCGCAGTCACGGGACTACGGCGCGATGGCTTCAGTCAGGTGATCACACCTAGATCAAGACCGCGATGGCCAATCGCGAATATCCCGGCAACCTGCCACTCGTTGGTGTCGAGATAGGCGGAAATCGCCTCGGCCGCGAGGAACGAACGGGAGCGGCCGGTGTTCTTGGCGAGCTTTTCAAGGCGGCTCTTGGTTGAGCGGCCGACGCGAACTGAAAACGTGGTGGTAGTCATATGTGTACAGTATATCACAGAGCCTTTGGTGTTGCAGGCAGTGAGAAAGCTGCGGCTTGCACGCGCGCCGTACGAACGATGAAATTGACGTCACGGATTTTGGAAGGTTTAGTGGCATTCTGGGGCTTGGTTGAGCCACGAGGTCGGGATTGG
>Ga0187864_10003395_pt1 | contig 13062 bp, 8 predicted proteins | sample June2016WEW_11_4_FD_132985 | JGI IMG/M metagenome (GOLD analysis project Ga0187864, IMG submission 132985) | Peatland microbial communities from SPRUCE experiment site at the Marcell Experimental Forest, Minnesota, USA - June2016WEW_11_40 | ecosystem: Environmental > Terrestrial > Soil >... | reverse complement strand
TGTGTCGCAGTGCTACGAGATCACGCGACATTTGCATAAGTTAACCTAATCAAATAGCGCTTAAGATACGATCTAGAAATATCCTGGACTGCAGGAATCTATTGAATCGGAAGGATGGCGCAGGGTTCAGAGTACAGATTTTAGGGATATAGGATGATTAGAGGCGCCTGCGATTCTGACGCAACTTGTTTTGTGGAAGAACTGAGATAGGCATTAACTATCACTGCGCGGACAAACTGGCATATATCTCTTCTAGCTGCTCCCTGATATTTTCCCAAGAGTATGTAAGGACTTTTTGTCGCGTGTCGATAAGGAAGGGTGTACTCTCAATCGCATTTATCGCTGCAAAGAGCTCATCCTCATGAGCTACGTAGAAGAGCCCATTACCAGGCTCAAATAAGTCAGGGAGTACTTTGTATCGCGTCGTTATCACGGCTAAATTACAGGACATCGCCTCAAGAACACTCAGAGGCATCTCGATGCAACTGCCATAATCGGTCGTTGGGAAAATATAGCAATCGGCCAAAGCGTAGACCTCCTCTATATGGTCTAGGTAGTTACTCCATACGATACACCCTGCCTTCAGTAGCTCACGCCGCGTACCACTTTCAATAGCGCTTGAAGTGCTGCCAATCACGAGAACTTGCCTCTTTTCGCTGTTTAAACCGGCCAAAAGCTGTAAATTTCTCAAAGCTTTGATGTGGCCCACGTGCAATATGATAAATCTATATTGTGGCAGATGATACTTGCTTCTCAACGCCTCTTTTTCAGAAGGCGTAACGGGAACGAAACGACTAGTGTTTATGCCATTGGCAACACATTTTGTCTCACAACCGAAATTCTTGAACCTTCTTGCGTTTTCTCTTGATTGTACCAGTACGAGGTCAGGCTTCAGCAGAGGGATCAAAGTCTCAAAGGAGACCTGTCCTGGCTGTACCGCAGACAATACTGTTTTTGTGTTCCTACACCATAGTGATACCAACTTTGCCAAAATGAAGCTCAAAATAGAATTGGGACCCACCACAAAATGGACGATGCTGGGATTAAATCGTCGTATCGTGTAAAGGTGTTTGTAGATGCTTCTGATGTCGACACGATACACTTCGTGGTTCAAGGAGAGTTGGTACAGGATGTTGTATGCCACATTTTTTACGCCCTCATCTTGGTTTCCAGAAAAGTGCCCTACAATACATATTTTCATTTAAATCTCAGCGTTTTTGAAGTTATAATCTGTTTCAATCCCAGCTTTGTGAACGAAACAAAAAATAGCGGAATCATGTAAACACACCTTGCGCCAAAATTTCTGCGCACATACGTGATGTGATTTTTAACAAAAAAGAGGCCATAACGCAGGCGTGTCGTCCTGCACCCTCCTTCGCTCGTTATTATGTGGTAAAAAATAGCATCTGGCGCGAAATAGAATTTATAACCGCGTCTTCTGATCCTATGGTTTAAATCGGAATCCTCATAAAAAAAATTTCCGACATAACTGGTCTCGTCATACAGCCCTACCTCGATGAGAGCTTGCTTCAGATACAAAGAACAGGGATGGACATCTTGAACTTCCTGTAGCACGCCAAACTCAGGTGAAAAATTGTGGTATATGAGTCCCGTAAATTTACTTTGGAAGCAGGGAGATGATCCGGTATCTTGATTTTTCGTTAAAAGATTTTGTGCGGGACTTGAGCATGTTCCTCCTACCCAAGGCCGGCTAGGAGCTACGGCAGCAATTCTTTCACTGGATTGTAGTTGTTCATTAAAACATGTAACAAGTCTGTCCAACGCATCAGTGTCCAGAATTAAGTCATCTTCAATAAACAATACCAGAGGATGTGCAGAAAGTGAAATACCTATGTTTCTGCTTGCGGGAAGTCCCTTTCTTACCTCATTTTTGATGTAACGAATATTCTTATCGTGACTAGCGAATCGGTTAACGAGCGTCTCAACGTCGTTAGTTGTTGAGTCGTCTACTATTATCAGCTCCCAATTCAAATAGGTCTGGTTTAATACTGAGTTTAAGCAGTTGTGTAAGGTGTCCGCTCGGTTATACGTAGGAAGTATTATCGATACGCCCTGTAAACCGCAATTTACGAGAGATTTTGGCTGGTTTATCTCCGCGCTGCCTCGATACTCTCTTAGGGTCGCCATAGTTTAAAACCGAACCACTCTTATTTCGTACGGGTGTTGAAACGTGAAGCTGTTCACGCGCTCGCGATTTAGCTCAGTTTGGAGCATAACATATATTATGCGACGATATCTTGAATGATTCTGTCCAACGACTGCAAGATGTTTGACCAAGCCAAGTTAGCTCTTACGTTGCGCCGTTGCATACCTTCTCTTTTTTGCCAAATCACGACCTAGGAAAACATCTTAAGTTTTTTTGTCGCACTCCTTTTAGCTTGATACATAGAGTAACCTGTTCCCCCAACACGTCAGTAACGGCCAATGAGAGACCGATTACTGACGGTTCACACACCAGTTCGCACGCCAAATACTCGAAAAGCTTGGAAAGTACAGCGCACCTAACCGATTTGTCCTGAAAGGTATCAGGCGTACATGCATCGCGGATATATATTTTTGAACTTGATCGCGTGGAACGGCTCCCATAAAATGAAGGCGATCAGCAACACCGCATTTTTTTGCTCAATCGACAGATTTGACTTCGAAGCACGTAGTCGGATCGCAGCAATACGCATTGTTGCGTAAGCTAGAACGAGGCGAACAGGCGGTGTCCAACGATCAAAATAACTAATGGGTCAGCAGGCTTACGCCTTTTCACAAGATAATAGCCATCCTCCTGCCAGAAAACTTGGAAAGCTGTCTGCAATCTTTATGTTGTATAAAGCAAATCTCCCGCGAAAACCGAATATGAACAAAGGCGTCAAACAGAATGTATTTTTCACACTAATATTGTTGAAACCTGCTCTTTTGACAATCTTCTTTAGTGACCCTAAACTGAAACGCTGAATATGGGTCCATCCTTCAGGAAATTCTCTCTTAAAGATTCTTTCGTTTATTAAATCTGAAAAGGTGTGAGAACCGAGCTCTGCTAAGGAATATCCGTTTGGTACGATAATAACCAGAACGCCTTTGTCTGATAGCGAATCGTGCGCGAGGCTACAAAATTTTTGCGGATCACGCAGATGCTCTATAACGTCCAGTGCTAAGACAACATCGAATTTGCCCCTGCTCTGCTCAAAATATTGGTAGGCATCGGCATGTTGCAGTTGCACATTTTTAAATCCTAACTCGTCTATTCTTTCTCGTGCTCCTTTCAGCGCCCCCTCATTGAAATCTATACCAATGATACTGTTACCAGTGTATCCCAGAACGCTTGTATAGCGACCACCGCCACATCCAACTTCCAAAATTTTTGCTTCTCGACCTAATCCTTCACTATACGATTCTATGAAATCAACAACTCTCACAATCTTTTTCAGTTTTATGTAATTAGTATCACTCAGACCATCAATGTAATCTCTGGCAAATTCTTTGTCAGATTTGGCCTTAGAAAACCATTTAGCATCGTCTTCTGCAAATCCTTTTTCTGAGTAGAAATTTGCAAGCGTGTCAATGCGTTTTAACAACAGATTTTTAAAGTTGTCCATAAACCCTATGCACTAGACGGTATACTTTCGTCATCTCGGTTTGCTTGTCTGGTGAAGTGTGCGATTATAGAAAGCTTTTGTATTTTGCAAAAAGCGCTGATTTCGGTGCCCAACCTCTTGCTTGCACACGATTATAAGCCTTCGTTGCTAAGATAGCTTACCATGTGCACGCCACCAGTTCACGTAAGCTATTCAGGATGGTGCATTGCTGACAAAGCGGAGGGTGAATCTGACAGCGACGGGATTCGAGCTGAGCTATGTCGCATTCATTGGACCGAGCACCGATCGTTTAAGAATCAATCTCGCTCGACCGCGGATCGATAAAGCAATGAACGGCTTAAGCCGATTGATCAATAAAATGGAGCGCACTCCCTACGTCAATACTTTCTTAATTACGATAGTTGCCTGTTGTCGGAAACCAGAAAAATGGCGAAAGCACATCCCAAGGAATCCGACGACATGATTATCGACTGGCGAAAGAAGAATTATTTGAAGTTTTATCACTCACTGTCGCACCCACTTTTTTGCTCAATCGACAGATCTGACTTCGCCGTCTGGAATCGCAACAATACGTAGCATTATTGTGAACGCAAGAACGCTGCGACAGAGCAGTGTCCACCGATCAAAACAACTAATGGGGTCAGCAGGTTTACGCTTTTTCACTGCGGTCGACAAAGACCAGTAACACCGGTGAATATCTTAGGCGGCACGGCTATCTTTGCGACACGGAAAGAACAGCGCGGAAAGAATAAGCCTAAAAGACGAGCGCGGGCTGTCACGAGTATATACGCCTACCCTTAGTATGGGCATTTCACGACGGGGTGCCTAATAGCTCTATTACTTCAACAAGTTTCTTGTTGTTTGCTTCCGCACTGTAGTACGTTTCTATGGTGCGTCGAGCGTTTCTCCCTATCCTATCCATAAGATCAAAGTCAAAAAGGGACTTGTTGACCTGCGCCACTAACTCGGACTCTTCATTGATGAATATATCCTCTCCGGACTTGATATGGTCCAAGCCGACTGCGCCTACAGATGTCGTAAAAACGGGCAATGAGCACGCCATCGGCTCTAGAATCTTATTTAGTGGTCCAAAAGTGGGGAATCTCGAAGCAACCAAGACGGCATCCAAGAGCGTTAACTGGTCAACATAATCTTGAAATTTTTTGAGGTAACCAACATATTGCATTCGTTCACTTCGGATCTGCTTAAAGTCGCACTCACCGATAACTGTAAATTTGATGCGTTCGTCGAACTCATCTATATTCCTACATACGAAATCTAGAGTGTAGGCGTTTGTGCCCTTGTTTTGGGCGAAGGGTCCAATTAAGCCAATAGTTTTTTCTTCATCATCGTCTGACTTCCACCGAGCTGGACTCTCCCGACCCTTAAACTTAGTTTCATCGACGAAAGTAGGGATAAGGAAAATACGCTTGTTGAACTTTGCGTAGTATTTGTAAATATCTGAAGATAATGCAATGATACAATCGGCGTGTCTGACGACGAATTTCTCGCGCACCTTAAGTATCCTAATCGCGACTTTATCGAGTAAGTTCGGATTATGTAGACCGTCCTCCTTCTCGAGCGATAGAATCCCGTGCGCTTCAAACGCTATTCTGAAATTGTACAACTTAGCAAGCGCGAAGTAGGTAAAGAAACCCCAAAAATCGCTTGCGCAGTAAATAAGATCGAATCTGTTCTTTCTGACAACGGGTATCAATTGAAAGTTCCAAAGCTTTGATGGCTTGATTACCTCCACGTTATCAGCTTTGCTGGGGCTCCTCCCTCGTATGATCAATGTGCAGTCGCGCTCCTTCTGCAGTAATTCGAAAATACGCTTCGCTCGCACACTTGTGCCTTCATTCATCGACACATCGCTTAAAGTAGAGACGGCAATCTTCATTTCGTAGCTTTGGGCCTTAGTTATCACCGCAGCGAGTTAACGGGCTAACGCGCTTTGCGATCATCAATTCATTTGGGCAAGCGCTACAAAGCTCCGAATGATTTATAAGCTTATCACTTTTGCAGCTTCCATTCTCGTTGCAGATTTCAATTCTGAAGTAAAGGTACCTTAACCATTAATCTAGAATTTGCATTGTTTACTCTAGTGGTGTAAGAAGGGACTGTTGTGGCGGACTTGCGCGTTAAGCTAATGAGTACTGATGAGTCGTATGTTAGGCTGAGCCGTCCACGCCGGAATATCCTTGTTAGAGCAACAAGCTACAGGTGGCATCTTGAAACCTTAGGAGGCCGCACGTTGGGGTCTGCGCGGTATACGTTCAAGTGATTGTGCGGCTGGTTCTCGCTGCCTGTCTTGATTCAAAGAGTGACTAAGTTAGGCAGACGCATGCGTTGCAGCCATGCTGCGCGTTATTGTTATAAAACCAGGGCACACAACTTTCGAGAGCTTGGCCCAAAACGTCGCTCAAGATGGAAATCATTAAGGCAGGTTAGTTATTAGTGATTGGAGGTATCTGCTTTTATTTGTTAAATTTGAAATCGTAAGTGTCCGCATGCACGACGTGCAGATACGTTAGCTGGCTATCACAGTTTCGCCGCTGAAATACAGAGACAGACGATCAAACAAAGATCGCCTAATGTGCCGCGAGTATCCGACTTCAACTTCGACTAAACTAATAAAAAAGTCGAATCGGTTTCTTTTGTTACCTTTCCCCTCTTTTTGCAACGCTCGCCAGTCACATTCCTTTGATACACAGTACGCGTGTGCACCATGTTAGAACTTGCTCGGTCATTTTTTCACTAGTCGTCAACTCGACAATGCAATCCGGAATAATGATTAATGAGTGCGGCAACTTCGGGAGCGCAAATGATCTTAACGGCGTTCGCACGAATTATTTAGTTGCTTTACATTCTCGCCAATGGTCCACAGCTATTATGGGCGTACTTGTCCGACTTTTTAACCTCTTGGCAGTACTTGCGGCCGTGCGAAACTAGTGGTTTTTCATTTTCTGGTGCAGTCACGGTGCGGATTTGCAGTGCAACTTGAGCGCGGTTACGTGAAACTGTGCGTTACGGAACCAAAAGAACAGGTAGATATATCGACGTGAACATAATCATTGATACTTTAAGACCCTATATGATGCGCAAATTATTGACTTCGTTGGGTTTTGGTCGATTAGTGAAAAAACTGTTTTTGCCCGGCCAGAAACTTGGGTATAACATCACTTACAATAGTTATTATTCTCCAATTCCCGATTTGAGAGAACTGAACGATGATTTATGGCTGAAACGCTCCGAACTAGTTGCGATTGACATCAATGAAGAGGATCAGATCGAACTGCTGTCGCGTTTTGCGTCGCGATATAGAAGCGAATATGACGCTTTTCCAAGAAGTAGGACTCTAAAACCATACGAATATTATGTAGATAACGGGGATTTTTTGTCGGTGGACGGCGAAATCTTGTACTGCATGGTTCGTGACTTCAAGCCACGCGTAGTAATGGAAGTCGGATCAGGAAACTCTACTTACTTAACCGCGCAGGCGATTGTGAAAAACAAGGAAGAAGATGAGCGGCACGCCTGTAATTTGCTAGCAATTGAACCTTATCCAAATTCAACCCTAAGAGCGGGCTTCCCAGGATTAACGAAATTGATCGATCAAAAAGTTCAGGACGTTAGTTTGTGCGAATTTGACAAGCTATGCGATAATGACATTCTTTTTATCGATTCGAGCCACGTGGCAAAAACTGGAAGCGATGTAGAGTACGAGTACTTGGACATTTTGCCGAGGCTTAGGAAAGGAGTTATCGTTCACGTTCATGACATCTTTTTGCCAGCCAACTACCCCAGGGATTGGCTATTAACTCTCCATCGGTTTTGGAATGAGCAATATGTTTTCCACGCATTTCTATCATTTAACGACAGTTTTGAAGTGCTTTGGGCGGGAAGTTATATGCATCTGAATCATCCTGCCGACTTGGAACGTGCGTTCAGTTCGTACTCGAGCGACAAGTACTGGCCTGCCAGTTTTTGGATTAGAAAAACAAAGTAAAAACTGTTTCTGCGATACCAAGCGCTGCGTTAGGATTGAATGCGGCCGGGATGTCGACGTATCAAGGAATGTGCCGTCAAGCCATCGTCAGCGATCGTCCAAGTAAGCTTTGCCATCTCGCGTTCTATCCCGCGTCGTGGGCCTGAGGACTCGAATTGACGAACATGTTATCCAAAGTCTGAATTACGCTTCAGAACTACACGTGCACGGCAATGGGACTATTATCTGGGCGGATCTCAAGCGGCGGGATTCAAAATGAATGTTTGCATTAGCGGGGTCCTAAATACAGGTGATAAGAGAAGAACTAGGCTTGGAACATAGCAAGTTCACTCCGCGAACTCTATCAACGTCTTGAAGCCGTTCGTCTTGTAGAGGGACTGCCCCAGTTTCTTGTATCACGCTAATTGCAAAGTCAAAAGATCGAAGTTGGTCAATGTAATCAGATAGTGTATTGGAAGTATAAAAGCTTGGCACCAGCTCTGAAATCATCGTTAGCTTTTTTTTGCTACGCAAAAACTCAGCCATGCCTTCCAAGGCTAAAGGCTCGGCCCCTTCAATATCCATTTTTATGAGTGAGATCCTTTTTCGGACTTCTGTCGGACAATTGCATATAAAATCATCTAAGGCGACCGTATCGACCGTTATGCTAGCCCTGGTCGGTAAAACCGTGTGATCACATAGAGAATGGCTCATGCTGTCTTTTATGTAGAATTTAGTTTTGCCCGTTCGATTCGACACTGCTTTTCGCACTGGTGTGACATTCGCGAAAGAATTGAGGGCAATATTCTCAGTCAAAATATTAAAGTTGTCCGGATCTGCTTCGAATGCGTAAACCTCTTCGACATTTCCAACTTGTCGAGCAGCAAGTAGCGTATAATACCCGACATTTGCTCCAATATCTATAACAATGTCTTCCGAACGAATAAGAGATAGAACTGCTTTTGTTACGCTGGGTTCGTAATCGCTAAGAGCATATGTATAAAAGCAGTCATCGGGTAGATGCATCCTAAAACCGTTCACAAGCGGCGTACGCCCCCGCGCTGTGAGAAGATAGCGGTACAGTGAATATACTGCTTTGGACATGTGGCGACTTTTAAGAATTCTCCCTCCCCTAGAGGCTTTGTATCCCCATTGCCAGATGTTTTGAACGATGCGGGGCATAGTCACCTGGAAAATCGTATTTGAAACGCTCGTGACACAGGTTCTCAAGTTTAAACTTTGGTTGTTAACAATGCTTAAACCTTGTGCGGTTTTTTTCTGAATAAATTCCGTACAAGTCGAAACTTCATACACTACCGCCAAATGAGGTTAGGCGCGAAGCAACCAGTTTCCACCAAGTGTCAGCATATTGATGGCGCAGTGTAACTGTTGCATAAGACATTGTTAAACGAGATCTGGGTGGACTCGCATCGCTATTCATTGCTGAGCCTCAATAGGCCTCACTGTCAAAATCACCTTAGTAAAAGCCCCTGTAGATTCCATAAATGAGTTTGATCTCGCGTATGGTGAAACCCCGCAGCGCCAGCAAGATTGCCAGATAGATTGCCGCGGCAAATATGATCGATATAAATATGCTTAAAAGCCCAGAAGGATTCCAAAAGAGTAGAAATAGGGCCATAATGCTCGAGCCGCAGACACTCTTAACGATAAATCCACCATTGACATCGAACTTAAACTCTGTGAGCGAGTAGCGTGTAGTCAACACGAAAGCGAGCAGGAATGCCAGGAAAGTGGTGAATGCAGCACCTACAAGGCCCAAATAGGGAATAAGCACTAAGTTCAAACCGAAATTCAACGCAGCACTGAGTATCCATATCGTGCCAATGAAGGCAGTCTTCTTTTTTAACGCAATTATCGTAACAAGCACCGTATACGCTCCAAGGAGCGCAGTTCCTGCGGCAACCAACGGAGTGACTAAATAGCCGTTTGCTGCAATCTGCTGCGTAGTTAATACAAGCAAAAGAGGTTTTGACAAGACCGACAAGGCAAAAACGCAAGGTAATGCTATTCCCGCATACCACTTCAGTGAATACGTCAGGATCGTGCGTATATCCGATATGTTGTTCTCGTCGTAGTGTTTTGAGAGAACCGGAGGAAGCATTATCGCTAATGGTGCTGAGACTATGCTGAGTGTAGTACCGAGATTATATCCAGGTGAATAATAGCCCACCGCGGCGGCACCTAAAAAGAGCGCAATGAGATAACGATCACTTGAATTTACGATCCATGCCGATAGATTGCCCGGGATTAGAGGTATGCCAAAAGCCAGGTACTGCCTCACGTGCTTAAACTTCGGGATAGCAAAACCAATCTGCGCGACGATGAGATACACCATCACGGCGAACACCACAAGTTGCTGGATTAAGAGTGCTATCACGGCGCCTTCTAATCCGTGACCCGAAAGGACAAAATACGCTATCAGGGCCGTGTTTAGCCACGCGTTGAAAAAATTTAAGATAGAGTACCGCTTGATCTGCTGGAACGCGATAAAATACTGTTGAACGTACAAAGTGAGGCATGCAATGAAGACGTTCGGTATGAGTAGCAGGGCTATGGTGTAATTGTTCTGAAACAAGCTTGCTGCGATTTGTGGCACGAACAAGAAAAACAGTCCAGAAATAAGCGAACTTGTAAGCAATACGATAAATCCAATGGAGTAGAAATCCTCTCGGATGTCACGTTTGTCCGTCGCCGCAGCAAGAAATCGAATCATGGCAGGTGGCACCCCCAAAGTCACAAGCCAAGGCAATAGGCCGATTGTAACTATGATCAAAGCGTAAGCTCCATAATCAGCTATGGCGAGGTTCTTTGTCAGAATAGGGAGTAGAACAAGATTGCTGAGGGTTATTAGAGGAGTTACTACCGCGGTCAATGCTAGACGCCGAGCAGTGAGTGTGTATTTTCCCATTTAGTTCGCCTGCCCTGAGCAATACAAAGCGATCTGCTGCTCGACTGTTATATTCGGCCGTTTTATTGATCGGCCGTCGTCAAGCAAAGCTTGCGCTAGGTCACAAAAATGCTGGAGATAACCTTCAACCCGTCTTTGGGTACTAGCCCTCTCTAAATCGTCTCTTCTTCGCAATGTCTTTGATTCTCTTAGGGAATATCGCTGGCCATCCAGAAAGTAAGCGGGATAATGCAAAGTTTATACCTTCTTCACGATATGCGCCTGCAATATTTGAGTCTTCATTCTGATAGCTATCAATCTAACAAATACCCATTGGCTCGGTGGCCGTGTTAGTATACACTTTGTGCGCTTTATTCTCCTTTTAAGGCATTTTGCCTGCACCATAGTCCTTCGCACTGATTCGCATGCGTTGTGCGTTATGTGCCGATTTGTCTACTCGCCAGGTTATAAAAATACAGGTGCGCTTTGATGTCGCGAGATAAAGTCGACTGGTACCATGAACGAGTTACCGAGATGGGAATGTCTAGTCTCCCCCCATACGTCAAGCAATACACAAGTGGCAAAAGAGCACTTGATTTAGGACGTTGCGTTGGGCACTATTTACAATATTTTTCTGAAACTTCTGTTGGGGGTTGATGCGTCACCCCCGAGCTATGGGATGTGTCGAAAAAAGGGGGTAACGTCTAAATTTGGAGACCTAAAATAAGCCTTTAGATTTCGATCAGGAGGAATTTGACCTTATTTTTTTCCGACATTCTTGAGCACACGGAGTCCCCGATTAGCTTCTTGCGTGAATGCAATCGAGTCTCAAAAAGAGATGGATCTATAATGATCATCGCGCCTCTCGAAATGAGCGTGACTATTGCACAACCGGGCAAGCACCGGTGGTAGCGGCGCCATCCCGGGCGCATCTACAGTTTTTTCATATGGAATTCTAAAGTGCGGCTAGCTGAAGCTCGTTTAGAACGTCAACGGTTTTTTGTCAGGGTGTCTGATTGGGGGATTGCTAGCCAAATATTACTAACTCTGTAAGAACGTCACTTTGGATCTCATTCAGAGATTGCCTAAAAAGTCGATTCGCCATTTTTACGAGTGTAAGCGGCCCTCTACCCAAAATTCCGAGAGCAACAGTGACTGGCGTATCGAAGACAGTAGCTTCAGAATGATCTTTATTCACGGAACTTCGTACGGATCGGGAAACTAACTAGCGGAGACGTTAACCGTCGTCGACACAAAGACATTTTCTCGCGCAAGAAACTAAACTCTGCAATCGGGTACAAGTCGGTGAGATGCGCTCTGTCGCGTCAGCGGAGGAAGGCGGCATCGGCCGTGTGAAGCAGCAGTTCCCCTCCCTGCCACGACGCCAGCAACGCGCACCGAAGTCGGTTCGGTTCCCTTCGGCCTCATGCGACTACTTTACACCGAATTAGGGCTCAAAGCTGCAAAGCCTTTAAGGTTTCACAGCAAACGACTAAACGCAAGACTATGATGATTTACTGAAAACATAGAGCACTGCAAATGAAAAGAAAACTTGCGACAAGAACAACCCCCGCTTGGCCTAAGTAACCAGCGAATGCGACATTTGTGCATTGTAAGCGCACACATATTGTTCACGGAGGTATTCGATGGTTCAGACACGACGCACGACTAGATGTCCTTCTCGCAGCAGTGAATCGGAGACGCTATGCCGCAAACTGTGCTAAATGAGCCATATAGTCATGCGGGACCCCGAGTTGCCGTCATTTCTTTTCCGTGGAAGTCGTTCCCGCCCTACAAGTTTGTCTCGGACCTTACCACCATACTCGAATCAATTTCAGATAAAATTGTGGTCATAGATGGGAACACTGATCGGATCGACACAGCAAATAACAGCAAGATCGCTGTCCGGGATATTGGCATTGGGATGCATTATCTCGGGGATATAAAACCAAGGTATTACTCCGCAGTCTTGTGGATCTTGAAGTGGTTTTTGATTCAATGCCGAACAAGCGTGGAATTGGTAAAAGCGCGTGCAGACGTCGATGTTGTAATATTTTACATGGCATACCCTGGATATCTTTTGCCACTTGTTTTTACGAAACTGCTTCGAAAAAAGAGCATGGAAGTCGTTACGCGAAGCAAAGCCTCCACTACGCAAGCCCGACTGTGGAGGCTGCAAGATCCGATCCTCTTCGCTCTATTGGACGGAGTATCTCCGGAATCGAGAGGCTTGATCACGGAACTTAGCTTAGAAAAATACGGGCAGAAAGTCCTTCCAGAAGGCGCCCGATTTATTGACGACGAGCTCTACAAGAAAAAAAGAACGCTAGCAGAAAGAGCAAACGTCGTTGGATTTGTCGGTCGAATGACCAAAGAAAAGGGGATACTTGACTTCGTTCGCGCTATTCCTCTGGCGGCAGACCAAGTGTCAGATCTGAAGTTCTCGATAGTGGGAGCAGGGCCCTTGAGCGATTGGGTCAACGAGCAGTGCAAGCGACTGAGGACCGAACGGGGCGTCGACATAACGCTTACGAATTGGGTCGAGACTGGCCTGGCCG
>Ga0187864_10003392_pt1 | contig 13069 bp, 12 predicted proteins | sample June2016WEW_11_4_FD_132985 | JGI IMG/M metagenome (GOLD analysis project Ga0187864, IMG submission 132985) | Peatland microbial communities from SPRUCE experiment site at the Marcell Experimental Forest, Minnesota, USA - June2016WEW_11_40 | ecosystem: Environmental > Terrestrial > Soil >... | reverse complement strand
TTCTGGCAAGTCGAAACCTTCGAAGAAAGCGAAGTCCTAAGGGATTCCGCCCCTGAACAGGTCCGACATCGGGGTGGCGGAGGTGTCGTTCCGCCCGAGCGTACCCAGGTTGAAGATGGCCTCTTAGTATTAGGTTATGTCAAATCCACCGGATGATATAGAGGCATACCTCCGAGAGCACATCGACAAACAAGGCTAGGACGACGTAGTTCAATTCGTTGCGGTGAAGATTGGAAGTGAGGGGCGGCTAATCGGCCGCCCCTTTTCGTTTTGGCGAGACGTCGATTCCGCGCTGAAGGCCGCGGCGCTACATTCAAACCTTTCGCTAGTAGCCGGTGGGAATCGCCAAGTTGTCGATGTAGGCGCCGGAGCGGGGAGACTCGTTCCAGACCTGGAAGCCGGTGACGAAGTAGAAGATGTACGCCGAAGCGAGGCCTCCGCTCGCGCCGTAGATCGGAAACACCGTTTGCCCGCCGACATCGTAGAAGTCGATGTCCTGCATGACAGCGCGGCCCCAGTGCGACAGATCGAGGAAATCGACGCGCGACTGATTCGCGTTGATGCTCGATTTGATCGGGACGCCCGCCATCGACTTCTCGCCGGTGAAGAGCAGGTCGAGGTCGCTCGCGCGGCCGCCCGCTCCCTCCTTGATGATCTGCGAGATCGTGACGCCGAGCTGCTCCCACTGGTGCTCCTGCTCGAGCGAGGTGTAGGCGATCAGCTTCGACACTTGGTTCGTGCCGAGGGATTTCCGCACCTTGTTGATGGCGAGGCGGACGGCGCCGGGTGTGATGGCGGAGTTGTTGCCGTTGACGCGCGGCGTGGCGAGCTCGACGGGGTACGTGGCGCGGTTGAGGTTGAGCCAGGTGCCGGTGGTGGCGTTCGTCTGGTGGTAGAGGACGCCGAAGAGCGACGTGGGCTGCGCGCCGGTGAGGCCGTCGTGAACGACGAGGTCGTTGGCGCTCGTGCCGGTGGGCAGCGCGTCCACCTGAATGAGCGAGTTGAACGGATCGACGAGCAGGACGTTGGCCGAGCCGCGATTTGTGGTGAGCGTGGGGTCGTACACTTGCACGGTCTGGTTGTAGTAGAAGAGCTGCGCGCCGGGCGGCTTCGCCATGGCGAACTGCGCGGCGACGCCCGAGGGCAGGCCGCTGGTGGTGATCGAGCTGATGGTGCCGAGGACGCCGTTGCCGTTGGTCTGCATCAGCTTGTCGAGGAACGAGCGGAATTGCACCATCGCGTTTTTCACTTCGCGCTTGGCGGCGTTCTCGACGGCCTTTTCGGGCGCGTTGCTGGCGTACTCGACGAGCTTGGTGATTTCGACGGCGTGGCGGAAAAAAACCGGAGTGACCTGCGCGACGTCGTAGATGGTGCCGGAGCCGCGGCCCAGGTCGCCGCCGTCCATGTTGGCGAGGCCGGACTTGCCTCCGGGACGGATTTGCAGCGGAAGCCGCATGTTGCGGGACGAGACTTTTTCGACATCGCCGCGCTGCTGGATCATGGTCAGCAGGATGTCATCCCGTTCGTAGAGGAGCGGGAGTTTGTCGCGGACCTTTTCGAGTTGCAGCGCGACGGATTGGGCGTTCTGCATCTGTGCCATTGGATTGGATTCCCCCTTGGAATGGTGATTCGTGAGGCGTGGTGCGTGGAGATTGCGTGATCGGCTTGCGCTGCGTTACGGCGATGCGTTCACACGAAGAGAGATTCCTCGACTGCGTCCCGCGCGCCCGCTGCGGCGGGCGAGAAACAAGACGCGGGACTCCGCTCGGAATGACGGCGCGGTAAGTGGTGCGGGGTGTCCGTTACGGATGGGTGAAGAAAATGGGCTCAGGCGTTCTCTATACACGTGACAGAGATTCAGCGGGTGATCACAGACGGTGTCGCCAGCTGGTTGATCGGCAAGTGCCTAGACGCCATCTTGGATGCCATTCGGGCGCAGGCGTGTATCCGGCCCCTCGATTGGCGTACATCAAAGAAGAAAAAAACACACCGAGAGGCCGCGCCGGGGCGTTCTCTTAGCAGTGAGGAGGTCTCGTGAAACATTCAGAGACTGGTTGCCTTTAGTTCTCACGATCTTATGGGACGTCGTCGGACGAACCGCTACTGGTCGGCTGTATCGGTGGTACAAGAAATCGCGATGAGTTCGCGCTACAGGTTCAAGATGTCGGAGTCGGAGAGGCGGGCGTAGTCGATGTCGCGTGGAGTCATGGGGCGGACGCCGTCGCGGGCGGCGCCGCCGGAGCCGGCGATATCGACGCGGCGCTCGGCGGCGCGTTGGCGGGCGCGGCGGTCCTGATTGGCGGCGACGACGGTGGATGTCCACTCGTTGAGGACGCGCTTGGCGACGCCGGGCAACGCCTGGCGCGCGCGGCCGGTGACGAGCGAGACGATCGCGCGCTGGTGGTCGGCGTCGAGCGCGCCGCCGCGAAATGCTTCGCGCATCTGCTGCGCGAGCTGGCGATTCGAGCGGAGCGTGGTATCGAGTTCGCGGTAGATTTCGCCGACGACGCGGTTGCGCGCGTTTTTCGAGACGCCGTCGGGCAGGAGGCGTTCGACCTGCGATTCGATGGCGTCGAGGACGCCTTGCACGGCGGCGGCGTTCGCGGCGTGAAAGAATTCGGTTTGCGCGGGCGTGGGGGTGGGCTCTGCGTTGTCATCCCGAGTCCGCTCTTGCGGGCGAGGGATCTCTCTTGCGGCATCGGAAGAGAGATTCCTCGTCGCTTCGCTCCTCGGAATGACAGGCGAATTGGGAGACGGCGATGAAACGCCGCGGCTCCCTGCTCCGTTTTCTCCGCGCCTCTGTGCCTCGGTGGCCAAGCCGGTCATGGCTTGCGCGAGGGAGGCGAAGGCGGCCGGGTCGAGGTCGGCGACGGCGCGGGCGAGCGCGGCGTGATCTTCCGGGCGGCGCGAGAAGAAGAGCGCGTCCATGCGATCGAGATCGGCGAGGAGCGCGGTGGCGGCGCGGGCTTCCTCGGGCGTGGCGAAGGTTTCGCGGTAGGCGTGGGCGTCCTGCCAGGCGCGGCGGAGTTCGGGATTGGCGTCGAAGGCGGCGCGGAGGTTTTCGGGTTCGGGGGCGTCCGACGCGATGACCGGGGCGTCAGGCGTGCCTGCGGCGTTGGAAGAGAGATCCCTCGTCGCTTCGCTCCTCGGGATGACAACGGAAGACAATGGCTCCGAAGAGGCATCGAGGCCGAGGATTTCGTCGTCCGTGGCGGGGCGGGATGGGCGCGCGGACGGGCGGCGGCGCGAGGGCGCCTCGTGCGGCGCGTGTTCGGACGCATGCAGAGTATCGGGTGCCGCAATGGGTGTGGCTGGCATAAGTAAACCTCCGTTCCAGTAATCAGTGAATCAAGCCGCCGCAGGCGATGGGCGGTAACACATTGTAAGCGCGAGCCTTACGTGCTGTGCGCGGCCGGGATATCGGAACAAATTTGGAACCATCGTACTATTTCGCGCCAAGGCGGGTTTTGTGAACCTATGTGCAGCGGAAAAGCCGCGAGAGTTCTGAGGAGTTTCGATGAGTACAACCACCGTCGTCCCCGTAAACGCAAAAGTAAAACCCGCAGGGTCGCCGACGCTCGCGCAGGGGGGCGGAATCGAACGCCGCCGGCGCCGGCGGGCGAAGATCAGCGCGCAGGTGCACGTCCGCGCGGCGAACTTTCCCGATGGCTTCGAGGAAGTCTGCACGAGCGTGGACGTTTCGCGCGACGGGCTGCTCTTCCACGCCATGCAGCCGGGATATTCGAAGGGCCAGCGGATCGACGTCACGTTCCCGTATTCGACGGCGCCGGGTGCGCTCAACCAGGCCCAGCCCGCCGAGGTCGTCCGCGCGATACAGCAGCAGGACGGGAAGATCGCCGTCGCGATCCACTTCCTGACGGCGCAGGCGCAGGCGAAGAGCGAGAAGAAGTCTTTCTCGGCCAGCCCGGCGGTGGGCGGTGCGTCAGCGTCGGCGCAGCCGAAGCAACAGCACCAGCAGTCTGTGGTGCTGTCGGTGGATTCCGATGCGCGCAGCGCGGAAACGGTGCGAAACGTGCTGTCGCAGGACGGTTACACGGTGGTGAGCGTCTCGACGGCAAGAGAAGCGCTCGATTTTCTGCGCCACAACGTGCCGGACGTGTTCGTCGCGGAGGTGGAGTGCGCGGACATCTCCGGGCACGACCTGTGCGCGATCATCAAGCGCAACGAGCGCCTGCAGCACGTCCCCGTGATTTTGCTGACGCGGTCGGCGCAGCCCGCCGATTACTCGGCGAGCCACCAGATGGGCGCGGTCGTGTGCATGGCGAAGCCGTTCCAGCCGGAGCGGCTGGCGCACGTCGTGAGGTTGGTGGCGCCGCCGCCTTCAACGAGAAGTTTTTACGGCGCGCCGCGTGGTGCGGGCGCGGCCGAACGCCCGGCGTAGCGCAGCAGACGGTGTAGGGGTAGGCGTCGGGCAAAGTTTCACCCCGAAGCCCCGGAGCGCCTGCCTTGATGTGGTGGTTTCCTTCCTTTTTTGCCGAAGTTCCAATTCCCGAAATCAGCGGTGAGACGTGGCGCGGGTGTGGCGAAAGGCGACGACGAAGAGAGATCCCTCGCTGCGCTCGGGATGACAACGGTGGTTGATGGGCGGCACGTTGCCAAGCATGTGCGCCGGGCATGGCGTCCCGACTTGTCGGGACAGGTGCCACGCCCCTACGGAGAGGAACCGTGCGCGTGCGCGCGTGCGAATGGCGTGGGGGCGGCGCGCGGAATCGCTTCTGTGTCGTGATACGATGTCGCCATGCACGAGAAGTTCACGATCGGGCTGATTCAGATGCGCTGCACGAAGGACGCGGAAGAAAATCTCGCGCGCGTGAGCGCGAAAATCCGCGAGGCGGCGGACCGCGGCGCGCAGATCGTCTGCACGCACGAACTCTTTCGCAGCGAATATTTCTGCCGCACCGAGGACGCCGAGCTTTTCAACCTCGCCGAACCGATTCCCGGCCCCGCCACCGACGCGCTGGCGAAAGTCGCGAAGGAAAAGAAGATCGCGATCGTCGCGTCGCTTTTCGAGCGGCGCGCGCCGGGCGTCTATCACAATACGTGCGCGGTGCTCGATGCGGACGGCTCGCTGCTGGGCAAATACCGCAAGATGCACATCCCGGACGATCCGCTCTACTACGAAAAATTCTATTTCACGCCGGGCGATCTCGGCTTTCCGAATTTCGACACGCGCTACGGCCGCATCGGCGTGCAGATCTGCTGGGACCAGTGGTATCCGGAAGGCGCGCGCGCGGTGGCGTTGCAAGGCGCGCAGGTGATTTTCTATCCCACGAGCATCGGCTGGCACCCGAAGGAGAAAGCCGAATTCGGCGCCGCGCAGCTCGACGCGTGGCGCACGATCCAGCGCGCGCACGCGATCGCGAACGGCGTGTACGTCGCGGCGGTGAATCGCGTGGGATTCGAAGGCGGTCTGATCTCCCAGGCTCCCCTTACCGGGGACCTGGGAGCCCTTCCTTCGGCGGGCGATACCGGACTCGAGTTCTGGGGCGGTTCGTTCGTGGCCGACCCGTTCGGGCAGGTCGTCGCCGAGGCCTCGAACGACAAGGAAGAAACGCTCGTGGTCGAGTGCGACCCCGCCAAGAGCGAAGACACGCGGCGCAATTGGCCGTTCCTGCGCGACCGGCGGATTGACGCGTACGAACCAATCCTCAGCCGATGGCTGGGGAAATGACGATCCGACAAGAATCGTCATCGCGAACGAGGGATTTCTCTTCCGTGCCGCCCTCGGCGACGCGATCATTCGAAGAGAGATTCCTCGCTTCGCTCGGAATGACAGTCGAATTGGGAGGCGCGGCGGAATGGGCCGCATCGCGCCAAGGATGAGCGCCGGGCACAGCATGCTGTGCCCCTACGGAAGACGTGGGCGAGCGCAGGGAGCACGCGTAAGAAATGAACGGTAAGCAATCTCGCGTGCGCGCGGCAACGGCGCGCGCGTCTCGTCCGCAATTCCGCATGCCCGCCGAATGGGAATCCCACGAAGCCACCTGGCTCGGCTGGCCGCACGAACTCACCGACTGGCCCGGCAAATTCGCGCCGATTCCGTGGGTGTACGCGGAGATCGTCCGGCACCTGGCGCGCGTGGAGCGTGTGTTTCTGCTGGTCGAGGACCGCGAAGCCGAGGAGCGCGCGCGAGGCGTGCTCGAAAAGTCGGGCGTGCAGATGGATGCGGTCGAGTTCTTCCACATTCCCACCGATCGCGGATGGATGCGCGACTCGGGGCCGATCTGCGCGGTGAACGCGCGCGGCGAAGTGCTGTACAACAATTTCGTCTTCAACGGCTGGGCGAAATACGACGACTACAAGAAGGACGCGCGCGTGGTCGAGCGGGCGAACCGGCGGCTGAAGCAGCGCGTCGTGCTGCCGATGCACAAGCGGCGGCGCGTGGTACTCGAAGGCGGGTCGATCGATGTGAACGGCCGCGGGACGCTGCTGACCACCGAAGAGTGCCTGCTGAGCGAAGTGCAGCAGCGCAATCCCGGCTTCACGAAAGACGATTACGCGGAAATCTTTCGCCGGTACCTGGGCGTGACGAAAGTCCTGTGGCTGAAGAACGGAATCGCCGGTGACGACACGCACGGGCACGTGGACGATCTCGCGCGGTTCGTCGATGAGACGACGGTGGTGACGGTGATCGAGCACGATCCGGGCGAGGCCAACTACGCGCCGTTGCGCGAGAATCTGAAGCTGTTGCGCGGGACGACCGACCAGGATGGCAAGCCGCTGCGCGTCGAGACGCTGCCGATGCCCGAGCCGGTCTATTTCGCCGGGCAGCGACTGCCGGCGAGTTACGCGAATTTTTATGTCGCGAACAAGATTGTGTTGGTGCCGACGTTCAACGATCCCGCGGATCGTGTGGCGCTGGCGAAACTGGCTTCGCTGTTTCTCGACCGCGAGATCGTGCCGATCTATTCACGCGATCTGGTCCTCGGCCTCGGCACGATTCATTGCATGACCCAGCAGCAGCCGCGCGGCCTGTAAGACTCCAGTCCCTCAAGGCACGAACGAGCGCCCCGACAAGCTTAGGGTTGCCCTTTTCGCGCGGCACGTTTTAGAATCCGGGAAAGGAGGCATCCATGTCTGAGCCTTCATTCGGTCGCATTGCACGCTGGGCCGCTGGCTTGGCACTTTCGATCTCTGCTGCGGCCTCGTTGTATCGGTACGCCGCGCTGCCGGATCACGAAGCGGGCGCTCTTTTCCTCGCGGTGGGATTCGCGGTCGCCGTTTGGTTCGCCTACCGTAGCTGGCGGACCGTCTTCGCGGGCTTGGCGGCGAGGCTGAACTGGGGACCGCGAACGTGCTGGGCGATGGCTGCGCTCATTTTGGCGGCGGGATTCCTGCTCCGTTTTTACATGGGCCAGGGCCTTGCTATGCTCGTGTGCCTTGCGGCCGCGCTCGGGTGTTTCCCGTCGAACGCTTGGCGCACGGCGAGTAAGTAGGCCTTCAACCACCCCGTTACGCTGAATGTGCTTGTAGCGCTTCCCCCAACTGACAAGTTGCGCCGATCTATTCACGCGATCTGGTCCTCGGCCTCGGCACGATCCATTGCATGACCCAGCAGCAGCCCCGCGTTGGATAGCACTACCTAACGGCCAACGCACGGCCGGTGTACTTCCCTGTCACCGATTCTCGGCGTACCATGCGCTCTATGTTCGAGCGCTATACTCAGGACGCCAGGCGCGCAATTTTCTTGGCACGTGACGAAGCCATGCGTTACGGCAGCCCTTACATCGAGAGTGAGCACTTCCTGCTGGCCGTAGTGCGCGAGAACGAAGCTCTGTGGATTCGCGTAGCAGGGGGTCGAGGGTCTCTTGAATCCCTTCCTAAGGAAATCGAAGCGCGCACAACTCTCGGCAATCCGACCTCCGGGCCAGTGGACGTACCTCTGAGCGCCGACTCTAAGAAGATATTGCTTCTTGCGGCAGAAGAAGCGGGCGAACTGGGCCATACGCAAGTACGCCTTGAGCACTTTCTTCTCGGTATCCTTCGGATCGACCAATGCGTGGCTGCACAAATTCTCCAAGCGCATGGCGTCACGATAGGCGCGCTACGCGAAATGCTTGGCAAAGCAGCTACCTAATACACGAGGCGCTTCTTACGTGGTGGGCGGGGCGGCGGATTGCGCGGCCTGCGCGGCCGTGCGCTGCTGCTTGAGCAAATACTCGCGGTGGAACATGGCGTGGGCGCGGACGTTGGCGTAGCCGGCGGGTGATTCGATCTTCGCCACCTGCCCCGCGTCGGCTGAAAACCATCTCATGCAGATCTCAAGCTCGACGGCGTGATTGTCCGCGAATTCGTCCGGCATGATGGACGGGAGGACGAGTTCGACGCCGGTCGCGTCGTCGCGCCGCACCACGGGCGATTCGGCGACGAGCTGGGCGATTTCGCGGTACTGCTTGGTGCGCGACTCCTCGTCGGGAATCCCGAACTCCTCGAGGCCGATCAGCCGCTTGATCAGCGCCATGTTTTCCGGGTGGGCGAGGACGGCCTGCATCTGCGGGTCGGGATTCGAGAGCAGTTGCAGCAGCACCGCGCGCTGCTGCGACCAGAGCGTCGGGTACTGCTCGTCGGTTTCGGGATAGCTGAAGAGGTTGCCCTTCAGGTCGGCGAGGCGAATCCATTTCGACTCGAACGCGGCGCCGGCGCCGAGCAACGTCACTTCCACATCGTTCGGGCGATTGCGGCGGAAGCAGTCGACGGCGAGGAGCATCACGTCCGCGTGGAAGAATTTCATGCGCCGCCAGACGAGGCCGATGCGGCCCATCGCCTGATCTCGCGCCATCGAGTAGCCGGCGGCGGTGTCCGTGTTGGCCATCGCGCCGCCGAAAAGCGCCGGAAACGCGCCGGTGAGAAACTGCGCGATCGGGCCCATCAGGTTCGCGGCGTGCTGCGCGAGATCGGGAGGCACCTGCGCGGGCTCCGGCTGGAAAAATCCCGCGGCGAGCGACTGGCCGGGCTTGGCGCGCGCGGGATAGTGCGCGCCGGGCTCGGCGGTCTGATTCTGCAGCGCGTCGAAATCGAGGACTTCGCTATCGGCGTAGATCGGCGGGATGCCGTACTCGTAGGTTTCGATCTGCAAATTCGAGAGCGTGTTGAAGCGCTCCTGCACGCTGATGAGGGTGTCGCCGAGCGCGGGACGGCCGCTGGAGCCGTCGCCGGGGAGCGCGTGGAGGACGCGCCAGTGGTCGTCCATGTTTTCGTTGCGCGATTCGCAGTAGGCATCGCCGGCGAGCGCGACGTAGGCGCCATCGGGAAAAATTTCGAGCAGCTCGTCGCGCAGCGATTTGTCGTCGAGCGCGAAGAACGCCCAGGGCCGCAGCCAGGTGCGCTGAAAGGTGATGAGATTGGGATTGAAGTCGCCGCCCTCGGTGAGCGGGCCGCCCTGCGACTGCGCGAGGCGCGCGAGGCGTTCGTACTCCTGCATGCTGGTGGCGACCGGCGGGCCGATTTTGTCCGCGGCGTGCGGATAGGCCGCGCGCAGGCGCGCCTGATGCACCTCCATGTTCCACTGGATGTACGGATATTCGTGCATCTCGTTGGCCCAGGGCGGAGTTTTCAGTTCGAGGCCGCCGGTGATGGTGATTACTTCCTGGCCGTTGGGGACGCGCAGGCGCGTCTGCGCAGCGGGCACGGTGATGGTTTCCGCGGCGACGAAATCTTCTTCGGTGAGCAGCGCACCGCATTGGGAGCAGCAGACGCTGACATCCGTGTCGTCATTCTGAGCGGAGTGGCCGGACGTTCTTGCATTCCGCCCGGTGTGCGGGCGCCCGGCCACGGAGTCGAAGAATCCCTCTCCTTGTGACTGTGTCGCTGGGGCTTCAGGCGAAGAGAGATCCTTCGACTCCGCCCCGCGCCCGCCAATATCGGGCGGGAGAGGCAAATACGCGGGGCTTCGCTCAGGATGACGATCGGTAGAGGTTGCCTCCGTCTCCGCGCCGCAGTCGGGGCAGACGTAGACATCGTTGCCGAGCTTCACTTCGCGGGCGGCGATTTCGGTCTCGGGGTGGAAGCCGAAGCGCTGGCCGTCGACGACGAAGCGGACGTACGCGCCGACTTTGCCGCCGGTCCAGAGGTTGAACGCCTCATCGACGATCAGGTTGCCGATGCGATTGTTGCGCTCGACGAGCCCGGCGACTTCCGTGGCGGCTTTGGCGGCGGCGACGTCCTCTTCGGCCTGCGCCGACGACGGGAAAAAGCGCACGCGGGGGACGTCCTGCGAGAGCACGGAGATGATCGAGAGGCCGAACGCCTGGTAGATGTTGGTGACGAATTCGTAGCGCGGGAGATCCTCGATCGAGGAGTTGAGGATTTTCTGCTCGAAGGGCAGATGCCAGTTCTGGTCGCGCTCGCTCCACCAGAGGTATTGCAGGCCGCGCCAGAATTGGTGCGCCTGCTTGATGCGGCGGATTTCCTGGCGGCGCGAAAGCTCCGATTCGGTCGAGAACTGCTGGACGAGGCGGCGCAGCGCCTCTTGCAGGCGGTCGGGGAGTTGCTCGTTGTTGGGGCCGTAGGGATGCGCGGAGTCAGCCGCGGCGGACGCCCCCGCGCCCGTTGGATTATTGGCGGCGGTGGCAGGCCCTTCGACGGGGGCTATTCTCCCAGGCTCGACTAACCGTCGACCTGGGAGCCCTTTCTTCTCGGGATCGGCGTTCGGAGTGCGTGTCTGTGTGGGCATTCGTTTCTCGCTGGGGGCTAACTCGAAGGTGACACCTGGGTCTGCACCGATAGGGTGATGTGTACAATCGATTCATGCGACTGGGCCGGCAACAATGGGCGACAACCGATGGGCTAGTCCTGCTGGCGTTTTTGGCCGTCCTGCCATTCACGTTGTGGGTGGCTTGGGCCAGGCGGCACTCGAAAGTTAGCGTCGACGCGGTCTTGGCACTAATGGGGCTGTCTTTCGCGTGGTTCGTGGTTTCCCAGTTGGCTGTGGCTCGTGGGCGTCGCAAGCTCGGCCTGACTCGCTGGCAATACACAAACCTGCTGTCCGGTTCGCGTCCGGTGGACCGAGATGAGCTGTTCGTTTGGCGCTGGACGTTGCACCTCTGTTGCGCAACCCTCCTGATGGTGCTGTGCGTGCTCGCCCTGGTATTTACGTCGTAGCGAGCGTCTTCCTTTCAACTGCGCCCGCCTGCCTGAAGGTGGCCGCTACGAAACATTTCGCGCGATCTGACGCGCGATTTGCTATCTTGCCGGGCGATGGATACGCAGAGCGACGAACGGCGGCGGCTCACGCCCTTTCAGCGATTCGCGGTCGCGTTTGCCGGGCTGATGCTGATCGTCACCGGACTGGCGACACTGCTCGAGGAGCGGTTGAACGGGGCGTATTTCCCGGTGGGCGTGGTGTTCGCTCCGTTTGCGCTCGCAGGGGGAGTGCTGTTGATTGTGCTCGCGGTCAAGGCGGGCAAAGCGGAATGAGCCAATCCACGAAAAATGGTGGCACCGTGCCAAGGATGTGCGCCGGGCATCCGCCGCGGCGGACTGTGCCCCTACGAGACCAAGACCAGCTTCGGCTATTGGATGGTTATGGAGGATCGGCCGAGGGCGAGGGCGTTGGCGAGGCGGGCGCCGCGGTCGTCGGACGGGAAGCCGAAGCGGCAATTCACGAAATGGACGTTCTCGAGATCGAGCGCGCCGCTCTCGTAGCGGAGATGCGTGCCGACGAACGTGACGTTGCGCCAGCGAATGCCGTCGAGGGTCTGCGCGGCGCCGGAGATCGTCAGATTTTCGACGCGCACGCCATCGGCGAAAGAGCGCGACGCGGGCGGCAGCAGAATTTCCAGCGTGTCCGGCATCAGCGTCGCGTCGAGATATTTCGCGCGGAGAGTCGCCGGGTCGAGGACGGAATCGGCGGGCAGCTCGCGCGGCGCGCCGAGCGAAACGCGCGTTGCATCGGGCGCGACGACTGACGCCGGCGATGCCTGGACGGCGTCAGGCGCTGGCGGGGCTGACGGAGCGGCGCCGCCGTTCGTTGTGGCGTTCATTGTGGCGTCCGGCGGCCCATTCGGCGCCACGTTCATGGACGAGCGCAGCTCGGCGAGGGCGACGCGCGCCTGCGTGACGTGGTCCATCATGCGCTCGTCGTCCGGATGCTTCGCGAGGACGCGATCGAGCGCGTCGAGCGAAAGCGCGAAGAAAGTGGGCGCCGCGGTGCGCGACTCAATACGCATCGTGGTTGCCACGGAGCCGGCGCGGTCCACGTCCATTTCCGCGGCCATCAGCTTCCCTGCCCCGGCGTCCTGAACGCCTGCGTCGAGCGACGAGAGGATCTCGGTTTCCCACGGCGCGGGCGAATGCGTGCCGGGGCCAGCCGCAGAGGATTGTGCGGCGGACGGCCTGAGCTCCGGATGCAGGATGTACTGAGTTCCCTCCCACCCGAGCATGACCACCAGGCCAGCCGCGGCCGCGAGGACGGCAACACCGACGTAGCGCGGCATCGAGCTGCGCTGCCATGCGCGCGTGGATGGATGACGGGACATGCTCCGCGGCGAGCGGTGCGAGGGGCCGACGGATGCGTGACTGCCTTCCACTACGAAACACCTCCGGCCGGTGACTCAATTGTAAACCAGGTGGCCGGGAGGCAGGCCGGGAATCTGGCGCCGGTTTCAGGGACTGTTTTCGGCGTCGCGCGCGAGTTCGCCGCGGAGGAAGTCCACGAGATCGCGGTGGTCGGAGAAGACGTGCGTTTCGGGCGGCGATGCAGTCGCAGGCGTGCGATGAATGCGAGCGACGAAGCCGCGGGCGGCGCGGTTCGAGCTCCCTGGTGTGACTTCGGTAGCGTCTATTTCGACGCGATGGATCGGGCCGGTGCCGGACGTGGCGTTGGGCGCGGCGTTGTCGTCATCGGCCGCGTTGGAATTGTCGGCGGAGTCGACGTCGGCGTTCGCGCGATTGCGTTGCGCCTGCTGCTCGAGCGCGAGCAGCGCAGCTTCGGCTTCGCGCGCGGCTTCGAGCGCCTCGCCCATGGTCGGATTGATGTGGTAACGCCCTCGGATGAATGGCATGGTGCCTCCCGGAGATCGAAGTTCGAAAAGCGAAAATGGAAATTCGG
>Ga0187864_10003390_pt1 | contig 13070 bp, 12 predicted proteins | sample June2016WEW_11_4_FD_132985 | JGI IMG/M metagenome (GOLD analysis project Ga0187864, IMG submission 132985) | Peatland microbial communities from SPRUCE experiment site at the Marcell Experimental Forest, Minnesota, USA - June2016WEW_11_40 | ecosystem: Environmental > Terrestrial > Soil >... | reverse complement strand
TTGGCCGGCTCACGCAATTCCGCAAGCTGCTTCCAGGCGGACACAAAAGTCTCCTGGGCGAGGTCTTCGCTCCGGCTCACGTTGCCCGTGGCACAGTACGCCAGCGACGAGATCAAGGTTTGATAGCGTTCAACAATCAGCCGGAAGGCATCCCGATTTCCGTCCCGGCTTTCGGCTACCAACTCGGCATCGCTGACATCTGGCCCCTGCATCGCTTCGGTTGTCATCATATCACCCTATAAGCACCAGAAAAGCCCCAAGAGGTGACAGAGAATCTATCTGTCCAGGGCAATTCGAGTATCCAGGATGGCCGGAAATGCCTGAGGGTCATGGTTTTGGCAATGGCCGTTTTCCGACGGTTTCGATGAGGGGTTCGATGTCGAACCCGAGCGGCTTGCCCTCGGCGATCTTCTGCCGGGCGTTGACGATTGCCACCTCGAGACCCGGCGGTGTTTGGTCTTTCCACCAGTTCATGCGTTCGCTGTAGCACCAGACGTATTCGTCCGTGGTGTAGAGCGCCCAGTAGGTGTTGTGCTCAAACCACTTGGCCCGCTCTTCGGCCGTCATCCGGTAGCTCAGGTACTGCTCCGCTTTGGGCTGCCGCAGTGCGAAATTCTGGTCCACGTAGAGCGCTTGTCCCGCCCGGACCTGCCGCTCGTACTTGTCCCGAAGCTCGGGCGGCGCCAGGCCGAGCGCCCGGCGGCGGATGGCATGGTAGGCGCGGAAGTACTGCTCGCGCGACGTGTAATAGTAGGCGTTCTCGTTGCCGTCAATGAATCGCGCCTTGGGGGTTGCGCCCTCCAGCATGCCCACGAAGAAGTCAGGCATCAGACCCCAGCCTTCCCGTGCCAACCGCTGCGCTCGCTCCGCCTCGGGCAAGTCCGCCAACCGATCGAAAAGGCTCACATGGAAGAAAGTCAGGATCAGGGCGCCGGGCATCCGTTTTTCAAACGCCCGCATGAGCTGGGCGCCGCGTTGCCGGACCTTGGCTCGGTAATCGGCGAACGGATGGTCCTTGGCCTTCGGCTGTTTGGCGTAGTCCCATAGGCTGAAATCGTACGGCTCGGGGTCGAAACAAATCCCCCGAACCCGTCCAGCCTGCGCGACACCCACCAGCAACTGAGCGTTGGCCTCGATCGTTTCCCACTGGGCTTCGTCGAACCAGTCGAACCCAGCCGGCGGCGAGCCCCAGATGAGCACGAAATTATCGGTGAAGCGGGTGAACCGCAGGTCGCGAAGGATGCGCTCGTCCTCGGCGAATGTGGCCGGCTCAAGCGGTTTCGTCACGAACGCGTTTTGGCCCCCGCTCAGCCGGAAAATAAGCCCGTCGAAGGGGCGCTTCTCCATCGCCGCAAGCTCATCGCGCATCTGGGCGGGGGTCGGCACGTCCCACCCGTATTCGATGAGCTTTTTGTCCGCCCCCGGGAGCGCCGCGGCTGCGTGCAGCGCGGGCGTTGCAAGGACCACGCAGAAGACCAGGACGGTAATCCAGGAGCGCCGGTTTTCCTCCGCCCTCCTTGACGCGGGCGGACAATGGACTCTTGACGCTGGGCGGAGGCTGCAGAACGGATGTGAGATCGGGCGCATAGCCGAGCATTGAACGGAAGGCCAAAACCGTCAATCTATTTGCTTCGCCTCGGCTATCCCCGAGTTCCTGCTGCTCGGGCATCTGGCCATCAAGGCCGGCTCAATCGCACGAGGATTACCGCGCTTGAAGGCACCTCCAGCCGCAGCGCGTTGCTCTGGGGATTGAGCGTGAGGTGAGCTGGAAGTCCATGGGCGGGTGATTGTGGAAATGATCGATCTTTGTCATTCGCACCTTAACAATGCTTCGAGGTTTTCCTGCGGTGTTCGCATCGCCAGCGCGCAGCCCGAGCTGAGCACGAAACGGGTGTGCCCGCAGGCGCGCGCTGTCGCCACCGCCCGGCGGGCCGCGTGGCGAACCTCCGATGCGGAGCCCCGCGCGAGCAGGCCCACCGGATCCAGATTTCCCCAGAGTCCCACCCCGGATCCAACGATCCGACAGGCGTGCCCGAGGTCCACGCAGTGGTCGATTTCGAGCACGTCAGCGCCCGAGCAGGCCATGCCGGCCAGAATCGGCATCGCGCGGCCGCAGATATGCAATGAAACGGGCTTGCGGGTGGCCGTTTTGAGTTGGGCGATGAGCCGCTTTTCAAACGGCAGGGCCAATTCGCGATAGGCCCGCGGCCCCACCAGGCCCGCCGGGGCATCGCCGCCGCTGAGCAGGTCCGCGCCGGCGCCGCTCAGGGCCCGGGCGTAGCTGACGCCGTATTCCAGGCACCGCTCCATGAGCGCGACCACGAACGGGGGATCGTCCAGCACCTTGACCATGAGTTCGTTGATGCCGGCCAGCGCCGCCGCCAGCGAGAACGGGAACTGATCGAAGCAGGCGACGATGAACGCTTCCTGGCCCAACTGCGCCACGACTCGAGCCAGGGCCTCGAGCATCAACGGGTATCGCCCCTGGCAACTGGGGTCCGGCGCCGGGATTCGGTCGAGGTCGCGCGCGGTCCGGACGAGCGGCGCACCCAGGCCGCCGAACGGCTGTTCGTCATCCAGGGCGCCGACCCGCGCGCCCATCGCTTGGGCGCTCACCCAGGTGTCGGCGGAGACCCAAACCGCGTCCGGCTTGAATCGATCGTGGTAACGCAGGACCGATTCGGCCAACAGCCGCGCTTGGGTTGTGTATTGCCTGACCGTAAAGCCCGCCACGCCGGCGCAGAAATGCACCGCCAAGGGACCGTTGGGCGTACGAGGCACACTCTGCCCCGAGAGGGTGCGATGCAAGAGATCGCGCGGGTTCATTCGATTCTCGAATTGATGTTCAAAAGGCCTCGGCCATGACCTCTGCGGTAACAGGCAGGCAGGGCCAGCCGGTTCGCTTCAGCAATGTATCCCGCCAGGCGCGCCAGTGATGCTTGAGCGTAATCCTACCGCGCTCTTGGACACGGGCCAGGGGGACATTGCGGCGGCAGACGATCACTTCCGCGCCCTGCTCGACCAAGGCCAGTAGCTCCGAAACCCTGTCTTTGAATTCCGCGACGTTGACGGTCCTATTCATGGTGGTCAAGATAGCCAACTTCCTGGCCACACGCGAGAGTATATCGCGCAAGAGCGATAACCGGAACGTGGCGAACTGCGTCAGGCCCTGCGAGGGGCGGCGCTGGAGGCTGCGAAAGCCGAAGCCGCGGCCATCGCAAGTAACAAGAATGGGGTGGCGGTGGCGCTCGGCGCGCTGAGGGGGAAGGAGCGCGGGCAGCCAAGCCGACGGCTCAGCCACCACGTCAAGCTGCACGGCGCCGCGAGGCGTGGGGGGGCAGCTTGCGCGTGGAGGGACAGGAAAAAGCACACAGGCATCACTCGTAGTACTCGGGCAGAGGTTTGCGCCGGAGCCACGATTGACCGATGCCTTCAGGTCGGCTGTTGCGTTTGGGCTGGGGCTTGACGGTAGCAAGATCGGGCAGGTCTTTGGGAAAGCCCATCCACATGAGGAACAGCTTCCAGTCGTGCTCCTGGTGGGAACGGATCGAGCGGATGATCTGGTTGCGCATCGCGGTGATTTTTTCCCCGTCAAGTGCCAACTCGTCGATCAGGCGCACGCCATCATCGTTATGCGCGACAATTTCCCCGATTCTCGTGCCGCTGGTCAAAACTTCCATGCAGGCTACGTAGCCCACTTTGTCGGGTGATGGGAGCCACTTGTTTCCTTTGCGGTGATTGCAGTTGTGGCAAGCGTAAACCAGGTTCATGTAATCGCGACAGAGGTCGCGCGAGATGCTCTGGGCGACTTGGTGATCGAGTTCAAAGTCGTTCAACTGAAAGCACCACTGCTCGCGCTTCAAGCAGTAAACGCACCGGAAGTCGAATTCGTCGCGCAACCAGGGTCGGAAGTCGGCATAACTCGAATAGCCCTGGGGCCCGTGCTTCCGGGCGAGCGGATTAGCCGGGTAAAGGAACGGCAAAGCGTATCTCACGGCTCGGCTTCCCATTTCCCTTCCGACTCGAGTTTGCTTTGCAAAGCGGCAACGCGGCGCAGAGGCAGCGGGGCGAAGTATTCGCCCCGGGCTTCTGTAAGAAACTTGAGGCGCTGCAGTTGGTCCAGTTCGTCCTTGGTGGCCTCGCGGCGGATCTTCTTCTCGATTAATTCCGTCTTCCGTTCAGATGTGCGGTCCCAGTCGACGGTGATACCCAGAAGCTCGGCTAGGGTGATATGCTCCTGGAAGTGGTCGGGAAAGTAGCGGTCGAACGCACGGTCATACGGAGGGGGCAGCGGACGGGACCAGCCGTTGAACCTCTTCAACAATTTGTGCTGAACTGGCCCGGGGAGATTGTAGGCCGCGACAACGGCAGCGTCGAGGCGCAAGAACGCCTCCCTCACCTCCTCCGCCGCAGGAGGTTGGGCGAAGTCCCGTACGGCGAGCATCTCCTGCAATGCGGCGGCAAGGCGGTGGAGCTCTCCCTCCGGCTTTAAATGATCGGCACTGGGAAGCGGGAGTTCGCGCAGTGTCTCGATATGGTTGTGCCGATCCAGGTCGCGCTCGAAGCTGAACGCATTCGCAATAGGCGAAGCGAGGATTGCGGCGACGGCAAACTCTGATATACCTGCTTGCGGCCAGATCGCGAAGAAGTGCTTCGTAAAGACCAAGCCCTCGGCATCAGCCCAGGCAGCCAACCGCCAAGGAGATCCAGGCTGAAAGCGTGCGGCATTGCAGACCAGCTTTCGCTTTTCCCATGGAAGCTTCCAGGCCTTGTCACGATACCATTGATGTTCTGCCCGGAGGGAAAGAAAACGGATAGTGCGCAGTTGGAACTGCGTCAGGTTTCCATCCATCTTTTCGGCGCCCCGCCGGAAGCCCTTTTTCTCTTTGTTCGATGCGACGTCGGTACGCGGGGCTGTCTGGGGTTTGCCCTCCGTGCGCGCGATCCAATGGATGCCTTGGTGGAGTTCGGCTACGTTGCCCAGGGTCAATCGGGTCCCGATTTGCGGAAAGACCGAGGTTGCCGGCAGCAGCCGTAGCGTGAACCGGGGCCCACCAGTAGGAGGCGGCACCGGCAGTGCCGCACTGCGTGTATCGCCGACCTGCCAGTCCTCGAGGAATCGCTCTGCGCCATCCCTCTGCACCTCGGCATACCTCACGCGCACCTCGGCCCCTCCCGTTCGGAGCCCGCCGGCAACCACCGCTACGGTCTCATTGTCCGCATAGTGGAAGATGCGCGGCAGTTCCACGATTTCGATCGTCTCGTATCGCCGGGCCAGTCCCCGGTTGGCGTTCCTATAGATGGGGTCGCTCAGAAAGCTTTGGGGCAGCACCAGGCCGAGCAACTGAGGTGGCTGTTCCAACAGCTTCCGCAGAAGCTCGGCGGGCGGCTTAGTCTTTGTTGCGCCAATGGTACGGCGATATTTCTCCTTGAACGCCTCGTAGGGCGGATTCGCCAGGACCGCGGCACTCGAGCGCAGGGTTCTCTGCCATGCTTCCCACCTGAACACATCTGCGTGGTGAAGTTGCCAACTGTTCTGATTGGGATAGTCCGACAGCGTGAGCACGACTCGGCAGATTTCCAAGGAGAGGGGGTCGGTTTCGACACCAATGAGCCGCTGCCGGAAATAGTCGTGGCGCTGTTCTGGGCCGAGGGCGGGGTCAAGATCCTGCGCTAGACGCTCCATGGCCTTCGCCAGGAAGATGCCGTGGCCGCAAAAAGGCTCGAACACGACGCGCTCGGCTGGAGGCACCCTGTCCCAGGGCAGGCGATTCACGATGTAATCTGCCAGACCTTCCGGGGTGCTATGAATACCCAATTCGTCCCGCGTGCGGTCGGTGATGAAAGCGCTTTCGGCCACAAAAGCAAGGTCCGGTACAGAAAGGTTCTGAAAATGCAAGTTGCGCGAGATGCTGCCCCAAGCAGCGTCCAGGATGGGTTTGCGGCGGAAGTCGGATTCGGGCCTGTCGAGCAGCCCGGTTTGCTTTTCGGCGGCTTTGAGAATCTCGAGGGGATCTTGCAGATCCTCCCAACCCTTGGCGTCCGCCCGATCCATGAAAATCTTCGCCGTGACAAAGCGGAATAGGAAGGCGAACAGCGGCGGCACTAGCGGGGGATGGCCCTGCACGGCCTTGTAAGCGGCCTCGATTTCCTTGAAGCTGTGTTCGAGGAGTTCCTTGAGTCGGACCTGAAATCGCCGCTTTAACCCAATCACCAAGTCGGCATCAAAGAGATCAGGTTGGCTCCGCGCAGAGACATCGGCTGGGGTCCGCACACGCCCGAGTGCCTCTGGCCCCCATGATCGGCGGTTCTCATGGAAGACGCGCTGTGTATCCCGCAGGCGGAAGGGTTCCGCTATCGGTGTTGCGCCGTCCAGCCTCGCTGCCCAGGGTTGGACGCGATCATTCTGGACCGTGAGCAGTAAGGGGGCGCCAAGCGCAAGGTATTGATTCACGACCGCCTCTGCGGCTTCCTCCGCAATGATGACGCCAACTCGCGCATTGCGATAGCTTTGCGGGTAGCCAGCAAACGCCGCAAGGGGGATACGGCGAACCTGGGCGGTGGAATTGGTCAAATCGCAGAAATCGTAGTTCCGGCGGATGCGCGTCTCGCCGTAGCGCACGGACCTCAGCGCGGCCTTGAACGTGGAGACGATGTCGGTAGTCGTCATGCGGCTCAGAGAGATTAGCAGGTCGCGGCGGTAATGTCATCTCCCGCTTCGCTCACGCCCCGACCGAATGAACGGCTCATCGACGGCTTCCTGCTTGCGCTCCGCGGGCTCATGGCCGGTGCTCAGGCGAACGGAACTGGTATTGATCTGACTGGTCATGGCCAGATGCTGCGGTACGGAAACCGTGATGTCAAATTGTGTTGGGTGCATCATCTTGCAGCGGTCGACAAAGGAATTCCTTTCTCCAGGTCTTCGCCGCGCCAGGAGCCCGCCTCCGCCCCGTTCACAATGACGCGGTAGCGGCGCGAGGGCCCGGTGTGGCGAAAGACAATGACCGGTGGGCGTTTCCACTGGAAGGGACTCGAGTGGCGCAACTGGCGGCGTGCGTCGTCGATGCTGCATTCGTCCAGGTTCAGCCCGTTGACTCCGACACCTCGGCCCGCGGCTGCGTCGATGGTTCCATCGCGCAGGGCAAAGTACTGTTCTCGCAACCGGTATTCCCTCACCTCGGCCCGGACCATGACGCGCGGCCCCGTAACTCGAGGAATTGTTGCGCTTTGGGACTCGCCGTCGCTTGAGCGACGCCGGTTGTCACCTCGAGGCAATCCACCGGGATGCGGCCGGCCTTGGCCAGCAACACGACCGCGTGGAAGGTGCCAGGCAGGTCCGTGACAGACCAGACGGGCTGGGAGCTGACTTCCTGATCCGCGCGGAGATCGAGCGTGGCGGCGACCCGGCTGTCCACTCGCACCTCCATGCTTCCGTAGCCAGGGCCGCGAGGGGACCATAACCGGAGGTCGCGGCCGATGATGTTCCACTTGGCCCGAGCCGCGGGTGCTTTCGACACCACACCCGAGGCATAACGAAAACTTGCCTCCTTGCTCTCGGCCCAATCCGCCGGCGATTCGCCGGCGCCGAGCAGGGCTTCGCTCCAGAGATAGCTCAAACGCGCAGGTCTCGGCGTGCCCTCAATTTGGAAGCGCTCAACGACAACATAGCTGTTCGGGTCCAGGCGCAATCCCAGCACGCCCGTCCGGGCGGGGTTCTCACTGGCCGGCAGCCTGCCTGTCCAAAGCTCCCGCCCGTCCAGATTGATGGCCAGTCGGCCATGCTGGCGTTGAACCCGCAGGACTCGCCGCTGCCTCTCCTCGAGCTTGCCCGAGGCGAGCGTCTCCGACTGCCCGGAAACCCCCTGCCGGAGCAGGCGCCATTGCTCCGGGGCGAGTTCGAGAGCCAGATGCCGTGTGTTCATGAGCGGGTGCAGGGTGGCATCGGAGGAGGGCGTGTTCGGGCCCAGGGGCGCCGCATAGTCCAGCAGCAGCCTGAGGGCGCCTCGCAATCGCAGCTCCGCATCGACCGCGAAGTCGTCATAAGCCCGTGTTAGCAGCGTGAGCGCGGGTCCCTGGTGTCCGCTCAGGGCGAAACCACGCTTGCGGAGAGGCTCTTTCCACGAGCGTTGCGCCAGGTTGATGGTGCCGCGCCCCTCCGCATCGCGACTGGGGAACATCGCTTGCAACGTGCCCTGCGCATCCACGAACCCGGAAAACGTCTGCCCCCAGATGCCGAAATGCTCTGCCTCCCGGTCCTCGGAATGCCACACCGAGCCGTAATGAAACAAGGCCCAGGCCGAAGGCTCCTCGGCGTGCTCGAGCGGGGCGCGAAAAAGGGCGTTGAAATCGCGGTTGAGGGCCACCGACGTGGCCGGCGCATAGACAAAACCGTCGTGCTCGAAGGCCGGGAAAAACTCGAGCAATGGCGGGTGAAAGTAGTCTCCTTCTACCTGGCGCACCAACCGCCGGTCTGAATAAGGCCCCTCGGGCCTGGACGCCGTCATCGCGAAGAGCGCCCAACTGTGGGGCGCGTGGTCCATCATGGCAAGAATGAGCCAATCGTTCTTGCGGCGCAGCAGGGTGGGAGCGTAAGTCCGCTGATATCGCCCCAACAGTTTGGACAAGGTGGAGTTGCGCGTGATGGGTTGCGGAGCGCGGTGCCAAGGGCCTTCGGGCCGCTCTGCCCACGCGTAGGCCAAGCCACCCTCGGCGTTGAAATCGGGCTCGCCCCAATCATAGATGATATGATAGCGGCCATCGGCATGGACCACGCTCACATCCGGCGTGTGACCGCCGCGGTCGAACATCTGCGGGTCGCCATGCAGGACGACGCCCAGGTTGGTCCAACTCAGGCCGTGGTCGGCGGACCGGTAAAGCAGGCATCGGCTGGGTGGCGTGAGATAGCCTTTGCCGTAATCGCCCACAAAGACGTACCAGCGCCCGTTTGGCGGGTCGGCGAACAAGAACCCGTTGACTGGCCACTCGAATGGAGGCGCCCCGCGATGAATCGGGTTGCCTGGGAGCCGTTCGAAGGCATCGAACGAGGGATCGCCATAAACCGGGTGACGCAGCCAATCGCCCGCGTGCTGCGCCTCGGCGTAATCTGTGGTCTCGCCGGCAACCGCCGGCGCGAGCAGAATGGCGGCGCAAATTCCAGCCAGGAAACGGTTCATAAGCGTGTTCAGCCTGGTTTAACGTTGCTCCTTGGCAAGCCGGATGCGGATGCCCGCAAGGAAGTCAACGCGGGCAGCAATAGAGCTTCCAGGATCAATGTTGCGTTCATGCAGGCGGAAGCCTATCGGATCAGGAGCCGTCGCGAAAGAGCCCAGGTCCCGAAGCGAGGCATTTTTTGGGTGCGGCTGCAAAATTGGCCGCAAGGAATGGACTGGGAATTACACGGTCTGTCCCGCCCATCGCACCGGGAAGAAGTTTGCGTCGTTTTCCTGGAAGATTTCCTGGCTACTATTCCACCGAAGCATCATGCTTGCTGCATTTATGAGAAAACGTGCCACCGCCGCCCTCGGCCTGGCCTGTGCCTGCCTGCTCTGGAATGCCGCGCTTCCAGCCGCGATCTCCTACCCATCTCCGCCGCCCTGGCAACCGGATCCCAAAGAGCGCGAACACCTGCGCCGCTCCCTGACGCTGCTCGAGACCAGCACCCCGGCGGACCGCAAGACGGTGCGGGTGCTCTTCTACGGCCAGTCCATCACCCAACAGGCCTGGTGGAAAGAGGTGGAACAGTATCTGCGCGCGACTTACACCAACGCCAATTTGATCGTGGAAAACCGCGCCATCGGCGGGCACTCCTCGCAACTCCTGGTCAAGACCGCCGAGGCCGACCTCTACCCGTTCCAGCCCGATCTGCTGATCTTTCATGTGTATGGCTCGCACATCGAATATGAAAACATCATCCGCCGGGTCCGGGAGCGGACCTGCGCGGATATTCTGCTGCAAACCGATCACATCACCACGGATGCAAGCCTTACCGAGGAGACTGACCCCGCGAAGCTGACTCCGAAGCAGTGGGACCCGTGGATGAACCACGTATTCCTGCCGGCCACAGCCGCAAAGTATGGCGCCTGCCGGGCCGACATCCATGAGCTCTGGAAAGCGTATCTCAAGGCCCATGCCCTGAAAGCGGCCGAATTGCTCCGAGACGGCGCGCATCTTAACGCCCGGGGCGAGTGGCTGATGGCCGAACTGCTCGAGGCCTATCTGGCGCCGCTGCCGCCCAAAGCCGGTTATGATCCCCTGAACGAGCCGCGGGTGCGGACTGTCGCCTTGCGGCCCGCCGCCGGCCAGGAGTCACTGCGGCTCGAATTCACCGGGACCCGCGCCGACCTGCTCTTCAAGCCCAACGTGAAGGAAACTATCTCGGTGCTGGTGGATGGCAAACCTCCCTCGGCCATCCCCGAGCTCTACGGCTTCACACGCGTCTCGGCCTTTCCGATGAGCGACTGGCCGGTGTTGCTGAGGGTCGAGGCGGCGTCGCCGCTGGTCGCGGAGGATTGGTCGTTGAAGATCGACCAGGCATCGCCGGACGGCAAGTTCTGCCATTTCAGCGTTCGTGGCAGCGCCACGGGCGAGGATGGCGAGGGCGTCAGCACCAACCGGTTCGTGTCCGGGTCCGGCCGCGTGGTCATTGAGCCGGCCGATTGGAACGTCGCCTACTGTGTTGCGGTCTTCAAGCGCGCCCTGCCTGAAAATCACGTCGCCACGTGGCGAGCCACGCTTCGGGGCGCAGACACCGTCGAACCCCCTGCCGCCACGCCCGGCACGGAAGCCTGTGTCACCGTCGCGCAGAGCCTTGCGCCGGGGCGTCATTGGCTGGAATTGCGCGGGGCGCATTTGGCAGAGCAGATTCGAGCAGCCAGGTTCTACAGTCCCTCGGGCAACTCTGGCACAGCAGCGGGATCGCGGTGACGGGGGGTGGGTTCTGAGCAGATGAATTAGGGTTGATATTGTTCGTCGCTGACGTGCTCCATCCAGTTGACGGTCTTGCCCTCAAGCTGTTCCTGAATGGCGATGTGCGTCACCGCCGCAGAGGGCGTGGCGCCGTGCCAATGCTTCTCACCCGGCGGGAACCAGATCACGTCGCCAGGGCGGATTTGCTCGATGGGACCACCCCAACGCTGTGCCAGGCCGCAGCCGGCCGTCACGATTAAGGTCTGGCCCAGCGGGTGGGTGTGCCAGGCGGTCCGAGCGCCGGGCTCGAACGTGACACTGGCGCCGACCACGCGTGCCGGAGCGTTTGCCTGGAACAGGGGGTCAATGCGCACCGTGCCGGTAAAATACTCGGCCGGTCCTTTGCCGGAGGGCTGTGAGCCGTTTCTTTTGATGTCCATTCTCTGAACTCCTCTACTTAATGTTAAGTTTGAGATAGTGGCGCGCCATTTCGCGCCGGGTAATACCCGACGGAGCCAGGGCCGTGGTGGCGCCCTGCGCTACGTAAGCTTGGACTTTGGCCATAGTCATGGCCTCAAGATAACTTCGATCAAAAGTTTGTCACTGGCAGAACACGCCAATCCACTTGCCTTGTGACTTCGCAGAGTGCTAAATGTCCCGCATGCAAATGAATAAGCGCGAGTTTCTAGCCGGGACCACTTTTCTGGGGGTGGCCAGCCTGGCCGGGGCCACCTCCGCGCGGGCAGCCGAAGGGAGTGGCGCGCGGACTGCTTCCGTTTTCAACGTGGCGGACTTCGGCGCAAAAGGCGACGGCAAGACCCCGGATTCGGAAGCCATCCAAAAGGCGCTGGATGCAGCCGGGGCCGTGAGCGGCACGGTCTATTTGCCGGCCGGACGCTATCCCTGCCACGACCTGAAAGTTCACCCGCACACGACCGTGTTGGCTGAGCCCCAGTGGGGATACCGCGGCGAGGCAGGCGCCATGCTGCTCCTGGATTCCGACGAGGCGGATTGCCTGCTCAATATCACCGGCGCCTTCGGCGTTCACCTCCACGGCCTTTTCCTGCAGGGACGGCGGGAGGCCAGGAAAGCGATTCACGGCGTCTTCTTGAACAATGCCCAGAACTATAGTCCGCAGGAGGACGCCATTGTCATCGACGACTGCAAGGTCGAGAGGTTTTCAGGACACGGAGTGCATCTCCTGCGCATTTGGCTTTTCATCATCCGGCACAGTATCTTTCAGGCAAACAAAGGGTGTGGCGTCCAGATCACCGGCTGGGACGGCTTTGTGACGGACAACCAGTTTTCCGGCAACGGGAGCCACGGTTTCGCCTGCGAATCGGTCGGGGCGACCGTCATGTTCACGGCCAACCGCGTGGAATGGAACAAAGGCTACGGCCTCTGCCTGGTCGCGGGCGATGCGTGGAATGTCACCGGGAACTGTTTCGACCGGAACTGGGGCGCGGGCCTCTGCGCCCTGAAAATGCGCACCACCACCATCACCGGGAACGTCTTCCGGCGCTGCGGCAAAGACAGCCGCCTGCTGCCCGAAGGGGAGCGTTCCTGCCAGGTGCGGTTGGAGGAATGCAGCGGACTGAGCCTCGTCGCCAATGTGTGCGCGGCGGGCCGCGACGACGGCGGCAGGGGCGATTACACCCCGCATTTCGGCTTCGTCGTCCGCAAACTCAGCCACTCCGTCATTTCCGCCAACACCCTGTTCAAAGGCTACATGAAAGAGATGACTGCCGATCTTGGCGAACACGGCCCGGAGTACGTGTTCGCCAATAATGTGGGCTGCCCGATGACCGCTTGACCCAAGCGCCAGGACCGGCGCCAGGAAGAACTCGCCGGGCGCGGGACGGAGTTCTTCGGATGCGCGATAGTCAATCACGAAGGGTGCGAGGCGCTGCCTCGCTGGGAGATCATGCAAAGCAATACCTGGAGCGCCAAGGGCGCGATCCATACCAGCCTGGGCCAACGGCCCAGGTCATGACCGGAAAAGCGCCGTAGGGCTGAAAGCCCGACCCATGCGTTCGCATGGGCGGTGACGGGTTGGTCGAGGGCGCACCGGCGGTCGATGGACCGGGCTTTCAGCCCTGGGAGCGCTCGCCCGCCCCGGTCCTGGGCCGTTGGCCCAGGCTGGTATGAGGCCGCGCCGTTGGCGC
>Ga0187864_10003389_pt1 | contig 13071 bp, 11 predicted proteins | sample June2016WEW_11_4_FD_132985 | JGI IMG/M metagenome (GOLD analysis project Ga0187864, IMG submission 132985) | Peatland microbial communities from SPRUCE experiment site at the Marcell Experimental Forest, Minnesota, USA - June2016WEW_11_40 | ecosystem: Environmental > Terrestrial > Soil >... | reverse complement strand
TTTCCGTGTTCGTATGTAGATTGACCGCGACCGATCTGGTACGCCTGAAGTCAAGGCTCTATGAGATCATTGATCTCGACATGGATCAGGTGATCTTCGTACCCCTGTGTGCCCGTTGTTCCGAGCAAATCGAGGCCCTCGGCCGCCCGACCGAACCGCCCGACGCGAGGGATGTGGTGATTGTGAGTTGAAGGATCAAGGTAAATGGCTACTGCCGCCCGTCAGCGACCAAAAATCTTGAGCAGCTTGTGGGTGCGAATGGCTCAGCCACTCTTGCAGCAGGCTGTACACGAGGATCATCGTGTCGAGCCCGCACTGCAGCGGAGGGCTAGAAGAGGAGGTCATCTCCGCTCACCTCCGTAACCTCGGGGGCGGTGGCGGCCTCCCCGCTTCGCGTGGGCCCTGCAGGCCTGGCGGAGAGTCTGTTGGCGAAGACGTCGTCCCAGGTCACTTTGGGATGAGGACGGACCACGATGCCCTCGTCGGTCTTGACCAAAACGACCTGGTCTTGCAGCCCGAGGGCCTCGGCCCACTCCGCCGGAAGGCGAATCCGATTCCCCGGTTCGATCACGGTGGTCTGGGTCGTATTCATCGTTGCCTCAATTAGGCCACGACCATGTCGTCGTGGGTATGGTTACCGTGTCAACCCCGTTGTTTTTCTCCGCTGGTCCGCGCAATATGCTCATTGGGAGGTCATCCATGGGCGATGCAAAGCCTCCATCGATGACCTGCGACTGTCTGAAAAATATTGTATTCGGTCCAGCATCGACGATCGAGGCCTTAGGCAGGCCGACCGAACCACCCGATGCGAGGGATGTGGTGATTGTCACGTGATAAACCCGAGTTTTCGAAGCACATTTGAACAAGCGACAGGGAATCCTCTCCCCTTACCGTACCAGGAGCGCCTTGCGGTAGGCGAACCCTTTCCGGCGTTACTGGACGTTCCAACGGGCCTCGGCAAAACGGCCGCAGCAATTCTGGCTTGGGTCTGGCGCCGGCGCTTCGCCGATGGCGCCGTGCGAGCCAGGACGCCTCGCAGACTTGTCTACTGTTTGCCGATGCGTGTCCTCGTCGAGCAGACGTTTACCGAGGCGGTCAAGTGGGTCGACCGTCTGGGCTTGCTTGCCGGGGAAGCAGAGTGGAGCGAGAGGGATTCCAAAGGCCTCCCGACGAAACTGGCCCAACTTGTTCGATCTGATCGCGGCAAAGAGCGCGGCTATAGTCCCAATCCGGATGCGGGGAACGTTCATGGTTGGGCCGCCAGCCACGGTAACCGAGGGCAGTGCCCCATTGCCATTCATCTTCTGCTGGGTGGTGAGGAGCGGACTGACTGGGCCATGTGGCCGGAGCGCGACGCGATCCTGATCGGCACACAAGACATGCTCCTGTCTCGAGCGCTGAACCGTGGCTACGCCGCTGGGCGGGCCCGCTGGCCTCTTGAGTTTGGCTTGCTCAACAATGACTGCCTCTGGGTGTTCGACGAAATCCAGCTCATGGACACGGGGCTGGCAAGTAGCCTCCAGCTCGACGCGTGGCGGGGGAGTCTCTGCCTTCGGCCATCGTGCAGGGATTTTGCGAAGCCGACGGAGAACCATGTTGCCAAGCCTTGTCACTCGCTCTGGATGAGTGCGACAATGGCCCAGCACTGGCTGGATTCGGCAATTGACCGGTCACCTCGTACCGAGACGGAATGGAGCCGGCGGCATCAACTCAATGAGACCGAGCGCACGGATGAGAGGCTTCGGAGCGGGCAGCTTTTCGAGATAAAGAAGGAGCTTCTCCAAGCGCCGATAGATCGCCTCGAAAAACCGAAAACCAAGGATGGGAAACCAGACCGTGCCGATGCCGAGCGCAAGCAGGAGAACTACCTTAAGGCATTGGCCGAACACATAGGAAACGCTGACGATCATACAAGGACCGGCCTGACCCTCGTCATCATCAACACCGTCGATCGTGCCACAAGGCTATACGAGTTATTGCAGAAGCAGAGCAACCTCAGTCAGGTTCCCATCAGGTTGATCCACTCCCGATTTCGGCCTTACGAACGGGAGCAGTGGGCCGAATTCCTGACCCAGAAAGACTCGGCCAGTCGCATTATTGTTTCGACCCAGGTAGTGGAGGCTGGGGTCGACCTGTCCGCGTGCGTCCTGTACACGGAGCTGGCTCCCTGGGCATCACTGGTTCAGAGATTCGGACGCTGTGCGCGATACCCCGGTGAATCCGGCAAGGTGATCTGGCTTGATCTTGATCTCGGCACGGAAAAGCAGCCGGTCGACCACTGGGCAAGACCGTACGACCGAACGCAGTTGGTTGCGGCTTGCCAGATGCTTCGGAAGCTCCAGGATGTCGGTCTGAAGTCGTTGACGGTGAAGAAAGAGGAGATTGAAAGGGAGACCGCCAGTCTCAAGGCAAAGGCCCTCTTTCCCTACGCTCCGCGATTCGTCCCCCGCGACAAAGACCTTTTCGACCTGTTCGACACGACCCCCGACCTCACCGGGGCCGACGTGGACATCTCACGGTACATCAGAGACGGCGAGGAGCTAGATGTCCAGGTCTTCTGGCGACAGCTCCCTGATGGCGAGGAGCCCACGAAAAAGGATCGACCCGACCGTCGCGAGCTTTGCCCTGTTCCTTTTCACCGATTCCGCGAGCAGTTCGTGGCCCTACGGAAGGCGGGACGCATCTATCGAAGGCTGTACCGCACGGGCTGGGAACAGATGGTTTCTCCACAGGCCGAAGAGATCTACCCCGGCCAGGTCTTCCTCTTGCAGAAAAGCTGCGGCGGTTACTCTACCTGGCTTGGTTGGACGGGAAACCCGGCACACACTGACTTCGAGTTGCCAGCGCGGGGCGAGCCGACTAGGTCCACCGCCCAGGACGAAGAAGAGGATGCCGAAGACCTGTCCCAGATCAGCAAGTGGCTAACCGTCCTCGAACACACGCGCGACGTGTGCGGGAAACTGGACGAAATCCTCGGGTTCATCGATCTTGCCGAGTCGGATCGAAGAATTCTGCGTCCTGCCGCCCGCTGGCACGACCGTGGCAAGGCTCACCGCGAGTTCCAGGCGAAGCTGAAAGATGAGGTGATCCAGTGCGAGGAAGTGAGGTGCCGGTTGGATGGTCAGCCTGCGGCGAAGGCTCCAGATCCCGCCTGGAAGAAAAATGGCCGCCGCCCGGGATTCCGACATGAACTGGCCAGCGCCCTTGCGATTCTGGAAACGCTACGGTCCAGAGAGCCGACCCATGAGGCTTTCGCTTGGCCGGAGGGTCTGGACATGTCCGAGTTCGGTGGCGAAGGAAAGATATCATCCGCGGCCACGGGGGCGAACGATGCGCTGGTCGAGGAACTCCTCGGAATGTCATCGGAAGATGTCGATTTGCTCGTCTATCTCGTCGCCGCGCATCACGGCAAGGTGCGGATGTCCCTGCGCAGCTCACCCGACGACGAGCGCTCTGACGTGGACGATCCCTGTCCGGGAGATAAGCGCCAAGCCCGCGGTGTTCGTGATGGGGACGAGCTGCCCGCCTGCCAGATTCCAGGCTCCGACCAGTTTGCCGGTGGCGTCCAGGCGCCAACGGTCACCCTGTCCCTCGACATGATGGAATTGGGACTCTCGGCTCGTTACGGCGCATCGTGGCGTGAGCGGATGCAAATGCTGCTGGAACGGTTCGGCCCCTTCCGACTGGCGTATCTGGAAGCGCTCCTACGGGCCGCGGACTGTCGGGCCAGTGCCGACGAAGACCATCCGTTGGCTCAGCCCCCAAAGTAAGGGTGACCTATGGCCGGACATGTTCTCGAACTTCGCGGCTGCACTCCCGAACCGCTCGGCAACTACCTTAAGGGACTCGGCGTTTTCCGACTGATCGCCGAACAGGCCGACCCGCAGGCACGCGCGTGGTGGAAGGGCGGGGTACTCCAGATTCTGCAAAGCGAATGGTCTGATTCCGAGTTGGAGAAAGCGGAACGGCAGCTCGTCGAATGGCTGCTGACTAGATGTCGATTCACCCCCCTCATTGCTCCGTGGCAGAAAGGCACAGGCTATCTTCCCATCGGAAAAAGGGCGGCGGGTGGAGTCGCCCTTCAGGACCTACTTACCCATTCGCACCAAGGGGCAGGGTTCTTCTGCGAGGTGCTTCGCGATTTTGCAGCCAGCGTTGGCATAACGTTGGGCGACGAAGCCTCTGGCTGGCTCGAGTCTTTGAGAGGCGCCGACCCGGACTTGTCCGATGCTCATTTGCTGCGTGCCCTGCGAAACCGACTTCGCTCAGCCGCCGGACTGAGATGGCTGGATGCCGTCGGGATGTCTGTTTCACGATCCGGCGAATCAGACTCACCCCGGTGGTTTCCGATCTTAGCGAACGGAGGTGGCGAGGCGAGCGGACAGTACATCGTTAACCAGCAGCAGCGATTGAGGATGGCCTTGCTGGGTGACCAGGAGCGAAGTCGCCTTCGCCTGGAAGCAAGCCTGTTTGCTCGAAATCAACCCGACGCGCTAGAGGCGGGGTCGATGGGAGCGATGTACTATCCGGCCTTAATGAAGGTCCCCAATTCTGGTCAAGGCTTCCTGCCGGATCCTGAAAGGCGAGTAAACCCCTGGGACTTTATTCTGCTGTTGGAAGGCACCCTTGTCTGGTCCATGGCGACGACCAGACGGAAGGGAGTGACATCGGATCGGGCTTCTTTTCCGTTCTACTGTAGGTCTTCCTTCGGCGGGTCGACGACGATTGGACCAAAAGAGGTCGAAGGCGCGGAGAAGTCTATCGCGCACGGGGAGCTTTGGTGTCCAGTATGGAACAGACCATCCACTCTCGCGGAAATCCAGAGAATCTTCGGCGAGGGGCGCCTTCAGGTCTGCGAAAATGTTTGCTCCCGCTCACTGGATTTTGCACTCGCGATGACTGGGTTTGGCGTTGATCGTGGGCTCCAGGCCTTCCACCGCTATTCGCTGCTTGAGCGTAGTGGGTCCGGTCGACAAACCACACTTCTGGCCGTCCCGAGTGGCTGTTTCGCTCCGGTCCAGGCAACGGGTTTGCCTCTTCTCGTCGATCTTCGTGACTTCGCGCAAAGTGTTGCCTCTGGTCTGACTGATAATCCCCAGCAACCGAGACGCCTGATCCTTGCCCGAATCGAGTTCGAACGTGCCTGGTATGGAGCAACGGTCGCAGCCATCTCGACAAGCAGCGTCATTTCGGCAGAACAGCACCTTTGGCTCTTGATATGCGTCAGTCTCCTCGAGAGGGAACTCGGCATCAACCATGGAAAGGTCAAGATAGGCGGCGACACGGCTGAGAGAGTAATTGCCCCCCTCCCGTCTCTGCAACGGAACTGGGAGCGGCTCCTTTCTTCGGCTTCCCACCCTCGTGAATACCGCCTCGCTCGGGCCGTCGCGGGAATCACAGCGTGGGGCGACACATCGGCCCAACTTCGGCCGGGCCCGGCTGTGGAAGATATTCGAGCGAACCTTCTGCCGGTGGCCCGTCGCGGGAAGGCTTGGATCTGGGATAAAACGGCACGCGGTGCCGTTTTCTCCCCTGAGGCATCCCTGTCCACCAATCTCGCCGGTCTTCTGCGTCGCAGGCTGATCGAAGCCCAGCGCGGCGCGGGTGACGGCTTGCCACTATGGAGCCCAAATGGGGCGTGCTTTGCGGATCTCCTTGCCCTCTGGCGCGGCGACGTCGATGAACCGCGGCTCACTGACCTGATCCATGCCCTTGCTTTGATCGATCCCGGATGGTGGGATGAGGCCCGCATCGACGAACGGCAACGGGTCGATGAAACCCCGGACCTCAAAACATCGGCTGTCTGGTTCCACGACGATGAACCACGCATTTCGCTTGATCCACCCCAGTGGCTAAGGGAGGAAGAACTCCGGTGCGCGTTGGCGCTCCCGAGAGCGTACCACCTGATGAAGCTCTGCTTCGTCGGCGGTCGACTGCCGCGACGACCAGTCGAAGGCCAAACTGTCGCCCGATCCGGCTCGGAGCCGTACCCTCCAGTTTGCCGCGACTTGCTGTCCCTGCTCGAAGCCGCCCGACTGCCGGAGGCGGTCCAAGTTGCCGCGCGCCGTCTGCAAGCGAAGGGCTACCCAGCAGTCCTACGCGAAGTCGACATGGTGTCCCTGCGGATGGACATGTACCAATGCCGCCGTCTGGCTGGAATACTGTTGATACCCGTGAGCCGGCCGGGCGTGCTCGCTGCGCTGGCCGTTAAACCTCAAACAAGCACCCAATAATAGGGGACCACAGATGCCAGTAGATCTCACCCCGCTCGACACCGCTTCCCGCTTCATGGTCGAGGCTAGGCTTCGAGCTGCTCCTGGAACGGGCGGACGCTTCCAGCCAACGGGGTTTCCTGACCTGGGGCCTGCCCTTTATAAGGGCATTCGCTGCACAGATACCCCCGGCGATTCCCGTGAGGACATGACCGAGACGGTCGACATGCTTCTGGTTGAGTCCGCGCAGTCGATGGCGAATCGTCTGGAGGAGGTTTGCCTTCAGGGAGAAGACTACAATGCAGACTGCCACGGCATCCCATACGTACGAGTTCTTGACGGGCACCGGAACAACGCGTTCCTCACATCGTCGGTGCGTGAGCCGCATCGTCTGGCCTCGCCTTACGTCTTGGGAGCGAAGCGCAATGACATCGTGTTCCGCGACGAGATTAAGACGGCTCTGCAGGCGAACAAACAGCGCCCCGTTCACATCTGGAAGATGGTCCCGGCGATCTTTGACCTGGATCCGGGATGCGTGCTTCACGGCGTCTTCCTCGAAGAGATCGACGGGAGAATTCGCCTGCCACGCCTGGTGTCGGCTTACATCGAGGCATGTTCACCCAACCAGGCGAACTCGGGTGGGGTCTACAGGGGCGAAGTCACGGCGAAGGACAACATTCCATACCCACGTCAGGAATTCACGTCCTCCAGCATCAAGGCCTCGTTCATTCTGCATCTCGCCACACTCAAGAGCTACTCCCTCGATGAAATCAAACGGCGGTTCCTCCAGTCGTGGGCACTCTACAAGATCGACCGCTTCCTGCGCGAACATCTTCGTCTGCGGACGGCGTGCGAATTCCAAGTCAGTGGAATCAAAGTGTCGCTCCAGGGGCAGGCGGATCAGAGCCAGAACATCGGCGGGGGAGACGGGGCATGGCCTGAGTCGGCAGACATCCTGACGGCTTTCACCTCAGCCCGCGATGCCTGCTTTCCAGGACAGCCCGAAGGCGACGAGTGGCAATTACGCCGCGTCTCGGTTGTGACTTATGCGGTCGAGGTGATCGGGCAGGAAGAACTCCCAGAGGGCGTCGGGCAGGAGGAATTCAATCTCGCTGGCTTCGATGATCGGGCCGCTGTGAAGCAGGTCACGACGGGGAAGGGATCGAAGAAGAAGACGATCACCGCGCTTGTCCTGACCGGCGAATGGCCGGACGAGGACCAGCGTGCCCTTCTCACGCAGAACCCGGGGAAGAAAGAGAGCGAAGACGGCGAGGAGACCGAAAACCCCGCGCACGAGGTCGTGAAGAAGGCGCTCAAGAAGTGGAACGATCTTTGGAAGAAAGTTCAGAAGAAGATGGCTGGCTCCGAGGAAGGTGATGGTCAAGAATGAGTCTCACCATCTCCGTTCGCTTTCTGAGTGGCCGAGCACACCTGCACCCCTGGCAGACGCACCACAGTGAGGGTCGGGTTGATTGGCCGCCTTCGCCTTGGCGTTTGCTGCGGGCGATCGTTGCCGTCGCAGGGCGCGGGCTGACCTCACTGCCCTTTCCGGACTTTGTTTCCCTGGCCGTCGATTCGTCAACCGACGGTGGCAGGCGTGGAGGGAAAAAGAAGCGCTATGGCGAGACGACTGTTGCCACCGACTATTGGCAGGACCAGCCCGGTGACCTCATCCCGATCTCCCGCCTTGCAGCGATCTTGCCTGCCCTCGCTCCAACTCCAACTATCTGGCTCCCCAGGAACAGCGGCGGTCACACGCGGCAGTATTTTCCGATCCACGAAGGAGGGATCGTCAAGAACACAGGCTCAACCGTTTTCGACACATTTGCAGTGATTCGCAAGGACCAGCCGCTCCTTTTCTATTGGCGCGGCGGTACTCCGAAGGATCAGCAATTGGTCGATCTCGAGCTGATCCTCAGCCGAATGACCTACTTCGGACGTGCTGAATCCTGGTGCCGGGCGGAAGCCCACGCGAGCGAACCAGAGGAGATCGACGGAGTCTGCATCCAAGGACGGTGCCAGACCCATTGGCCCTGCGTGTGCATTGAGCATGGCGGGAAGCCCGACGGCCGGGAGTATCGCGAGTACACGCTGGAGCGACGCCTCGCTTCCCTGAAGGTCGTGAAGACCGAGGCCGTCGATCTACTGCCGCGGACGAAAACCTCCGAAGGCAAAGATCGCAAAGCAACTGCCGAGACCTTCAAGGCGATTCTTGAGACGGAACCAGAGGAGCGGTTGCTGATCCGTTGCCTGCTACGCGAATCTGGGCAGGACATCAAGGACGGCCTGGAGCGGCCGATTGGCACGGCTTGGGTCCATTACGCGGTACCGCGCGCTGTTCACCAGTTGTTTCATCCCGCTCCCGTGCCTCGGCGCCGGAACGAGGACCCAGTGAACCTCGTTCGATACGCGCTCAACACAGCCACGGTCCAACGCCCCGTGTTGCCGCCGCTCACCGACGTGTTGCTCGTCGCCGACCGTTTCCGTTCCGCAGTGATGGCCCTTGCCCGCCAGCCCAGCCGAGTTTTCAGCGGACACGACGCAAATGGTGGTGTTTGCCGTGAGCATGACCATGCATTCTGGTGGCCCGCGGACGAAGACAACGACGGGTTCCTCGACCACGTAAACGTCTACGCACGTAGTGGGTTCGAGGGGGTCGAAGTGGATGCGCTGAGGCGGCTGACTCGAATCCGGCAACGCGGCGGTCGCCCCGACCTGCTCGTCGCCCCGATTTATCTTGGGTGCGAGATCGATTATAAGCCCTGGCGGCCCTATCGGGATGAAGGCAACCGGAAAATCGACCAGCGCACGAACCTGTTCGTCTCGGCGACCCCGTACTACTGTCCCGTCTCGTTGTCGCGTGGAAAAAAGTCCCGTGCCTCGCGCCCTCACAGCATCAAGAAGGAGCTACGAAAAGGCCTTCGGCAACAGCGACTCATTAACCTCGAGGATGAAGTGGAGATTCAGGAGCTTGTGTTCGATTACGCACCCTCAGAGCTTCAGGCTGTGGAGATCGCCATCTCAGAAGGCCAGATGCATCCGCCCTGTCCGCCCCGCCAGTTTTTCCCCGTTGTTGAGGCACCCGCCGAGTATCCAGCTCTGCCCAGGCCCGCGAATGCGGCGGCGAGGGACATTCGCTACAAAGGGTGCGCGCAGAAGGACCCTGACGAGCAATTCACTTTCGGCATTCGGATTGGGTTGTATGTCGGTGGAGGCGAGCGTTTTGTACCCTCTCTGGGATTCTGCCGCCGCCGCCGAAATCACCAGGTCCGGGGACCCGGGCGAATGTTCTGCTTAGCCTTCCGCGACAAGAGACCTCCGCAGCCGTTCGCGATCGGCGATCAGTGTCATTTCGGCCTCGGGCTCTTCCTTCCCGCAGGCGCCATGGAGTAAGCTGTCGCGCCGGGAGGATCGCCCGTGCGACAGGTTCCGTGTACCGCGCCAGCCTGGCCGGCTGGTGCGGCCTTTCTCGTCCCTTGACCCGCGAGCGGTGAGGTGCTGAAATGTCAATCAGGCCGCATCCTGGCCACAGCTCGTTGGCAATTAGGATGTTAGCTCGAAAAAGCCTTGCATGCGGCTCTCGCTGCGCACAAACCCCGTTCCTCTCGGACTTTACGACTTCATTCACCGAGCTCGCGGTCGGTTTGACACCACCGCGGGTCGACCCTCTCGCAAACCCGGTCCTAAGTCCTTCGCTCCAAACGGTCCGGGGGGCGGGCCCTCTTCCACGGCTTCATCGCCGTGGCCCCATTGAAGCGCATTCGAGGAGGGCTGGCTTGATCGGCCGCCCAGACCTCTTCCACGGCTTCATCGCCGTGGCCCCATTGAAGCCATCCGGATGGCCCCGGGCCTCCTGCCGATATGGACTCTTCCACGGCTTCATCGCCGTGGCCCCATTGAAGCACTCTCATGTGCGTAGCCCAGGCCAAGGGCCTGCACTCTTCCACGGCTTCATCGCCGTGGCCCCATTGAAGCATGCCAAGCGGCGAAGTGGCACCGGTTAGATCCTGGCTCTTCCACGGCTTCATCGCCGTGGCCCCATTGAAGCCACCATCCGTGCCTCCCGCATCTTTGTCGTAGATGCCTCTTCCACGGCTTCATCGCCGTGGCCCCATTGAAGCAACTGGTCGGTGGCCGGCACCGGAGACACCGACGGCCTCTTCCACGGCTTCATCGCCGTGGCCCCATTGAAGCAGGTCTCGTGCCCGGCAACACCAGTATCATGCCAGTGCTCTTCCACGGCTTCATCGCCGTGGCCCCATTGAAGCGGCGCGGTCCGCAATTACGTCGAGCCGTTCTTCGGCTCTTCCACGGCTTCATCGCCGTGGCCCCATTGAAGCATCTTGAAAGCCGAATCACTTCCCACATTCCGAGACTCTTCCACGGCTTCATCGCCGTGGCCCCATTGAAGCGGCTTCGCGGGCCGCTCCGTGTCTCCCGGCCGACGGCTCTTCCACGGCTTCATCGCCGTGGCCCCATTGAAGCGTCTCCCACTGTCGCTGGTACGCTGACGGTCACCGCCTCTTCCACGGCTTCATCGCCGTGGCCCCATTGAAGCGGAACGAAAACGGCACGCAGAATTACCAAGGAGTCCTCTTCCACGGCTTCATCGCCGTGGCCCCATTGAAGCCTGTCTCGGCTGCCGGTACTGGATTGGAGACACCGTCCTCTTCCACGGCTTCATCGCCGTGGCCCCATTGAAGCAGACGCCAGGCGCATTGCAGCCGCCGCGATCTTGGCGCTCTTCCACGGCTTCATCGCCGTGGCCCCATTGAAGCCGGCCCCCGTTGATCGCCGGATACGTCGGTGGGCTGCTCTTCCACGGCTTCATCGCCGTGGCCCCATTGAAGCTTGTGAAGTCGCCGCTTGCTACCGTGATGGGTGGTACTCTTCCACGGCTTCATCGCCGTGGCCCCATTGAAGCGGAGCAATATAATGGAAATCACCCGCGAGATGCTCTGCCCTCTTCCACGGCTTCATCGCCGTGGCCCCATTGAAGCGATAACGACACCGGACACGGCGTCGGCGCCTACGCGCTCTTCCACGGCTTCATCGCCGTGGCCCCATTGAAGCCACTTCCGCGGGAACCGGCGGGTCAGCCACGGCCAACTCTTCCACGGCTTCATCGCCGTGGCCCCATTGAAGCTACGCTCCCAGCCCCGATGACCGGACCGCCTACGACTCTTCCACGGCTTCATCGCCGTGGCCCCATTGAAGCTTCTTCGTTCGGAGTTTTTTCCGCTGCCTAGCCCGTTCTCTTCCACGGCTTCATCGCCGTGGCCCCATTGAAGCTGTACCCGCTGGATGATTCCCTCGGATATGGCGCAGCTCTTCCACGGCTTCATCGCCGTGGCCCCATTGAAGCCATAGTCGACGCGTCCCTTGGACTTCGCCTTGCTCTCTCTTCCACGGCTTCATCGCCGTGGCCCCATTGAAGCCCGTATTTGGGATGTACCCCAGGAACTCATCCGAGCTCTTCCACGGCTTCATCGCCGTGGCCCCATTGAAGCCTCATCAGACCGTGTCGCTTTGATCCGCATAGCTCGCCTCTTCCACGGCTTCATCGCCGTGGCCCCATTGAAGCCTCATCAGACCGTGTCGCTTTGATCCGCATAGCTCGCCTCTTCCACGGCTTCATCGCCGTGGCCCCATTGAAGCGGAGTCGAGCCAGATGCTGCAGGTCAGCTCGTTCGCCTCTTCCACGGCTTCATCGCCGTGGCCCCATTGAAGCACAACGGACGCGGATGAGCTGACCTGCACGCACTGGCTCTTCCACGGCTTCATCGCCGTGGCCCCATTGAAGCCTGGTGGATGGTCGTCAAGTGTTTCTACCCGTCCGGCTCTTCCACGGCTTCATCGCCGTGGCCCCATTGAAGCGTGTTCGTCCCCGTCGCAACCGGCGCCCTCCAGCAACTCTTCCACGGCTTCATCGCCGTGGCCCCATTGAAGCGCGGGTAATCCCGCGATCGCCTGCCGTATGGAGAAGCTCTTCCACGGCTTCATCGCCGTGGCCCCATTGAAGCCATGACAGCCACGGCGAACGGCACCCACTTCACATGCTCTTCCACGGCTTCATCGCCGTGGCCCCATTGAAGCCCCGCTTTGGAGCCGCGCAGTGAACATCAAAGTGACTGCTCTTCCACGGCTTCATCGCCGTGGCCCCATTGAAGCAAGCGGTTAGCGCCCAACTCGGTATAGGTGACCGTGCTCTTCCACGGCTTCATCGCCGTGGCCCCATTGAAGCAGCCTTACGTAGGAACGTGCCGGGTCCAGGCGTCCACTCTTCCACGGCTTCATCGCCGTGGCCCCATTGAAGCGTCCACCCGCAGCCGTCGCACTCCCAGACGTCCAGCGCTCTTCCACGGCTTCATCGCCGTGGCCCCATTGAAGCGCCAGGATGGTCGTCACAGCAGTCAAAGAGCTGGCCTCTTCCACGGCTTCATCGCCGTGGCCCCATTGAAGCGTCCTTCGATGGCCGTCATCTCGCGGAGGATCATCACTCTTCCACGGCTTCATCGCCGTGGCCCCATTGAAGCGGCTTCGGCTCGACGATCAGCACCTCGTCGAACCCGGCCTCTTCCACGGCTTCATCGCCGTGGCCCCATTGAAGCGATTCCGACCTCTCCGCTTCAGTTGCAGGTCATCGACTCTTCCACGGCTTCATCGCCGTGGCCCCATTGAAGCGCAGTCGCTGCCTCGCCAAACTTTTCGGCCGCAGCGACTCTTCCACGGCTTCATCGCCGTGGCCCCATTGAAGCGATCCCCGCAGCGGTTGCGGGGGCTGGCGAGCGGCCTCTTCCACGGCTTCATCGCCGTGGCCCCATTGAAGCCCCGTTCCACGTGAAACGGAACGCCGCGA
>Ga0187864_10003388_pt1 | contig 13072 bp, 9 predicted proteins | sample June2016WEW_11_4_FD_132985 | JGI IMG/M metagenome (GOLD analysis project Ga0187864, IMG submission 132985) | Peatland microbial communities from SPRUCE experiment site at the Marcell Experimental Forest, Minnesota, USA - June2016WEW_11_40 | ecosystem: Environmental > Terrestrial > Soil >... | reverse complement strand
CTTGCGCCGAAGATCATCGGAATAAGCTCGCGCCATCGTTGTCGTGTCGCAGGAGAACTCGCCATCCCCAGGGTAATTCACTCACCGAATCCAGGTATATACCTTCTAGGGAACCGGTCTAGGTGCGCTAAGAAACAACCCCGAGTGAGTGTTAAGTCGTCTGCCTAACCCGCTTGTCACACCTGAGTCTCTGGTGTCCCTAATCCGGCGTGGGCAGAGTTCCTGAATAAATATTCGATGAAAAGACGCGACGGCGGGATGTGAGCTGCCGGACTGAAGAGGTTGAAGAAGAAGTGGCTAACAAAAAAGAAGGGCGGCCGCGTGGCCACCCTGATTTGCGAAAGAAATAAAGATTGATCCGGTTACGCCGGCGAAGGCCGTTCACCTGGAGCCAGCCCCGGCTGCCGCGACGGTTCGGGCTTGAGCACCTGCTGCACTCCACCCTGGTCATCGTGCGAGTTGGGCAAAACCCGCGGCGCCAGTTTCTTGCCCTCTAGGAGCATCTGGACCTCGTGGGCATCGAGAACCTCGCGCTCCAGCAAAGCGTTGGCAATGTCGGTCAGGGCCTGGCGATTATTTTCCAGAATGCCTTTGGCCGCGTTGTAGCTTTCATCGACCAGGCGGCGAACTTCGCTGTCGATCTTGACCGCCGTGTCTTCGCTGAAGTCGCGATGCTGTGAGATCTCGCGACCGAGGAAGATCTGCTCTTCCTTCTTGCCGAAGGTAATCGGGCCCAAGCCGCTCATACCGAACTCGCAAACCATCTTGCGAGCCAGCTCGGAAGCCTGCTCGATGTCATTGCCGGCGCCGGTCGTCATCGTGCCAAGGAACAGCTCCTCGGCCAGACGGCCGCCCATCATGATTGCCAGCCGCGTCTCCAGATAATCACGCGTGTAGGTGTGTTTATCGTCGAGCGGCAACTGCATGGTCACGCCCAGCGCCATTCCACGCGGAATGATCGTCACCTTGTGCAGCGGGTCGGCATGTTTGCTGAGCACCGCTACGAGTGCGTGGCCGGCTTCGTGGAAAGCGGTGACCTTCTTTTCTTCGTCAGAAAGGATCATCGACTTGCGCTCGGCGCCCATGAGCACCTTGTCTTTGGCCAGCTCAAAATCGTACATCAACACCGTCTTGCGGTTCTGACGGGCGGCGTTGAGGGCAGCCTCATTCACCATATTGGCCAGATCGGCGCCGGAAAAACCGGGTGTTCCACGGGCCAGCACAGTCAAATCCACGTCGTCGTTCAGAGGAATCTTGCGGGTATGCACGCGCAGGATCTCCTCGCGACCGCGAACGTCGGGACGAGATACCACTACACGGCGGTCGAAGCGGCCGGGGCGGAGCAGTGCCGGGTCGAGCACGTCGGGCCGGTTGGTGGCCGCGATCAGGATGACGCCTTCGTTGGATTCGAAGCCGTCCATTTCCACCAGCAACTGGTTCAGCGTCTGCTCGCGCTCGTCGTGACCGCCGCCGAGACCGGCGCCACGGTGACGGCCGACGGCGTCGATTTCGTCGATAAAGATGATGCAGGGAGCATTCTTCTTGCCCTGCTCGAACAGGTCGCGAACGCGGCTTGCACCGACACCGACGAACATCTCGACGAAATCCGAACCGGAAATACTGAAGAACGGAACGTTGGCTTCGCCGGCTACCGCGCGCGCCAACAGCGTCTTGCCGGTGCCCGGAGGCCCTACCAGCAGCACGCCTTTCGGAATACGACCGCCAAGCTTCTGGAACTTCTGAGCTTCACGCAAGAACTCGATGATCTCGCGCAGTTCTTCCTTGGCTTCGTCAACGCCCGCCACATCCTTGAACGTGACCTTCTTCTGCTGCATGGAGAGCAGCCGGGCCTTACTCTTGCCAAAGGAAAGAGCTTTATTCCCTCCCGTCTGCATCTGCCGGATCATGAAGATCCAGAGGGCAGCCAGCAGAATGATTGGGGCAAAGTTCAGAAGCGCGGTCGGCCATCCCCCACTGCTAGCATCCTTCACCGTGATGTTGACACCCTTGTCGCGAAGAATCTTGATCATGTCAGGATAGTTCGCGGGGACGGTGGTGTGGAAAGAGGCCTTCTCGTTGGCATATTGCCCACGAACATCCGGCCCGGTAAGCGTGACGTCCTTTACCTTCGCCTGGTCGACATCATTCATGAACTGCGAGAAGTTAATTTCGCGTTCCTTAACGCCGTTGTTGCCAGCCTTGACGACCTGCCACAGCAGGACGCCCGACAAGACAATCACCAGCCAGAACACGACTTGTTTTACGGTCGAATTCACAGCAAGCTCCTCGGATCAGGGCACACGCACACGAAACCTACGTAACGTACAGCCTCGCCAGCAAATTAGATGCAATCGAGACCGCACGGACTTAGGATTTTAGCCCCCCGTCTGTGAATTGTACTCGCTTTCGTCTTCAAAAGTTGCTCATACTCCGGGAGAGGGGAGGGGCTTGGCCCTCCACAATGGCAAGGTATGGCAGATTCCGGCCAAAATCCGGGAACCCCAACCCGTAACCCACTACATAGCAATTATCCAGCAGGAATCCGGAGTAATCGGCACGTAACAAGATGCGCCGGTCCGAGCTGCGATCAATGAAAGTGGCGATGCGAACCGAGGCGGCGCCGCAGGAACTTATGTGGCGAATGAGGAAGTCGCTGGTGATACCGGTTTGCAGCACACCCTGTACCAACAGGACGTGCTTGCCGGTTACCTCCAGCTCGGGGCGGAAGAGAATCTCAAGCGTGGAACCACCTGCGCGCGGTTGCTCCTTCACGTAGGGTTTGAGGAACTGGCAGACCACCTCTCCCTCGAGGGCTCGCACCAGATCCGACATGAACATGAAGCCATCTTCCAGAACGGCAATGGCATAGATGAGTTCGCCGCGAAAATCGTCGGAAATCTGTCGTGCCAACTCCCGCACCCGCTTTTGGATCTGCTCTGCGGTTGCTACGATCTTCACTTGGTACTTCACGTCGTTATGAACGATTTCCGGCATCCACTCTCCACGCGCAACGATGAAATCCAGCTCTAAACAGAAAAAGGCCTGCCTTCGATCTGCAAGGCCAAACCTGTATTCTCCCGGAAGGCGAAGGCAGAGGCAACAGGCATTCCGAGCGCCCAGATCAATTGCTGGTTACTGAAGACCAGTGGCCACATGGTGCGCTTCTCGGGCGGAATTCGATATTGCTGAAAGTATACCTTTACCTTCTTTTCCCGCTCGTCGCCCAAGGGATGGTAGCGGTCGCCGGGGCGCCAATTCCTGACCGTAAGCTCTGTCTCAATCCGTTTCGGGTCCAGCAGGTTTGCCACGGCGTGGCCTTCGGCAACCTGCACCAAGGAGACCCTGATGAGCCGACGTGACTCCGGGACTGGTAGCTCTCCCGGCACCCGAAGCCGGTATTCGTAAGCTGAGTGGTCATCACCGGAGCCCGTGCCGGGACGGGAAATTCGCAAGCTCGACTCAGTCCGGCTACGCTGCTTTTGCGCCTCCCAACCCGCCGGCAGCTCGCAGCGGGCTCCGCCATGGGCGGCCAGCAGCAGGCGCAACCGCTCCACTTCCTCGAAGCCGAGTTTGAGTTGCACCTGCTCCCCGGCGAAGCGGAGCAGCCTTCGTTGCAGCGCGAGCGGCTGAGCGGCGAGCCGGTCCGAATCAACGGTCACCGATTCCGCGCCGGGGTCCCCGGCGCGCGCCGGAGTCGCGCGTGTTGGGGCAGAGTGCGAGATAAGTCCCGGAGCAATCTCCGCAACCTTCTTCGCCCAGTAGCTTTCTTCGGCTTGTGCCAAATCGGCGATTTGCGCCAGCGCTAGGCGAACCCCCGGATTGTGTTCGGCCTCAAGCAGCGGCAAAAGCTGCCGCACACGGTTTCGCCGGAAGCGGCGATCCTGGTTCGAGAGGTCCTCGCGCCACGGCTGCGCGAGCCGGTGCAGATAAGCCTCGACCTCGCGCCGTGCCGTACCGAGCAGCGGACGAACCACCCAAACCCGGCCGTCCGCGGTGCGCAGGCGCGGATGAATGCCCGCCAGGCCGCGCAGCCAGCTTCCACGCAGAAGCTTGAGCAGCACGGTTTCCGCCTGGTCGTCGAGGGTGTGCGCCGTGGCGACCTTGTCTACCTTGCGCTCTTCGACCAGGGCGGAGAAAAACGCGTAGCGCAGCCGTCGCCCCGCTGCTTCCAGGCTGAGCTTGTGCGCGACCGCATAGGTGCGGACGTCGTGTACGGCCAAGTGAAATTCCAGTCCGTGCCGCTGCGCCAACTCGGCCACGAACGCGGCGTCCCGCTCGGCATCGGCGCCGCGTAGCTGGTGGTTGAGGTGCGCTACCGAGAGCACGATTCCCAGTTCCTGCCGCAGCTCCAGCAGCAGACGCAGCAGAGCGACGGAATCGGCCCCGCCGGATACGGCCACCGCCACGCGCTCGCCGGCTCGGAGCAGGTCATGGCTGGCGATGAAAGCCTGAACGCTTTTCAGCACGTCCTCCATGGTAAATCGATCCTCGCCGTCAAGCGAACAAGCGCTCGAGCAATTCCACAGTCGGTTGCCGCTAATTATCGCCGCCGGGTTTGGAACTGTCCTCGACTACCTTCAACGAATCTGGTCTAAAATCGTGTTCAGTATGGCACTTCGAGTGGAAAATCGTGCGCCGGTTCATCCTGGTCCAAAATGGTACGTGCGGTTCATCATGGTCTCGTTTCGGACCGTGCTGTTCACAATACTGTTTACCGCGCTGGGCATGGGCGTTGGCCTGCTGTTGGGAATCATCGCCACCGTTGTGCTGGCAGCCGTCCATCATGTGCAACCCGACATGGCGAATGCCTACCGCCATGTGGCGGCTCCTCTGGCGCTGGCGAGCGGCTCGTGCGCCTTGGCGTGGAATGTTTTTCGCGGAGTCAAAGACGCGGTGAGCGCCCGAACAAACAAGCCCGTCGACGGCGGTGATACTGATCCGCAAAGATGACGCGGCCTGGAAACCGTCCCACTCCGCGCCGCTCTGGGCTTTATTGACGAATTTTTCTGCTTGGTGCCCCACGTTCGCCCGCGTCGGGGCCCCCGGCGAGGCTCGGCTCGCTGGGGTGACTGGGCTAACGTGGGGTAGTTCGACTGGGTCCAAGTCCCACATCTGCTAACTGCGGCAGATGTGGGGCACCGTCCAATAAAGCCACCAACTTCTGAGCGAAGTGAAGAATCCCAGCACGGCGCGGGGCTGAGGCGCGGTCGAAGGATTTTGTCAAAAAGCTCGGTGCGGCGTGGGTTGAGACAGTTTCCTGGGATGCTTCGCTGCGCTCAGCATGACAGTACAGAGCCTGTTTCAGTACGCTCAGGATGACACTCGCGAGAGGTTTTCTATTATGCAAGTATTCCGAGACACCACACTAGCGTTTGACCCTCCCCGCCGCAGTCTTTAAACTCAATCTTTCTATTTAGATTTCCCTGGATCGCGCATTGTAGGCGCGACCCAGCCCCAGCCAGCGCAAATCCGGCGCTTGTTGGGAAGAAGCGGCCGGAGCCAAATATCACTATGTCCGACATCAAAGTTCAGCTACCCGATGGCAGTGTTCAGCAAGTTCCCAAGGGCACCACTCCGTTGGAGATCGCCCGTTCGATTTCGCCGCGGCTGGCCGACGCCGCGCTGGTCGCCAGGACCGCGCCGCTCGACCCCGCCCCACTAGAGGCAAAAACGGCCTCTGTCGGGGACCCCAAGCCGGGCAATGGTGATGGCGATCTGACCGATCTGACTAAACCTCTGGAGCGCGACACCCGCCTGCGCCTGCTCACCGATCGCGATCCCGAGGCGCTCCAGGTGTACCGGCACTCCTCGGCGCACCTGATGGCTGCCGCCGTGCTTGAACTTTTCCCCGAGACCAAGCTCGGGCACGGGCCGGCGACCGAGAGTGGTTTCTTTTACGACTTCTATCGCCCCACGCCCTTTACGCCCGAGGATCTGGAGAAGATCGAAAAGAAGATGCAGGAGATCGTGCAGCGCAACGAGCCCTACGCGCGCGAGTTTCTGCCGCGCGAAGAGGGGCTGACTCGCTTCAAGGCCGAGGGCGACTTCATGAAGTGCCACTTCATCGAAGAATTCACCCAGCCCGACGAGAAAATTTCGCTTTACAAGACCGGCAAGTTTGTCGACTTCTGCCGCGGCCCGCACATACCCTCGACCGGCAAGATCAAGGCCTTCAAGTTGCTGAACATCGCCGGCGCCTACTGGCTCGGCAAGGAAGAGAATCCGCAACTGCAGCGCATCTACGGGACTTCTTTCTTCAGCAAGAAGGATCTTGACGAGTACATGCACAAGCAGGAGGAAGCCAAGCGGCGCGACCATCGCGTGCTCGGCAAGCAGCTCGACCTGTTCTCCATCCAGGAACTCGCCGGACCGGGACTCATCTTCTGGCATCCCAAGGGCGGCATCATTCGCAAGGAGATGGAAGACTGGATGCGCGAGGAGTACTTGAAGCGGGGCTACTCGCTGGTGCACACGCCGCACGTGGCACGCCGCCAGCTCTGGCAGACCTCGGGGCACGAGGGCTTCTACGCCGAAAACATGTTCACCCCGATTGAGCTGGACGATGCGGAATACCGCATGAAGCCCATGAATTGCCCGTTCCACATCCTCATTTACAAGGATCAGCTTCGCTCTTACCGCGACCTGCCGGTCCGCCTGGGCGAGCTTGGCACGGTCTACCGCTACGAACGCTCGGGCGTGATGCACGGCCTGCTACGCGTCCGCGGCTTTACCCAGGATGACGCGCACATCTTCTGCACGCCGCAGCAGATTGAAGGCGAGGTCATCGGCTGCATCGATTTTGCCAAGGCCGTGCTCGATGCTTATGGGTTCACCGAGTTCCAGGTTGAGCTCTCCGGCTGGGACCCCAACGACCGCAGCCATTTCGTGGGTAGCGAGGAGCTGTGGGAAATGGCGCAGAACTTGCTGAAGAAGGTGCTCAGCGAGCGCGGTATTCCCTATAAGTTCATTCCCGGCGAAGCCGCATTCTACGGGCCTAAGATCGATATCAAGCTGGTGGACGCCATCGGGCGGCTCTGGCAGCTTTCGACGGTGCAGTTCGACTTCAACCTGCCGCAGCGCTTCGAACTGGAATACGTGGGCGAGGATGGGCAGCGCCATCAGCCGCTGATGGTGCATCGCGCGCTCTACGGCTCGGTCGAGCGTTTCTTCGGCGTGCTCATCGAGCACTATGCCGGCGCCTTCCCGCTGTGGCTCTCGCCGACGCAGGTGGAGATCGTGCCCATCGCCGAGCGCCACGTCGACTACGCCAACAAGGTGCGCGCGGAGCTGAAAACGATCGGCGCGCGGGTGGAGGTCGACGCACGCAACGAGAAGATGAACGCCAAAATCCGCGAGCACGCCATGCAAAAGGTTCCGTTCATTCTGGTGGTCGGCGACAAGGAGCAGGAGAGCGGACAGGTCAACGTGCGCGTGCGCGGCCAGGACAAGGCGGAGGGCTCGGCGGCGACCGCCGACTTTGTCGCCCGGGTGAAACGGCTGATGGAAACCCGCAGCTCCGGGCTGGAGTGAAGGCACGCGCAGTAGGCCGCCCCGAATGCACAACACCGGCCGCACAGACCTTCTGCTACGATAGGAGGTTAGGGCGGCCCGCCGAGCCCGGGAACAAACGTGCTCGCCGGGAACGCCGGTTCCCACTTCTCAGCCAATGACACAGACTGTTACTGCCACAACGCATTCTCCAGCGGAGATCATCAGGAACTCTCCCGTGCAGCAAGCTTCCAACGGAATCTGCTACGCGGTTACCGGGCAGACGAACCTGCTGGGGCCCGATGCCGAGCGCATGGTTGCCTGCGTGCCCCAGGCGGTGGCGGCGGCCCTGCAGAAAAAGGCTTTCTACTTTGTGCCGCTCGCGGTGGCTCAGGGCGACGAGACGGTGATCGCGGACCGCTACGACATTGTGCTCAGCGACCAGGCGGTTTGCCATCGCAACCTTACGCTGGGCGATGCCGAGTGCGTTTTCATCTCCACGCGCCTGATGGACGACCGCTTTTCCGTGGCCTTCGAGTTTTACATCAACGTGGCGCATGCCTTCGTCGAGCACGCCGGCTTCTCGCAGGAGTTCGGCGATCTTGCCTGGAAGCAGGTGCTCGAAAAGGTGAAGGGCGAGACCAGTCTGGACGCGCACGAGCTGCGCAAGATCGCCAGCTCCAGCGCGCCCGACGCGGACAAGGCCAAGAACGAGTACTTCGAGACGGTTTTTGCCGACGCCATCGCTATCTACATGCTCTCGCTGTTTCTTGACGTCGATTACTACGAGCTGCGTGAGCGTGATTACCCGCTGCTGGTGCCTAGCGCCATGGCTGAGCGGCTGCGCAAAGCGGCCGAACTGTTTCCTCCACCCACGGGATTCGAGTTCAACATCTTCTACCGCCGCCGGCAGTAGATGACCCCAACAAACACCAAAGCGGTGTCAGGGTTGGGGTATCCCAAACGATTATTCCAGCGTGTCACCCTGAGGTTGAGCCGTTTTGCGGGCGTCTGAGCCCGCAGGCAAAATCCTGAGCGCAGCGAAGGAACTCGTTAGGACGCGACGTAAGGGTCCATGTATTTGCTTTTTTCGGCCTTCGGGTGACGCTTGCTGAAATGCATAGATCGTCACGTCGGTTCGCAAAAGCGGCAAACCTCCTCACGATGACACCCGCAGCGAAGGATGCAGTATCTCTGGTACCACTGTTGCCACAATGCTAAAAGCTGTTTGCTGCTCGCGAAAGGTGTATACCGAAGCACTCATGGGTGTAGCTTTCGCGAAACTGGTCTACAATGCAGTCGATGATTGCGCATCTTCGCGGCCGTCTGCTTATCAAGCATCCCAATCAAGCCATCGTCGACGTCGGCGGCGTGGGCTACGAGATCACCATTACGGTGCCGACTTTTTCCGAGCTGGCGGAAGCCGGGCAAGAGGTCGCGCTGCACATCCACACCCACGTGCGCGAAGACCAGATAGCGCTGTTCGGCTTTCTGCGCGCCGAAGAGAAGCGTCTGTTCGAAAAGCTGATGACCGTCAGCGGCATCGGCCCGAAGCTGGCCGTCACCATCCTGAGCGGCATGCCGGTGGGCGACCTGATCGGCGCGATTCGCGCGGGAGACGTAGCGCGGCTGACCAAGGTTCCCGGCATCGGCAAAAAAACCGCCGAACGGATGGTGCTGGAGCTGCGCGAAAAACTCGAAGAACTGCGGGCCAGCGCCATTGCCCCGCCGTCGCTGAACGCCGTCGCCGATGACGTGCTCTCGGCTCTGGTCAATCTAGGCTACCAGCACCCGCTGGCGGAAAAAGCAGTCGAAAAGGCCGCCGGGACCGGCGCGCAGAAGACGTTTGACGAGATCTTCCGCGAGGCACTGAAGCTGCTGACGCGGTAGAGTCGAGACCAGTTTCGCGCGCGTCGACATGCTGCGCGGCCATGAGTCAAGAAGTCTGTCCGGCTGCTGCGCTCCTTGCCAACCCGACTTGCCGTTTCGTTAGAGCCCAGCCAATCGCCGTGGTAGCGACGATGCCGACGACGACCGCGATTTGCCCGTTGATGCCGACGCCGGCAGGGGCCCCCGCGGCATTCAAACGGTGGGCGAGTCCCGCGCCGGCTAACATGCCAAGCACGCACCACGCGGCGTCCGTACTGCCTTCACCGGAAGAGATCAACTGCCGGAGAGGACATCCACCCGCCAGTGTGGCCGCCAAGCCAACCAGGAACAGACCGAGAAAGTTCCACACGTGCATCGTATGCGCCAGAGGCTGACCGCGGAAACCCAGCTTAAAGAAACCAAAATAATAGTTTCCCGCCACGGCCACGAGAAAGATGGCGGCATAGATTCGCAGCAGATGAGTGCTACTCGTCTGGAAGAAATCGCGGATTCCGCCGCTCATGCACAGGCGGGAGCGTTGCGCCAGCAACCCGGCGGCCAGCCCCGCGACCAGGCTGATCAGGACAGGAGCGTGCATTGCCCCGGGGCCCTGCTTGCTGAACGCCAGCACGGGGAGCCTGAAGGCAACTGCGATTAAAACCAACAGCGCAACCAGCGGCAGGCCATATCCGGCGGCTGACGCCGCTCCGCCGTGCGGGCTCGATCTTCCCGGGTTGTAACCGCGCCGAAGGAAGAGGATTCCGGCGCCGACGCCGGCGACAAACCCGATCAAACCGGTCAGGCCATTCAAGTCACCGCCGGCAAGACGCAGAAGTCCGCGCAGCGGGCATCCCAGAAAGACGAGCGCGCCGGTCATCATCGCCATTCCCAGAACAAAGCGCATAATGGGCTGGCTCCGCCCCGCGAACGAAATTCGCCGCGCAATTTTGCCATGGCAAAAGCGCCGAGCACCCAGCCCAGAATCTCCGGGCGCGCGTACTCAAGCGTGGCGACAGAATGAATGTGAAGCGCTCCGGCAATATCGCGAAGCTGACAGGCAGCGCAAAAGCCATAGTTGCCAGGGTTCCCTGCCATCACCAGCAGAACGGCCCCCAACCCAAACACGATTCCGGTCGCTAACACCAACATGGCTTGCTCCTTATTTGAACTCGCGCCAGGCGTCTACCCGTGAACCCCGTGGCTGGCCAGCGGAACATCTCGCGGATGTCACGCGGTTCACGCCCGGGAAAGCCGGCGGTGCTGTCTCTTAGAGGAAATTGACGCCAAACTGACGGTAGGCAAACTACATTCAGGTGAAGCCGGAAAAGACGTGAAGTGGCAGCAGCTTCATGGGAGTGGAATATACATAGCTCGGTTTGCGGGATGGCGCAATAACTTTTTACGAGCTTGCCCGGAAAAGATGTCGAGGTAGACAAGAAAGTCTGAATTGACATCCCACAGTGAGCACGATAGTCTTTGCCGTCAAACTGCCAAGAGCCGGAGGTACGCCGGTGCTATGCGCAAAGTGTGGTACTGAACTGCCCGATGAGGTACGGTCCTGCCTGCAGTGCGGCCATGCGGTGGCTGCAACCCCCTCTACGAGTGCAACTGAAGCTGGAGGAGCGGCAGCGACATCGCCGGTACGCGCACCGCTAGCTGTTGATGAAACAGGAAGACGGACGGACCAGCATTGGTACGATGACCTGACTCTTAAGCATTGGAATGTCTTACTTGGCAGCTTTCTTGGTTGGGTTTTTGATGGGTACGAATCCTATGCGTTGATCGTGGTGTTGGGACCAGCGCTCAAATCATTGCTTAGCGCTGAGCAACTGAAGTCACAAGCGGTCTGGGCAGGTCTGGCCATCGGTATAACCCTGTTGGGCTGGGGAGCCGGAGGATTGATCGGCGGAGTCTTGGCGGATTACATAGGCCGCAAGAAGATGATGATGTATTCGGTTTTTCTGTACGCTCTGCTGAGCGGCCTTACAGCGTTCAGTTTTACGATTGGCGCCCTGTTGGTGTTCCGGTTCCTGACAGGACTCGCCATGGGCAGCGAATGGAGTACGGGCATCTCGCTTATCAACGAAACGTGGCCGGAGCGAGCGCGGGCGAAAGGCGCCGGATTTCTCCAGTCGGGCTTTGGCTGGGGCACCCTTCTCGCCGCTGGCCTCTGGTTCCTGATTGCTGACACAAAGCCGTTTGGGTTTGATACCTGGCGCCTCATGTTTGTGTTTGGGGCAATACCAGCCTTGTTCGTTCTGTACATCCGCAAAGGCGTCGATGAATCCGAACGATGGAAGCAAGCCATTCGGGAGAAGCGATGGGCGGCGACCGAGGTGTCAACTCAATCGAATAGCGGAGGCGAATCCAAACGTCCGTTCACCTTGACTGAGATTTTTCGCGACCGGGAAAGCCGGCGCCGGGTTCTCCTGGCTTTCGGCCTTTCAGTCACGACCATGATCGGATGGTATGCCGTTGCCAGCTGGCTTGCCTTGTTCACTAGTTCGATGGCGGTTCGAGAAGGCTTGCCTCGTGCAGGGTCGTGGGGAGCACGCGTTGCAATGCTTTATACGGTCGGGGCGATTGTCGCTTATCTGCTTTCCGGATTTATGGCGGACGCCATGGGACGACGAAGATTTCTGTTGTTTACTTTTGTGGGTTCTCTGATCCTTACGCCGATCACTTTTCGTTTTACGGGAACCGTCGCTGCAATGCAGTTCGTTGCTCCGCTGAACGGGTTCTTCACCCTTGGATGCGCCTACTCCTGGATGGCCATATACCCCGCTGAATTGTTCACGTCTTCAGTGCGCTCAACCGCAATAAGCTTCATCTTCAACGCATCGAGGCTGGTTGCCTGGTTTTTCCCGATTATCGCCGGCACCATCATCAAGTCTTTTGGTGGCGTGTCCAATGCCGCCATGATTCTTGGTTCTGTCTACATTCTGGGACTGATCCTTCCATGGTGGATGCCCGAAACCCAGGGGAAGGGGCTGCGCGGTTAGGCAAAAAACTCGCGGCATCGCGGCCAAACAAAGCGAGCTAATCAACTCATAGGGTGAGCCTTGAGCATGTTGGCTGACTTCCGCTAACCCAGGTTTCGTCTACTTCGGAATCAGTTCCGGTGCGCCGTTTTTCGCAAGGGCAGGGTCTCCCATTTGGGTGACCCCAGACAGCAAAAACTCCCGGGAAGGAGCTCGTAAACTTCTAATTACATCAAAGTTATATTGGTCGGCTTTAGCAGACGATTTTAGAACTTTCCTATCGCATTCTGGGGATTTCGAGGCCCTGGAGTTCGCCCAAATCTAAAAAGCTGGTGCTAATTTCCTCCCCCGGCGGTGGTGCAGTCTGAATTTTAGGAGGGGACCTTATTGTCTCAGCCGCGTAATCATTTCGATTTGCGCTCGGTCGGACATAAAAACAGGACGAGTCTTCACTTGCGGACTTATTTCAAGCCCAGCTCGCCATTGTACTGTTGGGTAATTCCGTAGCACTCGCAGGCGAAGTCTTCAAGTTTATTGCGGTTCACGATCTTCACTGCGCCACGGGTGTACTCGATGAGCTTGTGCTTCTGCAAAACACCAGCTGCCAAGCTCACACTAGGCCTATCTGTCCCTAGCATCGTTGCGAGAAAATCATGGGTGATGGGCAGCGACGCCGAATCCACTCTATCCTGAGTCATGAGCAACCACCGTGCAAGACGCTGCTTAACATCATG
>Ga0187864_10003386_pt1 | contig 13082 bp, 13 predicted proteins | sample June2016WEW_11_4_FD_132985 | JGI IMG/M metagenome (GOLD analysis project Ga0187864, IMG submission 132985) | Peatland microbial communities from SPRUCE experiment site at the Marcell Experimental Forest, Minnesota, USA - June2016WEW_11_40 | ecosystem: Environmental > Terrestrial > Soil >... | reverse complement strand
TCAGGCTGCAACGGTGATGAGAAGGTAGCGTAGCATTATTGGCAAAGCCGCAGCCTGCGCCCGAAGCAAGTCAATGATGCAGTGAATCAGTTTTAGTAGTTATGGTGGATCTCTCACCCTTTCGAAGGTGTTCGACTGGCCATCCCGAAAGCGTCGTGATTTGTTGTGATTTGCGGTGCCATTGCTTTAGAACTGGCGGAGAGAGTGGGATTCGAACCCACGTTACCCTTTCGAGTAAACACGCTTTCCAAGCGTGCGCCTTCAGCCACTCGGCCATCTCTCCGGCGCCGTGGTCTTGATTCTAACAGTGCTCCGGACTGCCCGCGAACTGCAGATCCCACCCCTGAGGCTTCGCGCAGGGGCGGGAGGACAACCGAGAGGACTGGCTGCTGTTGTCAGCTTTTTTCGGGATTGTGCAACTGCTGGGCCAGGTAGGTCTCGTAGGTCATCTCTTTAATCGCGTGCAGTTGCCCTTCCAGCCAGTCGATGTGGTGTTCTTCATCGAGCAGGATCTTCTCCAGAAGCTCGCGCGAGCCGTTGTCGCCGACAGCCACGCTGGCCTTGATCCCGTCATTCAGGCGTTTCACGGCCGTGTATTCGAGCTGTAGATCGCTCTCCAGTTGCTGCTTCAGGTTTTGCCCGATATTGATTTTGAAAGTTTCGGTCATGTTGGGAGCGCCATCGAGCAGCAGAATACGTTCTATCAGAATTTCGGCATGGTGCATTTCCTCGATGGATTCCTTGCGGGTGTGCTTGGCCATCCGTTCATAGCCCCAGTTCTCGCACATCTCGGCGTGAAGGAAATACTGGTTGATGGCGGTGAGCTCGGCTTTCAGGGCTTCGTTCAGAATGGCAATGACCTTTACGTCGCCTTTCATAGTTTGCCTCCCTTTTCTTTCTGCAGCGGAGAATTTTTTGATGGAATTAGTTCTCAGTTCCCGGTTCTCAGTGAAAATCTCAGCAGCTCTGACTAAGAACTGAGAACCGGAAACCGAGAACTGAACTGCGACAGAGAATTGTACTAGAAGAAGAGAGTCAGGAACGCGATCCCAAAGCAGCGGCCGAGGCACTGGGGGTTTCTGGCGACGCTGGAGCGTGGCCGTTGGTTGGCTGGGCGGGCTTGGCCTGAACCGTGCCCTCAACCACGCGGTGATTCAGGCAGTAGAGCGCGAGTTCCAGACGGTCGGCCACTCCCAATTTGTCGTAGACTTTGCGGAGATAATTCTTGACCACCTGCTCGGTGGTGCCAACCCGGAGGGCAATCTCTTTGTTCTTCATCCCCTGCGTGACGCAGGAGACGATGAGCGACTCTTTGGGGGTGAGCGAAACTTTGGGACGTGACCCTGCCGGGCGCAAGCCTTGCGTGCGATAGGCCTGCATTACCCATGCGACCGCGCGGCTTTCAAGCCAAGGTTCACCCTGGGCGACTTTGCGTAGGCATTCCACCAGCATTTCGGGCTCAACTTCGCGCCAAACGATGCCATGGGCGCCGCGCCGGAACAAGTCGAGCGTCATCTCCTGGTCGGGCTCCTGCAGCACGACGACCAGACGGCAGCTCGCACTTTGCCGGAGAAGATCGGAAACCGTGTCCGCTGGATTCGGAGCCAGTGCCGCCTCGAAGATCACAATATCGGCGGAAAACTTCTGAATGGCGGCAACGGTCTGATCGAGGCTCTCGGCCTGGCCGACAACCCGTATGTCGTCCTCGAGCGCAAAGATCTTGCGCAGGCCGGCGCGGAAAATGGCTTGGGTATCCGCCACAATCACGCGGATCGTGCCTTTGCCGTCCTCAGTCTGAACAACTTCGCCTGGCTCGACATTAACCGAAGTGCTGCCCATCCGTCCTCTTTTCCCACCCTACCTGTCGCGCCCTGGCTGCGCGGCCGAACTTGCTCGGTCGAACTGCGCAAAACTACCTGCGCTCAAAACGGTACTCGTCAATCACCACACCGACTCCACGCCGGCCGCCATCCGCAAAACTGCGCACCACTCGTCCGCGACAATCGACCTGCACGTCGGCTTCTGCGCCCACTACGTCGGCGGGAAGAGAAATCGTAAAATCGACCGCCGAACCAACGGGCACATCGGCATCCATGCGGAACAGGACGCCGTTGGCGGAAATGTTCTCGGTCTCGACCGTCTTTCCCGTGGTTCCAGACGGATTGACTGCCGACTTCAATGCCACCGGCAGTTTTATGGGAAAGCGCGGCGCGCCTTGCACGTCCGTATAACCCCTTCGATTCTTGCTGACATCAGCAACGGTTCCCTTGGCGGCTTCAGACACGTTTGCGACGACCTTTCTTCCGGTTCCTGCCGTGCACCACTCCGCTTGAGCAAGTGCACACTCAGGGGCGAGATTACACCCCAGCATCGGCAATGCAAAGTTACGGAAGTCATGGAACAAAGGCGGCGAAGTGCCACTGGTACAGGGACTTAGGGGCGTATCTGCGTGTGACTGCCACCCGTATCACCGACAATGCAGAGACCTGGGCGATAGCATTCAGCAGTCAGCACTCAGCATTCAGCCCTTTGAGCTTTTTTCGGTGCTGCCTTTGGAGATTACCATGAAGAATTTTCGGGATTTGATGGTTTGGCAGAAGGCGCATGCACTTACGCTGGCCAGTTATCGAGGTACGGCGGGGTTTCCTAGACAAGAGATCTATGGCATCACCAGCCAGATTCGCCGATGTTCGGCTTCGATTGCGGCGAGTATTGCAGAGGGATGCGGTAAACGTAGCAATGCCGAGTTCCAGCGTTTCTTGCATATCGCCGCCGGATCGGCCAGCGAACTCGAATACCACTTCCTGCTCGCCAAGGATCTAAGTTTTCTTTCCGACGACGAATACAAAAAGCTCGATCAGTCCACCATTGAGGTCAAGAGAATGCTGGCTGGTCTCATTAAGAAGGTGGAAGCTGATCGGCAGGGGAACTGAATGCTGAATGCTGAATGCTGAGTGCTGAGTGCTCAGAACTTCGTCGCTTCGGTGAAGTTAAACGCTTTCACCTTCATTGCGGGCACCACCATGTCGAACGATTCCTCTCCGCTGGCGCGGACTGGGGCACTCATCGCCTCCACGTTTGACAGCATCGAGATCAGGCTTTGGTTAAAGCGGAAATTGCGCAGGCCACACTGTATCTTGCCGTTCTCCACCAGGAACGTCCCGTCGCGAGTCATGCCGGTCACGATCTTCTCGTACGGATCCACTTCACGGATGTACCACAGCCGCGTTACGAGCACGCCGCGCTCGGTGGAGGCGATCATTTCCTCCACGCTTTTCGGCTTTTCTGGCCCCCCGAAAACCTTATCCGGCACTTCAAAAACGATGTTCAGCGGCATCTCGCCCATTTCGTTCGGCAAGGGAAATCCGTGCCCGGTGGGTTCGATGGGGCCGACCTTACCCGCATACACGGAATTCTTCATCTTCTGTGCCGTGCTGCGCGCATACACCACGCGCTTCACTACTCCGTTCTCGACCAATTGCACGCGCTGGCGCCGCATGCCCTCGCCATCGAACGGCGAACCAGCCTGCAGCGGATGCGCGGCGTAATCGCAGATGTTGATGTTCTCCCCAAACATTCTGGCGCCGATCCGGTCGTTGAGAAACGATCGCTGGTCGAGAATCGCCACACCGCTGTAGTCCCAGAACATGAAGCCAACAATATCGAGGACAGCGGCCGGTTCAAGAATTACCGTATACTTCCCCGGCGCAATCTCTCGCGGATGAGCGGACGCGACCGCCTTTTGCGCCGCCGTCTCCGCCAGGCGCGTCGGATCGAGGTTACGCACATCGGGTGAATTTAACTTCTGCCAGCCGGAAGAATCCTCGGCCAGCATGGTGATGGAAATCTCCGCCAGCGTCTGGTGATGCCAATTCGCTAATCCACGACAGTTGAAGATTCCTTCCCTGGATTCGGAATTCGAGTAGATGCCCGCCGTCGTCAGCTTGTGCTTGCCGGCAATGGACACGATGCTCTTGACCACCTCGGCGCGATCGGCTGGAGTGATGGCTGTGGTCTCGTCAAAAAAGCGTGTAGCGCCGACATTCTCGTCCCCGGAATTCGCCTCTTCCGCCGTCGGCATCGACAGCAAGTCCGGGTCCGCCGCCTGCACCCGCGCGAGATTCTCCGAAGCAGCAACGGCCCGCTGCAAACTCTCGTCGTCAAACTGATTGGCGGTAGCGCGCGCCGTCCGGCCGGCAAAATTTGTGCGGATCGAAACGATGGAGTTCTCCTCCTCCACATTCTGATGAATGGTGTTGTTGGCGAACCGGGTCAGGGCAAAGCGGGAGCCGGTGAAGATAGCTTCGACCTCGTCGGCGGACGAGAAGCGGCGAATGCGGTCGAAGATGTCGGCGGCTTGTTCTTTAGCCAGCATTGATGAAAATTGGTAATTGGGTAATTTGTAATTTGGTAATTTGAAACCGGCCCCTTGCCTTTTGATTTTGGGTTTCTAAATTGCCAAATTACCCAATTACGAAATTACAAATTTGCCCGTCAACTTCCCCTGTACGCCGAGCCGATGCGCACATTTCGGAACCGCGCCGGGCTTGCCCCATGTCCAGTGCCCACGACCTGCTGCGGCTGGCCCTTGCCGCAGTTTGGAGTTCCCCACAGCGTCCATTCGTCGCGCGAGCAGATCGCGTCCATCGAATTCCAAAACTCCGTGGTGATTCCGGAATAAGAAGGATTTTTCAGCATCCGCACCCGCTTACCGTGCTTGATCTCCCAAGCGATCTCGCATCCGAATTGAAAGTTGTAGCGTTTGTCGTCAATCGACCAGGACTTATTGGTCTCCAAATAAATGCCTTGGTCGGTCGCGGCAATGAGTTGTTCCAAATTCAGCGGTTTTTCTCCGGGCAGAATGCTGACGTTGGTCATGCGAATCATGGGCAGCCGGTTCCACCCTTCGGCGCGCAGCGTTCCGCCCGATCGCGCCGCGCCGATGGTGTGGGCTGTTTCGCGCGAACTCAGATACCCGGTAAAGAGTCCGTGCGTGATAATGGGCGTCGACTGCGCGGCCACACCTTCGTCGTCATAGGCGAACGTTCCCAGGCCCGGCCCGTGCTCCTGCCGCGCGTCGGCCACGACGTTGACCAACTCGCTGCCGTAGCGCAGCTTTCCCAGTTTTTCCAGCGTGAGGAACGATGTACCCGCGTAATTTGCTTCCATTCCGAGCACACGATCCAGTTCAATCGGATGCCCGATGGATTCGTGAATCTGCAAACCCAGTTGCGATCCATCCAAAATAATTGTGGCCGTACCTTCCGGGCATTGCTCCGCGTGGTGCAATGCGACGGCCTCTTCCGCCACGCGGCGGGCATTCTCCACCAACTTCATTTCTAAGATTTGTTCGTAGCCGCGGTTTTGCCATTGTCCGCCGAACGAGTTCGGATAGGACCGTTTCTGAATCTCGGATCCGGCAAACGAGCACGCCGTGTAGCCCGTGCCGGTCGAATATTTTGTCTGATGTATGAAAGAGCCCTCGGACGAAAGAAACCACGACTCTTCGCGCTGAAAGTTCATGCCGGCTTCGGCGAGGGTGACGCCCGGAACGGCGCGCATCTCCGCGTCGACCTTCAGCAACAGATCGAGATTCTGTTCCACCGACGTGGTAAACGGATCGACCTTGAATGGCGTCGTCCACTCCGCTACCGCCGCAGGTTCGAGAGCCAGTCGAACATCCTCCCGTTTTACACGCGCCGAGGCTTGCGCAATTTCGACGGCCCGCGCGGCCGCCGCTTCCACCGCGGCGCGGTTCAAATCAGAGGACGCGGCAAACCCCCACGCACCCTCCGCGATCACGCGCACTCCGATGCCGAGCGACTCGGACTCCGAGGCATGCCCTACGCGTCCGTTTTTAGTGGTCAGCGAGCGATTGCGGAGCGAGACCACGCGCGCGTCGGCGTAAGTTACTCCTCGGACGGATGCGGCGTCCAAGGCGAGGCGGGCGGCAGTCTTCATTTCAGATTTAACGTATCACGATCGGTTGAGGATTTAAATTTGTTGCGGATGGTCGATCAGTGCAGCCCCGGGGCGGCCACCGCCAGCGGCGCCCGTTTGCGCGAAACCTCCAGAAAGAAACGGCCGGCCCGCAAATGGTCTTCGTTCTTGTTCGTGCCGTCTTTATTAGTGCCGCCGGAATCTGTCCAGACCGCGCCGATTTCGGCGTTGCCGTTGCCTGAGCCCGCAATCTTGGTGGGCTGCCGGCGCTGTTTCTCCACGTAGGCCTTGATCACTTGCGCCGTGGTCCTCGCGGCGAGATAACCGTGCTCCCCTTCTTCGAGCAACGTGCACACGACGATTTCCGGATCTCTTCTCGGCTCCACGCCCACAAACCAGCCATTGTCCTTGAATTTCTTACCGCCTGCGCCCAGTTTCGCCTTCAAAGCATTACTGATGGTCTGCGCGCTGCCCGTTTTGCCCGCAAAGTCAATGCCTTGTAAATGCGCACTGGGCGCCGTTCCGATCGGCGCGAGCACGTTCGCCATGGCATCGGTGATGAGTTCCCAGTTTGCCGGATCCAAAGGCACCCGGACTTCATCGGGCGTCGTCGCTGGTACTACATTCGCCGGCAAGTCCGTGGGATTGATGACGTGCGGACGCCGCAGCAGTCCACCACTGGCAATCGCGCCGAGGGCACGCGCCAACTGAATCGGCGTGGTCGCCACGGCGCCCTGGCCGATGCCCACCGAAATGGTTTCTCCCGCGTACCACTTCTGCTTGAAGTTGCGGATCTTCCATTCTTCCGACGGCATCACTCCGCTGACTTCCTGCGGCAGGTCAATGCCGGTCTTTTGCCCCAGACCAAACGCGGTGGCGTACTTGGCGATGCGATCAATCCCCAGCTTCTCGGCCAGCGTGTAAAAGAAAACATCGCAGGACTGATAGATGGCTTTGCTGATCTCGACCGCGCCATGCGTGCGGTGCTCGGAAAGCACCCAGCACTTGAAAAAGCGGCCATAAAAGCTGGCCCCGCCGGTGCAGTTCACGTGCAGGGTTTGCGCGATGCCTTCCTGCAACCCGGCGGTCGCCATGATGATCTTGAACACCGACCCGGGCGCCAGTTGCGCCTGAATCGCCTTGTTCAGCAGCGGATGGTCGGGATCGTCGATCAGTTTGTTCCACTCGTCCCGTGAAATTTTCACTGCGAAATCATTGGGATCGAACGTCGGCCGGCTCACCATCGCCAGAATCTCGCCCGTCCGCGGATTCATCGCCACCACCGCGCCGTTCTTTCCCTCGAGCGCTTGCTCGGCCGCAATTTGCAAATCCAGATCCACCGTCAGCTTGAGCTGCTTGCCCGGCTCCGCGGGCGTTTCATCCAGCCGCCCGACTTCCCGCCCGCGGCTATTCACGATCGCGCGCCGCGATCCGTTCTTGCCCATCAGGATGCTGTTGTACTGCTTCTCGACTCCACTCACGCCGACCACGTCGCCGGGGTTATAGAGTTCGAACTGCGGCTGGTTGAGCATGTCTTCGGTCACTTCGCCGACGTAGCCGATCAGGTGCGCCATGAAGCCGTTGCGCGGATAAAGGCGCCGGTGCGCCATGATCGTTTCAAGTTCTGGGAGCTCGTTTTTGTGCGCTTCGATGAACGCCAGTTCGTCGGGTGTGATGTCTTCCTTCAGGAAAATCGGCTGGTACTGCGGCATCGACGAGAAGCGCCGGATGCGCTGCCGCACTTCCTCGGGGTTCAAGTGCAGCCCCTTGGCGATGGTGTCCGCGTCCGCGTTCAAATCTCGCGGAGAATCACGCAGCAGCAGCGCGGAAAACGAGGGGTAGTTGTCGACAATGATGCGGCCTTCGCGATCCAGGATTTTGCCGCGCGGCGCCAGAATCGGCACATTGCGAACGCGATTTTTCTCCGCCAGCAAAGCGTACTCATCGCTATGCATCACTTGCAGCCGCCACAGCCCGTATGCCAGAAGCAAAAAAATGAACAGTACGATGTACTGCACGGCGGTGAGGCGGAGAGCGGAAACTTTTTCTTCGCGGCCGAACATCAATTCCTCAGTCCCGGCAATCCTCAGTTCCTGCCAGCATGCAACGCGTCCCAGCCTGAATCGAAATCGGCGATTGCGATGGGCTGGAAAGGTACTGGAAAAGTTAACTGTATTCTAACCCCTGGCCCATCCTGCCCGAAATATTGAACCGGAAACGAAAGTTTTCTGCTCGAATACTGGTGTTCAGCAAAATCGTGGCAATCACCGGAAGCGGAGCGTCTCAAGCCAGTTATCTCCGGGCAATCGGGGGGTCATGTCCAACCGTGGATTGAACTTGGCACTTCCTCGGGCAACAATACAGGCATAGGTTAGGTCTTAGCTTACTTCCAGCCAAGGAAGCAAATGCGGATTCGCAGTTTCATCATCGCTTACGCGCTCGTGCTGGCCATTCTGCTGTTTGCCGACCGGCGCCCCGGTTCCCCGCAGCAGGATCGCTATTCGCACGTGGTGGACTTGACCGATGGGCAAAACGCGACCGCGCCACATGCCACCGCTCCGGAATCCAGAACGCGCATTATTGCTCCCGGTGCGCTCATTCCCGGGACTTGGGCCGCTGGGCAGATTCCGCCTGAGCGCCTCGTGGCTCCGCTGGTAGTTATAGATTTGAACTCCGTGCGCGAGGGCAGCCCGCAGATTTCTCTCGACGATATCGCCGCGTGGGAAGCGCATCACGGCATGATTCCGCAGGGAGCCGTTGTGGCCGTCCGCCGCGCCGGCGCGCGCGATGATCTTTCGACCACTGATCTGTCAAGCACGCCGCTTCCTATCGCCCGCGACGCGGCGATGTTCCTCATCGAAGCTCGCTACACTATTGCCTTCGCTGTCGAGACACCCGTGAACTTGACTTCCGACCGCACGCTGGCGCGGCAGCTCGCCCTCCACGGAGACTATGTGGTGGAAGGGACCACGCGCTTCACCTCGCTGCCTGCGACCGGCTCGCTCATCATCGTTGCTCCGGCAAAAAACAAGAAACCAGGCGAAGCTCCTGTCCGCATCCTGGCTATGGTCAGATAGCCGCGGCGCGCTCTTAGCTCCCGGCTCTTGGCGTCCAGATGGTCGTCTAGCGTGACGGAGATTGTTAGGCCTATTGCCCTGGATGCGATAATTGGTTGAGCAGGCTTGTGTTCTTCCGACCAAGTCCCCGGGTGCGCTAACAATGCGCGACAAATTCTGGTTCTTCATCGTCGTCGGAAAAGCGGCCCTTATAACTGCGATCGGGTGGCTTGTGCTAGTTCTGGGTGTTCTTGTTGGGTTTAAGATAGTGATGACACCTGGCGAGCAACAAATACTAAAGGCCACCGTGGTACTCCTCCTGGTGTTCCTCCCAACCGGCATTGCAACCTGGTGGATACTCCGAAAGCTTCAGGCGCGTTACACACAACGTGAGGCCCGAGCCGTGGCAACTGCGTTTGCGGTGTTCACTCCAGTGTCGTTGCTCATCGCTATTGTGCTTTCCCAGATACCAGGGGGCTACGCTGCGTTTCTGGGGCCCGCTTTCGGTCTGGTAGGTGCATTTGTGGGAATCGTCGTGATGACTACCATCCTGAACTTCCTGGTGTGTCTGTTCACATTGTCGATGACGCGTCGAATCGTTAAATTAGAATCAACGCACTAATTGGGACACTGCCAAATCATCTACCCATCGGGAGGAACCTTCATGTCCGACCCGCGCTATCCAATTGGAAAGTTTTCCTACACTGGCCCGCTTACGGCAGAACAGAAACAGCAATACTTGACCGACATCGAGCAGACTCCCGCCCGGTTGCGTGCCGCCCTCCACGGACTTTCCGACCAGCAACTGAATACTCCCTACCGCGACGGCGGCTGGACGCCGCGCCAGGTGGCCCATCACATCGCCGACAGCCACATGAACTGTTACATTCGTTTCAAACTGGCGCTCACCGAAGATGAGCCCACCATCAAGCCGTACATGGAAAATCTCTGGGCCGAGTTGCCCGAGGCCAAGCACGCCCCGATCGAAGTGTCGCTGGCCTTGATCGATTCCCTGCACCAGCGCTGGATGCTGATGCTCCGCGAGTTCACCGACGCGGAATGGAAACGTACCTTCCGGCATCCTGAGCTGGGCCCGATGTCGCTCGAAAAAACTCTCGCACTCTACTCCTGGCACGGACGCCATCACGTGGCGCATGTCACGAGCTTGCGCGAGAAAATGGGATGGTAGGAACAGTGGTGAGAAAATAGTGGATAGTGAGACCCGAGACCTTCCTACGGCAAACCGGCCTTCCACGCCAGATAACTGGCCGCCTCGCGCATCACCGCCGCGAACCGCTCCCACAGAGGATGCGGGCGCGACTCTGGCCTTGGCGCCAGCTCCACTTGCACGCCTTCGTGCTCAAGCAGGGCGCGAATGCGAAATACGTGATACGCATCGCTCACCGCAATGCAGGTGCGCATGCCATTCACGCGCATGATGTTGGCCACCCGCGCTGCCGACTGCGCCGTATCGGAGCCTTGCGTCTCCGCGATTAAAGCCTGCTCCGGGACGCCGCGCCGCAGCAGATAGTCTCTGCCAACGCTGCCCTCGCTGAAATCCGGATCCTGCGCCGATCCGCCCGTCGTGATCACCACCGGCGCCATTCCTTTCTGAAATAGTTCATAACCGTGATCCAGTCGCGCCCGGTACACCGGCGAAGGACGTCCCGCGTACTCGGCAGCTCCGAAAATAACGATCACATCCGCTTTCTTGGCGGGCGCTTCGGAAGCAGCGCGCATGATGCGCGATCCGGTAACGCCAAGAAATAACAGCAGCGCTCCCACCCCCGCCAGCAACAACAGCGGCCAGGGACGCATCCATAAAGATTTTTTTTGGTCAGATGGATTGTGATCTTCGGCCATCTTAAATAGACCTGGGTTTCAAAGGCTCAACGGTTCAGAGTTTCAACAAAGCTCAGTCGGAGGCCAATCAAAGATTAAGACATTGAAAACCTTGAAACTCTGAAACCTGACTTAAGATAAGGCGTCGACAATATCCTTGGTGGGAATTGCGCCTTCGCGCAGAATCTGCCAGGTACCGTCTTCTTTGAAGTGCACGATGGTCGATGAAATTGTCCGCGGAGACTTCCCACCGTCCACAATCAGCGAGATGCGACCCTGCAGTTGCTCCTGCACCTGCTCTGCGGTCGTGCATTCCACAGCGCCGCTCAGGTTGGCGGATGTCGCCGTGATCGGAATTTTCGCCGCCCGCACCACCGCCAGCGGGATTTCCGCCGCCGGCACGCGCAGCGCCACGTTCCCCGTGTTCGCGGTGACCTTCAGCGGCAGATGCGACGCTGCCGGCACGATCATGGTCAGCGGCCCCGGCCAGAACCGCCGCGCTAATAGTTGGAAGTCATCCGGCAAGGGACGCGCGAATTCTTCCGCCTGGTCCACGTTCTCAATCAGTAGGGAGAGCGGCTTGTGCCGTAACCGCGATTTGATCTCATAGACGCGTTCCACCGCGCGCAGATTGAACGGGTCCGCCGCCAGGCCATAGAACGTGTCGGTCGGCATGCCCAGCACCTGTCCGGCCTGAATCTGTTCGGCGGCATACTTAATCAGCGAAGCTTCGGGCGTTACGGCATGAATTTTCAGGATTTCCGCGCGCACTCTGGTCCCTTCCTCATTGCCGGCATCAACAATGCCAGCATACACATTGTCGGCGTAAACAATGAAATGTACCATACCACGAGCCTCGGCCGAAGCCCGACCGGATACTCGTATTATCCTGATCTTGGAACCAACCTATGAAGCAAGACGCGAAGGCCGCGCGAACTCGCCGTCAAGCGGACCGTTTGCGCCCTGTCGCCGGCCGCCACAACCAGCGACTGAAAGAACTGCGGCTCGCATTCCGCCGCGCCGAGCTGACTGTTCAGGGTGAGTGTGCTATCGAAGGCGTCAAGCTGATCGAAGAAGCTCTACGCAGCGGCCAGCATCTGGACAGCGTATTCTTCAGCGAATCGGCCCGCCCTCTCGCCGAAAAACTTCTGACCCAGATCAACGCTCGCACCGAAGCGCTCGTCTTGCCGAATGCGCTCTTCAACTCGATCGTGCCGAGCGACGCGCCCCAGGGTGTGGCGGCCCTGCTAAAGTTGCGAACTTTCTCTGCCGCTCAACTGCTCGACCGCTCCGGCGACGGCCCGATCGTCGTGGCCGCGGGCTTGCAGGACCCGGGCAACCTGGGCACGATCCTGCGCTCTGCCGAAGCCTTTGGCGCCGCCGGAATTTTTCTGACCGAAGGAACCGTCAGTGTTTACAACTCGAAAGTTCTGCGCGGTTCGGCGGGTTCGGTCTTCCGCTTACCTTTCTTGCAGATCTCTTCTCTGGAACTGATTCCGCTTCTGCGCGCGCGCGGCGTTCGCCTGCTCGCAACTTCTTCGCACCAGGGAACTCCGTTGCCCCAGATCTCATGGACTCTGCCGCTCGCGATCTTCATCGGCAACGAAGGCGTCGGGCTGTCCCGTGAACTCGCGCGCCAAATGGATGAAACCCTGGCGATCCCGCAAGCCGCGCAAGTCGAATCGCTCAATGCGGGAGTGGCCGCCAGCATCGTGTTGTACGAAGCGGCAAGAAGTCGGAGGTAGCGCGCTCACCACGGAGGCACAGAGTCACGGAGAAAACCAGAACGACTCCTTAAGTTTTTCTCTGTGTCTCCGTGCCTCTGTGGTGAAATGATCTTGTGAACTCATGAACTTATTCGCGCCCATCCCGAACGACGATCCCGCCGCTCAGGGCGCGCGCCCGCTCGCCGATCGCATGCGCCCGCGCACGCTCGATGAATTCGTCGGGCAGGAGCACCTGGTCGGGCCGGGCAAACCGCTGCGCGTGCAGATTGAGCGCGATGACCCCACTTCGATGATCTTCTGGGGCCCTCCGGGAACCGGTAAGACCACCCTCGCCAAGATCATTGCCCGCATCACCAAGGCCGACTTCATCGAGTTTTCCGCCGTGCTCGCCGGGATCAAGGAAATCAAGCAGGTCATGAGCGATGCCGACCGCGCCCGCCAGTACGGCACGCGCACCATCGTCTTCGTCGACGAAATTCACCGCTTCAACAAAGCGCAGCAGGATGCCTTCCTCCCG
>Ga0187864_10003377_pt1 | contig 13110 bp, 13 predicted proteins | sample June2016WEW_11_4_FD_132985 | JGI IMG/M metagenome (GOLD analysis project Ga0187864, IMG submission 132985) | Peatland microbial communities from SPRUCE experiment site at the Marcell Experimental Forest, Minnesota, USA - June2016WEW_11_40 | ecosystem: Environmental > Terrestrial > Soil >... | reverse complement strand
CTGAGAGATCTCGTCTCCTTGTGGCGGCTCTCTGTGATACTACGCCGCATCCGGCCGGACCTTGTGCACGCCCATACTCCGAAAAGTGGATTATTGGGCACTATCGCCGCGTGGTTAGCCCGTGTGCCGGTTCGTCTGTATCACATTCATGGCCTGCCTTACATGACTGCGAAAGGCCCGAGGCGATGGTTACTGCAGTGGACCGAGAGGGTTTCTTGCAGCTTCGCCCACCGAGTCCTCTGTGTCAGCCGCTCGATTCGCGATGTTGCCGTGACCGAGCGAATCTGTCCCTGCCAGAAGATCGAAGTACTCTTGGCCGGCAGTATCAACGGGGTCGATTCGCAGGGTCGATTCAATCCCGCCACCAAGTGCGAGAAGATGCGCTGGCACTTGCGCCAGTCCTTTGGGATTCCGCGTGATGCGCTAGTAGTCGGCTATGTCGGCCGCATTGTCCGCGACAAGGGTTTGGTAGAGCTCATCGAGGCCTGGAGAACTCTCCGCGAAGAATTCCCCTTGCTCCACATGCTGGTAGTGGGCCCTTTCGAGCCCCAAGACCCGGTGCCAAGTGACGTTGAGTGCATTCTCCGAGGGACCGAGAGGATTCACTTGGTTGGCCAAATTGAGGATCCCTCAGGCCTTTACGCCACTATCGACATCGTAGTTCTGCCCTCCTACCGAGAGGGATTGCCGCTAGTTCCGCTCGAGGCTGCCGCAATGGCTCTACCGGTGGTCGCCACTAGAATCCCAGGCTGTGTTGATGCGGTCGTGGACGGCCAGACGGGAACCCTCGTGCCTCCACGCGATGCATGGGCCTTGGCCCAGGCTATTCGCAGATACCTCGAAGACCCCGCGCTGCAACGAAGGCATGGTCTGGCGGGCCGGGAGCGCGTGGTACGTGACTTCCGCCAAGAGGTCATGTGGGAAGCACTGTATCAAGAGTACACCCGTCTCTTGCGCGAAAAAGGCGTTCAGCTCCCGGAAGGATCCCTTCAGGGGGCCGTGTCAACCGATACCGTTGACTCGTGTCGGCAAAACTTGACCATCGGCGATTCCCCAATCATGACCCGGGCCATCAAGCGGCTTATTGACTTGGTGACGGCCTCAATCGCTCTGATTCTGCTGGCTCCGATGATCGCTCTAATATGCGGGGCAATTCGGTTGATGATGGGCCGTCCCGTCTTTTTCAGGCAGGTGCGCCCGGGGTACAGGGCGAAGCCCTTCACGCTGTACAAGTTCCGCACCATGCGGGAGACGTACAATAACGACGGGACGATGAAACATGACGCCGAAAGGCTGACTCCCCTGGGGCGATTTCTGAGGAAGACAAGCTTGGATGAACTGCCTCAACTGTGGAACGTGCTCCGCGGAGATCTAAGTCTTGTCGGCCCACGTCCGCTGCTAGTGGAGTACTTACCACGCTACACACCGGATCAGGCCCGACGCCACGAGGTGAGACCGGGTATCACAGGCCTGGCTCAGGTCAGAGGGCGAAACGCGCTAAAATTTAGCGAAAGACTCCGCTACGACCTTGAGTACGTTGACAGTTGGTGCCTCTGGCTAGACCTACGCATCATTGTCCAGTCAGTGTATCTAGTTCTCTTTTGCAGGCTTGATGACGGAGCCGGCCAGGATGTGTCAGTCGTGGATGACATTGGGCTCAGTTCATTGCGTCCCGAAAAGATTACCAAACCCGCGAGATTAGCGGAGGAGAGACCATGAAGTTCGACGCGGTCAAGAGTATAGTTAAACGAAATGGTTTTCTGAAGACCCATGCCCTTGCTCTCACTCGCAGCCGCCATCCGGTCGCCAATATCCTCCATTTGTCGAGAAATCTCATTTTCTCCAGAGTATTCTCTCGCACCTTGGTTTCTTACGAGCGGCTGCTCAATGCCTATGAGCTCGCCTGGACAGTCGAGAGGGAAAAGTTGGACGGCGCATATGTCGAATGCGGTGTTTGGCGCGGCGGTGTGGCCGCCCTCATTGCCTTGGTTGCCCAGCGAGCGGGAAACGAGCGGAAAACGCATCTATTCGACAGTTTCGAGGGCCTGCCCAGGCCCACCACGGAAGATAAATATCAGGCCCACGGCTACCAGTTGCGACAATCAGACAACGATTTGACGCCGATCAAGCTATATGAGGCCTCGATGGAAGATGTCATGGACTTCTGTTTCAACCAACTCAACCTGGATCCGACCCGGGTCATCTTCCACAAGGGTTGGTTCGAGCAGTCTCTTCTCCAAGCCCGGTCCGAGATCGGGCCGATCGCTCTGTTGCGAATCGACGCCGATTGGTACAAGTCGGTGAGAGTTTGCTTGGAGGAACTCTACCCCCAGGTTGTGGAAGGGGGTTATGTCATTTTAGACGACCTGGGGTTGTACCCGGGCTGCAACTACGCCTTGGAGGAGTACTGCCGCCGGAACGGTCTGAACCTCGAGATCCATCCGATTGAAGTTGGAATTGGTGGTTGGTTCCGAAAGCCTAAACTCCAGCCACAAGCGGAGTCCAATTCACCAGGAGCGCGTTGATGGAAGCCGGGGCCAATCTACTTGTGACTTGTGGTGGCCGATGGGTCGGCATGGTCCTCCAGTTGAAGCAGGCGATGTCTTCGGTCCCGGCTTTACGGAACGGTCGCATCCTGATCGCGGACCGCGCCCCGCTGACTCCGGCCGGTTGCTTCGCCGACGGTTCCCTCGTCGTCCCCTCCGTCGAGCATCCGGAATATGTCGACAACCTGCTCGATGTCTGCCGCAGGCAAGGCGTGCGGGTCGTGCTGCCGATCATCGACATCGATCTGCGACGCCTGGCGCCTCACGCCGGACGGTTTGCGGACGCCGGGGCGACGTTGGTTTGCCCACCATCGGAAGTCGTCGAACTGTGCCTGGACAAGACCCGCTTTGCGGCCTTCGCTAGGGAATACCATCTGCTTCACCCGTGCACCTACATGCCCGACAAGCTGACTGACGACCTGTTCCCTCTGTTCATGAAAAGGCGGATGGGTTTCGGGTCCATCGGGGCCGGCCTTTGCAGGTCCCTGGGTGACGCGAAGCGGGCATTGCAGCAGGACCCCGACCTGATTTTCCAGGAATACGTCAACAACACTGAGATCAGCGTCGATGCGTTCGTCTCTCGGACGGGACGGTGCACGGTCCGCGTGCCGCGCGTGCGCGACAAGGTCATCGGCGGTGAGGCCGTTCAGACTCATACGATCCGGTCGGAGCGGATCGCGGACCTAGCGGATCGGACGCTGGTTGCCTTGGCGGCACGCGGATTGAGGGGACCGGCCAACGTACAGCTATTCGCCGGCGATTCCCCCATGCTGATCGAGGTCAACCCTCGGCTGGGCTCCGCCAGCGTGCTCTCGAACGTCGCCTCCGATGGCCGACTTTTCGTCTCGGTCCTGGGCGAGTCATGCGGGGAGACACACGACGGAGACCCTGACTCGTACCGGGAACTGAGCCTTCATCGCTTCCTCGGGGATGTCTTCCACGACGGCCTGCTGCCGGTTGGTCTTGTCCCCTCGAATGGAGGGCCGAGATAATGATTCGGGCCATCCTGTTTGATCTCGATGATACCTTGTACATCGAGGGGGATTTCTTCCGCAGCGGCTTCGCAATCGTGGCGGCAATCCTTGAGGCTCGGGGCATCGCCCCGGCGGCTGAGGCTTGTGCAATCCTCGAGTCCATCCACTTCGGTGGACAGCGTGAGGGTGTCTTCGACCGGGCCGCCGTCCGCCTGGACTTTCCTGCGAGCTGGGTTCCCGAGCTAGTCCGAATCTTCCGGTCCCATGAACCAGCCATTGCCCCGGCGCGTGATGTCCCGGCGGCATTGGAGCGGCTTCACAGCAGATACAAGCTGGGCTGCGTGACCGACGGATGGGCGGACGTGCAGCGTCGCAAACTCGTGGCTCTGGGCCTCGAGCCCTTTTTCGATTCCTTGGTCATCGCCGACGACAAGGGACGTGCTTTCTGGAAGCCCCATACTCTGCCGTTTCTTACCTGCTGCCAACAACTCGGCGTGGTCCCTGAGGAGGCTGTCTTCGTCGGCGACAACCCCGAGCGCGACGTTCGAGGTGCATACAGCTCGGGTATGGCCTGCATCCGCATTCGAAGGCATCTGGGCTACTATAGCGCTAAGGACTTCCCCGGTGACGATGCGGTCGCGGAGATCACGGACCTCACGGAACTGGATGCGCTTCTCCAACGGCAAGGATGCACAGAGGAGGGACCATGACTCTCAGCAGAATCTACGATTGGTTCGAGTTCCCGCACCGATTACTGGCAACTCGGCGGTCGCTGGAACGTCCCGGCGCTCGCGTCCTGGACATAGGCTGCGGTAACCATAGCCCTTCGCTCACCAAGAAATACTTCCCCGGCTGCGTCTTTCACGGAGTCGACAACAGTCGGTGGAACCGGGACGCGACCGATGACTCTGTGATGGACAAGTTTTTTGATATCGATCTTGAGCGCCCCGAACTTTTGGATTCGGTTGAGAACGGATGGTATGATGTGGTCATCTGTAGCCACGTCCTCGAGCACCTCTCGGATCCTTACGCAGTCGCCGCACGGATCGCTCGAAAGCTCAGACCGGGCGGGGTGCTCTACGTCGAAGTGCCTGCCGAGCGCAGCCTGCGGTTTCCCCGAGCGCGAGAGGGTTGGATGGGCATCAAGGGGTGCCTCAATTTCGCCGATGACGCGACTCACCGGACAATGGTCAACCTCGATCGCCTGGCGGTGACGCTACGGGAACAGGGTTGCGAGGTAGGCCCCGAGACCAATCGCTTCCTATGGCGCCGTATTCTATTTCTCCCCGCATATGCTTGCGCCGGCTTGGTGCTCCGCGGCTATGTGCCAGCGTCGGTCATCTGGGACATGATAGGTTTCGCCAAGTCGCTCACCTCTGTCCGTCGACCGGCCTCCTCCCCTGATCAGCCCGAGAGCCATGAGTAACGCAACGCCTACAGACCGATGGGAATTGGGCTCGGAATTCGACTGGCACGATACCCTAGCGAGCACCACGCCTGTGGTGGACGTGTTCCCCCCCGAACACACGCTTTTCTCAACCGGCCGAGCCGCCCTGTTGACACTCGGGCGGCTACTGAATCTGGGGTGTGGCCGTCGTGTGTGCCACCTCCCATCCTACTTCTGCCCGGAGGTCTCAGCCGCACTCGAATCTGAATTCGACCTTGATTGGTATCGGGATCTGCCCAACGAACCAACCGCCGACTTAGCGACCCTTCGTCCTGTGCCCGGGGATGTCGTGCTCGCCGTCAACCTGTTCGGCATGCGAGACAGAACAGACTGGGACGAGTGGCGGGGCGACCATGATGGAATCATTCTGGTTGAGGACCACACGCATGATCCACTCTCTTCTTGGGCAAAGCGAAGCACGGCCGACTATGCATTTGCATCTCTCCGTAAGACGTTGCCGATACCCGATGGAGCCGTCGTCTGGTCCCCTCGGTCTCTGCTTCTGCCAACGCCCACGTCACCGCCGCCCGCCTCGGCTCACAACAAGCTTGCCGCCATGGTCCTGAAGCGGGCCTACCTTCGCGGCGCCGACGTCCCGAAGGAGGCCTACCGCGACCTCCAGCGGGGGAGCGAACATGCCCTCACCCGTGAAATCGACTCCGCCGCCTCAGCCTTTACCAGCGCCATCCTATCCGTTCTTGACATCCCGGGTCTGAGGCGTCGTCGTGAGGCAAATACTCGGCTATTTCTTACCGTTCTGAATGAAAGTCGATCTTTCTCTGCGAAGCCTCTCTTCCTGGCCTGGCCCGATGGGAACGTCCCCTACAACCCAGCGCTGGTGTTTGAGACAGGTGATCAGCGTGATGTGTTCAGAAACCATCTGATGGGCAGCAATGTCTTTTGTCCCGTCCATTGGCAGCTAAACGCAGGCGGCGTTCATAGCGGAGACCCAGATGCCCTTGACTTGTCCCAACGGATCATGACCGTGCCAGTCGACCACCGCAACTCTCCGGAAGACGTGATACGGATCGTGGAGGTCATGGCGAGCCTCGATTTGTAGCGAAAAACGAAGCGACCTATGCCAGCTCTAGACTCGTTTTTTGAAAGCCTTTCGGCTCGGTTGGACCACTCAAGGGGGTTGGATCGGTTGAGCTTTAACCCGTCCGATGGTATTCGCCCGCTCCGCCTGTTTCAGGCGTTTCGCAGGGGGTGGCGGCCCGTGCTTTCTCTGCGGTGTTAGTGTCGACCGACTTGGTGATCATCTCGGGCCTTGACTCGAAGGGCCCGGTAGAGGATGAAAAATGCGTTCGGAATTCATCGCTCCAGACTCACTGCTCTGGAACCGGTTTCTGTCGAATCTTACTCACGACTTCTACCACCTTCCGGGGTATGTCAACCTATCGGCACGCCAAGAGGGGGGAGAACCGTGTGCGTTTGTAGCCGAGCAGGGTGACTGTAGGTTGATGATTCCCTTGCTCATCCGGTCTATCGATCCGGCGATTGTGGGCGGGCCGAGTATCCTGTACGATGCATTCAGCCCTTACGGGTACCCATGTCCGCTGCTCTACCTCGGAACGGAGCGAGAGGCCAATGGCTTCCTCGGACTCGCAGTTGCTAAGCTATTGGAAGGGTTGAGGAAGCGGTGCGTCGTGTCGGCGTTTGTGCGACTCCACCCGCTTATCGATCTGCCGGAGGGACCGCTTATTGATGGCGGATTCCTCGTTACTCATGGAGAAACAGTCTCAGTAGATCTGACGCTCCCCTGTGAGGAGATCTGGTGCCAGACCCGTCAAGGCCATCGTGGCGACATTAACAAGTTGGAGCGATTAGGTGTTAGCGCCAGGATCGACAAAAACCTAAGGTTAATGAGCGAATTCCATGCAGCTTACCTAGAATCAATGAAGAGGGTGGAAGCCGACAACTACTACAAATTCTCGCTGGAATACTTTACTGAACTAAGTGATGCGCTGGGTGATCGTCTCCACCTCTGCGTCGTGGAGATTGATGGGGAGTTGGCTTCAGGTGCTCTCTTCGTCGAGTGCTGTGGCATTGTCCAGTATCACCTTTCTGGTACGAAGGATGCATTCCTCAAGCTGCACCCCTCGAAGACTATTTTGAACTTCGTCCGCTACTGGGCGAAAGATCGGGGCAATCGAGTGCTCCACCTCGGTGGAGGCTTGGGTGGTAGGAAGGACGCGCTGTTCGACTTCAAGGCAGGCTTCTCCAAGATCCGACATCCCTTCAAGACTTGGAGGATCATCGCTGATCAAGATCGTTATCAGCGGCTGGCCGCGAATTGGAGGGTGATTTCAAGAGCCGAGGCGTACGGTCCAGAGGGTCTCTTCCCGGCATACAGAAAGGTGTTCTAATAGCAGCGGCAACTGAGGTGGACCCCTAAAACTGGACCACTCGTGATGTTAAACTGATCGGAGGTCACTGTTCCATTCCGAGGAGCGTCATGACAGGCACACGAAAGCGATATCCGGCGTCCTTTAAGGCTCGGGTCGCTCTGGAGGCCGCCAAGCAGACCAGGACCCTCGCCGAGCTGTCAGGAAGGTATCAGGTCCACTCCGTCCAGATCAGTCAATGGAAGAAACAACTCCTGGACGGCATCGAATCGCTGTTCCGCGACGGATGGCGCCGCGACCACGACGAGAGCCAGTCGATCCAGGCCGAACTTTACGAGCAGATCGGCCGGCTCAAGATGGAACTCGAGTGGTTGAAAAAAAAGTTGCCCGCTTCGATTAAACTCAAGCGGCCCCCGGCCGAACAACCTAATTGTCATCTGAGCATTTGTAGATAATTCGAACTCATGGATATCAACCGATCGAGCTACTACCTCGAGCCGGCCACCGAGTCGGAGGAGAACCCGCGCTTGATGCGGCTGATCGACCAGCAGTTCATGAGCACCCCGTTCTACGGCAGTCGGCGGATGACGGCGTGTTTGGGGCGTTCCGGGGAGACAGTCAATCGCAAGCGGGTCCAGCGGCTCATGGCAAGAATGGGCCTGGAGGCGATGTTCCCCAGGCCGCGGACCATCAGCGCGGCGACCAACGGTCGGGTCTAACCCTACTGGCTCCGCGATCGGGAGTTGACTCGCGTCAACGAGGTCTGGAGTTCGGACATCACTTACGTGCCGATGCGGCACGGCTTCATGTACCTGACGGCGGTGATCGACCGGTTCAGCCGGTACGTGCTCTCGTGGCGGTTGTCGAACACGCTGGAGGGGCAGTTCTGCCTGGAGGCGTCGGACGAGTCGTTAGCGATGGGCCGGCCGGAGATCTTCAACACCGACCTGGGTTCCCAGTTTACGGCACAGGAGTACACCGGCCGCCTGGAGGAGGCCGGGATCGCGGTGAGCCGGGACGGGCGGGGGCGGGCGTTGGACAACGTGTTCGTGGAGCGGCCGTGGAGGAGCGTAAAATACGAAGACATCTACATCAAACATTCTGAACAAGTACCAGATCTAGAGTCGGGCCTGCGGGCCTACTTCTGGTTCTATGACGAGCAGCGTCCCCATCAGTCTCTCGCTTACCGGACCCCTGGCGAGGTCTATCGAGCCGGGATTCACGGGGGCTGAAAGAGGAAAAGCTTTAACAAATGCAGGTGGCCCGAGTGGTCCACCTTTTGGGGTCCACTATAATGAATTGCTCGAGATATCCGTATTGCCGCTCTTCTTGGATCATCGGCCTGTCGCTCTGGACGGCGAGCGGGATTGTCGTCGGGGCCGAGGCCAATCCCGCTTCTCGGGACGAAGTGGAGGTAAGCCGGGCTGGGACGCCTGGCAAGGATGGTCCGCTGTCGATCGCAGTCGGGGCATTCCTGAAGGAGGACGTTCTTCGCGTTGACGTGGCGATCGACCCGAAAACGACCCTCATCCCGGAAACCGATGTCGAATTGACGACGAGTTCAGCATCGAACGTCTTCTTCCGAACCGGTGTGACTCTCGATCCCGTGACGGGCCGAGGTCATCAGGAGATCAAAGGGCGAATCCTCCCACCGGGGGAGGTGATCGTCTCGGTCCACGCGACGCATCGCCCCACTGGCCGGCAGTACCACGTCGAGCGACGACTGAAGAATGCCCTGCATCCCGAGTGGCTGGGAACTCGGGTCGGGATCAGTAAGGCGGTACCGCGCCCCTGGACGCCCATCGAGGTCGAGGGCACTGCCGTGAAGCCCTGGGGCCGCGTGTACCGGTTCGATGGTTCTCCCCTGCCGACCTCCGTGGTGACGCGCGCGGCGAGTGTCCTGGCGGCCCCAATCGCGGTGCGATGCCGCACTGGCGGGAAGTCCATCGAATGGAAGGGTAATACCGTCGTGGAGGAGGCCACGCCGGGTACCGTGCGGCTCCGGGGCGGACTCCGTTCGGAGACGCTGGTCCTGACGGGCGCGACGACCGTCGAGTATGACGGCATGGTTCGCGTCGATCTGGAGATCGCGCCCCGAGGACAGGAGGCGACCATCGAGGAGCTGACCCTGGAAGTGCCCCTCGTCCCCGAGCATGCCCGCTACCTCTATCACTTCCCTGGCCAGTGGGGGAGCGTGGCGAACAGTGGGTATCTGCCCAAATCAGGCTGGGCGCAGTCCTTCCGGCCCTACGTCTGGCTCGGCGACGAGGACTGGGGACTCGCCTGGTTCTGCGAGTCGGATCGCAACTGGTTCCCTGCCGACCCGCATGCCAGCCGGATGTTGACGGTGGATCGCGAGCCGGGTCGTGTCGTTCTCCGCTGCCACCTGGTCGAACGGCCGATGGTACTCCGGGAGGTGTTGAAGTACACGTTCGGTTTTCAGGCAACTCCGGTCAAGGCCCCCGAGAAGAACGTCTGGGATTTTCGGATCACTCACGACGGCAATTACAGCATCGAACGCGCGCCGGCGCCGATGCCGTGCACGAACGCCGCGATTCAGTACCCGGCGGCGGGCCATGTGAACGCGGCGGCGGGGACCTTCGAGTGCTGGTACCGGTCCGCCTTCGACACCGAGCGAAACGTGCCGGAAGCGCAGCGGACTCACAAGGGCAATCGCGACCTCTTCACGATCCGCTGGGGAGAGGTGGACAACCCCGCGGAGGCAACCAACTGCGGGCTCTACTGGAACGGATCAGTCCAGGGCCCGGTGGCCTGGTCCCGCAAGAAAGGCAAGTTGCTGCTCGATCTCGGTGCCCCCTACGACTGGAAAGCCGGAGAGTGGCACCACCTGGCAATGACATGGGGCGAGACCGTCCGTATCTATGCTGACGGCAAGTCGCTCGCCGCAGTCCCGAATACGGGTTTCCTACCCGCGCCGCCTGCCCGCGCCCTGATCGAGATCGGCGGGAGCTCGGCGGCCGCAACCATCGACGAGGTTCGCATCCTCGACGTGGCGCGTGCTCCCTCCGTCCGGGGCGGGCGTCTCCAGGCCAACCCGCGCACGCTGCTGCTCGACCATTTCGACGAGTATGGCCAGCCGGGTGCGGCCACCCCCGGTAAGATCGGCTCCGCTGTCCGGTTCGTCGCCGCCCGGTTCGGCCGTGGCCCGACCTGGGAGCCGGCCTTCATGCCGACTCATCTCCAGTGGCTGGCCTCCGAGGGGGTGCGAACCATCTGCTTTCATGAGCAATGGTCGCCGTACCAGTCGTACCCGTATGTGACTCCCGAGAACCGCCCGCGCCTGAAAAGTCTCGTGGATGCCTGTCACCTTGAGCGGGTCAACCTCCTTCTCTACATGTCGCGCCAACTGGCCGACATCGCGCCCGAGTGGGAACTGTACGCTCAGGATGTCCTCGAAGATCCGAGCGGCATCTATGAAAGGCAGCCTCCACAGAAAGCGTACAACGTCTGCTGGAACAGCGCCTGGAAGGATTTCTGCCTCGATCATCTCGACAAGCTCATGGCCGAGTTCGGGCACGACGGCTGGTATCTGGACGGGGCCGAGTGGCCGATGGCCTGCCAGAATCGCCACCACGGCTGCGGCTATCAGGCGCCCGACGGCTCGATTCACCCCACCTGGGACATCTTCGCGACTCGAGAGTTCATGAAGCGGTTGTATGTCCTGACCCGCGCCCACAAGCCTGACGCACAACTGAATATCCATAATTCGACGGTGATGGTGATTCCCACCCTCGGCTGGGGCACCAGCTCCTGGGACGGCGAGCAACTCGACGCCATAAAGCCGCCCGTCAAGACCCTCGACATCCTTCCGATGGACGCCTTCCGCGCCGAGTTCATGGGTCGGCAGTGGGGCGTTCCCTCGGAATTCCTGGTCTATGAAGGTCAGCCGTACCACGCGGAGGACATGCTGGCCTACACGCTGCTGCACGGGGTCCTCATTCGGCCAACCCCCGGGAAAATGCTCCAACGCGTGTCGGATTTGTGGAAGCTCGACGATGAATTTCCTTTGGGGGACGCCGGCTTCCACCCCTACTGGAACAATGCCGACCTGCTGTCCTGCACGCCGGCAGGTATCTATGCCACGGCTTACGAGCGTCCTGGCCAGGGGCTGTTGATCTTCGTCAGTAACCTCGGAGACCGAGAGACCGAGGCAAAACTCACACTCCATCCCCGTTCCTTGGGCTGGACTGGTCCGATCCGTGCGTCGGATGCCCTTTCACAGCAGGCGATCCCCATCGTGGACGATGCGGTGAAGCTTGGAATTGCTCCCTGGCGGTATCGCGTCCTGCGGCTTCAGCCTGGCAAGTGACCACAAGCTCGGTCGCGTGAATGAGAGCCGGAACCAGGCACAGGAGTACACCGGCCGCCTGGAGGAGGCCGGGATCGCGGTGAGCCGGGACGGTCGGGGGCGGGCGTTGGACAACGTGTTCGTGGAGCGGCCGTGGAGGAGCGTAAAATACGAGGACATCCACATCAAGAATTATGAACAAGTACAAGATCTAGAGTCGGGCCTGCGGGCCTACTTCTGGTTCTATGACGACCAGCGTCCCCATCAGTCTCTCGCTTACCGGCCCCCTGGCGAGGTCTATCGGGCCGGGATTCACGGGGGCTGAAAGAGGAAAAGCCTTAACAAATGCAGGTGGCCCGAGTGGTCCATCTTTGGGGGTCCACTATAATCAATCATGGACCAAGCATCACTCCATATGCCTCGGATCCTGTTCCTGGATGACTCCCACGATCGCGCGGCGGCGTTCCTGTCCGCGCATCCGAATGCGGTTTGGGTGCAGACCGTCGAGCAGTGCATCGGCCTGTTGCAGCAGCCGTGGGACGAGGTCCACCTCGATCACGACCTGGGCGGGGAAGTGCTGGTCGATCACGAGCGTGACGACTGCGGGATGGCGGTCGTTCGCTGGCTCTGCGAAGAGTCTCGCCCGGACTTGCGGGACACGCGTTTCATCATTCATACCCACAACCCGAACGCGGCCTGTATGATGGTCTTGCACCTGCAAGTCATGGGTTTCCAGGTCCAGGCAAGCCCGTTCGGCGTCGTGCCCCCCCCGCGACGCGGTGCGAGCCCCGGGTCTCTGGTTGGCCGGCTGCTCCGCTGGCTGGGGCAGCATCGCGGGACCGTCGTCTGATTGGAGTCAACGGCAGGATCCAAATCCACACAAAGGTGGTCCGTACATCTCGAGGGAGAGCGCCCCATGACTGAAACGACGGCCACCTGCAGACGGTGCTCTCGGGCAATCGAGGACACGCCGATCGGCGTCTCGGTGGATGGAGGCCCGCAGCTTTCCACCGACCCCGTCCTGCGTATCTGCCCGGAATGTGCGGCATCCCTGTCCCGATGGCTGGAGCGGGGACGGCGCCGGGCCGCTCCCCCCAAGCCGGTGCCGCAGGAATCCAAAGATGCGGACGATCAGCCCCGGCATCGGAAACATCGATCACGTGGGGACCGGAGGCGGCATCACGACAGGAAGGCAATTCATCGCAACGTCGGCCTGGTCGTCCTCCTCGTCCTCGTCAATGCCCTGGTCATGTTCATGGTGATCAAGTTCCTGAAGGCGCCATCGGGATAGGGATGAGGACCACGAGCTGGTCTCAAGACAATCTGAAAGTTGCAGAGCAACTGCAACTGGTGTTGAACCAGACTGAGAGGCTGTGAGTTTTTCGTCATTTGTACACTAGCACGCCTTAGTAGGCCGATCCGGAAACGCTGGTTGGATCAGGTATTACGTCGAATGGTGTTCCGGCGTATCAGTATACGTTTGACG